>Ga0315282_10003363_pt1 | contig 28731 bp, 24 predicted proteins | sample YL17G07_20_MG_FD_203693 | JGI IMG/M metagenome (GOLD analysis project Ga0315282, IMG submission 203693) | Sediment microbial communities from Yellowstone Lake, YNP, Wyoming, USA - YL17G07_20 | ecosystem: Environmental > Aquatic > Freshwater > Lake > Sediment | place: USA: Wyoming | collected... | reverse complement strand
ATCTCCTCCGGGACAACTCGAGGATGAAGAATACCGAGATTGCCAGGCGTGTCAGCCTCACGGAGAGAGCCATCCGAGCCCGCATCGAGAAACTCGTGCGGGAAGGGGTCATCAAGAAGTTCACGATTGAGACCTCCCCCGTCGGGGTCGAGGGGATAGTCCTCATCGACACCCATGTGGGAAGGACCCAAGCGGTCAAGGACAAGGCCAGGCAGATGTCGGAGAGCGTGTTCGAATGCAGCGGCGACTACGATGTCGGCGTGAGGCTCAGGGCTGATTCACTGGACGACCTGAACAAGCGCGTGGACGAGCTAAGGGCCTTCCCTGGCGTGATCCGGACCGCCACGCTCGTAAAGCTGATCGAGAGCTAGCCGACCCTCCCCGCTTTCTATGGAAGCACCGAGACATGCCAGATGTTTTCAGGAACGGGCAATGGCTAGCAAAAGTTAATACTCCCACCTGCTCTTTACTTCAGGTGTGACCCCGATGGACTTGATGGAGGCCATCAAGACTAGAAGGAGCATAAGGAAATTCAGGGAGACATTAGTACCTGAGAACCTCCTCAAGGAGGTCCTGAACGCCGCTCGACTTGCGCCCTCCGCGGACAATGCGCAGCCCTGGAAGATCATCGTCGTCAGGGACGAGCAGATGAAGCAGAAGGTCACTCAGGCTTGTAACGGCCAGAAGTTCCTCGTTCAGGCGCCTGTGGTCCTTGTCGTCTGCGGCATCCCGGAAGAGGCGTTCCAGATGGTCGGCGGATACATGAGCAGCCATGTCATCGACGCATCCATCGCCCTGGACCATGTCACGCTCGCGGCCCACTCGCTCGGGCTTGGCACCTGCTGGGTCGCATGGTTCAAGGAGGAGAAGGTCAAAGACATCCTTGGGATACCAGAGGACGTCCGTGTGGTCGCCTTGACCCCGTTGGGCTATCCAGATGAATCCCCGGAGCGCCCTCCGAGGAAGAACCTTGAGGAACTCATCGCCTACGACAAGTACGAGTAGCTCGAGCCTTCGGCCACACATTCGGCCCGAAACCCGTTGAAGAAGCTCCACCGAAACCCCGGAGAGATCGCATTGGCAAGCAAAGGACTGACTAGGTCGGGAGACGCCTACTGTCTCTCATGCCTCCAACTGGTTGACAGGAACGACACGAAGTGCCCGAACTGCGCCTCCGAACTCACCGAAGATGTCAAGGCATTCCTCTGCCCGAAGTGCCAGACCGTGATAGCCCTAGGGGATTCTCAATGCTCAAAGTGCGGTCTGAAGTTCAAGGTCAAGGCCCTCAAGCCCAGGGAGCCGGCTGAGGACGACAAGTTCCTGATTAAGCTCATAGAATGGGGCAAGTCACCCGAGGACCAGAAATCAGAGGGCGAGGCGACGACCAAACCGTCCGAGGAGGCGACAGCCGCGCCGAAACCGCTAGTCCCTTCCGAGGAGCAAGTCCATAAGTTCGCCAAGCTGAGGGACAGCATCAGAGACCTCATGGTCAACAGGTCGCAGATGCTCGAGCGCATGGAGACTAGGATAGCCGAGGAGAAGGCGAGGCTGAACCAGATGTCACCCCTGGAGGGGAAATCGAACAACGCAGAGCAGGTCGAGGCAGAGATCATGTCCTTGGCCAACGAGATGGCCGACATAACGATGCTCCAGGCACATATGGAGTCCCTTTCGGACGAGATATCGGCGCTCATGGATTCGGTCGATATCAGCGAGGCTGCCAAGGCCAGAGGGTTGGCCGCGAGAGCGCTCCGAAAGAAACTCGAGGCAAAGGAGAAGGAACTGGAGGAGCTCCGCGCCAGGGAAGAGCAGCTGGCCAAGAGGGAGGAGATGGTGGACAGGAAGATACAGGCTTACGCTCACAAGAAGAAGCAGCTCGACGAGCAAGAGGAGGACTTGAAGCTCAAGCTGACGAAACTGGAGGCGGAGAGAGCAGAACTGGAAAGGCTCAAGACGGTGGCAGCAGGGGCCAAGACTGAAGCGGAGAGGGCTCAGGCAAAGGAGGAATGGATCGATGAGGAGAGAAGGTTCAGGGAAAGGCTCCTGAATCTCCATTCATCCGTGGTGACGCACCGCACCGGACAACAGGCCTCAGTTGATAACGAAACCGCAGATGTCAGCTTGGACAAGATGATAGCATCGCTTGAGAACCAGATAGGGAACCTTATCCTTGAGAAGGTGGAGTTGCAGAAGAAGACTTCGGAGGCAATGATGGTGGACGATGATCTCAAGAAACTGTTGAAGGTCCTCGACCAGATGCTGGGACAGCTGCCTGAGGAAATCATCGAACGCTTCTCCAAGTCTGAGGAATTCGCGCTCTATGAGCGCATCCTCGACCGATTCAAGGTGTGAGCACCTGAAAACGATTTAATATATATGAGCATATATTACTAATCTACACTGAAAACCTCTTTCGCGCCCCCGGCGAAGTTCGGATAAAACAGAGGGAGTTAGGCAGAACATGGGTCTCAGAGATAAGGCTCGAGAAACCGCAGCAAAGGATTCGCTGCCCGACGGCAGCGAAGCTCCCAAGACCCCTCCTGGACAAAGCCCCCCAACCGAAACGACGAACCAGGACGCTGCGGCCCCCGCGCCCAGTTATACGCAGCTCGAAGAGTCCATGACCTATCTCGTGGAGGAAGAGAGGCCCGACATCGCCTACACGCTGTTCAAATCCGCGTCGGCCCACGGCATGCGGGGCATGATCGTTTCGAGGACCTACCCCAAGAACCTGAGGAAATCGCTGGACCTCGGGGAAATTCCAGTCTTTTGGCTCACGAACGCGATGAGCGATGAGGCGATCGGCCCCAAGGATTTGGAGCGGCTCACGCTGGCCATAAGGCGGTTCATGGACGAGGACGGCGGCAATCTCCTGCTCATCGATTCACTAGAGTACGTCATCACCAACAACAAGTTCGTGAGCGTTCTGAGGCTCCTCCAGACGATCAGGGACATGGTCGCGATACACAAAGCGATCGGGATAGTATCCCTGAAGTCCTCGACGTTGGAGCCGGCAAGGCTCGCTTCCGTCCAGAGGGAGCTCGAGCCGTACTCTGCCGACAAGAGCCTGGTTCGGCCCGCCCAGCCGGAGCCTGACAACCATCTCATCACCGAGCTGAAGCAGGACGAGATCGTAATCGAAGCGGGACGGATCGAGGAAGAGCGGAAGAACATCGGGGTCCAAAGGGACAAGCTCGCCGCAGACCTCCAGAAGCTGCTGATGGAGAGACAGGAGCTCGAGAAGGAGCGTCAGGAGGTCCGCCAGACGCTCGTCCGGGTACGGCAGACCAGAAAGGAACTTGAGAACTTCAGGATCAAACTCACCAAGGAAGAGGCTGAGCTCACATCGAAGGTACGCGCCAAGTTCGCGAAGGAGATGCAAGGTCTCGATTCCAAGCGTGCGAACCTGGAGATGATGGAGAAGGAAGTGGAGTCGCGGTATCAGCAGCTCGATAGGATCGTCGGGCTGAAGACCGAGCAGAAACTCTTCGAAGTCCAGGGCGAGAAGAAGCGCCTCGACGAAGAGAGGAGGAAACTCTCTGACCTGATGGCGAAGATCGAATCTGACAGGAACTCCGCTGAAGAATCGCTCAGAAAGATCCAGGAGAAGGAGGCAGCGATCGCTCACCTTGATGAAGAGACGAAGACGAGGGACAAGAACCTCCAGGAGCGAGAGCACGCGATGGCCCTCGGCAAGGTGGAGATCGAGAAGCAGAAGGCGGCCGCCGATGCTGAGAGGAACGAACTCGATCGCCTCCGCAAGAGACAGGAGGACGAAACCTCCCAAATGAAGGCGGAGGTGTCGCGCCTGGCCGCCGATGTCTCGCAGAGAGAGCAATCAGTATCCACACTCACCCACGAGCTCGAGGCGCTGAAGTCCAGGCTCGTGTCGCAAGAGCAGACGCTGAACGACAAGGACAAGACGCTCAATACGCGCGTCGACGAGATGGAGAAGCGAGAGAAGGAGCTGGCCAGTCTCGAGACAGAGGCCAAGCAGATGCTCGAGAGGGCGAACATGCTCGATGCGGCAGCAAAGACCAAGGATGCCCAGCTGCAGAAGGAGCACGAGAAGCTTCAGGAAGATGTCGAGGGCCTGAGGACAGAGCTCAACAAGAGAGCCACCGATGTGCAGAACCGGGAGGAGAAGCTGCGCGCTGACGAGGACAGGTTCTCGATCGAGGGCGAGGCGAGGTCGAAAGCCCTGAACGAACTTGAGGCGAAGCTGAGGGAAGGCAGCGCCGCCCAGCAGAAGCTCAGGGAGGAGCTGGACGGACGCGAGGCGACAATCAAGGTGCTGAACTCGGAGGCGGAACAGGTCAAGAGGGAGGCCGAGGAGTTCGCAACTGCCATCAACGATGAGAAGACGGCGTTCGAAAAGGCCAAGCAGGAGTTGCAGGAGAAGCTTCTGTCCGAAAGGAATGCATTCGAACAGGACAAACTCTCCTACGAGCAAGAGCGCTCAGACACGCTCCGGCAGATAGCGGAGATCCAGAAAGAGATCGACGAAAAGTTGGCCAGGAATGAGGAAGGGCGCAGGGAGGTCGAGGAGAAGAGCTCTGCCGTCGAAGAGATGAGGACGATCCTGAACCAGCGTGCCAGCGACGTTGCGTCCGCTGAACTCAAGATGGCGGAGGAGCGAGTCGCCCTGGATGCCATCAGAAGAGAGCTGGCCAAGAAGAGAGAGGACTTCGACGCCCTCGAGAATGACATCGCGATACGGCAGGAAAACCTGAAATCGACGGCTGAGATGGTGCAGCAAGGCAAGTCCACTCTCGAGGAACGAGAGAGGATCTTCACCGAGCAACTGAAATCATCAGAGGGTGAGAAGGCCGCGCTGGAAGCAGAGAGAGCGTCGATCGATGCTGAGCGACACGCATTCGAGAACGAGAAGGCTGGCATAGAGGCAAGAGCGGAGGAAGTGGGCGCACAGCAGACCGAGCTTGAAGAATGGAAGGCGCAGCTGGACGAGATATCCGAATCACTAAAGGCCAAGGAGGCCGAGATCAAGGGGCGAGAGGACGAGCTCCGCGCATCAAAGGAAGACCACGCGAAGCTGCAGGAACAGCTGGTCACAGACAGGCAGAAGGCCGAGAGCGAGCTCAACGCCCGCATCGCGCAGCTGGAGGAGAGATCCAAGAGCATCGAGGCGGAAGCCGCCTCGCTGGAGGCCGTCAGGAACAAGATGACCATCTCCGAGCAGGAGGCGGGCGCACGCGAGCAGAAGGTCCTCCGGATCGAAGGTGAACTGGCCGACAGGGAGGCCCGGGTCGCGGAGGCGGAGCATTCCCTGCTTACGGCGAAGAAGGCGCTCACGGACCAGGTCGAAGGACTGAAAGCACAGAGACAGGTACTCGAGGATCAGAAGACGGGCCTTGCAAAGGAGTGGGAATCGCTCCAGGCTGAGAAGGACAAGGTCCAGAAGGATATCGAAGAGGAGCGAGCCAAACTGGAGGTCGCCCACGGCGACCTCGAAGCGCATGCCGATGCCATCGAGAAGAGGGATGAGGAGCTCGGGAGGAGAGAGGAAGCGGCGAGGGACTCAGAGGCGGATCTGGCATCAAGATCGAAGGGATTGGAACAGCGCGAACTTGCTTCGTCCGAATCACAGAAATCATTCATGGCCAAGGAAGACGAGCTAGCCAGGAGAACGAAGGAAATCGATTCCGCGAAGGATGATATCGCATCAAGAGAGAGCGCGCTTGCCGTCCGGGCATCCGAGCTCGAGCTGATGTCGAAGGACTCTGAGGGTAGGATCGCCTCTCATCATCAGGATCTCAAGGAACGCGAGGCTGCCATCGAGTCTAGTAGGCTGTCCCTAGAACAGAAGAGGGAGCAATTGGAGGCCGCCAGAACCGAACTCGCGGCATCCGAGAGATCCCTCAAGGACAGGGACGAGCAGCTGGTGGCCGGAGAGGAGCAAGCTCGCAGCAGAGCTTCCGACCTCGATGCTAAGCGATCCGACCTGGAACGGATTGAATCCCAATTGAAGGAATCACAGAACCTGCTGTCAAGCAAGGAGAGCGAGCTGGACCAGCTTTCCGCAAGGCTGAAGGTCCAGAACGAGGGCATCGAGGCAAGGGAGAAATCGCTCGTCGAAAGGGTTTCGGCGTTCGAGCAGGAGGCGCAGGAATCGGAGACCAGGCTCACGGCGATGGGTCGCGATGTCGAGACCGCGCGGACTTCGCTCGAATCCGACAAGTCCTCGCTCTCTGAGGACAGGGCGCGCGTCGAGCAGAATCTAAAGGTGCTCGAGCAAGAGCGAGGGGCCCTTGCGGTTGCGCGTACACAGCTCCACGATCAGGTCGAAGCCCTCGAATCGGACAAGTCTGCACATGCAAAGTCGCTCGATCAGCTGAACGTCAAGACCGAGGAGTTCGGGGCCAGGGCTGAACAGATCAGACTAAGAGAGGATGCGATCCTCGAAAAGGAGGGGCAGCTCGCGGAGAGAGAGGCCGCTGTGGCGGGCGTCGAGATGGCAGCCAAGGAAGGAATAGAGAACGAAGCCATCGCGTTGCAGAAGCAGAAGGCCGAATTGGAGGAATGGAGATCCCAGCTGGGGCGAGATCGGGCCGCGATGGAGGAGGCGAACAAGGACATCGCTGCCACATGGACCGCGATCGCCCAGAAACAGGCTGACCTGAAGGCGCAGGAACAGGTCATCGCATCCCTCGCGAAGACGGCTGAGGAGAGGGGCAAGGAGTTCGAGCAGAGGGAACTGGCTCTGGCTGAACTGACCAAGAAACACGAGGAGAACTCCCGGATGTTGGATCAGTCCAGCGACGCCGTGATTGCATTCGAGAACGAACTCTCGATGCGCCAATCTGCGCTGAAGGAGAAGAACCTGCAGATCGCCAGTGCTTCCAAGAATCTGGAGAACAAGGAAAAGGTGCTTGCGGATAGGGAGGCTCAGCTGTCAGAGGCCGTGAGGGAGCTCGAAGACCAGAAGGACAAATTCTCCAAGATGCAGCAGGACCTCCAGAGAAGCCTGGACGAACAAAGACTGATGCAGGCAGAGATAGCCGACAAGACGAGCGAGCTGGCCAAGAACGAGGCCGATCTGCAGGGACGGACGGCCCAGCTCGAGAAGAGGGCAGAGGAGTTCGAGCTGCTCAACGCGAACCTGGACAAGGAGCGCGACCTTGTGGCCCAGAAGGACGCCGGACTCGAACAGCTCAGGCTTGAGCTGGAGAAGTGGCGCCTCGAGATCATGGACAATCGAGAGAAGATGGAGGAAGAGGTCCGGGAGCGGGTAGCCGAAGTCACGCAGAAGACCGCGAGCCTGTCGAAGCCCCAGGCGGCCACCCCGAACGACGAGGTCCTCCTGAGAAGGGAGATTGAACTGCGGACCTTCGAGGAGACCCTCCAATCGAAGGAGCGCGACATCGAGACCAAGGAGCGCACGCTGGCGGTAGAGCTCGAACGCCTGGAGAAGGAGCGTGCGGAGGTCCAGGACCTTTGGAATAAGATCGAGGCCTCGAAGAAAGGGATCGCGATGGGCATCGATGAGAAGACGATAGTCGAGCTCGAGAGGCGGAAGAACGAGCTCGATGACATGTACCTGAAGCTCTCCCAGCGCGAGGAGGCGATGCGGAAGGATGAGCAGCGCCTCGAGGGCGAGTGGGGCAGGCTCCAATCCATGGAGGAGGAGCTCTCTGGGTTGGCCAGGATGCTCAAGTCCAAGGAAGACGAGATAAGAAAGTTGGACGGTCCCCCAGAGGCCGGATGATGAGAGACGTCAGAACACGGTCACTTTTCCATTGACTATCTTGTCCGTCAGGTCAGTTATGTCCGCCAGGTGCTGGTTGTAGACCGCCCTTATCTCCTTCTCGTACTTCTTCGGGTTGACGTTAGGAGCGTAGATCAGCTTGGCGCTCGCGACCTGCGGCTGGTCGATCGGCTGTCCGATCTGTGAAAGTATCCTCGCGTGGACCTCAAGGATGTCTCCTCGCCCGATCTTGTATATCTCGTCCGCGACCTGGTTGGCCATTATATTGTACAGCTTGCCCACATGAGTCACCGGGTTCTTCCCAGCCGATGCCTCCATGCTCATGGGCCTCATCGGGGTTATCAACCCGTTCGCCCTGTTACCTCTTCCAACGGAGCCGTCATCGCCGTTCTCCATCGAGAGTCCGGAAACGGTCAGGTAGAATATCCCCCTGTCGTAATCGTCGGCCGTGTTGATATCCACCGTCAGCTCACGAGTCGTGAGCTTCTGTGCAAAATCCGTGACCTTGTCGTTCATCTCTTCGATGCAGCTCTTGTAGTGGCTCCCGTCCGGGATCTTGGAGGACACCATTGCCACGGCCACCGTGAGGTTGGTCTTGGAGCCGTGCCTGCATGCCATCACCTTGACGTCCTCGCCGAGCTCGGGGAGCTTCTTGCAAAGCTTCCCGTTGATGAACTTCTCCGTCTCCAGCGTGACCTTCTCCGTTTCGCTCAGCGGGGCGAACCCGACTCCGAACGATGTATCGTTCGCGAGCAATCTCTTGGTCTCGTACAGGCCCCTGAGGTCCACGCTGCCCTGGCCGATCCTGCAGTCCAGCGCGATGTCCCATTCCACGTCGAGGTTCTTGCATGTCTTCTCGAGGTAGTGCGAGGCGGCCTTCATTGCGCAGGTCCGGTATGGCAACCTCTGGCCGTTCACTTCGGTGGTCGCCCTTCCAACCAGGAGCACGTAGATCGGTTCAAGGATCGAGCCGCCGCCGAACACCGGGGCGGACTGACCTCCGACGACCTGGACCTCGTCGGTGTTGTGGTGAAGGATCCTCCCGTACTTCTCCAGGTACATCTTGCACAGTGACCTGCTCACGCATTCTGCAAGTCCATCGGCGATGCTGTCAGGGTGACCGATTCCCTTCCTCTCAACGAACTCGGTCCCTTGCTTCTCAATGGAGGCGTTGTTCAGTTCTTCGATGAAAATGTTCCTTTCCATAATGTCATCTCTCGAGGATTGGACCTGAAGAAACGAATCTCTGTTATTAACCTTTTCGGGATTAGCGATTGGCTGTCACTTCTTCGCGTATGACTTTCTTCTGCTCTCCCTGAGGGTGCCCTGCGGGATCAGGCACATCTTATGGCCTGATAGCACGCCGGCGACCCCTTCCTTGCTCTCAACCTTGCTGTAGTCCTCGCACATCTTGCAGGTCGGGGGACACACGCTGACGCGCTCCTTCGGCTCTGGGTACGTGAATATGCCTCCCTCGTAGTTCCTGAGCACCACGCGCTTGTCCGACATGGATATCAGGTACTGAGGGGCCAGCGGTATCTTCCCGCCACCACCGGGCGCATCCAGGATGAACGTGGGGACGGCGAACCCCGAGGTATGTCCTCGCAGGGACTCGGCGATCTCCAAACCCTTTTCCACGGACGTCCTGAAATGTTCTATCCCCCTCGACAAGTCACATTGGTAGAAGTAGTAGGGCCTGCACCTGATCTTGACCAGCTCGTGAACGAGCTTCTTCATTATGATGGGGCAATCGTTGATGCCCCTGAGTAGGACGGTCTGGTTCCCGACCGGGATCCCGTGATCGGCAAGCATCTCGACAGCCGCTTTCGATTCCGGCGTGATCTCCCTCGGGTGGTTGAACTGCGTGTTGAGCCACATCGGGTGGTATTTCGCCAGCATCTTGCACAGCTCGGGCGTTATCCTCATCGGAAGCGTCACAGGGGCCCTGCTCCCGAGGCGGACTATCTCGACGTGGTCGATGGCCTTGAGCCTCTTGATGATGTCCTCCAGGAAAGCATCTGACACAAGCAGCGCGTCGCCGCCAGACAGGAGGACGTCCCTGATCTCCTCGTGCTCCTTGATGTACTTTATCGCGGCGTCGATCGACGCCTTGTCTCGTGCGTGGTCCTCCTGGCCTGCGAGCCTTCTCCTCGTGCAGTGCCGGCAGTAGTTCGCGCACATGTCAGTGATCAGGAAAAGCACGCGGTCAGGATACCTGTGCGTGAGCCCGTGCACGGGCGAGTCGATGTCCTCGAAGAGCGGGTCTTCCATGTCCGAGGCGCTGAAGTCCAGCTCTTTGATCGTAGGTATCGCCTGCATCCTTACCGGGTCGTGGGGGTCGTCTGGATCCATCAGCATCGCGAAGTACGGGCTTATCGCCATGCGAAGGACCTTCAGAGACTGCGCGACGCCTTTCACCTCCTCTGGGGTGAGGTTAACGATCTCCTTGAGCTCCTCGACAGTGGTCACCCTGTTCCTGACCTGCCAAGTCCAATCTTCCCATTCCTTCCTCGTGACGTTCTTCCAGAGCGAGACTTCCTTGTACGATCGCATGACCTGTCCCCTGAATACGACAATCCGCCACATTGTCTGACAATCTATTTATGACCTGTCCACCGAAAGTGAAACAGGTTACGAACTCCGATGAGGCCATACGAATTCGGACGGCCTTCCGAACCCGCAGACTGAAGTAATCGGAATCGCGTGTCTAAAACTGGCTCGACAGTGCTGTGTAAATCGCCAATGGTTAAATAGCGTCAGCCTCATTCGAGAAAAAGCCAGTCCAGGCGACTGGAAAACGCCTTCATAACCGCAGTTGATACTGATCCGGCACGAGGATGTTCGAATGAAGAAAGTCGCGATAGTGGGAGCGGGACAAAGCAGGTATGGGGATTTCCCTGAGAAGGGCATCAAAGAGTTGTTTTTCGATGCCTACAAGGACATGGTCTCGAGTGTGGACAAGGGCCTCGACCCGAAGACAATAGAATCGGCCTACATCGGCAACCTTGGGTCTGGCGGATTCCAGCTCGGCAACATGTCCGCTCTAGTGACGGAATATGTCGGGCTTCAGCACATCAACACGATGAGGATCGAGAACGCCTGCGCATCCGGCGGATACGCGCTAGCGGCGGCCTTCATGGATGTCCTGTCGGGCGTTCACAAGGTCGCGATCGCGGGCGGAGTGGAGAAGATGACGGACGTCTCCGGGATGAAACAGAAGTACTGGCTCGGCGTTTCCGGGGACACCGAATACGAGCGACTCGCGGGAACCACTTTCTCCGGACTCTACGCGCTGATCGCTCAGAGACACATGCACGAATTCGGGACCAAGAGGGAGCACCTGTCAATGGTCGCTGTCAAGAACCACAAGAACGGGGCCCAGAATCCGAAGGCGCAGTTCCAGCGGGAGATAACGCTCGAGCAGGCCATGAAGGGACCGATAGTCGCGGCTCCCCTGAACCTCTTCGATTGCTGCTCCACGACGGACGGCGCGTCCGCCGTGCTCGTTTGTGATGCGGACATCGCGAAGCAGTTCACGGACACGCCGGTCTATGTCGCGGGTTTCGGGACGGCCAGTGATTACCTTGCGATCCACGACAGGGAGAGCACGGTCACCCTTGAAGGGACCAAGAAGGCGAGCGATAGGGCCTATAAGATGGCGGGCCTCGGTCCGAAGGACATTCAACTCGCGGAGGTGCATGACTGCTTCACGATCGCGGAGCTGCTGGCTTATGAGGACCTCGGATTCTGCGAGAAGGGCAAGGCAGGCAAGTACATGGAAGAGGGTCACACGCAGATCGGCGGTGACAGGCCAGTCAACCCGAGCGGTGGCCTCAAATCGAAGGGGCATCCGATAGGATCGACCGGCACCGGTCAAGCTTACGAGATGTTCAATCAGCTGAGGGGGACGGTCCAGAAACCTACCCGCCAAGTGAAGGGGGCCGAGGTCGGCCTGATCCACAATGTCGGCGGATCAGGCGGAACCGTCGCAGTCACAATAATGAGGAGGTGAATCGGATGGCAGTAGGGATCTCTGGTTACGCGGCATACATCCCCAGGCTCCGGATCAAGAGAGATGAATACACGAAGGCGTGGGGATCGTGCTCGGCCGCTGGCGTCAATGAGAAGTCGGTCATGGGCTTTGACGAGGACACCCTGACATCGGCCGTGAAGGTCTCGAAGAGGGCGCTGGAATCTGCATCCCTTCCTCCGGAGAAGATCACCCGGTTCGCTCTTGCATCCACGTCAGCTCCATACATCGAGAAACTGCTCTCAGGGACCGTCCTCGTTGGCGTCGGAATCCCGAACCATGCGTTCTCGACCGACCACACGACCTCGACGCGGGCAGGCACTGAGGCGTTCCTTGCGGGCATCGAACACATGTTGGCCAACCCTTCAGGAAGGGCACTGGTGGCTGCCGCCGACGCGCCAACCGCAAGCATGTGGAGCCCGATCGAGCACCCTCTGGGCGCGGGGGCTGCTGCGTTCGTCCTTTCCAACGAGAACCAGATCGCGGAGATCGAGGGCTGGAGCTCGTATGCGAGCGAGTACTTCGGGGAGAGGTTCAAGCAGCGCGGGGACGCGAACATACGGGACATCAATGTCAAGAAGTTCGAGGAGGGCTCTCTGATAACGAACACCACCAAGGCGGGGGGCGCCCTGCTCAAGAAGCTCGGCAGGAAGCCTGAGGAGTACCAACACGTGGTCATCCAACAGCCTGACGCGAGGGTACCATCCACCGTGTCGGCGAGGATGAGTTTCACGGATCCTCAACTAGCGACCGGATTGGTCTCGAAGTTCCTTGGAGACCTCGGTGCTGCTTCCACGCCCGTCGCCTTGGCCGCGGTCCTGGATGTCGCGAAGGTGGGGGACAATATAATGGTCATATCCTACGGTTCTGGAGCCGGCAGCGATGCCATCAGCCTCAAGGTCGTGAGCGACAGGAAGTCCCCGTTCAAGGTCCGGGCAGAAGCGGACAAGAAGGAGTACATTGACTATGTCAAGTACCTCAAGATCAAAGGAGCAATCGTGTGAGGTGAGATGAATGGCACATGTTTCAGTCCCGATGTATTGGCGCACGATCCCGCAGCGGTACGGCATGACGGGTCAGAAGTGCAAGAAGTGCGGGCACATCAGCTTCCCGCCGAAGGGCGTCTGCAAGCACTGCAACGAATCCTCTGACTTCGAGGACATCAAGCTCAGCGGCAGGGGCAAGGTGCACACCTATGTCCTGATCAGCTCGGGAGGGGCTCCGCCGGAGTTCGCCGAGCAGGAGAAGGCCGGGGGACAGTACCCGGTCGCGATAGTGGAATTGGCAGAGGGCCCGAAGGTGATCGGCCAGATTGCCGACGTCGACCCCAAGGATGTCAGGATAGGCATGCCGGTCAAGACCGAACTGAGGAAGATCTACAGCGAAGAGGGAGTAATAAGATACGGGTTCAAGTTCGTCCCAGCCACGCAAGCGGAGTGAGATCATGGATTCAGGAAAAATGATGACGATGAAGGAGGCGGTCTCCAGGTACGTCAAGGACGACGAGACCATCTACCTGGCGGGATTCACGCATATGATCCCGTTCGCCGCAGGACACGAGATCATCAGGCAGAAGAGGAAAGGCCTGACGCTATGTCGCGCCACCCCGGACATCATCTACGACCAGATGATAGCCGCGGGCTGCGCGAAGAAAGTGGTCTTCAGCTATGCCGGGAACCCGGGTGTCGGCTCGCTGCGCTGCTTCAGGAGAGCGCTCGAGAAGGGCGTGCCGAACCCGATCGAGATCGAGGAGTACACGCATTTCGGGCTCTCGGGCAGGCTGTTCGCGGGAGCGACGAACATGCCTTTCCTCCCGATGAGGACGAATGCTGGCTCCGACCTTCCTCCGAACAACCACAATATCAAGACGATCAAGGACCCGTACACCGGCGACGAGGTATCCACGGTCCCGCCGCTCAGACCGGACATAGCGGTCGTGCATGTCCAGAGATGCGATGAGAACGGGAACGCCCACATCTGGGGCATCATCGGCGAGCAGAAGGACGCGGCCTTCGCCGCCAAGAAGGTCATAGTCACCGCCGAGGAGATCGTGAGCGAATCGGTTATCCGGTCGGACCCGAACCGCACGCTCATCCCCGACTTCGTGGTGCACGCGGTCGTCCAGGAACCATGGTGCGCCCACCCCTCGTACACGCAAGGTTACTACGACCGGGACAACGAGTTCTACATGCAGTGGGACGGCATCACGAAGGACCACGAGAGCACGATGAAGTACTTGGACGAGTGGGTCTACGGGGTCGAGAACAGGGAGCAGTACATGAAGAAGCTCTCGGCCGAGAAGGTCATGAAGCTCCTGCCGAAGGCGTGCTATAGCCAGCCAGTAAACTACGGGAGCGTGTGATGAATGGCAGAATACACCCCAAGCGAGCTAATGGTGATTGTTGCCGCAAGAGAACTGAAGGACAGGGAGAGCGTCCTCGTCGGGGTCGGGATCCCGAACCTCGCGGCGAACCTCGCGATGAGGCTGCAAGCGCCCCACTTGAACATGGTCTACGAGTCCGGTGCGGTGGGTTCCAATCCCACGAGGATGCCGCTATCGATCGGTGACCCGTGCCTTGTCACGGGCGCGAAGAGCGTCTGCTCGATGTACGAGCAGTTCGCATACTACCTGCAGGGCGGAAGGATAGATGTGGGGTTCCTGGGAGGGGCGCAGATCGACAAGTACGGGAACATCAACTCGACCGTCATTGGTTCCTACAAGACCCCGAAGGTCAGACTGCCTGGCAGCGGAGGAGCTTGCGACATCGCCTCGAACGTCAAGAAGATCATCGTGATAACCCCGCACGAGAAGCGGAGGTTCGTCGAGAAGGTCGACTTCCGCACGAGCCCAGGGTTCCTCGACGGCAAGCAGAACTGGAAGGCGCTGAAGCTGCAGGGCGGAGGGCCGTACGCGGTGATTACCGACCTCTGTACGATGAAGTTCGACGAATCTACCGGCGAGATGACCCTCGTCTCCCTACATCCGGGAGTGCCCGTCGAGAAGGTCCTGGAGAACACTCCCTGGAAGCTAAAGATGTCCGAGAAGATCCAGCAGACCCCCGCTCCGACCGAGAAGGAGCTTACGGTCGTCAGGGCCCTGGACCCCGACAGGACCTACCTAGGATAGAGGTGAGAAGAAATGTGCGCAGGTTACGATCCGATCAGCGAGTACAAGCAGAAGACCAAGAAGAGCGCTGAATGGTTCCAGACCGCCTCGAAGCACCTTCCAGGCGGGGTGACGGGGAATGTGAAGTTCTATCCCCCGTACCCGGTGTACCTCAAGAGGGCCAAGGGATCCCACGTTTGGGACCTCGACGGCAACGAGTACATCGACTACATGCTCTGCTTCGGACCACTCATACTGGGCCATGGTCATCCCAAGGTCCTCGAGGCCGTGAGCAGACAGCTCAAGAAGGACGGCACCCAGATACTGGGGGCGCCCCACGAGCTCGAGGCCGTGATGGCCGAGCGGCTGAAGCGGATATTCCCGTTCGCGGACTCCGTGAGGTTCACCAACTCTGGTCTTGAGGCGACAATGCACGCCCTGAGGGTCGCCAGAGGGGCCAAGAAGAAGGCTAGGTTCGCGAAGTTCGAAGGCGCGTACCATGGCTGCTACGACGAGGCCCTCGTCAGCCTGGCACCCGCGTTGGAGTTCGCGGGACCCGAATCATCGCCCCAAACGGTCTCGGGTTCGTTCGGCACCTCGCATTCGACCATCCAGAACGTCCAGATACTGCCCTACAACGACATCGAGAACACCGAGCGGATCTTGAGGGCTCACAAGGACGACCTCGCGGCCGTCATAATGGAGCCTGTCCAGAGAGGGTTCGTCGTTCCTGACCTGGAGTTCCTCAAGGTGGTCCGCGAGACCACCCGCGAACTCGGGATCGTGCTGATATTCGACGAGGTGATGTCCGGCTTCCGGATGGAGAAGCTCGGAGGCGCATCCACGACGTACGGCATCGACCCGGACATGATCTGTCTGGGGAAGATCATCGGAGGCGGGTTCCCCTGTGGTGCCTTCATGGGTAAGAGGGAACTGATGGACATGGTGAACCCGGCGACGAAGCCGAAGGACGAGAGAGTGTTCCATGGCGGCACCTTCAACGGTCACCCGACGGTGCTCGCCGCTGGCATGGCGACCCTGGATGTCCTGGAGGAACCGCGCACTTATCCGTACCTGAACAAGATATCCGACCGTTTGAGGAACGGATTCAACGACCTGTTCGGCCGGTTGGGTTACGAGGCCGAGGCCATCGGTCCCGGCTCGACCTTCAACATAGTGTTCACCAAGGGGAATATCTCGGACTACAGAGATGTGACGAAGTGCGATGCGAAGGCCAGGCAGAAGCTCGACTTCGGGCTCATGGCCCGAGGCCTGCACTTCCACCCTGACAAGCCGTTCTACACCTGCACTGAGCACTCCGAGAAGGATGTCGACCAGACGCTGAAGGCGGCGGAAGAGGTTCTGAAGAAGATGAAGGAATAGGCAGACTGCTCAGGCCTCGACCCACGCTCTGCCCTCGAACACCGGCTCCGCAGGGCCCGTCATGTAGGCCCTGCCGTCCTTTGCCAGCTCTATCGTGAGGCAACCTCCGACTGCATTGACCTTGACGCGCCGGTTCTTCACCCAGCCTTGAAGTAGCGCGACGGCTGCGCTGGCCGTTGCTCCGGTGCCACATGCGAGCGTTTCGTCGTACACCCCGCGCTCGTATGTCCTCACCTTCACTTCGCTGGGGCCAACGGTTTCGACGAAATTGATGTTCACGCCCTTCGGGAACCTCTTGCGGTCCGAATTGATGATGGCCCCGATCCTGCGGACATCCTCTGAATCCAGGTCCTTGGATCGCACGATTATGTGAGGCTCGCCCGTATTCACTATCGAGCACCTCAACACGCGCTCGTCGACGGAGATTTGGAGGTCCATCAGGTCCGCCGAACCCTTCTTCGCATCGCTGATGTATTCGCTCAGGTAATGGCGCTCTGTGCGAACAGGGCCCATGTCCACCCGATACCGTGACCCCGCGCGCTTCACAAGCTTGACCCCGTCCCGTGTCAGCACTCTGACTTCGGACTTGCCGAGGCGTTTCATGAGAAAGGCCGCGACGCATCTCAAGCCGTTACCACACATGTCAGCTTCGTTCCCAGCGGGTTCGAACAATCTCATTGACCCGTCCGACCCCCTGGCTTTCTCGATGAATATGACGCCGTCCGCTCCGACACTGAAATGTCTGTCGCACAACACGGTGGCGATCCTGCTGCGGACCTTGTCAGGGGTCCTCCGTCCAGTCATCTCATCCGTCAGGATGAAATCGTTGCCGCAGCCGTGGTACTTCGTGAAGCGTATCTCGTGGTTCATCAACTACCGTTATCGCAGGACAGACTATAATCGTGATTGTCCTTTCCGGACAATGATTAAATAAGAAGCTGAGGATTCTGGCTCGACCAGCTGCGGGGGACCGAACCGATTGAATAGCATTCTCATAAAGGGGGGCATGGTGGCAGACGGATCTGGCGTTCCTCCCGCTGAGTTGAACATGGCGATCAAGGGTTCCAGGATATCAGGCCTCTTCAAGCCGTCCGAGGCGTCCAAGGCATCGATGGTCATTGACGCTACAGGGATGATGGTCTGTCCTGGGTTTGTGGACATCCACACGCACTCGGACCTCTACCTGCTACAGAATCCACTGGCCGAGAGCAAGATCAGGCAGGGAGTGACGACCGAGCTAGTCGGCAACTGCGGGAGCTCCGCAGCTCCGCTAATCGGGGCAGCTAGAGAAGTGCTCGTGGATTCCGCACGAGACCTCGAGGTCAAGGTCGATTGGTCCTCAGTCGACGAGTACCTACTGCGTCTTTACAACGTCAGGACCTCGGTCAATGTCGCGACCTTGGTGGGCGCAGAGACTCTCAGACTGTGCGTTCTGGGGACAAAAGACGTGAAGGCCGATCCCGAGAGCCTCAGGAAGATGAATGGCCTTCTCGCGGAGTCGATGTTGCAGGGGGCGTTCGGCCTGTCGTCAGGACTGATCTATGCCCCTGGGTGTTACGCCTCGACCGAGGAGCTCATATCGCTGGCATCAACATCGGCGTCTCTTGGTGGTATCTACACGAGCCATATCAGAGGCGAGGGCGGCACGCTGGTGAGGGCGGTGGAAGAGGCCATCAAGATTGGCCGGGAGGCCCGGACCGCCGTCGAGATATCCCATCACAAGGCCTGCGGCAAGCCCAACTGGGGGATGGTCAACGAGACGCTGAAGATGATCGAACGTGCTCGGGCAGAAGGCATAGATGTCGCATTCGATGTCTACCCGTACACGGCATCGAGCACTTCGCTGGACTCCATCCTTCCACCATGGGCGAGGGACGGTGGGAAGGAAGCCATCCTGAGCCGGCTCAAGGACCCAGATGAGAGGAGGCGCATCGCGGAGGCGTTCTCCACGCGATCTGACGAGTTCGAGAACACGGTCATGGAGGATGGGTGGGAGAACATCGTCGTCGTCGGCCTGTTCCACGGCTCCAACAGAAGGCTCGAGAACAAGTCCGTCGCGGATATCGCCAAGGAGCTTGGAAAGGACCCCGCTGAGACCGCCTTCGACCTGATGGTCGAGGAGGGCCTTAACGTATCGGCGATATTCCACGAGATATCGGAAGACGACGTCATGACCGTGATGAAGCATCCGCTCGCATGCATAGGCTCCGATGGCATGTCGGAGTCCGCCTACGGCCCGCTGAGCAACTCAGCCACACATCCCCGGTCCTACGGCACGTTCCCCAGGGTCCTAAGGAGGTACTCGATCGAGAAGGGACTTTTCCCGCTCCACGAGGCGATCATGAAGATGACATCCATACCTGCCAAGCGCATAGGCCTGCTGGACAGAGGGGTCCTGGCGAAGGGCATGGTCGCCGATGTCGTCATATTCGACCCCCTGAAGGTAAGGGACTTGGCCACCTTCGAGGACTCACACCGTTACCCCGAAGGCATAGTGTACGTCCTGGTCAACGGCGCGGTCACGATCGAGAACGGCCAGCACACCAAAGAGAGAGCCGGTCTGGTCCTCAGGCACGCGCCTTGCGTCTCCTAGTTCCTCTGATCCCGCGCACAGATGTCAAAGGCGACCTGGGAGTAGATCCTGGTGCATTTCACGAGATCGTCCGTGCGCACGTACTCGGTCCTCGCGTGGGCTCCAGCCCCTCCAGGGCCGAAAACCACCGTCGGGGTCTTCCCGAAATGAGTCAGGAGGGCCGCATCCGTCCACCCCCAGAAACTCGTCAGCTTCGCGGATCTGCCAGTGACGGACCTGACCGCGCTCCCGAGGGACTTCACAACGGGATGGGCGACGCTGACCACGTTCGGCACGTGCGTCATCGTGAGCATGTTGGACGGGTCGCGCTTCAGCTCCGCCCGGAACTTCGGGTCCTCGGCCTTCAGCTTGTCGAACAGGTCGTAGAACTCCTCGAAGACCTGCTGAAGGCTCTCCTCAGGGACCCATCTGCGGTCGATCTTGATTACGCAATGGTCCGCCACCGAGCTCGGCTGCTGGCCGCCTTGGATCACACCTAGGTTCAGCGTGGGCGGGAGCGTGCTTCGGCTCTTCCTCGCTCGCAGTCGGGGCATTAGGTCCTGGTCCACCTTCTGGATGAACCTGGAGGCCATCGAGATGGCGTTCACCCCCTTCTCGGCCTGCCCACCGTGGGCGGCCTTTCCATAGAAATGGACGTCAAGCCACTCCAGACCTCGATGCGAAGGCTGGATCTCCATATCAGTGGGCTCCCCCACGATCGCCATGTCTGCCCTCGGCCCGTGGAGCACGATGTCTTCCATCCCCTCGCTCTTCTGTTCCTCGCCTATGACCGCAGTGAGGATCAAGTCGCCGTTCAGTCTGACCCTGGCCCGGCGGATCCCGACCAGCGTCATCGCCATCGCCCCCAGTCCGCCCTTCATGTCGAGCGCCCCCCTTCCGTACAGCCTCCCCTTCACGATCCTGGGGGTGAAAGGGGGAATGTCCATGTCATATGCTGGGACGGTGTCAGTGTGGCCGTTCAGCATCAGCTTCTTCCCGCTCCCCGAGCCGCCTATGACCGCGATGAGGTTGGGCCTATCCTTTTGAACGGTGCGGAGCTTGGAAGCTATGCCCTCGGAGACCAGATACTCGTTCAGGAACTCAGCCACGCGCTTCTCCCGGGTAGGGACATCGGAGTGGCTAGGTATTCTCACAAGGTCTTTGACAAGTCTTTCGACCTCGGATTTCTTCACCGCTCTGCTGACCTTCCCTGACAGATCCGACAAAACCGCTGCCATGTTCGCCCTTGCCTCGCGACCGCTTGTCGCCGGTGGACGATGATGGAAATGGTCGAGGAAAAAGGTATCTGCCGATCAGGCGCCCCTGCGCAGTCGTCCATGCGCTTCGAGGATCTCGAGGGTCTCCTCGATCGGAAGTGCTGGTACGACATGACCGTCCCTCCCTTCCATCGTCTCCGCTTTGAACATCGAGTTGATGATTGACTCGGACACGGAGTCGACCGTCGCCCTGAAGAGAATGCTTAATTCGCCGTCCTGTAGTAGACTGTCCGTTACTAGCCCGTCGTTCTTGTACCGCTCGTGCATGTTGGCGGTCGAGAACGAGATGACGATGTCCCCACTGCCATTGTGCGAGCACGATCCTGTCACCGCCAGGCCCATGATTGCCCTCCTGGCGATCCTACCGAGCTGCCTCGCATCGAGGGGAGCGTCGGTGCCGACCACCATCACGATGGATCCCTGCTCTGGCCTGTGGTGCTTTGCCTTTCCGAGGAGACGTCCTATCGGGACCCCATCCATCATGAGTTCCTCACGGTCCCCGTGGTTGCTCAGTACGAGGGAGCCGAGGCAGTATCGGGAATCGTCCATCTGAACTAATCTGGACGATGTCCCGATCCCGCCCTTGAAGTCGTAGCAGCTCATCCCGGTCCCCGCGCCTATGGCACCTTCCTGGACGGATGATGAGGCGTTCCCAATCGCCTCCATGACGTTGTCCTCCTTGACGTGCAGTCCTCGGGAGTCGTTCAGATAGCTATCGTCGCACTCCGACACTGTCGGTATGATCGTGTCGCCATCGATGCCCGCGTTCGGGTTCTTGCCGAGCATGTACTTTATGACGGCGTCCGCAACCGTTCCCATGGACATCGTGTTCGTCAGGGTGATTGGCGTGTCGATCATCCCGAACTCCCGTATCTGGAGCGCTCCCTGGAGGCCCCCACAGCCGTTGAAATCGTAGAAGGCGCCCTTGACGGGCTTTTCGTATAGGTTCCCTGGATGGGGCAGGATGGCGGTCACGCCAGTCCTGACTGGGCCACTGCCTGGCTTGAGAGCTCCGCTCCCCCTGATGATGGTGCTGTGGCCTACCCGGACCCCGGGGACGTCCGAGATGGTGTTCATGGGACCTGTCGGGAGTTCGCCGAAGTAGACTCCGACATCCCTCGCCCTTGGCCGCGTCACTTCTTGGCCTCTCCCGCTTCCAACCAGCAGGACACCCAGTGCTCCTGCGATACGTACATCGGCTGTGGCTCCTTCTGACTGCAGATCTCCATCGCGCTCGGGCACCTCGGGTGGAACCTGCAGCCCGGCGGGATGTGGGCCGGATCCGGCCGCTCTCCCTTCAGGATGATCTTCTCGGTCTTCATCCTCGGGTCGGGCTTCGGCACGACGGATATGAGTGCTTTCGTGTAGGGGTGCCTCGGTCCCTTGATGACCTCCTCGGTCGGACCGAGCTCGACGATCTTGCCGAGATACATGATGCCTATCCTGTCACTGAACACGTATGCGACCCCGAGGTCGTGCGTGATGAACAGATATGTGAGGCCTTTCTTCTCCCTGAGGTCGAGCATCAGCTTAAGGATCTCTGACCTGATTGACACATCCAGCATGGAGACCGGCTCATCTGCGACAAGGAACTGCGGCTCGAGCACCAGGGCGCCGGCTATGCCCACTCTCTGCCTCTGCCCGCCTGATACCTCGTGCGGATACCTCCACATGAAGTCCTTCGGCGGTCTCAGGCCAGCGTCCTCGAGCGCCTTGATGACCCTCTTCTCCCTGTCGGCCTCGTTCTTGCCGAGGTTGTTGACGACTAGGGGTTCCGCGACGATGTCGTAGATCGATTGCTTCGGGTTGAGCGACTCGTACGGATCCTGGAAGATCATCTGCATCCTCTGCCTGAGCATCTTCATCTTGTCCTTCGTGATCCTTCGTACGTCGACCCTGTTGGCTGCTAGGTCCACCTCGGCCTCCGCCTTCGACAGGAATTTCTTAGCCACGGTGCGCTGGGCCGCATCCTTCATCATCTCCGGGGTGAGACCCCCGCCGCCGTACTTCACCGAGCCTCCAGTGGGCTCGACGAGCCTGAGGATGGCCTTCCCAGTCGTCGTCTTGCCACAACCCGACTCCCCGACGAGGCAGAATATCTCCCTCTCCTTGATGTCGAAGGTGATGCCATCGACCGCCTTCACGTACTGCTGTTCCTTTGAAGTCAAGCTCTCGACGAATCCGCGCCTGACCGAGAACCATACCTCCAAATCCTTGATTTTTATGATGTCTTTGGCCATTCAGGTCACCTCTGCTCCTTCACGAAGTGACATGCAGCGAAATGGCCCGGGAGAACCTCCACCAGTGGCGGTTCCTCCACTTTGCAAATGTCCTGGGCCGCATAGCATCTCACTGAGAACCTGCAACCAGTCGGGGGATTGATCAAGTTCGGGGGGTTGCCTGCGATGGATGCCGGCAACTTCCGCTCGCCCTTGATGTTGGGGAACGCTGCTATGAGCCCCTTCGTGTACGGGTGCTGTGGATTTGAGAATACCTCAACGGCTGTCGACCTCTCCACAATCTTCCCCGCATACATGATTGAGAGTTGGTCGCAGGTCTCCGCGAGAACGGACAGGTCGTGTGAGATTATGATCATCGCCAGGTCGAGCTCCTGCTGCAGGTTCTTGAGAAGCTGGAGGATCTGGGCCTGGATCATGACGTCGAGAGCGGTAGTCGGCTCGTCGCAGATGACCAGCTTGGGCCTGCACGCCAGCGCCATCGCGATCATAACTCTCTGCCTCATGCCACCGCTAAACTCGTGCGGGTACTCGCGAACCCGGTTCGGGTTTATGCCCACCAGCTCAAACAGTTCCTTGACCCTCTTCATCGCATCGGCTTCCTCCACCTTCTCGTGGAGCAGGATTGGCTCCGTTATCTGGTCGCCCACCCTCTTGACGGGGTTCAGAGCATTCATCGCGCCCTGGAATATGATGGAGATGTCCCTCCACCTGATCGCGCGGAGCCTGTCCCCCGTGACCTTGGACATGTCCTGGCCCATGAAATTGATGTTTCCGCTGGCTATGAAACCGTTCGCTGGCAGTAGCTTCATGATGGACAGAGCCGCGGTGGTCTTCCCACAACCGGACTCTCCCGCCAGGCCCATCGCCTGCCCCTTGTCGAGATTGAACGATATCCCGTCCACGGCTTTCAGCGTGCCCTCCTGGGTCTTGAAATACGTCTTGAGGTCCTTGACTTCTAGCAACATCGATTGGTTCCCCCTCTACAACTTCAGTTGTCGGTTGCCGACTATCCGAAGCAAAGAGATGCACAAACGAGTCTAATCCTCCCTGCTCCTGGGTTTCCCTTGAGAAATATTTCGCTATAAATGCATTTTGGATGAACAGAGAATCGTGTCGCGGCCCAGATCCATCATCTTTGGACCCGCGCGATTCTCAGTTTCAGGACTTCGCCATCCTCCTCGTCGCCATATTCCTCCTGGAGGCGCTCGCATTTCTCGAAAATCGTCCTCAGCTCCCGAACTGGGTCCGCATGCATGTCAATCCTGAGATCGTGGTAGAGCTTTGGTTTGTGGGAGGCAACGAGGAGGGCTGCGGACATCTTACCCCTCCTATCGCCCCCTGCATCCTGACCGGCTTCGATGACCTGCAGTATCCTGCGAGCCAGCTCTCCCCTTGACCTCTTGAACTCCTCGGCCATGACCTCCAACACGCGCCTGTCGACCAGGATGTTCCCCGCGACCGCGAAATCGTTGCCCAGCACGTGGCCTTTGGCCTCCGTGCACTCCTTTCCCGTGTGACCGAACACAGAACTTCCATCTATCCCTATGAGCTGCCTTCTCTCCCTTCCCGGGTCTTCTGACAGTAGGGCCTCGAGGGCTGCGTTCACGCCGAGTCCCGACCTCATGAGCTCCAGCCCCTGATGCCCGAGGTTGACGTTCACCCATGCTTGGGTCGCGATCGCTCCTACATCCTCCAGGGCATATGGAAGGAATGCCCCGACACACGGTGCTGCCGTCGCGCTCGCCGCTCCGAAGTCTCCCGACTTCCGGTCGCGCGCCACAATCGAGAAGGTACCTGTCTCCATGCGTACGAGTATCAGGGACCAGTATGATAACGGATTTGGTCCTAGTCGGGATACTTCACGTTGTACTCGGACAGGTCATGTGCCACGACCGAGTTCTTGAAGATCCGCCTGGCCTCATTCTCCAGGACGCTCGTGTCCTCATATCTGGGGCTGACGTGCACCAGGAAGAGCATCCTCACCTTGGCATTCTTCGCGACGGTGGCAGCCTGGGCCGCTGTGGAATGGCCGAAATCGTGTGCCAGTTGGTCGTGTGATGAATCCAGCGTGCAATCGTGGATCAGCACATCCGCCCCGTTGGCGAGGGCGGTGATCCGATCGCTCGGCTTCGTGTCGCCGGAGTAGACAATCTTCCTACCATGCCTGGGCTTTCCGAGGACCATTCCCGGAGTGATCCGCTCGCCCCGGACCGTGACGGCCTTCCCTTCCTGCAGCCTCCTGAACATCGGTCCTTCGGGGATCCCCAGGGCCTTCGCTCTCTTGACGTCGAACTTGCCAGGGCGCACTTTCTCCTCAAGGCTGAAGGCTAGCGCGGGGATGCTGTGGTCCGCCTGCACGGATTTGACCCTGTAGTCGCCGAAATCGACCATTGCGCCCGGCCTCAGGTCTCTGGATGTTACCTCGAACCCGCTCCTGAAGTAGCCCAGGCTCAGCATTGAATCGACATTCTCCTTCAAGCCTCTCGGCCCGAATATCAGCAGCTCGTCCTCGCGGCCGTTCAAGCTCATACTCTGTATCAAGCCTGGCAGCCCGAGGAAATGATCTGCGTGGAGGTGGGAGATGAATATCTTCTTGATCTTCATGAATGAAACCGGAGAGCGCATCAACTGCCTTTGGGTTCCCTCGCCACAGTCGAACATGAGCACCTCGCCTGGCATCTGCACCGCGATCGAAGTGACGTTCCTCAGCTTCGACGGGTATGTGCCCCCCGTTCCCAGGAATACTATCCTCATATCCGGCTCCGGAAAAGCATACGTAGGCGATAAAACTCTCCTGAACGGTCCAGCGCGTAGAAGAATATGCCAAGTGCCGCCACTGTCATCAGGGTCGCGATGATGATCGTTCCCTTGAAGTCGAAGGCAGTCGCAGCCAGACCCCCGAGCACGGGCCCTATTATCCCGGAAACGCTCATGGTGCTGGAGAGCAGCCCGCTAGCGGTCGCCTTCTCCTCGTTCCGGTCCATCACATACCGCAGGCTTCCCACATAGAGACTGCTGTACGCGGCGGCAAGCAAGATCTGCGATGGGATTATCTCCCAGAAGCTTCCAACGAGCGTGAATGTGAAGAAGGTGGCCGCGGAGCTCGCGAGACCGACCGCAACGAGCACGGTCGGGTCGAACCTGTCCATGATAGCCATGAATCCAAACTGTCCAAACGCGTTCACCGCGTAGATCACCCCCACCATCTCAGGGGATGCCCCTATGCTGATCAGGAACAGGGGGTAGGTGACCCAGATCATGTTCGCGCCAGTGTGTCGGATCAGCATCGAGGCGTACACGGGCGCATTCCTCTTTATGAGCGCCTTCGGGAACAGGGGTACCGACATCCTCGTCTCCTTGGCGAACGGCAGCCTCAGGGCGATGACGAACGATGCGAAGATGATGATCGTGCACAAGAAGTACGCCTGCTCGTAGAACAGCCCGAAAAGCCCCACCGCAAGGTTGCCCACCCCCCATCCTCCAGCTCCGTACGCAGAGAAGCCCCCCATCTTGCCCCCTCTCGTGTCATACGCGTAGGCTAGAAGGGCGGCAGGGAATATGCCTGATGCGAAACCGATGAGTATCCGGACGGTGATGAAGAAGGCGAGCCCCCCGACTATGACCGATACGGCCTGAAGGGCGGTCGCAAGTCCAGAGAGAAAAAGTCCGATCAGGAGGATGACCCGTCTGCCATGGACGTCCGAAGCCCTTCCAAAGAAGTAGCTCGAAATGAACGATGCAGCGGCGAAGCTCCCCGCGACGAGCCCTATCAGATACTTCGAGGCGCCCAACTGGTCCTGGAGTATGACAGGGACGATGACGGCAGGGCCAAAGATCCCCGCACTCGATAGAAGTTGGATGGCATTTGCCTTCATTTCAAGTGGCAATCGGGCCGGAGTATATCCCACTTTTGGACGCTGATACGCAGGCTGTCGGCCCGAGGAATGACCAGGCTACCATCCGAGCCGTTCTAGAGTCCGGTCCTTCTTGGTCTTCTTCTTGAACTCCCTGTAGTGCTCGTGACATAGATGAGCATTCTTCGATGGATGCGATGAGAGCTTCATGCCCGCCTTCTCCAACTTCTTCCCAGAGATGGACCTCTCCGCATCGTTCCTGCAATCCACGATGTCGCACTTCTGGACTTTCTCGATGGCATGCCGCGGTTCTGGCATGCCCGGAGAATCCAGGTGAAGGTATTAAAACAGTTCGCAGTGAGTGTTCGAAGAGACCCAAACGCATAATACGCGGCTAGCGATTTGCGGTCCCATGCCTCTGATCGCACCTTCGATCCTGGCAGCTGATTTCTCCAAGCTAGGAGAGGAGGTCCACAAGGTCTCCGAAGCGGGAGCAGACTTCATCCACATAGACGTGATGGATGGCATCTTCGTTCCGAACATCACCATCGGGCCCTCAATGGTCAAGAGCCTGCGCTCCTATTCCCAGCTCCCGTTCATCTCCCACCTCATGATAACGCACCCTGAGAACCACACGAAGGCGTTCGCAGAGGCAGGTTCCGACATCATCGAGGTGCACATCGAGGCTGCCCAGAAGCATGTCCTCGAGACGATCAAGGGGATTCGGAAACTCGGCAAGAAGGCTGGGCTCGCGGTCAATCCCCCGACCCCCATCGAAGAAGCGTTCCCTTACTTGGAGGAGATCGACCTGCTGCTCGTGATGTCCGTGAACCCGGGGTTCGGCGGGCAGAGATTCATGCCCGAGGTGCTCCCGAAGATCGGTAAGGCCAAGGGCGAGATGGAAAGGATAGGGAGGCGTGTTCCCGTTGAGATCGACGGCGGGATAAACATGGAGACCGGCGAGCTGGCAGCACAAGCAGGCGCAGAAATATTGGCGGCCGGGACCTCCATCTTCAAGGCCCCCGACATGAAGAAGGCCATAGAGGCGCTGAGGGACCTTGGTTCAAAGGATTAATATCATAGCTGACGCTCAAGGTGATGGTCCAAATGGCGGAAAAGCTCACAGAACATCCGATCCTGCTCTATCTCATCTTCGTCCTGCCGATGCTGCTTCTAGCTCTGGGAATCATCTTCAAAGCGAACGTGTTCCTTCTGATAGTCGCCGCCGCTTGGATGGGCGTCGCTCTGGTCCTGCTCTTTCTGCCGATCGAGTCAGATACAACGGTCCAATGATGGAAGCCATCCTCGCCGAGACCACTTGGAGCTGAGAGTCGATGGGTGTAGACATTTCAGACCTCATCGAGCCGAGGAAGATAACGCTCGAAGACCTTACAGGCAGGTCCCTCGCCATCGATGCTTTCAACACATTGTATCAGTTCTTGTCCATGATCAGGCAGAGTGACGGCACCCCGCTCATGGACCGGGACGGGCGCATCACGTCGCATCTCTCAGGCCTGTACTTCCGGAGCGCCGCGCTCCTGGAGATCGGCTTGAAGCTAGTGTATGTCTTCGATGGCAAGCCTCCCGAGCTCAAGAGAAAGACCATCATGGAAAGGGTATCGGCCAAGATGCAGGCGGAGAAGGATTGGAAGGAGGCCCTCGAGAAGGGGGAGACGAAGAAGGCTCTCTCCCGCGCGACGCGGACCTCGAGGCTGACAGACGAGATGGTCGATGAATCATGCGATCTGCTGGATGCGCTCGGGATACCTTGGATCAAGGCTCCATCCGAAGGGGAAGCGCAGATCAGTCACATGGCCAAGAAAGGGGATGTCTGGGCGGCCGCTTCGCAGGACTATGATGCGCTGCTCTTCGGGACTCCGACGCTTGTCCGCTACTTGACCTTGGCCGGGAAGAGGCGACTCCCTTCGGGGAAGAAGGTAGATGTCGCCCCGGAGATCATCGCGCTCAATGAGGTCCTCGGCGCCCTGAAGGTCACGAGGGAGCAACTGATAGACATGGCGATACTCATAGGCACGGACTTCAATGACGGCGTCAGGGGCATAGGACCGAAGAAGTCCCTCGCCCTGCTCCGCAGATTCGGCAACCTCGAGTCGATGAAGGGAGCGGTTGCCGTGCCCGAAGAGTACGCGGAGGTCCGGAAGATATTCCTCGAGCCCGAAGTCACTGACGCGTACTCAATCAAATGGGCTAGAGCCGACCCCGAGCATGTGAGAAGAATAATGTGCGATAGACACAGTTTCTCCGTCGACCGGGTAGATGCAGTCCTCGGAAGGCTCGCTGCGACCGACAAGGCGCGAACGCAGGTCAGCCTAGACTCGTGGTAGCGTGGTTTTTCCCCGCCTCGACGGCCCGTCCAGATAGGCGGAGCGGACGGACCATTCTGATTCTCTGGACACTATGCTTTTAATACCTCCCATCAATATGGCCTAAGGTAGATTCATTATGCGCCAAGTGGACGAGAATTACTCCCCCATCCAGCTTGAGAAAAACGTCAAGGCTCTGTGGGAGAGCTCTCGGATCTA
>Ga0315282_10003362_pt1 | contig 28733 bp, 41 predicted proteins | sample YL17G07_20_MG_FD_203693 | JGI IMG/M metagenome (GOLD analysis project Ga0315282, IMG submission 203693) | Sediment microbial communities from Yellowstone Lake, YNP, Wyoming, USA - YL17G07_20 | ecosystem: Environmental > Aquatic > Freshwater > Lake > Sediment | place: USA: Wyoming | collected... | reverse complement strand
GGCTGTTTTTTTATGGTAATCTAAAAAAGTTATGCGATATCACATCTCAACTTATGGCTGTCAAATGAACAAAGCGGATAGCGAGAGAATTGCCACGGTTTTAGAAAAAATCGGATATCGAAAATCCCAAAAAATTAGCAAAGCAGACTTAATTGTGGTCAATATGTGCTCGGTCAGACAATCGGCTGTGGACAGAGTTTTTGGCATTAGCCAAAAACTCGTCCAACTTAAAACCTTAAACCCTAAACTAAAAACAGTTTTAACGGGTTGTATTTTAAAGAAGGATAAAAAGAAATTTAAAAATAAATTTGATTTAATTTTGGACATCAAAGATTTACCAAAATGGCCCAATTTTCTTAATTTATCTAAAATCTATAATCCAACCCCGCACCAGAGCCTTCGGCACGGTACGGGGCAAGAATCTAAAATCTACTTGGATGTTCAACCGAAATATCAAACTAATTTTTCGGCTCTAATTCCAATCTCTAATGGCTGCAATAATTTCTGCTCCTATTGCGTTGTGCCATACGTCAGGGGCTCGGAAACCTGCCGAAATTACCAGAAAATTTTAAAGGAAGTCAAAAATGCAGTCAAAAAAGGAGCTAAAGAAATCTGGCTTTTGGGGCAAAATGTCAACGCGTATCGCGCGAATAACAAACGAATTAAATCGAATGGAAAACGAATATTCAATAAAAATTCGTTATCATTAGTTAAAAATTCGGGCGATACCGTCAATTTTGCCAAACTCCTAAAGATGGTGAACGGCGTTCCGGGAAATTTCTGGATAAGATTTACCAGCCCTCATCCAAAGGACTTTTCCAATGAATTAATAAAAACAATGGCGAAATGTCAAAAAATAACTCCCTATCTAAATTTACCTGTTCAGTCTGGTGACAATGAAATTTTAAAGAAAATGAACCGCAACTACACCATTAAAGATTATAAGGAGTTAGTTAAAAAAATCAGAAAGGCCGTTCCGGAAATTACCCTGTCTACCGATGCGATTGTCGGTTTTCCCGGCGAGAGCAAAAAACAATTTGAAGCGACCCTAAAGCTTTTTAAGGAAATTAAATTTGATATGGCTTATATCGCAAAATATTCGCCGAGACCCGGAACGACAGCATCAAAATTGAAAGATAATGTCACCCATCAAGAAAAAGAAAAAAGATATCAGATTTTGACAGCCATCCTTAAAAAAACTGCTCTGAAAAGTAATAAAAAATACTTGGGGAAAGAAATTGAGGTACTGCCCGAAGAATATAAAAATGGATTTTTAATTGGGAAATCCCGCGCTTACAAAACTGTAAAATTTCAGGGGCCTAAAAACTTAATTGGTCAATTTGCTAAAGCAAAAATAACTTATGCCCTGATCTGGGGATTAGGGGGGAAAATGATAAAAGAAAAAAGGGCCAATCTTTGACCCTTTTCATTCATACCCAGTAAGACAACTTCGAATGGGCTTCGCCCGATTTAGAGTTTTCTTTCAGAGAACTCTATTCGAAGTTGCTCTACTGGGCATACTCTTCAGCATAATGAAAGACCTTTCCCTTGCCGGCCTCTATATGGAGATTATCAGTAGCAACCTCCAAACGCGTCAGACTATTGTCCGCCCTCTCCTTTTCTCGTCGCTTAGCAATGAGTTCGGCCGGACTCATTCTTAAAATTATTACATTTCCCGCGTCTATTTCTATCGTCTTTCTAAAAAGACGAAAAGAGTATGTTATTTTAGACCCAACCTCGCCCAATTCTAAAATGGGAATTTCTTTTCTCCATTGAAGCAATCCAAACCGGCTCAAAAGACAAATTAAAGCTAAGCTATCCAAGCCGGGTATTGGCGGAGTATATTCAAAACACAATATCCCATCGCTCAAGCCAACTGTTCTTACCCAGATTTTTTCTTCTTTGTCCCAATCCGCAGTACAAATAAAACCTGGATATTGCGGACCTTCGTACTTTACACTAAATACTGGTGTCATTTTTTCCGCCTCCTATTTTCAATGTACTAACTTTTTATTTTTACATATTTTATAAAATATGTCAAGTTCAAATCGAAAAATCATAGTAATTTTAGGACCGACTGCTTCGGGAAAAAGCGAATTGGCTGTAAAACTCGCTCAAAAATTCAATGGCGAGATTATCTCAGCTGATTCCCGCCAAGTATATAAAGGAATGGACATCGGTACCGGTAAAGTACCTCGAGACAGCAATTGTAAATTGAAAATTGTAAATTGTAAATTGTATTTTTATAAAGGTATCCCCCACCATCTTTTAGATGTTGCCTCGCCGAAAAGAAGATTTTCCGTTGCCCAATATCAAAAAATGGCATTCCGCGCCATCAAAAAAATCCAGCAAAAAGGAAAAGTTCCTATTCTTTGCGGTGGAACTGGCTTTTATATTCGGACTGTTGTTGATGGAATTATAATTCCTGAAGTTAAACCTGATTGGAAACTTCGCAAAAAATTGGAAAAAAAATCCAATGAAGAACTTTTTAAAATATTAAAAAAGCTCGATGCGAATCGGGCCAAAAATATTGATAAATTTAACCCCCGACGGCTCATCCGGGCAATCGAAATTGTGAAAAAAACAAAAAAACCGGTACCCATTTTAAAATACCGACCTAAATTTAATGTTTTGTTAATCGGAATTAAAAAATCGCCAAAAGAACTAAAAAATCTAATTGCCAAACGCCTTAAAAAAAGATTAAAGCGGGGAATGATTGGGGAAGTTAAAAAACTTCGCAAATCAGGTCTTTCCTGGAAAAGACTGGAAGAATTTGGTTTGGAATATCGCTGGATAGCCCGCTATCTCCAAAAAAAGATGGGTTATAAAGAAATGGTTGAAAAACTGCAAAAAGATATTGAACATTTTGCCAAAAGACAGATGACCTGGTTTAAAAGAAACCCAAGAATCCATTGGATAAAAAATCAAAAAGAAACAGAAAGATTAATTAAAAAATTTCTTACTATAGAAGCGGATTAACGCTGAAAAAATCAAAAAAACTGGTCAGGATTGCTGACCAGTTTTTATTTGAATAAAATCGCTTTAATGCCATTTTCTCTTAGAACTCTTACAGTGCATTCATTATCGTCAAAGAGTATTTCGATTCTTTGCTGCTTCGCAATTTCCAACTTGCGGCTCTCCACTCCTTCGCCCAAACCAACGCAAAATACCTGGTTAAAGGGAATTTTGTGAAGCCGCAACCAAAGTTTTGTTAAACCTGTTAATTCTTTCGGTCGGGCTGAAACGATTATAATCTCATCTCCTGCCTTGGCCCATTTTCTTACAATTTCAGTCATTGTCCTTCGACTGGGAATAAAAATAATTGGTAAATAAAGAAGCCACGGTAACTTTCTAGCAGAATAAGAAAAAGGGGTCAAAACGCCGTCACAATCAACTCCTGTTTTCAACCTTTACCTCCTATTCTAACCCCATATAGATTTTTTTATTCCGGCATTCTTGAATACCGCTGACGAATTGGGGAATGCCCATTGAAATAATCACCCCGCCGATCACAGGAAAAACTGAAAAAGGGTCTTTGATTGTCAGGGCTAAGATTAAGGCACCGGCAACTACAAAAGTGAGTCCAGCGCCAAGGCCGCCAGCCAGATCAACTACCCAATCAAATCTTACTTTGTCCGGAGGCAAACTTACATATACCTCTCCAGCATCAACGCTCCCCTCCGGGGATTCAAATAATCTTAAGAAACTTTGAAAGTCAAACCAAGTAATATTAGAAACTTTTCCTCTCAAAATTTTGGCTGCTATGACATGCCATAATTCATGGAGGATGGTGCTTACTATCAAAAACACCATCACGGTTGTAGCACATAAAAAAACAACAAAAAACAAAAATAAGAAAGCCTTTAATAATTCTTCCACCTCATATCTCCTTCTTTATTTTTCAAAAAGCGAGCAATTAGCTTCCCAGAAAGCTGCGAGGGAAATCCCATAAGGGAAAATCTTCGATTATGCAAATTAGGAAATAGAACTTACCCCATTAGATAGGTGCAAAGCATCATCTAATAGAATGGAGAGAGATTTTGTTCCTCGATTAGAAAAATCTAATCTACGAACGGTTCTATGTTTTATCCTAATTCGATGAAGATTTCTCCCTCGCAGCTTTCTGGGGTCGAACTCAATCTACTTGAGTTCGACGGGCATTTTAGCGAATCCTCCGCGGTGAGCGTTAAAAAATGCCCAGGGCCCTCACGCCAATCCTAACGAATAACACTTTTAAGTTAATAACGCAAAGATTGGTGTGGGAGCGAGGCGAAGCTTTGCTTCGCCTCGCTTTAGTTAGCTGGGTCTATTTTCCGGTCGCAAAAAGTCAAACGGAACCCACATTTTCTCCATTATCCTGAATGTAGGCCCCCTTTTCTTTTTAGAATCACCACCGTCATCCAGAAGACCCGTCCTCTTAAATGGGACGTCCAGTTTAATATAAACCAAGCCCGAAAAACATCCCAATCTCAAGCCCGAGAAGCAAATCGCATAGCCGTGATTAACGCCTTTTTTGTCCACATAATCCTGAATTGTGCCTGTGCCATGCTGGGGATAGACCTTATCAGCCTCAAATTTTAAATTCTCGGCGGGGATGACGATCTTGACTCTGTCACCAGCTTTGATTCCTAACTGAACACTCCTCAAATGTCTTGCCTCCTTTTTCTTTATTTTTTATTGTCACCCAATGGGCATTTCTCGCAGGCGATTGCTCCTTCCTGCTGAATTTTTGGGCATCGCCGACACTTCTCTGGCATCAGTTTCTCCTTTCTGTAGCATTTGGTACCGCCACGGAGAGTCGAACTCCGGTTAGCAGGTTGAAAGCCTGCCGGCCTGCCGCTAGCCGATGGCGGCATCCAATTCACTCCTTCTTATGCTCTTTCTTTTGCTCTTTCTTTTGAAGTCGGGGGTATTTATGTTTATTAACCCCGCATTCCTCGCAAAAGTAGACTTTGTCATATTTGTGAAAGAAGCAGGTTGTTCCTGTCGCAATCTCGCGATGGCAGTCTGCGCAAGTCTCTGCTTTCCCCACTTCGCAAATTAAGTAATCGGGCTCAACATCAAAAGGAATGTAAAGGTTATGATACCCTCGCTTTTCGGCGCAACCGAGACAGAAAATATCCCTGCCGATTTTTACGGCCGGTTTTCCGTTCCTTATTTCCTTTTTGCAATCGCTATCGCTGCAAACATATCCGTGCTTGGCACGGACTACTGAAACAGCAAAAATCGCAACCTTTGACATTTTATTTTATTTCAACCTCCTTCCTTGTCCTCCGTAGGACATTCGGCTGAGTTCAATCGAAGCCCTGGATTTTTCGTTTTTACTTCAATCATTACCCTCCCTGCCTCCACGATACGGTCTAACTTATTGCGCAGAGAGACGGAAAACTGACAGGGAACCTCTAACATCCAGCATCGCCTTCCCTCAATGTATTTGAGAGGAAAACAAAATGTATTCACTACCTTAATAACTAATCTGACCTCAGCCGCCGTCTCATCAAAAACAGCGCCCAAAATCATTTTTCCCTGCTCCTCTTGATGTCTATTTGGAGCAAAAGAAATTCCGCAAATGAAATTTTCAGTTGTTCCCTTCAGTTCTCCATCGATTACCAATTCAGCAACTTTCTTCCCTGAAGAACCATCCAGAACACCATAATTCTCAACTTCTTCTAAAAACCTTTTTAAAACATCCCTTCCGTTCATATTTTTTTCTCCTTTTTTATTTCAATGTACTTATTTCTCACAGAGCTCACTAAAAATTTAATGGGCTCTGGGAGAAACGCGGATAATTCTATCACGTATTCATTTATCCGCGTTTGATTGCTCTTCATTATTGCCCAAGCAGACCGCTGAGCATCTGAAGCGCTTCTCTTTCCGGCCCCAAAATATGATGAGCGCCGTTGATGCACACCATAGCACCACCGATAAGGTAAATGCAATACACCACAAAAAACAGAACCACAATAGCTATTGCTATCTTCCTCATCAAAAACCTCCTTTTATTATTTCTGCCTTACCGGGCTTCCAGGATGATATCTGTCTAACTTTCTCATCATCATCTCCCGTCTTACAATTCCTATTCCCGGATTAACAAAAAATTTATAATAAATTTTGTAACCGGCCAAACAGTATTGCATATGTTGCTTATCAGCAACTGTCCAGGCGTGGAAAAAAGACAATACCTTCTCTACCACCCTCCAAGCTTCAATTTCCTGCCGCAGCCGTTCCTTGGTAATAATTCTCGGAGGATAGGACATTTTATGATTTTTCCAACAATGGCCAATTTCATGAAGGGCAGTACGCAAAACCCTTTTACTAGTGGGGATGGGAACAGAAAGAGTCCTTGTCAAACAATTCCATCCAGCATTATCATCATCCAGCACAAGTCTTATTTTTATCATTGATTGTCACTCCCTCTTTTTGTTTTTCAAAAATCTTCATTCTTTTAGCAAAACCGGCCCCAGAAGAGGACGGTCTTGCTATAAAATAGGGTGATTTAGTCACCCGGCCGGATGACCAATCTCTCTCCTCCTAACACTTATATTATAGCATATCTACAAAATTTGTCAACCCCGTTAGAAGTCTGGTGATATTCCAGATAGGATTATTATCTAAAATAATGCAGAATTTAAATTTGCTTTTCATGCTGTCACTAATAGAAAAAATTTTTTCAAAATTTTTTCGTGCAAGACTTCTAACGGGGTCAACCCCCAATTTTAGCTACTTCAACAATCTTATTATTTTTCTAAATTGAAAGAGGCCCAATATCCTGGCGAGCAGAAGATAAACTATTCCCCCTGCAGTTGCCGCTCCAGCCGCCTGAAAGAGGACTCCAAAAAAAGTCTTCATATTTACGAAGCTAGCCAAAACATAAAGACTCAAATAAGTGATTTCAACCATTATAAGGGTAGCCATAATTATTTTTAAAGTATTATTCAAAATAACTTTAAAATCCAGGTCCCCGACTCTCCTAAAAAGAGCAAAAAACAACAGAAAAAAATTAAAGATTCCGCCTATTGAAAAAGCAAGGGGCAGGCCCAAAACAGAAATTTCTTTGATTCCCTGCAGTTTTAAATTTTGAAAAATAAAATTATAAAACGGGTTCTCAAAACCCAGAAGCCAGACGAAAAGAAAGGCGAGTCCTACATTTAAAATAATGCTTATGATGCTTATTACTACCGGGGTCAGGGTGTTATGCAAAGCATAAAATGCTCTGGCAACCAGAAGAATAAGAGACTGGGCAAAAATTCCAAAGGCAAAAATTCCAAGAGCGGCGGCCGTAAGCCTGGTATCTGACCAGCCAAATTGCCCGGTTCCCAAAATAACTCTTACAATTTGGGCCCGTAAAACAAATGTCAGGGCGGATAAGGGAATTACCAGAATTAAAACCTGTCTGAAAGTTGAGGAAAACTTTTTAATAAATTCCCGCCTTCTTTCACTCGCGAATTCCTGGGATAAAGACGGGAAAACGGCCGTCGCAAAAGGGATACCGACAATTCCAATGGGAATATATTGGAGATTATTAGATAAATTAAAAATGGCTATGCTTCCCGAGGCCAAAGTAGAGGCAATAGCTGTAATAACGATAAGGTTTATCTGGGAAGCACCAAGTCCAATTGTTCTCGGTATCATCAACTTAATGATTTTCCTGACTCCCTGATGATAAATATCAAATACAAGGTGGTAGCGATAGCCGCAAAATCTGGTTGCCTTAACCTGAATTGCCAGATGCAACAACGCCCCCAAAACAACACCCCAGGCGAGCCCATAAACCCCGAGGCTTGGAACAAAAAACCAAATGCCAAGAATAATTCCAATATTGTACATTATTGGGGCTAAAGAATAAACCAAAAAACGCTCAAAATACTGCAAAACCCCGGAGAATATATTGCTGACGGCTAAAAACAGCGGACTCAAAAACATAATTCTGGTTAAAGCAACGGTGATTTCTTTCTTTTCTCCCTCAAAACCGGGGGTAATGAGCGAAATAAGAAGGGGGCAAAACAAGATTAAAATAATGGAAAGAAAAATTAAAAATAATAAAAAGAGATTTAAAACGCCGTTAGTCATGTGCCAAGCATCTTTCTGACTGCGTGTCCAGGTGACGGCGAAAACCGGAATGAAGGCGGCAGAAATGGCTCCGATAATCAAAATATTAAAAACAAAATCGGGAATGCGAAAAGCGGCATAATACATATCAAGTTCGTCGCCGGCCCCGAAGTGACCGGCCAGGAGCCTATCGCGTATTAAGCCCAAAAACTTACTCAAAAGGGTTGTTGCTCCTAAAATAAAAGCTGCCGAGGTAATATTTTTTGCCTGACTGTTTAAAAATCGGGAAACCATTGCAGTGTTTTAATTTAATTTTTAAAAAGGGGGAACCAAAAATTACCCCCCCTTTTATATCTAAATTAAAAGTTCGGATTTATCTTTATTTTTCTATTTCCTGGGAAACCCTCTTTTTGAGCTTTTTTAGAAGCTCGTGAGCTTCATCTCTTCCGCCCAAACCGAAGCTCAAGCCCCCGGCCAAGGCGAGCATTCCGATAAAACCAAAAACCATGGCATTAACAATAGCCACGGCCACTCCCAATTGCAAAAGAATGGCGATAGCGGCGAAAACCAAAACAGCCCACCTAACCGTCTCTCCCAAAAATTTAGCATAAGCAATGCCGACTTTCTGGGTTGTTCCCTTAACAACTCTTTCAAGAATATCGGCTATTATGACCGCCACAACAAAAATCAAGGCGGCAATAACGATATTGGGGATGTAGCCCAAAACCCTGCCTAAAAATCCGGAAAACTGTTCGAGTCTCAAAATATCAGTGGCTGCCATCAAAAAAACAATGACCAGGCACCATTTTATTAAAACTCCCAAAAATTCCGACGCATCGAATTTAATTTCGGCTTTTTCCAATGCCTCTTTCCAGCCAAATCTTTCCAGAAACTGGTTAAGTTTACAAAAATTTAAAAATTTGGTTATCAATTTTCCAACGCCAACAGCCACAAACCAGCCCACAGTAAAAATGATAATTGCTCCCACAAGATTGGGCAGAAAATATATAAAACCTTTCCAGGCCTGCAAAAGAGCAGTTAGGGTTGTATTTAACCAAGTTGAATATCCCATAAATTTAAAATAAACATCTAAAATTATGTTTTCGACCTTTAAGAAGTCAGACTTCCTTTAATTTAAGGCAAAAATGCTTTGAGCTAAATATTTTCCTTATTGAGTTATATTTTCTATTTTTCCTTCAAACCATTGGAAACGTCCGCAGCAAAAATTCCGCCGATTAACAAAATGAGCCCAAAAATCACCCCGCCTCGAAATATCCAGATTATCCACCAGGGTTCAAGCAGTGAAACTCCAAACTGGAAAATCAAAGCGCATATTCCAAAAACAATCAGACAAAAAGCACCAAGACTTTTGACGGCTTTTTTGCCCCCAAGAAAAGCTGTAATTTTTAGTATCATATATTTTATAAAATTAGTTTTTATTAAATTCAACCTAATTTCCATTATGGACCTAGGCAGAATCGGACTGCCGTTTCCGCTGTGCAAAAGCGGTGTTCTACCATTAAACTATAGGCCCTGTTGAAAAGGTATCTTATTTTATTTTACCTTTTAAAAAAGTTATTATCAATATTCATAATTTCGGGGGTTAAATTTTCGTCAAAATTTTGCAACCCCGTTTTTGAACGGCTACCGTATATTCAAAATGCGCCGAAAGAGAACCATCTCTCGTCTCAAAGCAATGGCCATCTTTGCCTTGTTTGATTCTCCAATCTCCGGCTGTTATCATCGGCTCGGGGCATAAAACCATTCCCTCCCTGATTTCCGGTCCTGTCTCTCTTTTGCCAAAATTTAAAATTTGAGGGTCCTCATGAAGTTCTCTGCCTACGCCATGGCCACAAAGATCTCTCACCACATTAAACCCCTGCGATTCTGCGTATTTTTGGATTGCAAAACTTATATCTCCAAAATGCTTTCCGGGTTTAATTTCTCTTATCCCAATAGCAAGGGCTTTCTTGGTTACCTTTAATAATTTTCTCGCCTCCTTGCTTATTTTACCAACAGGCAAAGTAATCGCCGCATCGGTATGAAACCCCCCGTGATAAATTCCCAAATCCAAAGAAAGAATATCTCCTGACTTAAGTTCTCTTTGGCCCGGTATGCCATGAACAATCTCCTCATTTATTGAGACGCAAAGAGTCGCCGGAAATCCTTCATATCCCAAAAATGAGGGTTTTGCGCCGTATTTTAAAACAAGGTCATAAGCGACCTTGTCTAATTCTTTGGTGGTAATTCCGGGCCGAACCATCTTCTGCAGATGCCTCATTATCTTTGATAAAATTTCACCACCCTCCTCCATTATTTTGATTTCCTCTGAAGACTTTATTGATATCATTTTATGGACCTTAAAATATTTTTGAAAACTTTTTCAACAGATTGTTCTCCGTTAACCTTTTTTACTTTGAACCCTTCTTTTTTAAAATATTCCATCAGGGGGAAGGTTCTTTCTTTGTATTCTTTTAATCTTGTAATTATAGTCCTCGGGTCGTCCAGTCCCTTTCTTTTTATAAGGGCTGAACCATCAAGAGGGCAGTGGCTAAGCTTTAAAAATTCTGGCCTGGTAGAAAGAACAGGATGGCGCATTAATTTACAAATTCTTCTTCTTTGATTTCGCCAAATTGTCTGTTCCGGACTTAAGGTAATTTCTATTATTTTAATATCTCCTTTTCCATAAAGCCGTTTTAACAAAGGCATCACTTCCTTGCCCTCATGAAGAGTCCTTGGCGAACCAGCAATCACTAAATTTTTTCCTTCTTTCGCCAGCTCTTGAAACTTATTTTTAACCCAGTAGCTTACTACAACGGGGGTGCAAAGAATACCTGACTTCCAAAGTTCTCTTTCATGAGCCAGGGAATATCTTTTTTTATCAATAGCTACAAATTCATTTTTGCCAGCCGACATTACATTTTGCTCAATAATTTTGCTTGTTTCAAAATAATATAAATTAAATTTCTCGGCTAAAAGCTGAGCTTGAGTTCCTTTGCCGCACCCCGGAGGACCAATAAGAATAATTGCGAGTCTTTTCATTCTTGATTTTAGATATTAGATTTTGGATATTAGATTTTAAAGAAAATTTATCTAATATCCATTATCCAACATCCAATATCTAATTTAGAATTTTTCATAATCTCTCATTGTTAATTGGGCATCAATCTGCCTTTTTGTTTCCAATACAACGCTGACAATAATCAGCAAAGATGTTCCACCAACGACAAAAGCAAAAACCTTGACACCAGTTATTCCCTGAACGACTGAAGGCGTAACGGCGATTAATCCCAAAAATATTCCGCCAATCAAAAGAACTCTATTTAAAATGTAGCGAATAAAATCGGCGGTTGATTTTCCGGGCCGAATTCCGGGAACAAATCCGCCCATTTTTTGAAGATTATCAGAAACATTTTTGGGATCAAAAGTTACGGCAGTATAAAAATAAGTGAAAAGAACAACCAGAACAAAATAGAACATCCCGTAAATCCAGGGATCGTTAAAAAAATTGGTAACCGATTTTGCAGTGCTGGCAATAGCCGGATTTCCAGTAGCCGATAAAAAATTGGCAATCATTCCCGGAAAAAGCAAAATAGAAAGAGCAAAAATAATTGGAATAACCCCGGCCGGATTAACGTTCATCGGCAAGTAAGTGGAAACTCCGCCAAACATCCGACGGCCCCTGATTCTTTTTGCGTAAGAAACGGGAATATTTCGGCGCCCCTCGTTGACCAGCACCACCCCGACAATAATCAATGCCGAACAAGCAAAAAAACCTATATAAGCGGGAATCATTGAGGGATCCCAGGTTACAAAAATTTGTTTCAAATAAGTCGGGGTCCGGGAAACAATACCGGAAAAAATAAGCAGGGAGACTCCGTTGCCAATCCCCTTTTCTGATATCAATTCACCCAACCACATCAAAAGCATGGCTCCGGCCGTAATTGTAATAATGCTAACCATCATTTGATAAGAAGAAAAAGAGCCCAAAATTTGCTGATTTTTTAAAATAGCGAGCATCCCATAAGCCTGAACTATGGAAAGAGGCACGGTTAAAATCCGGCTGTACTGGTTAAATTTTTGCCGGCCGGCTTCTCCTTCCTCCTTATATATGGCTTCAAGTTTTGGAAAAATCATCGTTAAAAGCTGCATCACAATCGTAGCTGTAATATAAGGGCCAAGTCCAAGCATAGCAATAGACAGATGTTCCATTCCTCCTCCGGTAAAAATATTCATCAGGCCAAAAAACTGATTCCCGGCAAAAAATGCCCTTAATTTGGCGGCGTCAATTCCGGGTATGGGAATATTTGCTATCAGCCTGAAAATGACGAGCATTCCCAAAACAAAAATGATTTTTGCTCGCAGGTCTTTTATTTTAAAAAGTAGAATAATTTTTTCCCACATATTCGCTTACGCTCATTAACCCACTAAAAACCACTAATACAAAACGAGTTGACGCTAACAATTTTTAGTGTTGATTAGTGTTGTTATTAGTGTTCATTAGTGGATTATTTTACCGCCAGCTTTTTCAATCTTTTGCTGGGCTTTCTTGGATACCTTGCATTTTTCAACCAAAAGTTTTTTATCCAAAGAGCCATCGCCCAGAAGCTTAATTTCCGGCAACTTCCCTTTTATTTTGGCAATCGCACCCTTTTTTAATAAAGTTTGAGGGGAAACCTTTTCTCCCGCCTCCAATTTTTGTTGCAAAATATCCAAATCAACTGTAGTTACCATTTTTTCCCTTCTTTGATAGCGGTATCCTCTCAATTTTGGAATTTTTTTAATAAAATCGCGCAAAGCCGGCCGGATTCTGGCGCCTGCCCGAGACCTCTGGCCCTTGATTCCCCTTCCAGAATAAGTGCCGCGCTTTCCGCCCCGACCGACTCTTTTGTTATTTTGAAATTTATGTTTTGGTTTTAATTCGTGTAATTGCATTCTTGAATCACACAGATTCAGACAAATAAGAACACAGATCCACACAAATATTTGTGTTGATTTGTTTTCAAATTTGTGTTGATTTGTGTGCCTTCAGCTTTTGCAAAGCTAAAATCGTGGCTCTGGCATTATTGAGTTTGTTCCTGCTTCTGGAAATAATTTTTGAAGAAACATTTTTGATACCAGCAAAATCGCAAACCGCCCTGACTGCTCCGCCAGCCACAATTCCTCTGCTTCCAAAAAGCGGTTTGAGTAAAACCCTGCTTGCTCCGTATTTTGCCTCAACTTGATGCGCAATGCTTCCATTTTCTGTTATAAAAACATTGATTAAATTATTTTTTGCTATCCTTGTTGCTTTCTCGATGGCCAAAGTGACATTCGCCCCCTTTTCCACCCCAACCCCGACTTTTCCGGCCCGATTGCCAACAACAACTACCGCCCGAAAGCTGAAACGCCGGCCACCGGCAACAACCCGGGCAACCCGGGCCAAATCCACAAGCTTCGACTCAAATTCCGATTTTTTATTTTTCTCTTTTCCTGCCATACCCCGTTAGAAGTCCTTGACGAAAAAATTTTATTCTAAAATTTTTTCTAACAAGGGAACACAAAGCATTAATAGAATAAATATTGATATTGCCTCGTTAGAAGTTTGTTTGGTTAAAGACAGACTTCTAACGGGGCATAAATTTTTATTATTTAAAATTTTAAACCCCCGTCTCTTGCACCATCAGCCACTGCCTTTACTCTTCCGTGATATTTATATCCTCCTCTATCAAAAACCACTCTTTCAATTTTTTTCTCCAGAGCCTTTTTAGCAAGCAACTCGCCGACTTTATAAGCAACAATAACTTTCCCAGTACGAATCACTTCCTCTTTGACCTTTTTCCCCCGTAGCGAACTTATTCTGATGCGGGGTGACTTTTTTAATTCTTGGTCGCTTACGGCAAAAATGGTCCTTCCCTCTGTATCGTCAATTAACTGGGCATAAATATGTTTATTAGACCTAAAAACGCAAAACCGAGGAATCTCCTTGGTTCCAAATGCTTTGGACCGAACCCTTTTATGCCGTCTTTTGCGTCTTTCCCGCTTTATTTCTTCTTCCACAAGGCTTTAAAATCAAATATTAAAAATCAAATTTGATTTTTAATATTTGATTTCTAATATTAGGTGGTGGCGGTTATTGCTTTCTTGCCAGCCTTCCTCCTGATTATCTCTCCTACATACTTTATTCCTTTTCCCTTATAAGGCTCGGCCGGCTTAGCTTTGCGAATTTTAGCGGCGATTTCCCCGACTTTTTGTTTATCCGCGCCAGAAACCGTAATGATATTTTTAGCAACTTTAAATTCAATGCCGTCCGGCGCCTCTATTTTTACCAAATGAGTAAATCCGACTTTTAATTCTAAAAATTTTCCCTCCACCGAGGCCTGATAACCCACCCCCTCAATTTCCAATTGCTTCTGATACCCGTCCTTCACCCCCTTTATTTTATTAAAAATTAAAGCACGACTCAATCCCCACAAAGCCTTAATTTTTTTGTCGACGGACAAATTAGCAGCAACGGGGGAAACAAAAACTTTATTATCTTTTAACTCGATTTTTATTTCTTTTGGCGCCTCAAAAGAAAGCTCTCCTTTTGGGCCCCTGGCATTAATTTTATTGCCGGAAATTTTAACCTCGACTCCTTCCGGGATTAATATTGGCTTCTTGCCTATACGCGACATAATAATTTTAAATATCAAATTTTAAAATTTAATAATTGGAAATTTATTAAAAATGCTACCAGACCTCACAAAGCATCTCTCCTCCCAATTTTTGCGATCTTGCCTCTTTGTCTGCCATCAATCCCTTCGAAGTTGAAATGATAGCCATTCCATAACCCTGCCGAACTTCCTTTATTTCTTTCCATCCTTTATAAATTCTTCTTCCGGGTTTACTTACTCTTTTAAAACCTGAAATTTTAGGGATTTTATCTTCATATTTCAGCGTTATTTTAATTTCTTTTTGAATCCCTTTTCCCTTTTTTGTAAAATCGGTTATCCAACTGCCCCTTTTTAAAATACTGCATATTTCGGCCTTGATTTTCGAAAAAGGAAGCTCAACCGTTTCTTTTTCTACGGCTTGGGCATTCTTTATCTGATTAAACATATCGGTTATTGGATCGGTCATAGTAGTAAATTTACCAAGATGATTTTTTGATTCCGGGAATCTCACCTCTGTTTGCCAATTCCCGGAAACAAATCCGGCATAATCCAAATTTTCTTATAAAGCCATGCCGGCGACCGCAACGAAAACAACGCCGGATCACTCGGGTGCGATATTTTGGTTTTTTTCGAGATTTCGCAATTTGGGCTGCAGTCGCCATACTTTAGATTTTAGATCTTGGATTTTGGATAATTATTATCTATCACCTAACATCTATTATCTAATATCTACTTTATAGGGAATCCCATTAATTTTAAAAATTCTATTCCTTCCTCCCCTGTTTTGGCAGTTGTCACTATCGTTATTTCAAGGCCGAAAATCTGCCTCATATCTTCAGCTGAAATTTCAGGGAAAACCATGTGCTCTCTGATGCCAATGGTTAAATTTCCCTCTGGATCTACTGATTTTTGCTCAATGCCGCGGAAATCTCTGGAACGAGGCAGAGCAAGAGAAATTAACCTGGTCAGGAAATCATACATTTTTTTTCCCCTTAAAACAACCTTTAAACCAAGGGGCATCCCCTCTCTGACCTTAAAAGCAGAAATTGATTTTTTTGCCCGCGAGACTACTGGCTTTTGCCCGGCAATCAGAGCAATATCATGAGAAAACCTCTCAATTGCATCTTTTTGCTCCTGAGAAGTTTTTTGGGTTATTACACGACCAATTCCGGTATTTATTACCACCTTTTCAATTTTTGGAACGGCCATTACATTTTTATAGCCAAATTTCTCCATCATTTGAGGGATAACCTCCTTCTTATACTTATCCTGTAGTCTAAGCATAGAATTCCTACGAAATTACGAATTTATTACGAATATACAAATAATTTATTAATATTCGTAGCCGAAACCGCAGATTCGTAAATTTGTACACCGGTTTCGGTTATATTTCCTGTTTGCATTTTTTGCAGATTCGATATTTCTTTCCCTCCGCCAATCTGTATCCTGTCCTTGCAGCTTTCCCACATTTCGGACAAAGCAATTTAACATCGGAAACATCAATCGGAGCGGGTTTTTGAACTATCTGCCCCTTCTGACCGCCGCTTTTGGGTTTTGCCGCTTTTTTTCTAATATTAATTCCCTCGATAATAACCTTGAAATCCGTGGGGAAAACCTTTAAAACTTTTCCCCGTTTTTTGCGGTCTTTGCCGGATATTATTAAAACTTGGTCGCCCTTTTTGATTCTCATAAAAGCAATCCTAATCTACGAATGATATCCGAATCTAAGAATAATTTATTTGGGGCATTCGGATAATAATTCGGAGCATTCGGATTGTATTTAAACTAATTCTGGTGCCATAGTAGCTATCTTTTCAAACCCCCTCTCGCGAACCTCGCGAGCTATTGGACCAAAAATTCTTCCGCCTTTTGGTTCTTTTGTTTTTCCCTCAAGAATAACGGCGGCATTTTCGTCAAACCTGATATAAGTTCCATCCGACCTCCGGAAATTGTTTTTTTGTCTTACAATCACCGCCCTCACAACATCTTTCTTTTTTACCAATTTTCTTGGTTCAGCTTCTTTGACCGAAGCAACAACCACATCACCAAGTCGGGCGTAATGCCTTTTTGAGCCGCCCAGCACAAAAAAACACTGAATTTTTTTAGCACCCGTATTATCGGCCACTTTTAACATTGTTCTGAGTTGAATCATGCGTTGTGTCCCGCTCGAATAATCACCGAATTATAACAAATAGAAAACGAATATTCGTTTAAAATTTGTTATCATTTGTTTGAAATTCGGGCGCTTACGCGCCATCTCTTATCCTTGCTCGCTGGCCGGCATTCTTCAATAATTACCGTATCCCCAATATGATATTCCCCGCCTTCATTGTGCGCTTTATAGTTCTTATGCGTTTTAAATCTTTTCTTGTATTTTGGGTGAACTTTAATTCGTTCAACCCTGACAACAACGGTTTTTTGCATTTTATCGGAAATTATTCTGCCTTGTAATTGTTTTTTTGCCATTTTTAGAAAAAGTTTAAGCGCGAATTATTTTATTTATGATTTGTTTTTGTTGCTATTCAAAATAGTTAAAATTTGGGAAATTGTTTTTTTTACTTTGCGGATTTCTCTTATATTTTTTACTTTGCCGGAAACCAAATCAAAACGAAGCTGACGCCTTCTTTCGCGATTATCCTCCAAAAGTTTCTGGAGTTCCGATTTGGTTTTAGAATTTAGCTCGCTTATCTTCATTTTAATCTCTTTTAACAAATTTTGTTTTTAATGGCAATTTATCAGCCGCTTTTCTCAGTGCTGCTCTGGCGGTTTCCTCAGGAACGCCATCTAATTCAAAAATGATTCGGCCGGGTTTAACCGGAAAAACATAATGGTCTACCCCTCCTTTTCCGCCACCCATTGGAACTTCTACGCCCTTAACCGTTACTGGTTTATCGGGAAAAATTCTTATCCAAAGCTTTCCACCTTTCTTCAGAAATCTTAGAATGGCGCGTCTTGAGGCCTCAATATGGCTGGAAGAAACCCAAGCATAACCTTCGGCTTTCAAACCAAAGTTGCCAAAAGAGAGTTCAACTCCCCTCATAGCAACGCCCTTCTGCCTTCGACGACCTTTAAATTGTTTTCTGTGTTTGACTTTACGCGGCGATAACATATTCCTTCGCCCTCGCTCCCCCGCTTAGCGGGGTTCGCTCGGACTCAATCAAATTCAAAACTCAAAATTCAAAAGTCAAAATTTAATAAGGTTTTTAAAATTTATTAATTCTGAATTTCAAATTTTTATATTTTTTTACCTTTATATATCCAGACTTTAATTCCTATTGTCCCGTAAGTACAGAAAGCCCGATGCTCTGCGTAATCGATATCGGCTCTCAAGGTTTGAAGCGGCATTTCTCCCTGCTTTAAAAATTCTCTTCTGGCTATTTCGGCGCCATCAAGCCTTCCCGAAATTTTTATTTTCGCTCCTCTAGCCCCCTTATTTTCCATAATCTTTCGCATTGTTTCTTTAATAACCCTCCTGAAAGGAATTCTTTTTTCTATCTTTTCAGCAATTTCCTGGGCCATCAGGGAAGCACAAAGTGAGGGGTCCTTTATTTCTCTTATTTCTATCCTGATGTCTTTCTTGTATTTCGGGGTAAATTTTAAAACTTTATTCCGGATTTGCTTTTTTAGCTCTTCGGTTCCTGACCCCCCTCTTCCAATAATCAAAGCAGGGCGGCTGGTGTAAATAATAATATTTATTAAATTTGGCGAACGTTCTATTTCTATCGAACCAACGGACATCTTTCCTAATTTTTTTGAAAGGTATTGGCGTATCGCAAAATCTTCTTTCAAATATTCTTTGTAATTTTTGGAACTAAACCAGCGCGACTTCCAATCGGTCGTTTCTCCAATTCTAAAAATTTTTGGATGAACCTTATGAGTCATGCTCGCTTCGCTCACACCGCGAAACAGACGCAAAACCATACGAATTTTTTACTTTGAAAGTTTAGCGTCAGTTTAGTGTGCTGTTTAGCGTCGGTTTAGCGATTATTTAAAATGCTTTTCTTCTAAAAATTTTTTGACCTATTCCTCCCATGCCCGGTCGTTTTATTTTCTTTTCAGGATTAAACGGCTTCTTTTTCCTGATCTTTGCTCTTATTTCTTTCCCGGGTTGCTCAACCATAACTTCTTTTTGCTCCCTTTCTTTGACTTTTTTTATTGCCCCTTCCTTTCTTGTTTCCAAAACAAGTTCAATATGGGAAGTCCTTTTTCTGATTGGCACGGCCATCCCCCTCGACCTCGGTCTCCAGCGCTTCAGCATCGGGCCGGTATTAACAAGAATTCTTGAAATATACAAATTTTCTTTTTCTAATCCAAAATTTTGGTGGGCATTGGCAACGGCCGAATTCAGAAGCTTAAATAAAGACGTCGCAACTCTTTGCGGCAAAAACTTAAGCTGGGATTGTGCTTCCTGGACCCCCAGTCCCCTTATTAAATCAGCGACCAGACGAACTTTTCTTGGAGATATTCTAAGGTAGTTTAATTTTGCTTTAACCTCCATGATAATATTTTATTTTGATTCTTTTATTTTTTCGGCTTCTTTTTGAACCGCTTTTTGTTCAATTTCTCTTTGAATCCTTCCGCCGTGTCTGACAAATTTTCTGGTCGGCGAAAACTCTCCAAGTTTATGACCGACCATATCTTCCACAATCAAAACCGGAATGTGTTCTCTGCCATTATGGATGCCAATAGTAAAACCAATCATTTCCGGAGTAATCGTACAGCTCCTTGCCCAGGTCTTAATAATACTTTTGTCTCCGGGTTTTAACCGGCTTATTTTTTTTAATAATTTTTGGTCAATATATGGACCCTTCTTTAAACTTCTTGACATAATTTATTTCTATAAAATCTATAAAAAATTGTTATTTTTTATGTTTTTTCTTTCGCCTGCTTATAATGAGTCTATCCGAATATTTTTTCTTTTTTCTTGTTTTTACACCAAGCGCTGGTTTGCCCCAGGGCGTCTTTGGATGTTTCAAACCGATTGTTGTTCTGCCCTCGCCGCCGCCATGAGGATGGTCGCAGGGATTCATGGCTGTTCCCCTGACGGAAGGCCTTATTCCAAGATGCCTTGTCCTGCCGGCTTTTCCCAAATTCACAAAAGCGTGCTCCGGATTTGAAAGAGAGCCGATGGAAGCAAAACAATCTTCAAGAACTTTCCTCACCTCGCTTGACGGTAAAGACAGATTAACATATCCTCCTTCTTTTGCCAAAACTCTGGCGCAAATCCCGGCTGACCTTACAAGCTGCCCCCCTTTTCCCGGAGCTAACTCAATATTATAAACAGGAGTGCCAACAATAATATTCTTTAACCTCATCCGATTTCCCGGTTTAAATTCCGCTGTATCTTTACAGATTATCTCTTCTCCAACTTTTAAATCCTGCGGTGCCAAAATGTATCTTTTTTCGCCATCAGAATATTGAACCAAAGCGATAAATGAAGTTCGACAGGGGTCGTATTCTAAAGAGAGAACCTTTGCCGGCAGACCCAATTTATCCTGCCCCGAATTAAAGTCAAGAAGTCTATATTTTTGCTTCGCCCCTCCGCCCTTATGTCTGACAGTAATTCTGCCCCGATTGTTCCTGCCGCTTTTTTTCTTCAAATGAAAAGTTAAGCTCTTTTCCGGCTCTTTTTTGGTCAAAATACTATAATTGATTCCCGTCATGTTTCGCCTCCCCGGCGTTGTCGGTTTATATACCTTCATGTTCGCTTCGCTCACTAACCCACTAAAGAACACTAATACTGACACGAATTGCCACTAATAATTTTAGTGTTTATTAGTGCTGATATTAGTGTTTATTGGTGGAATATTTTACGTTGGTAAAAGTTCAATTTTTTCCCCTTCGGCTAAGGTAACAATGGCTTTTTTGTAGCCGCTTTTATGTCCCGCCCCCCTTCTGCCGGCCAATCTTTTTGATTTCTGATGAATATTAATTATATTCACATCCAAAACCTCAACTCCGTAAAGATCCTGAACCGCTTTTTTAACTTCAATTTTATTGATATTTGGAAAAATCTCAAAAACATATTTATTTTCTTTTCCCAAATCAGTTGCTTTTTCGGTAATATGGGCTCCCTTTAAAGTCCTGTAAGCCTCGGAAAAATCTTTTTTCTCTGCCTTTTTGGCTTTTAAGGGGGGGGCTATTTCCTCAAGGGCAGGCTCTTTTATCTCCTCTTTTTTTTTGAGTTTTGGTGGTTTTTTTGCCTTCTTTTTCTCTTTTTTCTTTTTTTTGAAAACATCAAGTAATCCCATGGTGTTATTCTTTGTTTTTTAATTTAAAAACTTCTTTTATCTTTTGAATTCCCTCTTTTGGCATTAATAAATATTTATAATTGAGCAGATCCAAGACATTTAAATCGTTCACAATCTTAACTTTTATTCTTGGAATGTTTCTGGCTATCCTAATCACATTTTCATCTTTTGATGGGAGCGCGATTAAAACAGTTCCCTTCTTTTCTTTTAAGATATTTTTCAAAATTTGAGCAAAATCTTTTGTTTTTGAAGTTTCAAATTTTAATTCGTCGATCAAAATTAATTCTTCGTCTTTCGCCTTGGAAGACAAAACCATAAAAAGAGCTTTTCTTTTCATTTTTTTGGGAATAATTTTTTTGAAATTTCTTTCCCTGGTCGGCCCGAAAGTCACCCCTCCTCCCTTCCATAATGGAGAGCGAATTGAACCTGCCCTGGCCTTACCCGTCCCTTTCTGCCGCCAGGGCTTTCGGCCACCACCCGAAACTTCTCCCCTATCCTTAGTATGAGCAATAACCCTCCTTCGGTTTGCCATCTGGCTTACCACCACCTGATGAACCAAATCTGGATTCATTTTTATACCAAAAATTTCAGACGGCAGTCTGGTTTGAGAAATTTCTTTACCTGTTTGGTCATAAGTCTTGACAAGCATAAATTAATTTTCTAATATATTTAAGATAATCGCTGTTTGAAAAATAAACTGAAAAGGAGGAAAGGTAATGAAAAAAATAAAAAGTGTACTGATCTACTGGTTGCCCGCAATGGGTGGAGCTTCTTTAATATATTGGGGCATCCACCACATATTTGGTGTTCCTTGCTATTGGTGGCAGTTGAAATGGATATGGAACCTTCCCCCTGAAGCTATTACCCCCAGATTAATCAGTGTCGCTCTTGGACTTTGTTGGTGTGTAATTTGGGCAATAATAATCTGTGCAAAGAAAGGATGGATTAGAAAAAAGTAGTATCCTCTTTAGGCAACCTCTTATAGAGACTATCGAGGTTGAACCTCGATAATAAGGTTGATGAATTTTGCTCTTTTCAAAGCACCGAAAGGTGCTTTTTTGTTTCTAAGCAAGCGAGACAACAAGTTTCAAGGCAGCTTTCGGAGCCCCGCCAGCATGGTCCCCGCTAAGCGGGGTGGCGGGGCGAGAACGCAGACTGCCAAGTCTCGCTGGGATTTGGACAGTCGGTGACTTGAAACTTCGTTGCCGAGCGATTACCCTATAATTTCCACCAGCGTTCCCCTGTGCCCCGGAATGGCGCCTCGAACTGCCAGCAAATTATTTTCTTTGTCAACTTTTATAATTTTCAAATTCCCGACTGTTACTCTTTTGGCGCCGGCGTGACCCGGCATTTTTCTACCCTTGATCACTCTTTCCGGCCAGGATGGACCGATTGAGCCCGGTTTCCTTTCCTCATGCTTGGCGCCGTGGGTGGCGTTTCGGCCGTGAAAACCCCATCTTTTGACCACGCCCTGAAACCCTTTTCCCTTGGAAATCCCCGAAATTTTGACTTTATCGCCTTCTTGAAAAACCGAGACATCAATTTTATCTCCAACTTTATAATCTCCCGTCCGGGGAAATTCTTTCAAATAATCAAATTCTTTACCCTTATCGGGTTTTTTTATTTTTCTGGAATTTTTTGGAATGAATCCGATTTGGATTGCTTCGTATTCGTCCTTTTCTTTATTTTTTATTTGCAAAACCTCGCAAGGGCCAGTTTCAATCAAAGTCACCGGGACAGCATTTCCTTTTTCATCGAAAATCTGACTCATCCCCACTTTTTTTCCAAGAATAAACTTCATAAAAAATAATCCGAATGATACGAATTATTATTCAAATGCTCCGAATGAAAAACTGGGCGATTGCCCAGTCCTTCAAGGCAATTTAGCTTATTATATAAAAATTTTTAAGTTTTTGAAATGCTCAAAAAATTTCTCATAATTGTTAAAAAGTTTTATTCGTGGATTCGGATGTCATTCGTAGATTGGGATCGCCTTTCTACATTATTTTTATCTCAATATCAACTCCGGCCGGTAAATTCAAATTGGTCAGGGCATCGGTAATCCGGGAATTGGGATTCAAAATGTCTAAAAAGCGTTTATGGACCCTCATTTCAAATTGCTCGCGAGCGTCCTTATGGACGAAAGTAGAGCGATTGACAGTGTATTTGTGAATTTCGGTAGGCAGGGGAACCGGTCCAACTATTTCCGCCCCCAAACGCGTAATAGCGTCAACAATTTGGCGGATACTCAAATCAATAATCTTGTGGTCGCAAGCTTTTACTTTTATCCTTATTTTTGGCTTTTGCTCTTCAACTGTTTCTTTTTTTGTTGCCATCTTAAAAGAACCAATATAATGCTAATATATTCGCAATTCGTAGATTGGGATTGTATTATTTTGTAATTTTTGTAACTACGCCAGCCCCTACGGTTTTGCCGCCCTCTCTGATAGCAAATCTCTGTTGCTCCTCCAATGCGACCGGGACAATTAACTTAACCTTGAAAGTAACAGTATCTCCTGGCATAACCATTTCTGTTCCCTGGGACAAAGTTACCTCGCCCGTAACATCGGTGGTTCTAATATAGAATTGGGGTTTATAGCCGGAGAAAAATGGGGTGTGTCTGCCTCCTTCTTCTTTGGTCAAGATATAAACCTCGCCATCAAATTCGGTATGAGGAGTAATTGAACCGGGTTTTGCCAAAACTTGACCCCTTTCAACATCCTCTTTTTTCAGACCGCGAAGCAAAATTCCGACATTATCACCGGCTCTGCCCTCATCAAGAGATTTATTAAACATCTCAACCGAGACCACCACTGTCTTTACGGTATCTCTTAATCCGACTACTTCGACTTCTTCGTTCGGGTGAATTATCCCTCTTTCGATTCTGCCGGTCGGAACGGTCCCCCGACCCTCAATTGAAAAAACATCTTCGATTGACATTAAAAACGGCTTGTCAATTTCTCTTACAGGTTCCGGAATAAAATCATCCAGCGCTTTGGTTAATTCCAAAATTGGTTTTGCTGCTTCATCGTCCTTTGATTTTACATCAAGGGCCTTAAGAGCCGAGCCGCGGATAATCGGAGTCTTATCGCCTGGAAATTCGTATTTATTTAAAAGCTCTCTAACTTCCTGTTCCACCAAATCAATGAGTTCCGGGTCATCAACCTGGTCAATTTTATTCAAAAAGACAACCAAGGCCGGCACGCCGACCTGACGGGCAAGCAAAATATGTTCTCTTGTTTGTGGCATTGGGCCATCAGGAGCAGAAACGACCAAAATTGCTCCATCCATCTGAGCAGCGCCGGTAATCATATTTTTTATGTAATCGGCATGGCCCGGGCAATCGATATGGGCATAATGTCTTTTTTCGGTCTCGTACTCAACATGGCAAGTATTGATTGTAAGACCCCTGGCTTTTTCTTCCGGAGCAGAATCAATCTGGTCAACGGTTTTCTGTGAAGCTTTAAACCCCGCCAATGTTAAAACTTTTAAAATAGCCGCGGTTAAAGTGGTTTTCCCATGGTCAACGTGGCCGATAGTGCCGACATTAACGTGGGGTTTTGTTCTTTCAAATTTCGCTGGCATATAATCTTTTTCTAATTTATATAAGTTACGGGTGCTAATTTTATCATTAGAACCCGAACCCACATAAATCAGGATTTTAAGTTTACAATACAAATGATAATAAAATCAAAAGGGCTCGTCAATAGCTCTACTACCTCCTTTTCCCATCAATAATCTCTTGAGCAATATTTGGAGGCACTTCCTCATAATGGTCAAATTCCATAGTAAATGTCGCCCGGCCCTCGGTTAAAGAGCGGAGGCTGGTGGCATAACCGAACATTTCGGCAAGAGGAACTTCCGCATCTATTATTCTCATTTGCAGCCTTTCGCTTGTTCCCATTATCTTGGCCCTTTTGGAATTAAGATTGCCGATTACCTCTCCCAAAAACTGTTCTGGAGCAATTACCTGCAATTTCATAATTGGTTCAAGCAACATAGCCCCTGCCCTCTTTGAAGCGCTCTGAAGGGCTATTGAACCCGCAATTTTAAACGCCATCTCCGAAGAATCAACTTCGTGAAACGAACCATCATACAAAGCAACGGCCATATCAACCATCGGATAACCGGCAACCACTCCTTTTTCCATCGCCTCTTTTACTCCTTTTTCAACGGCCGGAATATATTCCCGGGGAATAATTCCCCCCCTGATTTCATCGATAAATTCAAATCCTTCTCCGCGTTCTTTTGGCTCAACTCTCAACCAGACATGGCCGTACTGACCCCGACCGCCGGACTGACGAATATATTTCCCTTCGGCCTCGGCCGTTCCCTTAACTGTTTCCTTGTAAGCCACCTGGGGCCGGCCGATGTTCGCCCCAACTTTAAATTCCCGAAGCATCCTGTCAACAATAATTTCGAGATGAAGCTCGCCCATGCCAGAAATTATTGTATCGCCGGTTTCGGGATCGCCTTTTATTCTGAAAGTCGGGTCTTCTTCGGCCAATTTTTTCAAAGAAATTCCCATTTTTTCCTGGTCAGCCTTGGTTTTCGGTTCAATTTTAATTGAAATTACAGGTTCGGGAAATGTAATTTTTTCCAAAACAACCGGACTTGCCTCATCGCAAAGAGTATCGCCGGTGGTTGTCTTTTTTAATCCGACGGTCGCGGCAATATCGCCGGCAAAAACTTCGTCAACCTCTTCTCTTGAATTGGCATGCATTCTCAAAATTCGGCCGATTCTTTCTTTTTCGCCGGAAGAAGTATTTAAAACATAAGAGCCTCTTTTTAAAGTTCCAGAATAAACCCGAAAATAGGTTAGCTGACCAACATAGGGATCAATAGCTACTTTAAAAGCAAGTGAGGTAAAAGGTTCCAAATCCGATGGATGCCTTTCAATCTCTGTATTGGTTTTGGGATGAAACCCTTTAACGGCCGGCAAATCCAGAGGTGATGGCAAATATTCCACCACTGCATCAAGCATCGGCTGAACTCCTTTGTTTTTTAAAGCCGAACCGCAAAGAACCGGAACCAAAGTCGTCTTAATCGTGGCCGCCCTTAAAACTTTTTTTAATTCCTCAATCGGAATTTCTTCTCCTTTAAAATATCCGTCCATAAGTTTTTCGTCTTCGCCAACGATTTTTTCAAGGGTATCTTTACGCCATTTTTTAGCTTCCTCCTTCAAATTTTCCGGTATTTCTTCCTCAATGACATTCTCGCCATGCTCACCCTGAAATCTTAAAGCCTTCATTTTAAAAAGATCGATGACGCCGGAAAACCGCTCTTCCTCTCCGATCGGGATTTGCAAAGCTATAGCATTTGGCGTTAATCTCTCCTTAATTGAAGCCAAACTTTTTTCAAAAGAAGCGCCCATTCTGTCCATTTTATTAATAAAACAAATTCGGGGAACCCCGAATTTATCGGCCTGGTGCCAGACGGTCTCGGACTGTGGTTCAACGCCGGCAACGCCGTCAAAAACCACCACCGCGCCGTCAAGAACGCGCAAGCTTCTTTGAACTTCAACCGTAAAATCAATATGGCCCGGAGTATCAATAATATTAATCCGGTGCTCGTTTGTTTTTTCTTTTGTCAGATATTCGCCTGGCGACCAAAAACAGGTGGTGGCAGCAGCGGTGATGGTAATGCCCCTTTCCCTTTCCTGAACCATCCAGTCCATAATTGCCTCGCCGTCATGAACTTCGCCGATTTTATGAGAAATACCGGTATAAAAAAGAACCCGTTCGGTAACGGTTGTTTTTCCAGCGTCAATGTGGGCGATTATTCCAATGTCTCTAGTTTTTTCAATTGGGTAAAGACGGGGCATAAGACGTTACCTTGCCAAATGGGCGAAAGCTTTATTTGCCTCGGCCATACGCTGGGTATCCTGTTTTTTCTTTATGGCCGTCCCTTCATTGTTTGAGGCGGCAATTAACTCTTCGGCCAATTTTTCGCTCATCGGTTTCCCTTTTTTTGATTTGGCCGCCTTAATGAGCCAGCGCATTGCCAGGGTTATTTTTCTGTCACCTTTAACCTCTCTTGGAACCTGATAAGTTGCTCCGCCGACCCTCATCGGCTTTACTTCCAAAAAAGGCGAAACATTTCCTATCGCCAAATCAAAAATTTCCAAGGCCTCTTTTTGGGATTTTTCCTTGATAATATCAAAAGAATTATAAACAATTTTCCTGGCCAGACTCTTTTTCCCCTTTTTCATCACCTGATTAATGAATTTGGCAACCAAAACATTGTTAAAAAGGGGGTCAGGCGCGATTATTCTTTTTTCCCTTCTTTTTCCCATAAATTTAATTAAGCGGCTGTTTTGGTGCCGTATTTGCTTCTTTGCTGTTTTCTATTTTCAACTCCCGTTGTATCCAAAATTCCCCGGACAACGTGGTATCTGACCCCTGGCAAATCCCTCACTCTCCCGCCCCTGATAATAACCACCGAGTGCTCCTGCAAATTATGACCTTCGCCCGGAATATAGGCCGTCACCTCCATACCGTTGGTCAAGCGAACTCTGGCCACCTTTCTTAAAGCTGAATTTGGTTTTTTGGGAGTCATTGTTGTTACCTTAAGACAAACCCCTCTTTTAAATGGCGAATTGTAATCAATCGGTCTGTTTTTTTTAACATTAAAACCAAATGTCAAAGCCGGCATCTTAGTCTTTTTTCTGGCTTTTTTTCTCGGCTTCTTTAATAATTGATTAATTGTCGGCATGCTCGCTTCGCTCGCTAACCCACTAAAGATTACTAATACTGAACGAATAGACACTAACAATTTTAGTGTTTATTTAGTGTTGATATTAGTGTAAATTAGTGGGTTATTTAAACAAAAAAAATTCTTATTCCATGGCAACCTTAATTATCCTGGCTTCCATTAATTTTTATTTTAGAGTTCAATTTAGATAATAGCAAATATAAAAAGGTATGTCAACCCCGTTAGAAATCTGGCGATATCCTTAAAATTATGTTCTCCAATCGTACAAAGTTTAAATTTACTTCATATGCCATTAATAATAAGAAAAAATTTTTTCAAAATTTTTTCTGTCCAAGACTTCTAACGGGGCAAATCAAAAAGGGCATCTTTGATGCCCTTTAAGTTATTTCAGCAATTACATTATGAAGCAGTGTTCTGTTTTGCAAGGTTGCCAAGACGGCCCCTTTTTCGTCTCCTCAACTTCTTTTTCTTTCGGCGCCCAGTGTTCGCATTTCCCAGTTTCCCCGAACTTTTTCCGGGCTTTGTCTCCTTTTCTGCACTCGATACCTTTCCACTCCTTGCAATTACTACAAGATTTTACCCTTATTCCAAACTTTTCTTCGAGGATTTTAATCATTAAATCCCGAAGACGTTTATTTACTGGTAAAGGATATATTTTATTCCACGATTCAGTATTATTTATTCCTTCCAGAAGATCGCGGCAAAGATAAAAAATATCCATTTTGTGAGTATCAAATGCCAAGCTTATATCTCCTGGACGATCCACCTCTGATATTATCCGCGTTCCATGCGGAAGACGAATTTCTATTTTTCTTATATCTTTATTCTCTCCCATCTCTTTTCCCTCCTGTATATAATGCTCAAGCTCTTCTTCGCTTAATTTTGTGCGAAGAATTCGCAGCCAGCGGCAGGCCATTGCGACCTTTTCTTCCGCCTTTTCGTCCGACCCTTGTTCTGCAGTGAACTCAAGAGCCAGATTTTTGGCTTCGGTGTTGCTCTTAGCAGTGCGAGCAATTTGAATCAGTTCTGGATAAGCCAGCGCCGGCTTGGCCCATTTCTTAATCTTCTGAATCGGCCAATCGAT
>Ga0315282_10003361_pt1 | contig 28737 bp, 25 predicted proteins | sample YL17G07_20_MG_FD_203693 | JGI IMG/M metagenome (GOLD analysis project Ga0315282, IMG submission 203693) | Sediment microbial communities from Yellowstone Lake, YNP, Wyoming, USA - YL17G07_20 | ecosystem: Environmental > Aquatic > Freshwater > Lake > Sediment | place: USA: Wyoming | collected... | reverse complement strand
ATTTGGCCCCAAGACATAAGGGATTATGAAGGTCGAATCTTCAGGATTAATGATGTTGATCGCAATTCGATCGAAGGGGATGAGTTTACGTACTCTTTCAGCAAAGCGCTCATATACCTCCTCAATGTTCAGCGTCGAGCTGATGATTTGTCCGATCTCGGCCATGATCGCATTCTCTCTCGCCAGCCGCTTCGCCGCTTCCCCGCTCTTTTGCAACGCCACCTCGGCCCGTCTGCGCTCGTGGAAGAGCTGGGCGTTAGCAATGGCCCCCGCAATCTGCGCCGCAATACTCTCAGCCAGTTTGATATCCTTCTCTGTATAGGCGCTCAGCTTGGTCGATCGAATATGCAGAACTCCGATCACCTGGTCTTGCGATAACAAGGGGACGGACAGCATCGATCGCAGCCCGGCATGAAAGGTGGTCATAAGATGGGGGAAATGCCGGACCAATTCCTCTGGGTCCTCCGTCTGGATGAGCAGGCTCTTTCTCGTGTGCATGATCTTTTCGGTAAGTGAACCTGCCAGGGGATAAACGTCCCCGGGACGGCGCTCGACCACTTCAATTCCCGAGACATAGGCATTGGTGATCGTTCCTTCTTCCCGGTTGATGATGTTGATGACAATCCGGTCGAAAGGAATCAGCTTATGGGCTTCTTTGGCAAACCGTTCGTATACTTCTTCAATGTTCAATGTAGAAGTGATAATTCGCCCAATCTCGGCCATGATCGCGTTTTCTTGGGCGAGACGCAGAGCTGTTTCCTCGCTCGTGCGGAGGGCTTCTTCCGCCCGCTTGCGCCGCTCTTCTGAGGCATTCAATTTTGCGATCTTCCCGCCCATGGACACTCCCCCCCATGAGGTCAATCTTTTATTTTATAGTTATTCTGCATATTGTAGCCATCTTGAAAAGGTAAAGAAAATTTTGCCGCTGGAATGCCCAAATGCTAAAATCAGAATACCAGTAGAATGCAAAACTAAAATTATTTCATTATCTTAATCCCTCCATGGGCATTCCCCCATCCGCTTTACAATAGTATTCCCCATGGGCCCAGACCTAATGAATAGAATATCGTCAGTTTTTGTATCAATCTTAATCGCATATACTTGCCCACCCCCAGTTTTCCCCCGCCAGGGTTGTCCGGCGGGGAGAGCGATGGATGAGGAATCCCGGCGGGAAAGGATTCTCCCGGAGGCATCCAGTGTATTTCCGCAAAGGAAGGCGGGATCGAAGGGCCGTAGAGAAAGCTCCCCGCTTTAAGCCCGCAGAATACCCCTGTAATGAAAGGAAGAGGACTCACGGCTAGAAAGAACTTGCTCCGGTGGCATCTCTTCCGTGGATCGTTGCCCTCTGCCTCGCTCTCATCGGGCCGGGCTGGCGCGGATGGCTGCTGCGAAAGAGAAGGCCAAGTTGGTCGTTTGGTGGGATAAGGGGTATTACAAGGAAGAAGACGAGGTCATGCAGAATACCGTCATGGAATTCGCCAGAGCGCCGGCCCCGAAAGGTGCCCAGGACCTTCCCCCGTCGCAGCCATCCAGGTTGAGGGTGTTAGTTGCTCATCCAGCCCTTGGCCCGCAGCGGCGGAAAGATGACCCGCTGGGAGTACCAGTCGAGGGGCGGGCAGCCGGGGACTTTGACGACCCGGGGGATGCTGGCAAACCCTTCGCTGAAGGCCCTGCGCAGCAGGTAGGCCATTCCCGCCTTGACGGCACAGTTCCCCACCAGCCAGAACTCATCCGCCTCCACGTCGGCGCGGATGGCGATGGGCTCACGGCCGATAATCACCGCATACTTCTTCGTCGGGTCCCAAGGCAGTGGGACGGTCGGGATTCTCGGCCGGCATCCCGGGCAAACGCCCCCCGGATAGAGGTGGACATTCTCATGCCGGCTGACGAATTGGAATACGGGAGGGAGGAATTCTCGGCGCACCGCCTCCAGGTCCTCCCCGATGACCCGGGCATCACCCAGAGCGATGGATCCCAACCCCAGCTTCTCGGCGGCCTGCAGAACGGCGAGGCTTCGGGGGTCGACCCCCATCAGGAAGGTGCCCACCGTATCCACGGCCACCGGATCGGCCCCCGCGATCACCAGCCCCAAGTCGATGGGAGTTCCGGCATGGGGGCCGAATCCCTCCATGGCAGTGACGGCGTCTACGACCGTCAGTCCCGGCGGCGCCGCCTTGAGAAGGTCGGCCAGCAGGTTGGCCAGATCGATCTCGCGATGGAATTTCTTCCGGTCTTCGTACCGGAGACAGCCGAAGAGGTTTTTGATCCCCACGGTCACCCCGGTGAGGAAGTGAGTCTTCGCCTTGGGCAGGTTCACAAAGAGATCCGCTTCGACCAGGGCTCTGGGAAGACGGACGCTCCGCAGGACATGCCCGTCCACCGGAACCTCCACATCCGGCTCCCGGTCGAGGTCGCACATGGCTCCGCCGGCGGAGGCCACCGCCGCGCCACACCCCGAGACGGCATAGGCATCACGGCAAAGCCCGCCCCACGCGGGCCTTTCGCCGACGAGCACCCGGCTGGCCCCCCGCTCATAGAGGCAGCGGATTACCGCGGCGACCAGGGCGGGATCGGTGAACTCTGCGGGGGAAACCGCGTAGGGAGCCGAAACGACGATGTTGGGCTTGAGGAAGACCGTCCCGGAGATCCGGGGCAGGCTTCTTTCGTAGGCAAGTAAAGAAAAAGCCCTGCTCACCCCGGCGTAGGCCTCCGGGGACTTTACCACGGCCACGACTCGTTTCCCCGCTGTCATTTTGCTCCCCCATTTCCTTTCGTCAGGCCCGCTTTCCGGAGAACCCGCTCCGCAGTCTTGGGCCCTGCGTTCATCAGATGCACCCCCTGGCAAAACCCCCGGGCTTCTCGAATAAGGTCGGCGGCGATCTGAATGCCCCGGGATAGGGGATCCGCCGCTTCCTCGAGCTCGGCCGCGACCCGCTCGGGGACGCGAACCCCGGAGACGTGCTCGTTGACGAAGCGGGCGCTGCCACGTGAGGTCAGGACCAGTACCCCCACGAGGATCGGGGCTTTCAGCTCCCCGGCGACTTCCACGAACGGTCGCAGACGGGACATCTCGAAGACGGCCTGGGTCTGGAAGAAGCGGGCGCCGGCTTGGGCCTTGCGCCGCATCTTCAGAAGCTGGGGCTCAGCCGGGGAAGCATTGGGGTTGACCGCGGCCCCGGGGCAGAGGCCGGCGGGACCGGTTAGGGTGTGTCCGCACAGGTCCGTACCGCTGTTCAGCCGGGTCACAGCCTCCAGCAGCGAAACCGAGTCCAGGTCGAAACAGGCCCTGGCATCCGGGTGATCTCCCAGGGCCACGTGGTCCCCGGTCAGGCAAAGGACGTTGTCGATCCCCAGGACGGAGGCATTCAGGAGTTCCGCCTGCAGGGCGATGCGGTTGCGGTCCCGACAGGCCAGCTGCAGGACCGGCTCGATCCCCTTCTCCCGCAGGAGGTGACAAAGGGAGAGCGACCCCAGGCGCATTACCGCGCTCGGCCCATCGGTCACGTTGATGGCATCTACCCAGGGGGCCAATTCCCCGGCGGCCTGCAGGAACGATCTGCAGTCCGCGCCCTTGGGCGGCGTCAGTTCAACCGTTACAGCGAACCCTTTGCGGGTGACGATCTCCGGGATGGTCACAGCGTCGTGTTCCTCTTGGCCAGAAGTTCGTTGCGAAGCGCTACCAGTGGTTCCGGCGGCTCGCTACGCGAGTGAGCCTTGATGAGAGGCGGTTGCAAGAGCAGGTCCTTCCGGCCGGCGGCCTCCAGGCGCTCGTAGATGCGCTGCCAGCCGCACTCCCGGGTCTGAGGGAACACCTCGCACCGCCCGTCCTGGCTTCCGCCGCAGGGGCCGTTGAGAAGCCCCTTGCTGCAGGCCGTGAGCGGGCAGATCCCTCCCGTAAGGGGCAAGATGCAATGCCCGCACTCCCGGCAGGCCTCCGAGCCCCAAGCCTGCCCGACCCTGCCGCCCAGCGTGACCGTGTCGCAGGCGGGATAGACGGGCCGACGGCTCTCGCGGGAGACCACCTGGACCCCGATGCCGCAGCAGACCGCCAAGACCGCCTCAAACTCCGCCCGTCCTTCGGCGAGGGGCAGCCAGTGCCGAACCAGAAGCTCCTCGCAGAGAAAGTCGATCACCAGGACATCGGCGACGATCCGCCCCCTCTCTTCCAGGTCCGCCCCGAGGCGGCGAAGGCGCCCCGGCTCGGCGTTCCCGAAACTCTCCTCACAGCCGTTGCAACCCAGAAGGAGAAGACGCCGTTCCCCTCTCAATGAGTCCAAAAGGTCATCCAAAGATTTCATCCGGCTAAGCATCATCATGGGTCGATTCCCTTCCTAAAAAATACTTGGCCATCGGAAACGGAAACGATGAGGGCCGCATAGGATGATTGAGATGTCTCTTTGAGCATCAAATATCCCGGATCCAATCCGAGGCAGTAGCCTGCCTCCTCCGCGGGGGCACCTCCTGGCTTGTTTTTCCGGACTGGGATTCAGGCAACAGGGCGCTATGGATTCGACCTTCCCGTTTCACGCGTTCCGTAATTCCGAAATGGGGTCAGCGAAATGGCGGCGGATTTCGTCATTTCCTAATTTTGCTCTTGCGGCCCTCGACCGGATTCTTTTCCAACCCATTATATGATGAAGTGCCCCGGGAAGTAAATCCTTGGTTTCCCCACGCGACACTAATCGGTATCCACCTCGATGGGTTGTTGGCAGTTCCGGCACCTTTTGGCCCCCCTGAATAATTTATAATCACAATGGGGACAATGGTACCGTTTTTCCTCCTCTTCCATCCATTTCTCGGTTCCCAACTCTCTCCAGGCCGGGATGGAACGGAAGATAACTTTTTTACCCACAGGGATCGGGAAATCCTCGATAAACTTGCATGGAAAATCGTTACACTGATGGCACCCCTCGATGCCTTTCTGCTTCACACAGGACCGGATGGGGCAGGACTGACAGTATTTGAATAAATCGTCGGAAAGGCAGCCTTTGCAGTGTATATCTTCCAAACTTACCCCGTAGATTTTGGGCAACCTCTCCTTGAATTTGATGTTGTTATCCCGGTGGGCAATATAAACGGCGCAGACACCGCAGTATAATCCGCAAGGGGCAGCCAGGTTCTTTCTATTTTCCATTTTTCGCCTCCCTGGAATGTTGTATGGCTATAAAGGCGGGACCGCGCAGATGATATCACAAGAATACCGGCCCGTCGATCACCTTTGATGGACTAATTCATCCAAGGATCTTTCATCGGCGATAACTCGAAGGGTGATTATTACTGGTTGAAGTCTGCATTATGAAAAATGTACAATTTGACCCTGACCCTTTGTTCCATGCTGGAACAAAGCGGTCGCAGTCTGACGAGCGACAAGCGTTCTCGAAACAAATGATCGGGAACAGAGGAGCTGAACGGTGAATCATTATTCTGACGTGAAAGTGTACAAGATTCAGGCGGCCGTCCTGCGCAAGAAAGGGGGCCCCCTGAAGATCGAATCCCTCGAGATGGAAGGGCCGCGGGAGGACGAAGTCCTGGTGCGCCTCGTCGCCTCGGGCATCTGCCATACCGATATAGATTTTTGCGACGGTTGGGTGGAGGCCGACAACGCGGTGGTGCTGGGGCATGAGGGTGCGGGCGTGGCAGAGCGGGTGGGTAGGAGCGTGAAGGGTGTCAGACGCGGGGATCATGTTGTGCTCTCGTATCAGTCTTGCGGCCAGTGCCGTCAATGCCGGAGCGGGCATCCTGCCCATTGCCAGCACTTCTACGAGGCCAACTTTGGTTTCCAGCGCCTGGATGGCAGCAATGCGTTGCAACGCAGTGGCGTACGGGGTCATTTCTTCGGTCAGTCTTCCTTCGCCACCCATACCCTGGCGACGGAACGCAACCTCGTCAGGGTTTCTAAAGATCTGCCCCTGGAGGTTCTATCTCCGCTGGGCTGCGGCCTGCAGACTGGAGCCGGGACCGTGATGAACTCGCTCAAGGTTTCAGAGGGGGCAAGCATCGCGGTCTTCGGCACGGGGGCGGTGGGCCTGGCAGCGGTCATGGCGGCCCGCCTCATCGGCGCCGGCCCGATTATCGGTGTCGACATTAGACCGAAACGGCTTCAACTCGCCCTGAAGTTGGGCGCCACCCACAAGATCGACAATCGCCGTCAAGATGTTGCCGCCCGCATCGCCCATATCACCGGCGGTGGCGTTGATTACGTGGTGGAGACCACGGCCAGCCCGGAGATGCACCGGCTCGCCATTGAGGTGTTGAACCCGCATGGCGTTGTGGCGCTCCTTACTGGGGAGAGCGGGACGGACTCCCTCCCCGAAGGACGGAAAACCCTCGGCATCATCCAGGGCGACGCCGTGCCGCAGCATTTTATCCCCAAACTGATCCAGCTTTACCGGGCAGGGCAGTTTCCCTTCGACCGCCTCCTGAAGTTCTATGACTTCAGCGACATCAACCGGGCCATCGCCGATGCCAAGCACGGCGACACCATCAAGCCCGTGCTGCGGATCAGCGAGGAGTAAGGGGCAGACTTTTTATTAACAGTCCAAAAACAAATTCCGCTTTTTCCTTGCCCAACTCATTAACAATAGAGTCTAGAAATTTTAGAAAAAAGTTTGTTGTTGACATACGTATGAAAGGCAAGTATGCTTGTATGCATGAAGAGGACGACTTTGATTCTGGAAGATGGGTGCATGGAAGCTGTGCGCGACCTGGCCCGCAAGGAGGGGCGGCAATTATCTCAGGTGGTCAATGACCTTCTGCTGGAAGGAATCCGGGGCAAAAGGCAACGCGGGCGGACCCGGGTCAAGCTCCCGGCTTTTTCCATGGGGCGGCCGCGGGTCAATCTGGGTAATCGCCACGCCCTGGAAGCCCTTATGGACTCCTGATGGCCGGCGTAATTGATACCAACATCTTGCTCTATGCGGCCAATCGAAATGCCGAGGAGCATCCTGCCGCCGTGTCCTTTCTCGCGGATGCGATGGGAGGGACGGAACCTTGGTTTCTGACGGAAGGAATCCTCTACGAATTCATGCGCGTTTCCACTCATCCGAAAGTATTCGAAAAGCCACTGACGTGGAAGGAAGGGCTCCGATTCATCGGCCCCCTACTGATGTCCCGGCGTTTTGACATGTTGACCGCCGGTGAAAATCACTGGACCATCTTAGAAAGGGTCCTCGGAGATCTTCACCGCCCCTCAGGCAACCTATTTTTCGATATCCGGACGGTGGTATTGATGCGGGAGCGCGGAGTCCGCGAAATCTACACTACGGACACCGATTTCTTGCAGTTCCGGGAAATCCAGGCGATCAATCCTCTGAAATAATCTTAAATCCGGGGACATAATACCGATTTCTTATGCTTCTTAGCTGCCCCCCCGCTTTCCCTTCAAAAGAGCGCAAGGCGTCAAAGGCTCCACCAAACACACAAAGGTGGCATCGCCTCGCAGTCGCCCCGTGCGGCCATTTCTCCCGCCCCCACACCTTGAACGGCCGTATCCATCGGTGATACACATACCCCAAATGTCGCGCAATCTCTGCCCTCGAAACCGTGTACTCCTGTAAGCTGCTGACTTCCAACTGCGTTCGCTCGGCCCTGATAGAATGAAGGCAGAAACACGCTTGCCACTGGTGAAAATTGCACTTACCAAGTCATTGGTGAGAACCATTTTCGAGAACCAAGCATTACGCATTGAAAGTGACTCTAACAACATCATTGCTGATAGTTTACATAATTTTTTGGCGTATATTGGGCAAAATTACGACACGCTCTCGCAATTTATTGGTAATAAGTAACGAAAATAAAGGGATAGGTAAAGAGAAGAAATAAAAATGTCGCCTTTTTACACGGAAGGCGACAGGCGATAATGGCCGGCGGCTCACCCGTAGGGGTGCTTCGGGCTCAGAATATACCCTTCTCGCCACGATCCGTTCTCGCGAAACGGCGCATGTCCGTGAACCTCGCATGCGCCAACCCCTGAATGCTCGAGAGCGAGTCCGCCGAGGCCTGCGACGACTGCTTGAATTTCGTCATGGCTGGGTAGTCTTGGCCATCTTAGTCCGGCAGCCTTCGAGAGAAAGTCTTTCCACTCGGCGAGATCAGGATTCTTGCCCTGCTTCTTGCCCGGCAGCGGACGAAAACCGAGAGTCCTCCATGCGTGAGTGGGAAACGTCTCAATGGCAGCCTGCGTGACGGGCCATGTGCCCGAGAAGCGAGGCCACCCGGCGCCATCAAGCCTGTCGAAGAATTCGATGGAGAAACGCACGAATCGTGTAAATGACTTCGGCTTCACGACTTCGGGGACACCCGTCTTACCGGGAGTGCGAGTTCAACGCTCGCATACTCGCATATCATCGTGATCGTGTTCCGGGCAAGACGCGCGCCATGCCTGTGGCCCGTCTGCCAGGATGAGGCCAGCCGCTGCCTTGACCGCCAAGTCCACACACAAGTGGACAAGGCAGCGAACGTCCGGGATACCCTCGAGGCCATGCTCGCGCGGCATCACAAGTTCGACCTCTGCGGATGTCGGAGTGCCCCGAAGAATAGCGATTCCGATATCGCGAAAACTGCACGCGGCGAGGTCAAGCGATAGAACGGTCATTGCCTCTCCTTCGGCTAACGATACCCATAAGCCGCCGCGGCTTCTAAAAGGAAATGTCGCTTTTCTACCCAGAAGGCGACGACAATTGGATCACGAGGATTCTTGGCATGTGCTTTGCGATTTATTCTTTTCCCTCTTCAAATCATCTTGAGAAACATAGAACCTTATAGGTTCCTTCTTCTTCTCATATCGAATTTCAAATTCCTCTAAAAGGATCATTCTATAAACAATTTCGCATTCTTTTTTCACGCGCATGAAATTGCAAAAATGGAGAATTAAAATCACTACAGCGGTTACCAAAGACAACAAAGCTCGGCCTGAGACTTGGTGGCTCGGCCAGGCACGAGAGATGTTAACAATAAGGAAAAAGACGAGGGCCATAAAAGATCCCACCCATGTTGCCCCCAATCCATGCACTAAATCAGCGAATCTGTTCATTCTACGATCGGCCCCTTTGATGCTCTTAGAAACCTCCGCTCTCGTACTGAAATAAGAGCCGCCTACCCTCCATGCACCTTTTTCTGTAAGTTTGGTTCCTTGTAGCTCCCGCCCTTGTCTATAGCACTCCAATTTCACCCATTTCCTGGATTGAGCTTCTTCAAAAGGGAGACTATAATTTATCTTCAGTCGATCTATACAGTCTACTACTTGATAATAGATCACTCCCCACAAAGCTCCCAGCGCCGCTGACGCTAAAAAAGCTCCAGCAACAAGTCCAGTGTCCTTCGTCCACTCTCCTATCCGGCCAGGGGAGGGATCCCCTGAAATGAGGATGTATCCAAGAAATTCCACGATTGAAATTAGGCCCGGTAGAACGTATCTGAGGAATGAAGTGGCTTCTTGCAATTGGGTATCCTCATGATGACATTAATTCCAGTTTTTGGAGGATCATGGAAAGAAATTTACATTTTCCAGCGGAAGTTGTCAATCGCGAATCCCGAGGAAAAAGTGATACCCCTGCTTCTTAAAGGATTTGTCGTCTTTTTACGTAGAAGACGACAAGAATTAAGAAAATTTCGCAGAGAAATGGACATGAACCCCCGCGCTCAGACGTTGCGGAACACGGTCGGCTGAAGAGCAGGGTTATGCGTATTTCCTTTGATCCCGGCACCCCAGTCGTCTATTTCTGGAACCTAATTTCGCGGTGACAGTCCAAGTACGGCTTATGCTTCTGATCGACCTTTTTCAAATGCATGTCCCTTCGCAGCCCGAATATTTGCAGGAAGTCTCGGATTCTGGATGAGATAATTATCCCACCATCATGAGATCTGAAAGTTATGAAGCCAATGTCGAACAAAAAATCCAGAATGGGATTCAACAGAAGGCCGTTAAATTTGTCCAGTTTCTCTCTCGGTGTCGAAATACTCCATGGCTTTATGTGTGACGCGACTAAGAGGTCTTTGTCCTTTATGCCGGTCACCGCGCAAGTTTCTTCCCAATATCTAAGAAGCTTTTCCCTAAATTTGTGCTGGTTGCTTCTGACTTTCCTCGCTGCGTAACCTTCAATACCCTTTTCCGATTTTTCAATCTTGTCAAGAATCTCCGCGCACTTTCGTCTTATCCGACCGACTTCTTTCTCTATCTTGTGCTCCGGAAGTTTAAGAACCAGGCTGTCGCCTCTGTCGTAGTACTCAAAATTTTGGAAAACATGATTGAGCACTAATAATGTCTTCTTGTTTGCAGGAGCCTTCGACCACGAAGAAGTGCACACCCTACTGGGTCCTCCGTTCGAACAATACGCTGGGCAGTGTTTCAGGCAGTCCTCTCCATCCTTTATAAAGGCTTTCCATTTCTTGCCGCCAGGCATCACAGAGGATAGAATATCTGACTCAATCCCTTTGCCAAACAATGTGCCAAGTTTCATAGCGCTCTCCCTTCGCCGTTTTCTTTAGCCCCTACTACGCATTATCCGGGTGTGCGCATAATATTCCGAATTTTTTAAAATGGTACTCCCGCATGTTAAAAGAAACGTCGCCTTTTTACACAGAAGGCGACAGAAAGAAATTCAGAATGCCCTCCTGTGAAATACCAATTGAAATCTACACCTTTTTGGGAAGCCTGTCAAATCTCAATTTCAGTAACTTTCATTTTGCAGAGATCTGCGGCTCAGATCCTCATCTAATTTTTAACGTTGAAACCTTCACTCCTATTCTTTAGCGGCATGGCTTGGGTTTCGAGTCGGGGATTCGGCGATCGCCTTGAAGACCTTAGGGATCTTTCGGACTGCACTAGGGATGTGTAGTGGAAAAATTTGCGAAGGGGCCCATAACAGGAACGCCTGCTTTTCGGCCAGAGGGTCACGGGGAGGGTCGGACTGCGCCTGTTGCCATTGCCTCCACGTTCAGCCCGAGTTCGGCGCCCACGTTGCAGACGGCCTGCCAGGTATCCTCTGGGATCGGTATGCCATCGCGCTCCCGCCGGGCGCGGGCACGGGCTTCAGGCTCGCCCGGGAGCAGCACTTCATCGAAACCCGGGGCCGGGGGCACGGCCTTGATCCGGCCGAGTGTTTTGGCGAGCGCCTTCTCGTAGTCTGCCAGCGGTCGAAAGACGGCCGCGTCCACCGCAAAAATGAATATCCCGCTGCGGGTGGTTACGCCCGGGTATCGGTCGGCGCCGGCCAGGGGGCCACCCAGCAGCTCGGCGATGACCGCAAGCGCATAACCCTTGTGCTTGCCAAAGGGCTGTAAGCACCCGCCCTCGAAGAACGCTTGCGGATCGGTCGAAGGCCGCCCGTGTCTGTCCAGGATGGCATCGGGCGGAAGCTGCTCGTGTCTGGTCTTCGCCACCTTGATCTTCCCCGCGGCAATGGTGGAGGTGGCGAAGTCGAGTGTGACCGGATTTCCGCCAGGATTGGGAATCGAGAAGGAGACGGGGTTCGTACCGAGCACCGGGGCTGAGCCGCCATAGGGCGCGGTCATTGGCCCTGCAACCGTTCCAATCGCCATGAACATCGCCACGTTCTGCCGGGCGGCGCGTTCGGTGAAGGCTGCCAGCCGTCCGGTGTGGCCTGCCTGGACGACCGAGAGCACCGCTACCCGTTCCCGCTTTGCCTTCTCGATGGCTAAGTCGGCTGCGAACACCGCCGTCACCTGCCCGAAGGCCCAGTTCCCGCTGACCAGTGCGCTGGTCGGGCTCTCTTCGAGCACACTCGGGCGAGCCGTGGGGACGATCTCTCCTACCCGCACGCTTTGAACGTAATCCGGAATGCGCAGGATGCCGTGCGAATCGTGTCCGGCTAAGTGATTATCGACCATCACGTCCGCCACCAGGGAGGCAAGATCATCCGGCGCTCCCGTCGCCCGGAAGATCGCTGAGGTTACCTTCTGCAAAACGTTCTTCGTCAGAGTGGGCATGACCAGCAACTCCCCACCTATCTTTGATAAGCATTTGATTTTGGGTGGGGTGAATATAGCGGGGAGGCGCCGTGTGTGTCAAGGAAATTCGAGCACATGAGCTAGCGGCCAGGTTTTGGGTTCGTACGGGCGATCTTATAAGTGAGACCGATGGGAATCTATGAAAGCTTGATGGCGATGGCTCCGGCGGTGACCCCCAGGATGGCGAGGTAGCGCATGGGGCTTACATTTTCATGAAGGAAAGTAGCCGCAATTATGGTTCCGAATACGACAGATGTTTCTCGAAAGGCGGCGACGAGCGCAATCGGCGCATGGGTCATGGCCCAAAGCGCCAGTCCATACGATCCAAAGGTGCAGGCGCCACCAACCAGGGCGCGGGCAAAGTTCGCACGTATAGACGCGGCCATCCAGCGCGGTCGTATTACGAAGCAGGCAATGGTCATTGGGGCGGCAGTCAATAGAATCAACCAGCCCGTATAGCTGAAGGGATTGCCGGAGGCCCGTGCACCCACTCCGTCTACGAGAGTGTAGATCACAATCACGCCGGCATTGGCGAGGGCCAGAGCCGTGGGTACAAGCCGAAGCGCACCCGATCGCCATGATTCCCCGGCAAGGAGAACGATGCTGGAGGAGACCGCCAAGACCCCCAACCAGCCCAGCGGCGAAGGAGATTCATTCAATAAGAAAGCTACGGCGACTGCCGATATTGCCGGCGCCGTCCCGCGCATGATGGGGTAGACGAAACTCAGATCCGCACTGCGGTAGGAAAGAGCGACGAAAGTGAAATAGACGACATGGATCAAAACCGAGGCAGCTAAGTAGGGCCAGCTTGCCACAGCAGGGGCTGGAACGAAGGGGAGCCAGCATGCGGTCACGAACCCCGCACCGGCAACGATCAAAATAGTATTTAAGGTCTTGTCGGCTCCAGCACGAACAAGAGCGTTCCAGATGGCATGCAGGAGTGCGCCGAGTAAAAGAACGGCCATGATGCCGATCGACAAGAGTGCACCTCCATCCTAACCTTATGGGTGGTTCAACGGGCGGGACTCAGCCGCCACGAAGATACCGGACCCCGGCAAGTCATCAAGCACGAATCCACGGCCCTTAGCCCTGCATCAAAGGCGCGATGAAGCTTTGTATTACTGGCTGGAATATACACAATTGAAGGGGAGTGGTCAAATAGGCCGCGCTCACAAGGGACGCCGGGACACGGGGACGCGGAGACGCAGGGACGCGGACACAGGGATCGGGAGATGGGGAGATGGGGAGATGGGGGGCGCGGGGTCCTGCATCTTGACCCATTTCAGAGCCGGCATTATTTGCTTGACAAAACTTTGACCATTGATATATACGTCTATACGACTTTACAATTCGATAGAATTCAGAGCGGATCGGAAAAAGAGCTGCCCAGATCCGCAGCGATTATCCAGGCCCTGCATCCGCCAATAAAAGGCCAAGGGGAAGATGGGCTTGAACCGGAAAGGGGGTGGTGATAAAAATCTTTTGTTTCCGAGGATCCTGAAGAGTAGCCCCTTGAGGGGAAACGCCATCAGAAAGAAGCCGGGTAGGCTTCGAGGAGGTTGAAAAATGGACAAGAAGGCTGTAAGGGTCCCCTTTTTTGAAAACACCTCGGTTGGCCAATTGAAGAAGAAAATATCCAACATGTCCGACAGGGAGATCGATGATCTCCTCAGGGAATACGGGATTCCTGCCCCCGGAGAGCTGGAAAAGCCGGGGTCCTACATTCAAAACACGGTCCGGAAGGAGTTGGTAGAAAATCGCCGTAAAAATGACATTGTGATTGTTCCCGTGGGATCGACGGAGAACCATGGGCCGCATTCCGTGAGCGGGCACGATATCTTTCAAGTAACCCGCATATCGGAAGCCGTCCGGCGCAAGACCCAGAAGACGGGAGCCCCCATTAATCTGACCCATCCCCTCAACTATGGCTGCCATCCCCCCTGGCACCAGGGAATGTTCGGGACCGTGATGGTCGGCGATGAAGCCTTTGAACAGACCATCATGCACATCATGTATGGCCTCTGGAATGACGGATTCCGCAAGCAGATCTGGATCAACAACCATGCCCACCAGAACGAAATCGAGAAGGCCATCAAACGGTTCATGAATACCTACCAGCTCCCCGGGTTCTACCTGGCGCTGGAATGGACGAGGGCCGTAAAGGAGTTCTTTGAGACGGAAGAATACGGAGGGAAGTTTGCCACCCGCTTTATCCACGCCGATGAGGCGGAAACCGCTTTCGCCCTGTTGCTCTTTCCGGAGATGATCCAGATGGAATATGTCGTGGATACCGGGCCGATGAAAGACTTTAAAACCCTCCCGGCGGGCCATTTCGACCTCTCGGCCGAAGACCTATGCCGGCCCAACGCTTACAGAACCCGGGCCGGAGACCTGGCTCTGGAGGTGGTGGCGACCCCTGAGGGCGTAGTGGGGAAAGCTTCTTTAGCCACCGCGGATAAGGCCAAACGGGTGGTTGCGGCCATCTGCGAATATCTGGTTCTCCTCCAAAAGGAGATTTTGGAAACCTGGCCGGCGGGGACGGTTCCGGAGCCGGAGAAGACCACCTTCCGGACGAACAAGGAGATGGAGCCTTACCTTAAAGAGCCCGGCAGCAAGGGGTGGAAGTCGGCCTATTCCTTGCCCCGGATCGGGCCCTATTAAAGGCGGCATTTTACCTTTCTGGCAAGGAGAAAAAATTTCGGTGACCGAAAACGAATTGGGGAAAATAAACAAAGGGCTGCCCATTCCGCTTTATTACCAGATCAGCGACATTCTCCTGCGGAAGATCGCGGCTCAGGAGGTCCGGCCTCATCAGCAGATCCCCTCGGAGGAAAAGCTGGCCGGCGTTTTCGAGGTCAGCCGGCTGACGGTCCGGCAGGCGGTACAAAAGCTGGTCAATGAGGGGAAGCTATACCGGAAGCGCGGCCACGGGACATTCGTAGCCGAGCCGAAGATTGAGCGCAAAGTAGCCAAATTATCCAGCGTGGCCGAAGATACAGAAAGGGCGGGCTTAAAGCCGGGTTCGGTCATTCTGGAGAAAAACATTATTCGGCCCAAGGGGGAAGAACGAAGTGTATTGGGACTAAAAGCGGAGGAAAAGGTCCTGGAGATCAAACGCCTGCGCCTGGCCAATCATCAGCCCATTGCCATCGGCCGGAGCCTCATTCCCGTCAGCCTTTATCCCGGCCTCGCTGACGAGACACTTGCGGGGGTGGTATCCCTGACCCGGTTTCTGGAGGAGAAGTATGGTTTACGGATCGGCTATGCCCATCAGAAAATTCAGGCGGTGAATGCCACCCCGGAGCAGGCCAAACTGTTGAAGATAAAGAGAGGAACTTCCCTCCTGCATATGAATCGGGTGTTCTTTACCCCGGATCAGAACCCCATTGGAATTTTCGAGACCTTCTATCGAGGTGATCGATACATATTTACGTCGACCTTGTACTCCTGATGCAGGAAACGGCCAACCGTTCCCATTCCGAAATAGGGAAGAACATATGGAACCACAGAGCACACAGAGAAGCACTCTGTGTCCTCAAAAAAGCAGATAAACGGCACAGGCTCGGGAGGTAGGAAATAGGCCCGTTGGTAGAGGATGAGGTAGTTTTTATAGATAATTTCTCTGGGTTCTCTGTGGTTAGATTTTGACAATACCCGCAATATAGAAAGGAAAAAAGATCATGAATCAGACGAAACCGTACAACATCATCGATTGCAGCCAGGTGGACGTTAAGGAGTGGCTCCAGGAGACGGACATCTGTATGGTCCCCGTCGGCAGCTGCGAACAGCATGGCAATCATTTGCCATTGAGGACTGACAGCATAACTGCCGAGGTCATCACCGGGCGGGCCGCCAAGAAGGCCAAGGTTCCCCACACCCCGCTGGTCTGGGCGGGTTACTCCCCCCAGCACATGCGCGAGGTCGGCAGCGGCGCGGGAACTATCACCTTCCGGTCGGCGACCTATCAGGCCCTCCTCTATGACATCGGCCGGAGCCTGATCCACCACGGCTTCAATAAGATTATTTATGTGACCGGCCACGGCTCGAACATCAAGGTCCTGGACCCCATGCTGCGGGCCCTGCGGTATGAAACCCACGCCTTCATTGCCATGTACAAGGCCTATTCGGAAAGGGATCTCTCCCTGGTGCAGGATATCATCGAAAACCCCAAGGCGGAAACCCCCGGCTGGCACTGCAGCGAGATGGAAACGGCCCAGGACATGGCTTACGATATGAGCCTGGTGCATATGGACCGGGCCGTCAATCAAACCACCCATGCGCCGAAGTGGATGGGGCCGGCGTTCAGCAAGCCCGATGGCTCTTCCGGGGTCACTTTCAAGGGCCAGGAATACATCGTCATCCCCATGGAGCACCATGAGTACAGCGATGTCGGGGTTGTGGGGAATCCTTTCCGGGCCACGGCGGAAAAAGGAGAAAAGTTATTCGAGCGGTTTGCCGACTATCTGGCCGACTTCCTGGCCGAAGTGAAGAAGTTCAAGGTGGAGGTGATCAACCGGGAATTCGTGAACCGGGCATAACGTCTTACGCGCATGGGAGTAGGGACGGTTCGCGAACCGCCCCTACACGCACCGCATCATCATACAGGGAAAGGATATTTCATGAAAGTATTGGATCAGTTCAAATTGAACGGACGGGTGGCGCTGGTTACCGGAGCCAGCCGGGGACTTGGCCAGGGGATGGCCGTCGCCCTCGGGAGCGCGGGAGCCAGTGTGGCCCTGGTTGCGCGGACGAAAGCATCTTTGGAGGAAACGGCTAAGCGGATCGAAAAGGAAGGCAGCAAAGCGTACGTCCTCCAGGCGGATATCTCCAAGATCTCGGAAGCCCAACGGGTGGTCCGGGAGACGGTTGAACATTTTGGGCAACTGAATATTCTAATCAATAGCGTGGGAACCCAGGTCCGCAAACCCGCGGTGGAAGTTGCCGAAGCGGAATGGGATTATCTGATCGGCGTGAACCTGAAGTCGGTATACTTTATCGCCCAAGCCGCGGCCAAGGAGATGATTAAAGTTAAAAAGGGCAAAGTCATCAACATCACCTCCCTGACCAGTTTTATCGGCTTACCCAACGTGAGTATCTACGGAGCGAGCAAAGGGGGCATTGCTGCCCTCACCCACCAATGGGCCGTTGAGTGGGCCAAGTACAACATCAATGTGAACGGCATCGGTCCGGGATATTTCAAAACGGCTTTAACCGCTGACCTGTTTAAGGATGAAGCGAGGACCAAATGGGTGCTCAGCAGAATCCCCCTGGGCCGGACCGGGACACCGGAGGATTTGGCCGGGTTGGCTGTTTTTCTGGCTTCCGATGCTTCCGATTATATCACCGGACAGATCATCAACGTCGACGGCGGCTGGCTTGCCGCGTAAATTTTCAGGGAGGGAATCCATGGAGAAGTTTGAAGCCCCTTATTTATTGGGAATCGATGTCGGCACGACGGGTTGCAAAACCGAATTAATGGATGTCCAGGGGAATTCCACGGCCCGGGCGTACCGGGAATATCCCCTGATTTTCCCAAGGGTCTCCTGGGTGGAGCACGATGGCGAGACCGGGTGGTGGAAAGCAACCGTGGATACCATCCAGGAGGTCTTGAGCAAAAGCCGGATCGACCCCCGGGAGGTAAAAGGAATTTCCATCAGCTGTACGAATGCGCTCATTGCCGTCGATAAAGAAGGGAACCAGCTCCGCCCTGGGATCATGCAGTTCGACAAGCGGACCATCGATCAGGTGCAAAAGATCAAGGCGAAGCTCGGCGACCGGGTAATCAAAATTACGGGCAACCAGCCCTCTGCCAGCGGGACCAGTGCGCCCATCATTCTGTGGATCAAGGAGAATGAACCGGACATTTTCAAGAAAACCCATTTCTTCTTGTGGCCGGGAGGATTCGTGAACTATAGGCTCACGGGACAGTTCACGATGGAGTGGTCCCGGGCGAGCTGGACTTGCCTCTTTGAGACGGGAGGGAAGCAGAAATGGTCCGAGGAGATCTGCAGCGCCCTGGATATTCCCCTGGAAAAACTCCCTCCCCTGGTTCCCTCCTGGAAGGTCATCGGGGAAATCACTGACAAGGCGGCCAAGATCACGGGCTTGGCGAAGGGAACGCCGGTCGTTGGCGGCATGGCCGACACCCCGGCTGCCGGCATCGGAACGGGAGCAGTGGCCCCGGGCCGAACCTGCCAGATCATGGGGACTACGGCCCGGCCTTGCATCGTGTTGGATAAACCCAAATTTGACCCCCGCTTCATCAACTGTTGCCACGCCGTTCCGGGCTGCTGGTTTTCTCTGGGGGCCGTGGACAATGCCGGTCTCTCGATTAAGTGGTTTCGGGATCAATTCGGGCAGCAGGAAGTGAGCGTGGCCAACTTTTTGAAAAGGAACGCCTTCGACCTTCTGGATGAGGAGGCCAGCCTGTCTCCCCCCGGAGCCAACGGGATCATCTTCCTTCCCTACCTGGCCGGGGAGCGTTCCCCGATCTGGGACCCTTACGCCCGGGGTGTTTTATTCGGCCTCTCGGTGACGCATACCCGGGCGGATGTCATCCGGGCGATCCTGGAAGGGGTGGCCTACACTTTCGCCCATAACCTCGACATTTTCGAAGGAGAGCTGGGGATGAAGATGGACGAGGTTTTCCTGAGCGGCGGCGGGTCCAAAAGCCTCATGTGGCAGCAAATGCACGCCGACGTCTCCGGGAAAGTGGTCAAGGTGGTGCAGGTGAAGGAAAGCGAAGCCATCGGCAACAGCATACTGGCGGGATTCGGAGTCGGGATATACAAAGACATGGTGGAAGCGGCAGACCGGGTGATCAAGGTGGAAAAAATTGTGGAGCCGAAAAAGGAGAATATCGAGCGCTACCAGAAATTCTTCCAGCTCTATAAAACGCTCTACGCCCATCTCAAAGAAGATTTCGTCAGCCTGGCTGAGTTAAGGGGATAGAAAGTGCCTAAAATGCCTAAAGTGCCTTAAGTGCCTAAAGTTTGCAGAAAATCTTTACAAAATTTCGAGAGTTTGAACGTTAGTCGTAGAGAGAAATATTCTGTGTCCTCAAAAAAGCAGATCAAAAGGCGGAAGCTCCGGAGGTAGAGAATAAACTTGTTGATAGCGGATGGGGTTATTTCTATAAACAATTTCTCTGGGTTCTCTGTGGTTGGATTTTGACAATTCGTGCGCCCTGCCGAGGAGGAAACGTGGTGAAAAAGTGGGCTGAATATTCCAGGAAATGCCGGGAAATCTTATGCTTGGAAGGTTCGCCGGTGGCCGTGAGCCTCCGGCAGAAGCCCTTGGAGGGTATAGAAATTGCCAAAAAGGGTTTTACCTTCTGTCAATTTACCCAGCAGGCGAGGGTAAAGAAGAAAGTTCTGCAGGCCGACGCGGATAATTTAATTTGCAGCAAAGGGGCGAGCGCCTTAGGGCTTTACGAAACTCCGGCCAACGTGATGAGTGGGAAACGAGATGCGGGAAGGAAGGTGAAAGACCTCCGGGCGGCCCAAACGCTGCAGAGAGAAATCCCCAAGATTCAACCGGGGAGGGTGAACTATGTGATTATCTCCCCGCTGGAAAAAACTCCTGTGGACCCGGATGTAATTCTAATCGTGGGATATCCGGCTCAAATCTGGAGGATCTGTCAATCCGCAACCTGGAAAGACGGGAAGAGGCTTTCCTTCAGCACCAGTACCAGTCAAGGGGTCTGCGCGGACGCAGTGGTGGTACCCTACCTGACAAACCATATGAACGTCAGTCTGGGCTGCACGGGAATGCGGGTGTTTGCGGGGTACAGCGAACATCATCTCATCGTTGGTTTATCGGCGAAAAAGTTCAAGGAGATGATGGAAGGATTGGAAGCGACCAGCGCCCGGGATTATACCTATCCCATCCCCTATGAAACCTATGAGGCGACCCCGCAGCTCCCCCGGGCCTGGACCATTATGCGCAAGTTAACCAAGGAGCAACTGGAAAAACTGCCCAAAGAAGTGCGGGAGATTTTACAATCTTGATCATGTCGTAAAAAGTCTGAAAAGACGTATTTCCGTCATTCCGGCGAACCCCGGATCGGGTCCGGGGCAGGCGCCGGAATCCAGTTAGTTCAAATACTTAAAAATTCTCTGGACTCCGGTTTCCACCGGAGTGACGACTTTTTACGAGAACATCAATCTTAGAAGAACGAAAACCAGTCGTGGAGGTTCCATGAAACCCGAGATTTCCTGCGCCCTGTGCGGTCAGCCCCTCATGACGGCAAAAATGAAGCACCGGCTGCTGCAAGTAGCCACGGAAAAAAAGATAAAAAATTACGAAGAATGGCTGTTCCTCTGCGGACCCTGCAAATTGAGGAAATTTAGCCAGCGACTGGTCGGAGATGACCTGAAGAAGGTTCCCCGGGCGAAACCCGTTCCTTTTCGTCGCCGCGAAAAATTGGAAGTCGTGAAATTCGCCCCCCGCCAGCAAACCACAGTTTATAAAAGCGAATGCTTCAGCTGCAACCAGGGGTGCGATGCCGTGGTGCATGTCAACCGGGATGGGAGGGTGGTCAAGGTTGAGGGGGACAGCAGTTCCCACGTGACCAAAGGGGTCCTCTGCTCCAAGGGATTGGCCTCGACCGAGCACCTTTACCACAAAGACCGGCTCCAATATCCACTGAAGAGGGCAGGGGAAAGAGGCAGTGGAAAATGGCAGCGCCTATCCTGGGATGAGGCCCTCGGCACCGTCGTTGAAAAGCTAAACGAGACCGAGCGGAAGTACGGGAAAACCGGAATCATCCTGGCCACGGGAACTTCGCGAGGGTGGCTGCTTCCCTTTTACCGTTTCGCCAATGCCTACGGCGTCCAGTATACCGCCCCGGGGACGGCCCAGTGTGCTTTACCCCGCTTCACCGGGTCCACGCTGGTCGGCGGGACACGCTTCCTGGAAAACCCCGATCACGAGCATACCCGCACCATGATCGTATGGGGTGCCAACCCTACGATTACCTTTCCGGTAAAGGGCCGGGCAATGATGGACGCCTGGACCCGGGGAGCTACGCTGATCGTTGTGGACCCGATGCTGACCGAAACATCCTCCAAGGCGGACCTATGGCTCCAATTGCGGCCGGGGACCGATGCCGCCTTAGCGCTGGGCATGCTGAATATCATCATCCAGGAAGGTCTCTGCGACAGGGAATTCGTCGAGAAATGGTGCTATGGCTTCGAAGAGTTGAGAAAACGAGCCGCCGAGTATCCGCCGGAACGGGTGGCGGAGATTACCTGGGTTCCCAAGGAAAAGATCATCCAGGCCGCCCGCCTGTTCGCCACGGAGAAACCTTCCTGTATCACCATCGTAGTCGCGATCGAGCAGAACGCCGACTCTCTTTCCACCTGCCGGGCGATCGCCATGCTTTCGGCCGTCACCGGGAACATTGACGTTCCGGGGGGAAACCTGATCCAGATGCCCGTTCCGGTGGGGTTGTGGCTCAATGCGGACCTTGCCCTCAGCAACCTCCTGACCGAAGAGCAGCACGCCATGCGTCTGGGGAGTAAAGAGTACCCTCTCCTCTCGGGGAAACATACCGTCTCCTTCCCGCCATCGGCTTTCAATTCCGATGTCTGGAAGGCCATGTTGACCGGAAAACCGTATCCGATCCGGGCCATGTACTGCCAGGGGAGCAACATGCTCCGGGCCTACGCCAACTCGCGGGTGGTTTTGGAGGCCATCCAGAGCCTGGACTTTCTTGCCGCGGTTGATTTCTACCCCAACGAGACCAATGACTGGGCCGATATCATTCTCCCCGCGGCGACCTGGATGGAGAGGGACTTTGTAACCAGCAGTGACCAGGTTTCGGCGAACAGCGCCCACCTGCAGCAGAAGACGGTCCCCATCGGTGAATGCTGGTCCGATGTCAAGATTCTGAATGAGCTGGCCAAACGGCTGGGCTTTGCCCATCAGATGTTCGATACGGACGAGGCGTTTTTCGACTATCTCCTGCAGCCCGCCGAAATGACCTTCCGGGAGTTCAAGGAAAATGGCCTCATCAAGCTGGATTGGAGATACAAAAAGTACGAGAAAAAGGGATTTGAGACCCCCACGGGCAAGGTGATGCTCCGGGATACGAAACTCGAGAACCTGGGCTTCGACCCTCTTCCCCAGTACGTGGAGCCGGCGGAAAGCCCGATCCGTACCCCGGAACTGGGGGAGGAGTATCCTTTGATCATTACCACAGGGGGAAGGGTCCCCGTCTTCCGCCATTCTGAATTCCGCAATATCCCCATCCTCCGCGAAATCGTCCCGGATCTCGAAATCTTCCTCCACCCCGACACGGCGAGGAAGCACGGCATCCAGCCAGGGGAGTGGATGGTGGTCGAATCTCCCCGGGGGACGATGGAGGGCCGGGCTGCTTTCACCCCGGGGATCGATCCGCGGGTGGTCCAGGTGGCCAGCCACTGGCCGGGAAAAAGCAACGTCAATGTAATCATGGATAACGAGAAATGCGCGCCGGTCGTCGGCAGCGCCCAGTTGAGGTGCCAACTTTGCCGAATCAAAAAGAAGGTGGATCGTGTCCAATGAAGCCCTGTTAGTCGACCTGGATGCCTGTGTGCGGTGCTATTCCTGCGAAATCGCTTGCCGGCAGGAAAATGGCCTGACCTTTGAAACGAAATCGCGCTGGTGCCGGGTCTCGACTGTCGGACCCAGAGAGGTGGGGTGTGAGCTCCATCTGGATTTTGTCCCAGTCTTCTGCCTCCACTGCGAGGAACCGTTGTGTGCCCGGTTTTGCCCCGTCGAGGCGATTTCAAAAAGAGAAGATGGGAGAGTTATCATTGACCTGGAAACTTGTGTGGGTTGCCGACAGTGTGTCCACGGCTGCCCGTATGGAGCGATGCATTTCAACGAGGTGACCCAAAAGGCGGGAAAGTGCGATCTCTGCCTTTCCCGGACCGAAACCGGGATCGAACCCAGTTGCGTTCAGCACTGCATCGGCGGCGCTCTCCGGTATGTGGGCCCCGCCGAGCTGCGGGAATTGACCCAGGGGCGGCATTCCGTCCGATTGGGAAGAACGACCTATCTTTCCAGTAAATGGACCTTGAATCCAATTCTGTTTGGCAGTCCGCGGGCAGAAGAAACTGGAGGCCGATGAGTAATGAAACATAAAAGGAGGATTCATTATGGCCAGTCCTGAAAAATTATTCGCTTATGCTGGTAAAATACTTCGGATCAATCTCAGTGATGGCAGAATTTCCACTGAGCCTACGGCAAAGTATGCCAGAGAATGGCTCGGTGCCTCGGGGATGGCTGTCAAGATTCTCTATGATGAGTTGAAGCCATGGGTAACTCCGTATGAACCAGCGAATAGGCTTATCTTTGGTTCCGGGGCGTTAGTGGGGACAACCGCTCCCGGAGCAAGCAAGATGAATGTCAGTACATTGGGTCCGATGACAGGTGGGTGGGCGAGCGGTCTAAGCGATAGTTACTTCGGTGGACAACTCAAGTATGCCGGTTATGATGCGGTGATTGTTGAGGGGAAAGCACACAAGCCCGTTTATTTATGGGTCCATGACGATTGTGTGGAGATTCGGGACGCCTCCCATCTCTGGGGCAAGACAACCTGGGACACTCTGGAAATGATACGGAAAGACCTTGGTGATTCAACCCTCCATACGGTATCCATAGGGCCGGCGGGAGAGAATTTAGTCCGCGGAGCTTGTATTGTCCAAGACAAAGGGAGGGCGTTTGGGCGGTGTGGCAGTGGTGCAGTCATGGGGGCCAAAAACTTAAAGGCCCTCGTGGCGAAGGGGTCTGGTTCGATCCAGGTAGCTGACCCGAAGCGGTTCATGAAAATCGTGGGTGAGCTCCGGAAAAGAATCATAGCCACCGAGTGTACCAAGAGGATGCAAAAGTACGGAACGCTCTTCTTCCTGGCGGGAAAACAGAAACTCTGTGGCATGTGCTATAAGAACTTTCAAGAATTGAGACTGCCGGATGATTTGGCGGAAGCGATTGACCCCATCAAGACGGTGGATAAATACAGGGTGGGCAGGTCGAGTTTCCCCGGGTGCTCCATCGGCTGTGGCCAAGTGGTGCATTTTACGGACGGTCCCTATGCAGGGCTTACCACCACGAATAATCAGTGGGAAGTCGTGGCTAACCTCCAGGGCCGATTCGCCATCCGGGAACCTCAATTTATGTTTAAGGTGGCCGCCTATAGCGACCAGATGGGACTGGACTGGGATCTTGCGGCAGGAGCCATCGGCTGGGCGATGGAGTGTTACCAAAGGGGGATCATCAATGAAAAGGACACCGACGGACTGAAGCTAAATTGGGGTGATGCCGGAGTGGTCTTGGAGCTCATGAGGAAGATCACTTACAGAGAGGGCTTTGGAAATATCCTCGCAGAGGGGTCTGCCAGAGCAGCGGATGTGATCGGACGTGATAGCAGCTATTACGCGTTGCATATTAAAGGGCAGGATCTTTACGAGACGTGCAGGGGGGACATCGGATGGGCTTTGGGGACGATCGTCTCAACTCGAGGGGGTGGACATACGACCGGGGCTCCGGTATGGGGGCCCATGGAGGGGATTGATTCAAATCGGTTGATCGAGATTTGTGGTGTGGAGGGCGCTAACCAGCCCCAGGTTTATGAAGGTAAAGCGAAGGTCGTCGCCTATACGGAGGCGTTGTCAAGGGTAGCGAATTCTTTAGGTATCTGTATTTTCAACACAACATGGTTCGATCCTGACCATCTGGGTTTACCTGACATGGCCGAACTTTACTCGGCGGCAACGGGAGGGCATGCTTCCGTCGATGATCTAAAAAAGATTGCCGAAAGACAAATTAATCTGGAAAAGGCCTTCAATCTGCGACATACTCATTTTGGCCGCAAAGATGATCTACCTACTCCGAGAGATATGTATGAACCCATTCCATCAGGGCCTCTGGCCGGCTGGAAAATGGATGAGAAGAAGTACAATCGCATGCTCGATGAGTATTATGATCTTCATGGATGGGATAAGGAAACCGGCTTCCCGAGAAGGGAAACCTTGGTAAACTTGGGCCTCGAAAGAGTTGCCGATGATTTAGAAAAGATCGGTAAATTACGTTGAAATGAGGACCACAAAAAACAGCTTTCTATACCGAAAGATAAGCAAGGAATAACCAATTATATAAAATTCTAAATAGGGAAAGGTAAAGCCATGATATTTGAAATGATTTCCTGCGGAGGGTGTAGGACCTGTGAGATGGCATGTTCATTTAAACATAAGGGAGAATTTATCCCTGCCATTTCAAGCATCAAAATTTTAGATAAGAAAAATGAACCTGGATTTCTCGTGCAGCTTTTAGAGAAAAGCGAAGGACAGAGCCTAACCTGCGATGGTTGTAAAGAACTTGAAGTCCCATTATGTATGCAATACTGCCAGAAGAACGAAGATTTAGAAAAAATATTGAAGGATTTCCTGGAAGGAAGAAAGGGGGTGGCTTAGCAGCTCGATAAAATCGCCATGATGGTTACATGGATAACCCGGGGAGACATGATTTAATTCTCAAAGACCTGTTTGAAAAGGAAATTAGAACAGCAGGGAAGCTATAACACTTCATTCAGAAAGGATTGAAAATGGCCAAATATAAAGTGAAGCCAGTCGTTTTAGTCACCTCCGACGCGGACAAATCGGGCTTTACCTATATGGTTTTCCCGGGGGTCAAAATAAAGTTGGATGTTACCTATTTCATCATCGAAGGGACTCCCAATAAAAGCGGCCGGGTGCTCGTGGACACGGCGACCAATGCCAAATTGATGGCTAAATACTGGCCGGGAGAATCCAAGGATATCCAGAGTTTCGAAGAGAGCCTAAAAAAAGAGGGGATGAAGCCTGAGGATGTGGATATCATTATCAAGACCCACTTGCACCACGACCATTGCGGAAATACTTCGAAATGCAAGAACGCCCAGATCTATATCCAGGAAGAAGAATGGGCCTTCGCAAGGGCCCCTCATCCTTTGCAAGCCCAATATTATCCGAAAGAATTGTATGAAGGATGGAAAGTCCGCCTGATCCGGGGAGATTATGAGCTTTTCCCGGGCTTACGGATTCTGCATACGCCCGGACACACTCCGGGCACGCAATCCGTGGCGGTCGATACGGAAGAAGGAACAGCCGTCATTGCTGGGATGTGCTCGGTCTACCAGACTTTTCAGGAGCCCAGGAAAGTTCTTCCGGCGGGTCATCCTTTCTCCTCCTGGGAGATATGCCCACCCTCGATTGCGACGGACATGAATGCCAATTATTACAGTGCTCTCCGAGTCAAAAGTCTGGCCGATATTTTGCTGCCCTGCCACGGCCCGGGGTTTATTGAGGAAACCAAAGAATTTCGTAATCGCTAACCGGGAATCCTGGAGAAGGGAAGAGGTAGCATGAGCAAGACCATCGCCATCATGGCCACCTTAGATACCAAAGGGGAAGAAGTTAAGTACCTGAAGGAACGGATTGAACGCCGGGGGAAAAAAGTATTCATCATCGACATGGGGCTGCGGGGAGTCCCGGCGGCGATCCCGACGGATGTTACCCGGGATATGTTGGCCGAGGCTTCCGGATCGACCATGGCCGTCGTGGAGAAGATGGTCAGGGGGGAGGCCATTGAGATCATGGTGAAGGGCATTGCCAAGGTCATCCGGGATTCGTACGACCGGGGCAAATTCCAGGGGATCCTGGCGATCGGCGGCCTGGACGGGGCTTTGCTCGCATCGGCGGGCCTGCGGGCCCTGCCTCTGGGGGTTCCGAAATTCCTTCTGACGCCCATCGCCGAGGGGGAGGAAAAATTCGGCACCTACATCGGGACCAGCGACATGATCATGATGCACTCGGTCGTCGACATCCTGGGCATCAACCAGATCAGCCGGAAGGTATTCGACAACGCCGTCGGAGCCCTGGTGGGTATGGTCGATATGAATGTGGTACCCAAGCTGGAGGGAAAGAACGTTATTGCCGCCACCATGTACGGCAACACCACCCCGGCGGTGATGCGGGCCAAGAATATCCTCGAGGAGAAAGGGTTTGAAGTGGTCATATTCCATCCCAACGGCACGGGTGGAAGAGCAATGGAAGAGCTTATCGAAGAGGGGCTGGTGAATGCGGTTCTGGATATGACTCCCCATGAGATCGTGGATGAGCTGTTCCATGGCGTGCATGCCGGCGGGCCGCACCGGCTGGAAGCCGCAGGGAAGAAGGGAATTCCCCAGGTGGTCGTCACCGGATGCCTGGATTTCATTCTACTGGGCCCCATCGCCAGTCTGGAGGAGAAATACAAAAAGCGCCAAATGTATTTCTTCAACCCCGCGGTGACCATGGTCCGGATGACCCTCGAGGAGAGGGCGACCGTAGGCCGGGTGATGGCCGAAAAATTGAACAAAGCCACGGGGCCGACCCGCGTGCTGGTTCCCCTGAAGGGGTTCTGTATGTACTGCCATCCGGGAGAGCCGCTCCATGACCCGGAAGGGGACCGGATGTTGATCGAAACCCTGAAGAAGAACCTGAAACCACAGATCCCGGTGCTGGAAGTGGATGCCTACATCAACGACCCCGAATTCGCGGATACGGCCGCTGCCGCCATGATTCAGTTGATCCGGAATTCTCCGGCAAAGACTTGAAAACTCTAAAAAGTGCTTAAGGTTCGAAATGCCTTAAATGCGCTTAAATGCCTAAAATTTACAAAAAATCTTTAGAAAATTTCTCCGGGTTCTCTGTGGTTAAATTCTAACAATACCGCCAAATCAAAAAGGAGGTCCATATGGAATATGAAGAGAAGAAGGAAGTGAAGAAAGAGAAGGTCTACAACCTGTATCGCTGCGGCTACCTGGAAGTGCGGGATTGGTTGAAGGAGACGGATATCGTCCTCATCCCGCTGGGAAGCATGGAGCAGCACGGCCGCCACCTGCCGGTCTGCACCGACGGTCTGGCCACCGAGATTCCCTGCCAGATGGCCGCCGAGCTGGCCAATGTTCCCTACATGCCGATGGTTTCCATCGGTTATTCGCCCCAGCACCTCCATCCGCCGGGCATCGGGTCCGGTACGGTTTGCTTCAGTGCTACGACTTACCAGAACATGCTCTACGATATCGGGCGCTGCCTCATTCACAACGGGTTCAATAAATTGATCTTCGCCACGGGCCACACCTCCAATATGAAGGCCGTTGACCCGGCTCTCCGCGCCCTGCGTTATGAAACCCATTGCTTCGTCTGCTGTTACCGGAACGATGCCGAAGCCATGCCGAACATCCTGCAGGGAGAAAAGATCCTGGAAAACCCGCCGGAAGAAGCTCCCGGCTGGCATGGGAGCGAAGTGGAGACGGCGGAATGCATGTATTTCGAGAAGCTCTATGGGAAGCAGATCGTACACCTGGATCGGACGCAGAAAGAGTACACCCATCCTCCCAAGTGGGTCACCGAGGCCAGTAATAAGTTTACGAAGGTGAACGGGTCTCCCTACCTGACCATGAATGGAAAGGACGTAGCCTGGGTCCCGATGGAACACCAGGAATACAGCGACACCGGCCTGATCGGATTTCCGGGGAATCCCTTCCGGGCAACCCCGGAGAAAGGGAAGAAGATCTTCCAGAAGAAGGCGGAGATCATGGCCGAGTTCATCAACGAGGTGAAGAAATTCAAGATCGAAGTGAAGAACCGGGAATACTGGAACCGCAGTTTCCGGCCGTTCTAGAACAGCAGTTTCAGTCTCAATATGTAGGGTGCGTTCCCCGAATGCACCGTAGCAAGGCTCCTGAAGAGCAGTTTGCGAACA
>Ga0315282_10003360_pt1 | contig 28749 bp, 18 predicted proteins | sample YL17G07_20_MG_FD_203693 | JGI IMG/M metagenome (GOLD analysis project Ga0315282, IMG submission 203693) | Sediment microbial communities from Yellowstone Lake, YNP, Wyoming, USA - YL17G07_20 | ecosystem: Environmental > Aquatic > Freshwater > Lake > Sediment | place: USA: Wyoming | collected... | reverse complement strand
TGGCCGATTTCACCAAAGTTGAAAGCGCCAAACATTTGTTTCAGGTTTCGGTGGAATGTTGTCTGGATGTGAGTAATCATATTATTGCCAGTGAGCGATTTCGCGCGCCGAAGAATTACGCTGAATCGTTTGAGATCCTTGCAGAGCAAGGGATTCTCCCAAAAACATTCTTGCCAACTGACAAAATAGACCTGACCCCAATTTATCCTGAAGGGAATAGAGGAGGCTCTTAAAAATGAAGGCGATAAAAAAGTTGGTAGAAGTAGAAAGAGATAAGAGTGTTACGCTAAGATCACTCCCTTTCAAGCCTGGAAGTAAAGTCGAGGTTATCGTCTTACCCTCTGCTGAAGAAGATATCTTCACCTTTATGGATACCGCGGTGAAGAAGAAAAAGATTGCCCCGATGAGTTTGAAGGAAATTGAAAAGATCGTGCACGAAGTTAGAGGAGTCAAGTGAACCTGAGTCTCGTATTTGATACGAATATCCTCATCTCGGGATATTTATGGGGTGGAAGACCTCGGCAAGCGATCAGAGTAGTTAAATCAGGAGCATTTACACTTTTGTATTGTAGGGAATCAATCGATAAACTTATCAGAGTCTTGTCAATGAAATTCGGACTTGGTTCTGAGGAAATATTTAGGAGAGAAAAAAATAGAAAGGGTTTCTAAGTACTTCCCGCACAAATTGATGTCTCTTAACAGGCAAAATGTAAGGAGACAAATAAGTTCGGAATACCCGAGTTTGCGGGAGGGCCTTTTACGGAAAAGATTTTCCCAAAAGTGGTAAAGCGCTTCCTAAAAATTTTCTGAAATATTTTTCTTGACAAAAAACATTTTTAATGAAATAAGTTTATGATATAAATACAAAATTAATCAAATAATTCACCGCAAGTTTTAACTTCACTGCTTGACCGGAGGGTAAGGGTGGAAGCAATTTCATAAGCATGGCATCCAAAAAAATGATGCTATGTTTTTTCAGTTTTATTTGGCTGAGATGTAGCCTCTATTTATCAAATTAATCATCTATTATTTCACTAACCAAGGAGGGCAATAATGGATAAGGGGAAAAGGAAAATAGGAAGGTTTCTTAGTATTTGGGTTGTCTTGATTAGTATACTGTTAGGGATCTCTGCAGAAGGTTCCTGGGCTCAGTCACCCAGCGTTGTCTCACAAAGCCCTGCTGATCAATCTTTGAATGTCCTGATAAACACAAACATCACTATTCAGTTCAGCATGACCATGAACCCGGCCTCCTCTCAGATCTACTTAGAAAATGAATACGGCAACGATGTCATGGGGACTGTTCAATGGAGAACTACCAACCCATTGAATCCTAATGATACGCTTGTATTCATTCCTCAAAACGGACTGAAACCAGCAAACCATTATTATTATGAAGGCAATGCCCAAGCAGTGACGGGGGGGGGTGCTTGGTTCAGTGCAAGTTTCATCACTAAATTTTCCATGGCGGATGCGACCCCTCCCACGGTCCAGACGGTCTATCCCTATAATGGCATGACGGGTGTTTCGACCGGAGAGAGAATAGTCATCAGATTTAGCGAAGCGATGAACCCCAACACCATCAACAGCGCCAATATTACCATCTCGGGTCTGACCTCCAGCGACTACGATGTTAAGTATGACTTTGGGAATGGGGATGTTAAGCTTAAGAAGATTATCACCCCATTTGCAGCGGGCACCCTATATACCGTAACGATTAGTACTAATGTGAGGGACCTTCGTGGAAACCCGCTCAAGAATCAGTATTCGTGGAGTTTTACCACCGGAGCTGCTGACACAACTCCCCCTACTGTCACACAGACCATTCCTACAAATGGTGATATCAAAGTCAGTCTCTTTCCAAATCTCTATGCCATCTTTTCAGAGGAAATGCATGAAAGCACCTTCAATACAACAAACATTACTCTCCATGATGATACCGGAGGTACTGGGGTTCTTATAAACATCTATGATTCAAGTGCAGACGTTGTATCATTCGGACCACAGTCAGCCTTGACGTATAGCCATAATTACACTGCTACCATTGGTACAGGAGTTATGGATAGGGGTGGAAATAATGGGCTTTCAGCTCCATATACTTGGTCATTTACAACAGCAGGTTCCGGAATAGATAGCGACCCGATAATTAATTGGGGTCTTAGTCGCGATGATCAGATAGGTCAGAGATTCAGCGATGACTCTACGCGGGTAGACTTGGGACTCGCCGCCTGGGATGACATCACAAATCCTCTTACGGTTACTGCCTCAACTTCTGGACATGCCCCTTGGTATCTTACAGGGAGTGGTTACTATTCCTATAAAAGTGCAGGGAATGAGAGTCTTTTGGCAGGCCCTCACACTGTAACCTTCACAATACAGGATGGCGCAGCGAATACGGTTACTTTTCATCGTGATATTTACATATTTACCGCCTCGCCAATTCTGAGCCTTCCTGCCAATGGGGCAACAGGCGTATCCACCACTCCCACATTCACATGGAGTTATAGCGGCAGTCCAAGGCCCATGTATTACAATGTGGCTGTCTTCGATGGGCCGGATATGAATACAGCCCCCATGGTCTGGTTGGGGTATATGGCCGATTTGGGCTCAGGAACTCACTCAATTACAATTCCTGCCGATAAGCAGCTTGCCACCAATAAGACCTATTATTGGGGAGTGAGGGGTGCGAACAGAGAGGAGAATGGTGAGACCTTCGCTGGCCTTTGGCCCTTCACCACCGGAGGCACTCCTCCACCTGCCCCGCGTTTTATATGGGCGTGGGTACGAAGCGATGATGTTTATCCCCCTGCTCTGCAGGGAAACTTGGTGGCAAAGGTAGCAGGTCCAAGTCCAGCCGATATCGTACAATTAAAAGTTACCGGTCCGGGAGGATTCCAGTATATATTCACCGAAGATGATATTTGGCGGTCTGAACAATTGGGGCAATATTACATGCGTAATTTTCCAAATCCTCTTTCGAATGGCACCTATACTTTTTCAGTGACCGATTCAGCGGGAAGGATTGTCACCGCCACCAAAGACTTCACCTCTGCCTCGGTTCCAAGGGTCGACTATACAACCATGGTGCCGGCAGATAATACCTACGTCAATACTACAACACCACTCCTGAGTTGGGGCAGTGTGCCAGGAGGATACTACTACAGGGTATTTATCTGGGACTGGAATGGCAACGAATCCCCAGTCTACGCGTCTCCTTATATCCAGGACACTTCGATCACAATCCCCTCCGGCGTTCTGTTTCCTAACACACCTTACAATTGGCGCGTCGATGTCTTTGATGCGCCTTATGGAAGCAATAGATCAAGAAGCAATGCTCTCCGGTTCTCCACAGGGAGTTCCGGTTATATCCCTGCAAATATGATTCAGTGGGTAAACTTCTACAGTGATAACAACTATTACGGTGGACTTGGGAGATCGATTTCGGTTGATGTCCTGGGGCCTCTGCCTAATGAGGTAACAAGTTTTAACGTGTCCGGACCAGGTTTAAATTACGATTTTCTACAAAATAATATTATGTATAATCTCGCTTGGCCACAGGGGAGTATGTATACCATTTGGCAACCGGGGGCGCTTGCTGGAGGTGATTATACTTTAAACCTTCAAACCCCTCTCGGTATTGACACTTACCCGAAGAATCTGGCGTTGTCTACGATTCCAATCGTTGACCAGGCCAGCATGTCTCCTGCTAATAATGCCTACCTCACTAACCTGACCCCAACCTTTTCATGGACCTCTGTAGGTTCCTACTATTACAGAGTTCTGATCATGGATTGGAGAAATAGGTTTGTAATCTATGTATCTACAAGGACTTTAAATCTCCTCTCGTTGACAATGCCTCCGGGGATCTTGAAGCCCAACAGGTATTACATGTGGCGAGTCGAAGTATATGATGAATCAACTGGGGATGCAGATAACCGCTCTACCAGCGGGTGGAATTGCTTCACAACTCCAGGACGCAGTCTTACTGATTTTGACGGGGATGGAAAGACCGATATTACTGTTTATCGAGCAAGCGCAGGCGCCTGGTATGTCATTCCCTCTGGAGGCGGTACACCTTATGGAGTAGGTTGGGGCGGAGATGCTTCTGACAAGCCAGTGCCCGGCGATTATGATGGAGATGGCAAGACCGACATTGCCGTCTATCGTGCGGCCACAGGGGCCTGGTATGTGATTCCCTCTGGAGGCGGCACGCCTTATGGAGTAGGTTGGGGCGGAGATGCTTCTGACAAGCCAGTGCCCGGCGATTATGATGGAGATGGCAAGACCGACATTGCCGTCTATCGTGCGGCCACAGGGGCCTGGTATGTCATTCCCTCTGGAGGCGGTACACCTTATGGAGTAGGCTGGGGAGGAGATGCTTCTGACAAGCCAGTGCCCGGCGATTATGATGGCGATGGAAAGACTGACATTGCAGTCTATCGAGCAGGCACTGGCGCCTGGTACGTCATCCCCTCAGGTGGCGGCACACCTTATGGAGTAGGTTGGGGAGGAGATGCTTCTGACAAGCCAGTGCCCGGCGATTATGATGGCGATGGAAAGACTGACATTGCAGTCTATCGTGCCAGCACCGGAGCCTGGTATGTCATACCCTCTGGAGGCGGTACACCTTATGGAATTGGTTGGGGGGGAGATCCCAGTGATAAGCCAGCGCCCGGTGACTACGACGGAGATGGAAAGACCGATATCGCTGTCTATCGTTCTGGCACGGGGGCATGGTATGTGTATCCTTCTGGAGGCGCCTCTCCCTATGGCATGGGCTGGGGCGGAGAAGTGAGTGATATTCCCGTGACGATGAACCTCTCCTCGATCGATTAATCTTCTATTCTTTGGCATGATCCAATGGAGGGATGCAGTCTCAATCGCTGCATCCCTCTCTTTTATGATGGCAATAATATTCTTGAACCTATAAGATGAATTTTGTTAAGATCTAAGCACAGTCGAGGTGGTTTGAATGAGAGAGTCGTTAAGAGTTTTCTACGTTCTAACCGGGTAAATGGCTAAAATCCTTTAGTGCAGGACTCGATTGGTAAAAAGAAGGCAAATCATGAGATTGAAACTCTTTACAGTGTTGGCCTCCATCGTTGTTGTTAGAATTGTTAGCGCTGTTCCTGTAATACCGAATGTTGCATTGATAAAAGGAATCGTCTTAGAATGCGAGGCAATGTCTTCAAACCAATTAGGCATGCAACCCGAGCAAACAATTTACAGGCTTACCGTACAGATTGAATCCTCTGAAGATGTTGGCAAAATGCCCAATCTCCTCAAGAAAAAACAGGGAAAGAACATCGCCTTTTACACCAAAAAACCTTTGCCCTCCGATATTCAAAAAAAGAGAATTAAAGCAAGGGTTTCATTTAAGGGGGATGAACGCAGTGGACGATGGTGGTTACACGAAATAGAAATTCTCGATTGAGAGAATGAAAGGAAGAAGGGATGACGCCCCTTCAAAAAATTGCCGTCTTTTGTTTAGCTTTGTTTCCGGCTGTTCTATTTGGAGGTTCTGCCTATGCTGTTCCAGCGGCGCCTATGGTACACACGCTAAGCCAGCCCGACGGGTCTATATTTGAGGCCCGGCAGTGGGGAGACGAGCGGCTACACGGCTGGGAAACGGTCGAGGGCTATTCCATCGTATTTGATCAAGGTCTGGAGAGATGGGTCTTTGCCTTCTCTGATTCCGAGGGATCGCTCGTTAGTTCTTCAAAGGTTGTGGGAAAAGATTATCCTCCAGAAGCTTCGAAATATCTTCGGCCAAAGGGTCAGGCCCTTTCGACGAGCCCGGTGAAGAGACATTCAAAAGAAATTTCTTTGCAGGCCGCTCCTCAAGAAATTGTGCCTCCCACAGGAGCAGCCGACATCCCCGTTATCCTGGTAAATTTTAGTGACCGAGCGACAACTTATACGGCCCCTCAATTTAACACCCTTCTTTTTGGAACGGGCAATAACAGCATGAAGGACTACTATCAAGAAGTCTCTTATGGGACATTTAGCGTCTCCCCTGGACCTGCCGGGATTATGGGATGGTATAAGGCGTCAAATACCCATGATTATTATGGGAGTAATGTTTCAGGGGACGACGCCTGGCCCGGTGACCTCGTTTATGAGGCCGTGGTAGCCGCAGATGCTACCGTCAACTTTGCCTCTTACGATCAAGATGGTGATTGTTATGTAGACGTAGTGGCAATCGTTCATCAGGGTTCAGGTGAAGAAGAAAGCGGGGTTGCAACAGATATCTGGTCTCATCGATGGAGCCTGAACGAAGCTTCATACTGGGGCCGAAGCCACTACGGCGCCTATACAACAAATGATACGTGCACAGCGAATCCTTCCCAATTCGTCATAGTGAATGATTATATCATACAGCCGGAAAAAGATTCCTCAGGAACGATCCAGACTATTGGCGTCTTTGCCCATGAATACGGTCACGCACTCGGGCTGCCTGATCTCTATGACACGGACTATAGCTCTGAAGGCATTGGTAAATGGAGCCTGATGGCTGGCGGATCATGGAACTATGTGTCACTTCCGGGAGACCGACCTGCCCATCTGGATGCCTGGTCAAAGTATAAGCTGGGATGGGTCACGCCAACACAGGTCACCGGAACGCTAACCAATGAGTCGATACAACAGGCCGCCACGGCAGCCGATGTTTATAAGCTACTGACGGGTAGCGCTAATCCGCCTTCGGGGGAATATTTTCTGTTGGAAAACAGGCAGCAGAGCGGGTTTGATGCAGGCCTTCCTGGCGCAGGCCTGTTAATGTGGCGCATAGACGAAGGCAAGACCAATAACACCGAGGAATGTCCTGGTGGGCCTCCATGTTCAAACCATTACAAGGTTGCTCTCGTCCAAGCGGATAACCTCTGGGATCTCGAGAACAACACTGACAGCGGAGATTCAGGAGACCCCTATCCAGGCAGCGCCAATAACACATCCTTTACCGCCTGTACGTTTCCCAATAGCAATTTCTACGGCGGAAACGCAAGTGGTGTAACCATAACAGACATTAGTGCGTCCGGTCCAACCATGACAGCCACATTGAGCATCAGTGGACCGTTAACATGTGGCGGCGGGCTTTATACTATGAATCCTAATGCATCTTATTCATACATTTTTGCAAACAACCAAATTACCTCCTGGGTAGGCGCCACGGATGATGGTTATTTTGATCTATCTTTGGCAGGCTTTGATTTTCAATTCTATAGAACGTCTGTGACGAACTTAAGAATAAGTACGAACGGGTATATTACATTCGGTACAGCGGGAACAGACTATTCCAATGATCCCATTCCGAATGTTAACTTGCCCAATGCCATCATTGCGCCTTTCTGGGACGACCTCAATTTAACTGGACTAAGTGGAGAACGTGGAGTTTGGTGGGGGGTTTTCGGAACAGCGCCAAACAGGCAACTTGTAATAGAGTGGCGCCAGGTTCCAGGATATGGCTATCCCTCTTCGGCATATAGTTTCGAAATCATTCTCTATGAGTCAAGTGATAGGATTAAATTCCAATACCTTGATGTTGACTCTGGGACGAATCATGACCTCGGAGCCTCTGCAACTGTCGGGATAGAAAATTTTGATGGAACCAAAGGCAAACAATTCTCTTACAATATTCAATCCTTGTCTAATGGTCTGGCAATCGAATTCATCCCCCGCAAAGCAACGATTATTGTTGATTTTGACGGGGATGGAAAGACGGACATTGCTGTTTATCGTGAAGGCATGGGCGCCTGGTATGTCATCCCCTCGGGAGGTAGCTTACCCTACGGAGTTGGCTGGGGAGGGGATGCAAGCGACAAACCCGTTCCCGGTGATTACGACAATGACGGTAAGACTGATATTGCGGTCTATCGTGCCAGCACCGGGGCCTGGTATATCATACCCTCCGGAGGCGGCGCTCCTTACGGCATAGGCTGGGGTGGTGATCCCACCGACATCACTGTCCCAGGTGATTACGACAATGATGGTAAGACCGATATTGCTGTCTATCGTTCCAGCACTGGCGCCTGGTATGTTATCCCCTCAGGCGGCGGCGCTCCTTACGGCATAGGCTGGGGGGGGGATCCCAGCGATAAGCCCGCCCCTGGTGATTATGATGGAGATGGTAAGACCGATATTGCTGTCTATCGTTCCAGCACCGGAGCCTGGTATGTCATACCCTCTGGAGGTGGGACTCCCTACGGTGTTGGTTGGGGTGGTGATCCAAGCGATAAACCCGTCCCCGGCGATTATGATGGCGATGGAAAGACTGATATCGCAGTCTATCGTTCCAGCACTGGCGCCTGGTATATCATCCCCTCTGGAGGCGGTACACCTTATGGAGTAGGTTGGGGAGGAGATGCTTCTGACAAGCCAGTGCCCGGCGATTATGACGGAGATGGAAAGACAGATATTGCGGTTTACAGAGCCAGCACCGGGGCCTGGTATGTCATACCCTCTGGAGGTGGGACTCCCTACGGTGTTGGTTGGGGTGGTGATCCATCTGACCTACCAGTCACAACAAATCTTTCCTCGATTTATTAAAAGGTAGGATTAAATCTTTCAAAAGAGGGATACAGTTTAGGCTGCATCCCTCTTTTTTTATTTCAATGGAGGGAATAAATAAAGAAAATGGACCACCAGCATATCCCCCTATAAATTCACTCCATGACGTTCTTTTATGTCAATTAGTTTCTATGCTTCTTCCATTCTGAAAGGTAGGAGTTTTTCAGAGGTCGGAATAATATGAAGTTATAAACCAGGCACGCTATTTTCTTCATTTTAATTGTCTTTTTGGTTGTAGGAATTTTAGCGGCCATTTATTTTTTCTTCTTTATTCATAAAAGGGGTCAGCCATAAAGTGTCGGGTAATTATTTAAGCATTGTTGATTTCGATGGGGACAGGAAAACGGACTTTGCCGTTTACCGTGCGAAGAGCGGAGCTTGGTTGATCATTCCCTCTTCCGGGGGTGCACCTTACAGCAAGGGCTGGGGTGGAAATCCGTCAGATATTCCTTTGACTGCAAACCTTACCTCGATTTATTGAAACACTGATAAGATGGAGTTGAGATTGTGAAAGGATGGATGCAATTGTTATAGCTGGCAATTCATCTCATCATATGATTGCTCCTTCTTGACGACCGAAGTCCAAAGAAGAAACTTCGGCTTCTATGATAAATTGATAAGAAAACATTTTGGGCCACCATTTGACGAAACGATAATAAATTTCTTCAAAATAACTTATAAGTCTGCTCTTACCCCTTGAAAAAAAGACTAATTCAAAAGGAATCGGCGTGTATCTCACGGTGAGAATTTTAAACCCCGAAGAGACGATGAGATCCTTAAAAGTGTCGAGGGTATAAAGCTTAACGTGGGTATCATCTAAAATACCACGCGAGGCATATTTAAAGCGACCCATAAGCAAGCTTATTCGATAGAACCAAATGGCAATGTTCCCGGTGGATATTATTAAGCGTCCTTCAGTCTTCAGAAATTTTTTAATGTTAGAAAGGAGTACTGATGCGTTTCCAATATGTTCGATTACATCAGCGATGATGATGTAATCGAACTCTCGGCCCAATTCCAAACTGGAAAGATTTTCCAAATCCACACATAAATATTTCGCCATGGGATAGCGGATCTTCGTTTCAGGGATTTGGTCTATGCCCCAGTATTCCACTTTTTTGGGGTTCAAAAGGTCTCCCATAAACCCAGATGCACATCCAACATCCAACACCTTAGAATTAGGTTTTATCAAACCTGCAATCTGTTGATGGGAGCTATAACGGCTTTTCTTTAATCGATAGGGTTCCTCTTTCTCAATAATATACCTTGAGCTTCTTTTAATGTGGAGTTGGTGGAGCCTGAAATCCATGGCGTCTTTGAATACATTCTTCGAATATTGGATTCCGTTGACATAGCATATCTCGTCACCATAGAATGTCGATATGGGAACTTCATAAATGGGAACGCCTAAGATGAAACATTGGATGATGATCTGAGTGTCGAAATTAAACCCGTCTGAATTCAACTCAAAAGGGATCTTTGAAAGCACCTTAGTGCTGTAGAGTCGGTACCCCGAATGGAATTCAGACATATTGGTATTCAGAATTAAATTCTCCAATTTGGTAAGGATTATATTCCCACTGAACTTGTAGAAAGGCATCCTCCCTTTTAGAGCGTCTCTTTTCTTGATCATTCTCGATCCGAATACGACCTCTTTTCCCTCAAAAAGGGTCGGCCAGATGATATCAGGCAATAATTCAGGCGCATACTGCCCATCGCCGTGAAGCAGGATGACATAATCAAATCTTTCATCGAGAGCGTAACGGAAGCCTATTTTCTGATTACCCCCATATCCATAATTTCTTGGATTACGAAAAATCTTCAATTTGTTCCATCTCTCCTCCATGAGCATACCCTTCACGGCTTCATAAGTATTGTCCTCGCTGAAATCGTCGATGATATAGAGGCATTCCAGAATATCATATATGCCCTGAGGAATCCTATTTATGGTCTCTCTCAAGGTTTTTTCGGCATTGTAGGCTAATATAAAAACAGCGAATTTGGGGAATTTCCCCCCCATTTCTTTATGGAGAGAAAGTATGTCTCTAATCTTATCATAAGAGACTGAATAGGTTGGCAAGAGTCTTTTATTATTCATCCCAAAATAGATCAAGTGTTCTGTTGAAAGGAATAATGAAGCCCTTCTACCCCTACCAGGGCGGGGCACCCGTATTAAGGTTATGATTTCAATCTAATATTGTCGGCTTTGACTCCAATTGGGGAGGCTTTGTACACCCTCCCCAATGAACGTGACAAAATCTCCATCAGCGTTCTCGGAGCAGCAGGAGACTTTTCCTTTAAGTAGAGATTTTTTTCTTGAAATGCGCGATATTTAATAATAAAATAACATAAACTCAATTCATGAGCAAGACATCACCCAATCGATGACATATGAAGATGTAACCCTACATCCCCCTCTCGGTCAAAAAAAGGAGTTGTGAAAATCTTTTTCTCTTGCCCATGGAATACCTTTTTCTCTTTCTCATTGTTCCTTGACAATTCAGAAACGGTGCAATATATAAAAAGGGAATGAGCTTTCTGATCCGTTTTCACAACAAAAAGCAAGTAAGTTCAACGTTTTATTGGTAAGAATATTGAAAGAAGTGACAATTTTAAAATAGGTGGTTTTGTTCATAAGTGGATTACGCTTTCATTGGATATAAGTCATGAAGCATGTTTTGGTTCTTGGTGCACAGGTTCCCTTTGTTAAGGGAGGAGCAGAACTTCTAAACGAGAGTCTCCTCAGAGAAATTAACAAGCTGGAGGGGGTGTCAGCAGAACTGGTTCAATTGCCATTTAAGTGGTATCCGGAAGAACAGATCATCAATGATATTTTTTCTTGGCGATTGCAAGATTTTAGCGAAGCTAACGGAGAAAAAATTGATTTGGTTATCCCTACCAAGTTTCCCTCTTATGCTGCAGAACACGAGAACAAAGTTCTGTGGTTGGTTCACCAGCATAGAGTTCTTTACGATTTGGAAGGCAGCGAATATGATGCATGGCAAAACCATATAGTAAGAAATAAAGTTAGAAGCCTTGATACTAAATTCTTTAAAGAATGTCGAAAGATTTTTACTATCTCTGAGATTATCTCTAAAAGGTTGAAGCAGTATAATAATTACGACAGTACTCCCTTATTCCCTCCACCCTTCCTTAGAGATAAAATCTACCCCGGTAAATACAAAGATAAGATAATCTACGTCGGACGCCTGGAACCGAACAAGAGGCCAGATCTGTTGCTGCAAGCTCTCCTCTATGCGAAGAAAGCAAAAGTGTCTATCATTGGGAAAGGGAGAAGTGAGGATATAAAGCGGTTGATGATTTTAATCGAGAAGTACGGAATCAGCGACAGGTGCGAAATACTTGGTTACCTCCCCGAAGAAGATTTATTGAGACATTTGGCAGATTGTAGAGCTCTTTTTTATGCTCCTTTCGACGAAGACTATGGATATGCCACCATAGAAGCCTTTTTAGCATGTAAACCAATTATTAGCTGTGACGATTCCGGTGAGGTTGTTAATTTTATCCGGAAAACAGGAGCAGGATTCATTTCGGATACGAATCCTAAAAACATTGCAACAAATCTTCTTAATGTTTATGAAATGAGCGAGAGTGAATTGGAAGATATAGGCCATAAGGGCTATGAATTAGCAAGGGATATTACCTGGGACAAGATACTAAAAGCATTAGTTTTGGAAAATCTGTGATGAATATATCAGTTGTAACGCCTTGGCCACCGCAGCATACGGGTATTGCTGACTATGCATATGACCTGGTTTCAGGACTTCATATGTCGGGAACGAATGTTTCGGTGTGGACCGATTGCGATAATCCTATTCCTGTAGATGGTCTTCATATTTACAAAATAGATAAAAACAGCTTGCCAGATCTTAGCCAATCGGACCTTATCCTTTATCAGATGGGGAATAACACCCATTTCCATCTTTATATGATAGAATTAATAAAGAAATATAGGGGAATAGTACACTTACACGACATCGTTTTGCATCATCTCATGGCTTGGTTGACCTGGGGGCAGGGAGATCTTCCTTCTTATCTTGCTCTGGTTGAAAAGTGGTATGGTTCAAGGATTAGAAGGGCGTGCGCAGATCTTCTGGAAAACTCTGTTACTCCTTGGGATAGTGAAATAGTAACTGAGATTCCTCTGTTTCAGGAGGTTCTACAGTATGCAGATGCCTGCATTATTCATTCATATTTCGCTCAGAAAAAAATACAAGAGAGCTTCCCTAAGTTAAACATATATAAGATTGATCAGATATATAAAGATAATGACACCGTCAGACAAAAACTAACAGAGAGCAAGACTTTGCGAATAGGCGTTTTTGGCGGAGTAGATCCTCAAAAACGTGTTGATATCTGCATTGAAGCGTTCACTGATCTTTTAAAGGTGAATGAGGACTGCGAACTACACATTGTCGGCTCAGTAGATAAACGATGTGGAAGCTTGCACAATGTTCCTAAGAAGCTTGGCATTAAGTCCAAGGTCATTTTTCATCATAGGGTCAGCGATGACAAGTTCTATTCACTTCTTTCAACGATGGACCTTCTCGTTGCCCTCAGGTATCCTACCATGGGAGAAACATCCGCCATTGTGATGCGTGCCATGAAGAAGGGTATACCCGTCATCGTTAACAGAATAGGCTGGTATGCAGAACTTCCTGGCTTCGTCGACAAGATAGATATAAAAGAAAATATGAAGACATCATTATTAGATGTCTTGTTGCGCTATTTAGATCATGATTATCTGCATGAAAAAAAAGAAGCTTTTATCAAGTATGCAAATGAAAATCTTAGTTTTGAAAAAATCATAACTATATATAGGGGGGTTCTTAATAGAGAATATAATCGCAGAATATTACTAGAACCTTTTAGAAAAGTTCTTCAGGTGATTGAAGAGATGGATATTGTGCAGATAAATTCGGATAATGATCAAATCTTACGGGATATTTTAAGAAAAACCTATATGTTGTTTAATTGAAAGACGAGATAGGAATGCATTTCTCTGTTTCTGGTTAAGTACTTCAGAACCGAACAACAAAATAAACTGCTAATTTGCTTATTGATCTGACTTGACATTAAAAGCGAAATCGATTCGAAAAAGGCCACAGAAGCGATAAAATGGTAAGGACATTTAAATATACCCTTTGAAGAGCCTTCGACGATGATAAAAAGCATAGATGAATATAATAAAGCAGCAGAACTCTATTTCCGCGATCATCCATATTTAGGGCTTATTGAAAAAAAACCTTTTCATAACATGGATGAAACATCATCCATATTAATTAGACTTGGAATTATTTTGCAGAATCTTCATGTCGGTCCGTCACACAAAGTTGCTGATTTCGGTGCAGGATCGTGCTGGCTGTCACTGATCCTGAATAAATTAAGAATCGCTACCTTTTCTATAGATGTATCAGCCTCAGCACTTGATATTGGGAAAAAGATATTTGAGCGTGATCCGGACGCAAATCTGGATATAGAGCACCATTTTCTGCAGTTTGACGGATATCATATTGACTTACCTGATTCATCAATTGATAGGATTATCTGCTTTGATGCCTATCATCATTTTCCAAATACTGAAACCATCATAGGAGAATTTGCCAGAATTTTAGTGCCCGGCGGCATAGCTGCATTTGCCGAGCCAGGGAAAGTACATTCTCAGGCGCTACAGTCCCTTTATGAGAAGAATACTTTCGGGATATTAGAAAATGATGTCTACATTGACAAGGTCTGGCAAGAAGCGGAACAATCCGGTTTTACTGATCTTAAAATTATGCCGCTTGATTCTGCGCAGGATATGTTGCTTGATTTTAAGCAATACGAAAAATATATGAATGGTTATGACAATTTATTCCCGCATGACAAGAATAGATTCCACCTTCAGAGTGGCCAGGTATTTTTTCTTTACAAGGGGCCTTTTGTTATCGACAGTAGATGTCCTGGAAGACTTTTATCGAAGATTTCCATTCAAAATAAAGCACCTGAAAAAATTAGGCGGGGCGAAACGGTTTCACTTATTTTAAACATTACTAATATATCAGAATGTTTGTGGCTCGCTTATCCTTATCCACAAGGGGGGTTTGTTCAAGTGGGAGCTCACCTTGAAAAAATCATTCCTTGCTCACGTAGTTTAATTAAAAAACCAACGGCTTATAAGTTGGTTTCTTATGATTTTTTACGGGTACCATTACCACATGACATTAAACCAAATGAGTCATTTACAATTCACCCCACTTTCATATTACCCGATGAGCCCGGGAATTATAGAATTACCTTTGATTTAGTAGATGAGCAGGTTCGATGGTTTGCTCAGGATGGATCTCAAACTCTTCCGATTGAAATTATGGTTATTTAAAAGCATTATTTTTTCAAATCGATTATATTAATTGGAAAGATTTCTTAATATTAAAAAGGCAAAAAACACCATGAAGTAAGTAATATGATCAGCCCTAATGATATATGTTTAACCGCGGAAAAATATTTCAAATTTATCTCCAATGTATTTCTTCTTATGAGGGATTCGGCTTACCTGTTCTGGAGGCAATGTCCACTGGAACCCCTGTGATTACATCAAACACATCTTCGTTGCCTGAAGTGGCAGGAGACGCTGCCATCCTGGTGAAGCCTACAGAGATTTTTGATCTCTATGAGGCAATGGAGGCCCTTGTGACAAGCCCCTCTTTGAGGGAGGACCTAAAAGGAAAAGGACTCCAACAAAGCAAAAAATTTAGTTGGGAAAAAACAGCTCGGCAGACCTTGGAGATTTATCGCAAGGTAGTCGCTCATTGATACTTTCTTTCAAATGGCTAAACATGGACAATACATCGCCGCAAACTTAGATGGAAAAGGTTCCTCCTCCCACCAAGATCCAATTAACGCAAGTTCTTCATGCGTTAGGGATAGTCGCATTTTACTCAGGGCTCTATCTCACATTTTTTTCTCCCGTTCTCTTTTCCGGTCGCCTGTTAGCCCCTGGAGATGGGATTCATTACTATCTTCCTAATTTTTACATAGGAAAGATGTTCTGGGATCCTCTGCTTTTTTCTGGATTTCCTGTTTCCTCCGACCCACAGGCAATGACCTGGTATCCTCTTTCATGGATTTTCTCTTCGTTAGGTTCGTGGAATGGGTTCGTTCTATCGGCCTATGTATTAGGGAGCTCTTTTGTATATGGCTATGTTTATACGCTCACTCAATCCAGATTAGCGGGGTTGGTGAGTGGCATCATCTATGGCATGAGTGGATTTATGACCATCCACCTGGGTCATACGACCATCATTCATGCAGCCGCATGGTTGCCTTTGATGTTATGGGCTATAGAAAAACAGCGATTTCATTTTACCCCTTTCTGGTTTGGGGCAACCTGTATTTCGGTCACCTTATCTGCCTTATCGGGTCACCCACAGATATTAGTTTACGCCCTTGGGTTGTGTACTGCATATGCCGGATATTTTGGGTGGTCTTTAGGAGCAGGCCGATGGAAGTATTACGGTCTATATCTGATGGCAATAGTCATAGGTTTGGCTATTGCCTCAATCCTGTTGATCCCCGCTTCAGAGTTGATAAGCCAAACGTCGCGCTCGCGGATGAGTTTTAATCAGTTCGTCTCCTATTCCCTCCCTCCCTATCAGGCCATCGAGTTGCTCTTTCCATTCCTGTTTGGAAGTTTGCAGGAATCATTTTATAGGCTCCCTTATTTTGGATTATGGAATCTTGCAGAACTAACGGGTTATGTGGGACTCTTATCCCTCCTGCTTGCAGCAATTGGGACCACAATTTACCGGAAGACTCCTACGACTTGGTTCTGGGTTGGGATTGGAATACTTTCCTTTCTCTTGGCGCTCGGGCATTATACTCCACTGTCTAAAATCATATACCACGTTCCCCTTTTTAATAAATTCCAGGCAATTGCACGCCACTTTTTTGAGGTAACCTTGGCAGTGAGCATCCTCTCAGGTCTGGGCATCATGACCATTCAGAAACAGATGGCCTCAAGAAAACTCGTTTTAAGGACCCTCCTGGTGGGTTGGGGAATCATGTTGTTGGGGTTTATATCTATTCTTTTTTTCTCACCACGATTGAAAGCATTTGCCCTCGAGAGAGGGATTGAAAAAATCGAATTCCTTCCCTGGTCCAATCCCACCGTAGGGTTTCCGCTCGTAATCTTTCTTTTAGCAAGTGTTACTCTTTTTTTCTGGAGCAGACAGAGTCAATCAAGATTCAGGCAACTTATTCTTCTTTCTGTTCTAATCATCGACTTAGGAAGTTTTGGCTGGTTTGTTGATTGGAAATACCATTCGCCAGAGAAAAGCATTCTTAAGGGTCCTGCTTCCGCTCAACGCTACAAGTCCCTTCTCCAAAATACCTGCCAACGGATGGTTCCCATTCGGGGCGTTATGGGATCAGCGGATGAGATCCCTCCAAACCTCTCCAGGCTTTGGGGTATACCAAGCGCCAGTGGTTATGGATCTCTTATTCTCTCCCGAATCATTGAATTATTATCTATGTGGCGCGGGGCAACGGGCGAGGTCACGGGAGCCTGGTCTTCCTTCCATAACCGAAGCCTGGATGTGATGGCCATCCGTTATGTCTTTCTTCAAAAGCGTGACACCATCCCCATTCCGGTCGAAGTTCCGAAAGGAATCTCATGGTCTAAAGATGATCTGACCCTTTCTCTCGGAACGGGTTGTGGTCCTCCCCAACCTTCTTCTATAATGATGAATCTCCCTACCCCTATAAAGGCAACCTCGATCGGCATTGTCAGTGCAATGTCGTGCTCTACCACAATTCCTGATAAAACAAAGGTTTTAAGCGTCCTGGTGACTGACATCAATGGAAAGGTTTATTCGATTAGTGTGCTGGCAGGGCGCGATACCTCGGAATGGGCATTCGATTTCCCTGATGTCCTACCTCTGATGAAACATGGCCGTGCACAGATTTTTTTGAGCTTTCCTGTAATGAAGGGGTCTCTACGAGGGGAAGGTCACCGCTACGTTACTGCACTACCCCTTGGAAAGGAACTGGAGATAAAGCGTCTGGAGTTACAATGGGTGGGGCCGGCAGCCGTCATCGTTATTCAAAAAATTAGTCTCTTTGATGAGAAACAAGGACTATCCTATCCTCTGTCCCCTGTCATGGGTGACCTCACCGACCTCAGACGATGGCGACATGTTGAGGATATGGGAGAGGTGAGAGTTTACGAAAATCTTCGATCCATGCCGCGGGCATGGCTGGTTTCAGAAGTCGTGAGCGCAAAAGCAGAGGAGGCGCTGCAAACTATTCAATCATCCCGCTTACCGGATGGTCGAATCTTCAACCCATCCCAAGTCGCTCTGGTGGAAGAACCCTTTACCTTTAAAGCAAAAGAATGGGATGAAAGGGCAACTGCCCAGGTGGTGCATCTATCAAATACCCGAATGGAAATTCAAACGAATTCCCTCTCTCCCTCTTTTTTGGTTTTAAGTGATGTGTATTACCCTGGCTGGAAGGCTTCCGTGGATGGAGTTGACAAGCATCTCTTCCAGACCAATTATGTTTTACGGGGAATTATGGTCCCTGCGGGTAGCCATGTAATCCATCTGGAGTTCAAACCCCGAAGCTTTTATTATGGTGTAGGAATTAGCGCTGGATCTTCTGTAATATTAGTTCTGCTCTTCATTCATTTTCAGTTGAGGATCAGGCGACTCCGAAAAAGGGAGGGGGTCTCGGTCTAAATTGATGAAACAGAAGTAGTTAGAGTTGGTAATAGGGCTATTTTAAGCCAAACAAATGCTTTCTCTCACTCCCTCTTGCCCAAAATTTTTTCATATATAGATAAGGTTTGACGAGCACATTTCTCCCATGAAAAAAGCTTTGCTCTCGCGATACCTTTTTCTGCCATTTCCTGTCTCCCTTTTTCATCTTCCAGAAGCTCCCTCATCGCCTCTTTTAAATGATCCACATCGCAGGGATCGACAAGGACACCTGCATCGCCAACCACCTCGGGAAGAGAGGTTGAATTGGATGCGATGACTGGTATTCCAGTGGCCATGGCCTCAAGGACAGGAAGACCGAACCCTTCATAAAGAGAGGGATAGACAAAAAGCGAGGCGCCTCTGTAGAGATCAGGTAGGAGCCTTTGAGAGACATAACCCGTTAAAATGGGTCTTTCACCTTTTTGAAAGAGATGGAGAGCCATTTCCAGTTCATGGGTGTGCCATCCCGAAGCCCCAGCGATCACCAAAGGGTGTCTTTTTCTTAAAGGCTGCGGAAGAGATCGATAGGCCGTGATCAACATGGGTAAATTTTTTCGAGGTTCAAGGTTTCCCAAAAAAAGGATGTAATGGTCTGGAAGACTTTCAAATCGATCTCTTCCTGGATGAAAACTCTGATCGATCCCTAAAGGGATGACATGGATTTTTGTTGGATCGATATTTAATAGGTTCAATATCTCTCTCCGGCTAAATTCGGAAATGGTAATAATCGCCTCTATGTCAGAAAGCCGTTTCAGACAATATTTCTCTAAATATTTCACTCGGTCTTTCGGGTGCCATTCCGGATGCCTCACAAAAGAGAGATCACAAAGGGTGATAATCGTTGGCCCGTGGTCAAAACAGAATGGAGTATAATTTGTCTCATGATAAAGGGAGGGTGTAATCCTACGGGTATATGACCTGAATTGATTATTTCGCCAGAGGTGAACGAGTGTTTTCAAACCCGGTACTTCGCGCAGGCCCTTTTTGACATGATGTTGAACCCGATTGTTAAAATTGGGACCTTCATGGTTAGAATAGTCGCGCCCGTAACCCGACACATTATTCCCGAACCAAAAGATATTCTTATTTCCTAAAAGGGCTTCCAAGGCCTTGCCGAGTTGGAGCGTATATTGACCGACTCCTGAAATCGGATAGACCACGGATAAGCCATTGAGAAGGATCTTCATTTTAAATGGTCCCTTTAATTGATTTCGAAAAGGGAAACGCTCTCCACAGAATATAGTTTGCTCAGGCTTTGTAACTGATCACCGCGTAGTCTTGCTCCTTGTTAAACAGACTGATTAATTCCCTAATCTCCTGCGACACCTGTATTTCCTCTTTAAAGAAGCTGTGAGGATGGAGCCTTATTATTTCTGTTTTTCCGAATCCTCTTGATTCTATGAGAAAATCCAATAATCTTGGAGGCAAAGGATTTCGGTGAGTGGGGTCAAAATAAAAATTACAGGCTGCCACAATCAAGTTCTCTGGATTGGGGGTCTCAAAAATCACCATCCCCCCAGATTTTAATACCCGTAATGCCTCGTCAAAAAGTGAAATGACGGTCTTAAAGGGCAGATGTTCGAGAATATGAAATCCAGTAAGAGCGCCAAAGCTGTTTGGCTGTTGATTTCTTAAATACTCAATCATATCAGATTCCGTTACATCAAGACCGAATTCCTGGCATTGCCTCACCATGACTCTATTAAAATCAATCCCTTTTGCAACGAATCCGTTTTCTTTTAATAATTCCAACCATTCCCCGCGTCCGCAACCGAGGTCGAGGATCGGAAACCGTCGTGTCTCTATTTCGGCTTGCTTGACATAGGGCAAATAGACTTTTGATCTTTCCTTGATGTCCTCTCTCGTGCCTCTGAATCGATCCTCAAAAGCGACATACATTGCATCTAAGAGATGGTCTTCTTCTTTGAATGTATCTTTGATCTGTTTCTTCACTTCTTCAGGGAGTAACGTTAATCTCCTATGCTGGTCCAAAATCTCAAGCTTATGGTCTCTCATTTCCTGTGTCATATGGCTGATGGCAGACTTGACTTCGAGTAAGCCGGATAACTCCTTCCTGGTTGATTCAATCGTATCCTTTAAGTTCTTATACGACTCAGTGAATTCCATCTTTAAGTTGTCTATGCCCTGACTCAACACATTTTGGGTCTCTTTCTCCATCCCATCGAGCTTCTTTTTTTGTATGGTTAGATCCCGATTTAATTCCTCCTCAACTCGACCAAATTGAACCAGCCTATTATTTAAACTTTCAACCACCTTGTCTCGCTCGGCCAGCTCACCCCTGAAACGATCCCTCTGCTGATTGAGAAGTCCCTCCATCCTTCTCTCCGCTTCACCAATTCTTACCCCCTGATTACTCAGTTCTCGAGATAGCTCATCCCTTGCCTGACCAAAAAGGCTAAGTCGATTCCCAAATTCCCCAAGAACTTTATCTCGCTCGGCCAACTCCCCCTTGACATGGTCGCGCTGTTGATTGAGAAGCCCTTCCACTCGCCCCTCGGCCTCCTCGGTCTTAGCCCTCTGATCACTTAGCCCCCGGTATAGCTCATCTTTTGCCTGACTGAGATGGACAAGCCTATTATTCAAGTCCTCAACCATCTTATCGCGCTCACTGAGCTCATTCTTTAAACTGTTCATTTGTTGGTTAAGAAGCTCCTGAACCCATCTATCCCTTTCATCCATTCTGGCTTTTTGAGCCATTAGTTCCTGGTATAAGGCGCGATTGATCTGCTCCTGCCACCATGCAAAGAATCTAATGAATTTAAACAGAAAAGACTTGATTCTGCCTTTGAGGCCCTCCTGCTCTTTAACCTGAATTAAAAAACCGTGGTAATTGATATAATAGGGTAAAACATTGATGTCTACTGGACTTGGAAAGGGCGGTTGAGTGATAGGGGGGGAAGATATGAACTGACGGGCTAACCTTGAATGTTGTCTTTTTGCAATGTCCTTCAGGATGGGAACCGCTTTGATAATCTTTTTATGCCTTCTTCCATATTTCCAGAGAAAATCATCAAAAGATTTTTTTGAAAGGTTATCTTCAGTGGTTGAGGATTCAGAAATCAATGGTTCTGGTTCCTCAATGGTTGAGGGTTTTGAAACCGACGGTTGTGGTTCCTGAAAGGTTTTTTGCTCAGGAAGCTTTTTTCTCCTTTTCACTTCTTCTCTGATTTTTCGCATGATCTCATCGACATCGATTTCTGTATCCGATGGCTTGATCATATCCACCTCAAAAATCTTTAAATTCGCGCTTCAATGCTTTATTCGATCTTCATAGGGATTCGTGAAGTCTTCCCTCCCTTATCCTTGAACCAGGAAACTCCTTCCTGAACCATATCCCATTCGAGAATATACTCTCCCTCGCTATTCGGGGCAGTAACAGCAGCATCGAGATTGACTTCTTCATTTGGACGGATATCGTGTGGCAATGGAGTGCGAAACCCATCGAAGACCACAAACTTATCTCCCTTATCCAGCCAGTGATAAGCAAGATGAATTGCATACTTCCCATCCGGTTGGCCCTTCGAAGGCCAAACCACAGAACTTGTATTTTTCACCTTGATCTTAATAATATTCACTGAGGAATTGATCTTGAGGGAGGTGGGTGGATTTTCTATTGAAATCGTTGCCTTAAAACCTTCTTCCGGCAAGGGGCTACTGGCAACGATTTGAACCTTTTGAGCCTCTCCCTTTTTCTTGCCGCACGCAGTCACTCCGAAGATGAGGTTCGCAATGAGAATGATAAGAAACATCAACTTTAATCCTTTCATATTCTTCTCCTTTCCCGATTTTTTAACTAACTGCTCACTCCTCACACCAGATTCTTCTCACGGATACCCCCAATTCCCTTTTGTCACCTGTCCTGGAAAAATCATCTGGACGCCAGGTGCGATTTAGAATGAGCTTAAATCTGGCCACCTCCCCTTTCAATTCCTTTTGAATCTCGAAATCCATATGTTTCCACCCGTACTCATTTAAAATAAAATTTCCTATCTTCAACCCATTGCAAAATAAATCTCCAATGATCGGTTCTATTTCTATGTTCGGTTTGGATGCGCTGACCTCAAGCTTAATCTTTCTGCCCGAGATTTTCATAATGAATACAGGCTCTTTTTTTGTCCATCTCACATAACCTTCTGGCCATATCTCAGGTGGATACCACCCCTTAACCAGATAGGGCTGAAAATCCTCATTCATTTTAATATGATCCAGAGCATCCGGGAAAACCACATTGAGCGGATTCGAATGATCCAAGTTTAAAGAATCTGTAATCTTCAATCGCTGAATGTCTATTTGAGGGTTTAATTTGGATAGCCCGATAAATTCGGGTTCGCTGGGCAATACCTTGAAAGAAATGGCCCGGTCAATCCAATCAAAATGCCCTTCCAGCCCGAGTTTATCTGGATGGACAGCCGCAGTAATGGAATAATCTCCCGACCCGATATTCATGATTAAAGCAAATTTTACAACTATCAGTTCATCTCTTGTAATTGGACCTGTATTTTGATGATGAAATCCTGTATTGGTGCCAAAGACTTCATTGCCCAATCGATCCCTGATCAAAATGCCCACCACCGCATTCTCAACGTCCTCAAAAAAAATGGCTTTCACTATAATGATACATGCTTCACCCGATACAACGCCACCTATCTCTTCTCCTAAAGAGTTAAGAAGTCTTATATCAACAAGCATCGCATCAAAATTTCCATATCGCTGCCTTTTTCTTTGTTCCCCATCTTCGATTCTTTGGATAAAACTAAACTGTTTTGTTTCTTCCGCATACCTTTTTTGGATTAAGGCCATATAGTAATCGGATATGTCTCCAGGGTCTCCCCTTTCCACCAAATGCCCCTTATCCAGAAGGATCGCTTCGTTACAAAGATTCTTAATGGCCCCCATATCATGCGAAACAAACAGAACGGTGGCCCCATGCTCCTGAAATTCCCTCAATTTTCTTATACACTTTTGTGAAAAAAGGGCGTCCCCGACTGAGAGAACTTCGTCGATTAAGAGAATCTCCGGATTGATACTGATGGCGACAGAAAAGGCCAATCTTAAGTACATCCCCGAAGAATAAATCTTCACCGGTCGGTCGATGAACTCTCCGATTCCAGAGAATTCAACAATCTGATCGAATTTAGCATCGATTTCTTCCTTCGAGATCCCTAACAACGCCGAATTCAAGTACACATTTGATCTACCGGAAAATTCTGGATGAAAACCCATCCCCAATTCAATGAGTGAAGAGCTTTTACCGGTCATTTTTACTTCGCCTTCTGAGGGCAGCATCAATCCAGCTAATATTTTTAATAACGTGCTCTTTCCGGATCCATTCTGGCCCAAGACCCCAATCGTGGCTCCTTGTTGAATCGAGAAAGAAATATTCTTTAAAGCCCAAAATCTCTGATGGAAGGTTTTTTTCTTAAACGAAATGACCTCTTTAATCCGATCGATGGGCTTAGGATAAATATCAAAGCTTTTTGAGAGATGATTTACTTCTATGGCCATCATATTATCTATAATTGGTCGATGAATTTATAATATTTCTTCGTGTAAATGGAGTACCCTATCAAGAGAACACTTATCGAAATAAGGGAAAATATGATAACATCGTTTAAATTAGGGAACATATTCTTAAGGCAGATTTCTCTGAACATCCTCACTAAATAAGCCATGGGATTGATGTCAATTAGAAATCTAAACCCTTGAGGAATCATGCTTTCCGGATAAAAAAGAGGCGTCCCAAACATCCATATAAGCAAGAACACCCCCACGAACTGAGCCGTATCTCTAAAAAAAACGTTGAGGGTGGAAAACAGGAACCCTAAACCTAAACCAAATAATAGTTCGAGAAAAAGAAGGGGGATGAGAAAAAGGATATATTTCGGAAAAAATCCGAGCATTATCTTTCCCGCAATGGTTAAGATCCCGATCCCGATCATCTCATTAATGATCGAGTTGATTCCAATAGAAACCGGCAGGACCTTGGAAGGAAAAGATAAAGTTTTAATCAAAAGCGCATTATCCAGGATAACCGTGGTCGACCGCTGGACGATCTCCTGAAAGGCATTCCAAGCCAAAAATCCGCAAAAGAGGTAAAGGGCAAAATTTGTGATACCAGGTTCTTCTCCCAACCTGACCCTCAAAATCACAGAGAAGACATAAGTATAAACGGCCAACATGATCAGGGGATTGATGATCGACCAAAAAATTCCTATCGAGGATCCTGCATAACGCCCCTTGACCTCTCTCATCACTAATTGACGGATCAGATTCCGTTGGTCAAAGGCATGTCTAATTTTGGACAGGATTTCCATTCGATGCTTTGTCTTCTCTCAGAGGGATTATATCATTATAAGCGCAGAGTAGCTTAGGGAAGGACGTTTTATCCGGATCTGCTAAATCGACGAAAGATTCGAGCTTTTCGATGTGAGTCTCCTGTAATCCTCATCTACCATCATCTTCACCAGTTCTTCAAAAGCGACCTTGGGTTCCCAACCAAGTTTGGACTTTGCCTTGGTCGCATCCCCTGATAAGAAATCCACCTCTGCCGGCCTGAATAGCTTTGGATCACTTTCTACGCGCTTCATCCAGTTCAATCCTAAATGATCAAAGGCTATCTGAACAAGATCTTTAACAGAATGGGAAATCCCGGTGGCAATCACATAGTCATCCGACTCTTCTTGTTGCAACATTAACCACATCGCCTTCACATAATCTCCCGCATATCCCCAATCCCTTTTTGCCTCAAGATTACCCAGCCTTAACTCTTTTTGAAGGCCCAACTTTATCCTCGCAGCACCATGCGTTATTTTTCGACTGACAAACTCCAATCCCCTCCGAGGCGATTCGTGGTTAAATAAGATGCCCGAACAACAAAACATATCATAGCTTTCTCTATAATTTATTGTGATCCAGTGACCATATACCTTGGCCACCCCGTACGGACTTCTTGGATAGAAGGGCGTTTTCTCATTCTGAGGAGTTTCTCGAATTTTCCCAAACATTTCACTTGATGAGGCTTGATAGAATCGGATTTTAGGATTGACGGTGCGGATGGCTTCGAGCATTCGGGTGACGCCGAGGGCTGTAAATTCGCCAGTGAGAACAGGCTGATTCCATGAGGTCGGAACAAAGGATTGCGCCCCAAGGTTGTATGCCTCATCGGGTTCTGAGACCCTCAAAGCTTCAATAAGTGAATTTTGGTCAAGCAAATCTCCCTGAATTAATTTTAGCCTTTCCTGAATATGGCTTATCCGTTCGTAATTAACAGTGCTCGATCTCCTGACCACTCCATAGACTTCGTAACCTTTTTCCAACAGAAACTCGGCCAGATAGGAGCCATCCTGGCCCGTGATACCGGTAATCAATGCAGTTTTCATTTTGTTTTATCGATCATTCAATCCTTGCTTTAAAATATCTTATGCCTTAACAGCGAAACTATTTTAATATACCATCTCCCAAATTGCAATTGTTTTGTTTGGAGTTTTTGAGAGGTTTACATTTCAGACCTTTTCTGTTATTAAATGGAGTCAATATTTCAATAAAAAGCTCATCAATAGGGAATAGAAATTATATCTTTTGTCAGTCGCCTCTTCTATATTCATTTCAGAATCTCCGGTGGTGAGCGTCAAAGAAATGGTCTAAAATTGACATTATGAAGATAGCCATTGTCCATGATTGGCTCACGGGCATGAGGGGAGGGGAGCGATGCCTTGAGGTCTTTTGTGAGATATTCCCCCAAGCTCATCTCTACACTCTTTTACATGTCCCTGGCTCGGTGTCGCCACTCATCGAAAAGATGCCCATCCAGACCTCTTTCGTTCAAAGGCTTCCTTTTTCAAAAAAAGGCTACAGGAGGTATCTGCCCCTGTTCCCCATGGCTGTGGAGCGTTTCAACCTGAAAGGATATGATCTGATCCTGAGTTGCAGCCACTGTGTGGCCAAAGGGATCATTCCCCCGCCGGATGCTCTTCATATTTCTTATCTATTAACACCGATGCGATATGCATGGGATATGTATGGAGAGTATTTCAGGGGGAGCCGGAGTAAAATGATTCCCTTTTTCATTCACTATCTACGGATGTGGGACGTAACCTCGAGCCAACGAGTGGATTATTTTCTGTGTATCTCAAGGCATGTGGAGAATCGGATCAAGAAATTCTATCGAAGGGAAGCCGAAGTCATTCACCCCCCTGTGGAGACTAACCGATTTAGAATTCAGGGCAAAAGGGAAGATTATTTTCTTATCGTCTCCTCTTTTGCTCCTTATAAAAGGATCGACTTAGCCATAGAGGCCTTCAATCGGATAGGATATCCTTTAAAAATTGTAGGATCTGGTCCCGAGGAGAAAAAACTTAAATCGATGGCTAAATCGAATGTGGAGTTTTTGGGATGGCAACCCGATGACGTCGTTGCAGACTGCTATTCGAAATGTCGGGCCCTTATCTTGCCCGGAGAAGAAGACTTTGGGATCGTTCCTGTTGAAGCGATGGCCTCCGGGAGACCCGTGATTGCCTATGGAAGGGGAGGGGTATTGGAGACAATTATCCCATATGATCAACAAAGTCAATCAGATGGGGGGACTCCAACAGGTCTCTATTTTTATGAAGGAAGTGTTGATTCATTGGCCGATGCGGTGGAACGGTTCGGTCAGATCGAAAGGGAATTCGATCCCGAGAAAATTAGAGGGCATTCCCTTCAATGGGACCGGAAGATTTTCAAAGAGAAAATTAAAAAAAGTATTTTTGAAAAGATGGAATCGAAATGCTAAAAAAACATGCCCAATTCTTTAAGTCTCTATTTTTTATGTCGGATCTCCTCATCCTCTCCCTTGCCTGGATCTTCTCTTATATTTTAAGATTTTACACAACCCTCATCAGGCCTCCAATTTTGGGAACTCCATCTTTTTTGATCTATATTCAATTCCTTTTTCCCCTCTTGATAATATGGAGTCTATTTTCAAAAAAGATTAATTTATATCGACCCCGGAGGATTGACCATTTTTTTAAAGAATTTTTTGATATGGTAACGTGCCTGACCTTAACCCTGATTATCTCGATTGCGGTGATCTACCTTTTTAAGAGGTTTGAGTTTTCCCGATTGGCGTTTTTCTACTTCTGGGTGATGGGCATTTTTGGACTAATTTCTGTTCGATTCTTTATTCGAAAGACCCTGAGGATGCTCCGTAAAAGAGGCTATAACCAACGATTTGCTCTTATTGCAGGGAGTGGTGAACTCGGACAGAAAGTCTTAGAGAAGATCGAACTCTTTCCGGAATTGGGAATACAGGTGATCGGGTTTTTAACCCAAAAGGGAGAGGAGATTGGAAAGAATATCAAAAACATACCCATACTCGGAGGATATGAAGACTTAGATAAAATACTGAACGAAAAAGAGATCGACATCTTTTTCATCGCCATTTCAATCAATGAATATGATTGTTTTGAAAGCCTGATTAAAAAAGTCCATGGACATTTATCAGAGATTAAGGTGGTGCCGGGGTCTTATGAGTTTCTAAAATTAAGAGGTGGTATGGATGAACTGGGAGACCTTCCAATGGTGAGTCTTCAAGAGTCACCGCTCTATGGTTGGGATAGTGTTTTTAAGAGGACATTCGATCTCATATTAGGAACTGTGGTATTGGTGATGATATCTCCCATCATGTTGATCATCAGCCTTTTAATCAAATTAACCTCTCAAGGTTCGATCCTATACAAGCAAGAGCGGGTAGGGTTTGATGGTCGTTTTTTTCAAATGTTTAAATTCAGGACGATGAAGAAGGATGCAGAAAATGAGACGGGCCCTATTTGGGCAGGAGAAAACGATCCCAGAAGGACAAAAGTCGGCGCCTTCTTGCGAAAAATCAGTCTGGATGAACTTCCTCAGTTGTTCAATGTGCTCAAGGGAGAGATGAGTCTGGTTGGACCTCGACCAGAGAGGCCTAATTTTGTCGAAGAATTTAAAAATAGAATTCCCCTCTACATGCTTCGACATAAAATCAAGGCAGGAATTACGGGTTGGGCCCAGGTTAATGGTTGGAGGGGAAACACCTCAATCGAGAAACGGATCGAACACGACCTCTATTATATTCAAAATTGGTCGATCGCTTTTGATCTGAGGATTCTATTCATGACTTTCTGGAGAGGTTTCTTTAGTAAATCGGCTTATTAGTCATAAAATAACGTAACCGTGTCCCTGTCTGCCGACAGGCCCTGAACCGTGCTGGTACAGGGCAGGCCCTGAACCTAACATGGTACAGGGCAGGCCCTGAACCTAACATGGTACAGGGCAGGCCCTGAACCTAACATGGTACAGGGCAGGCAGGCGTGTTGATGTTTACGAACAGGCCAGAAGAACACGTGCTGCCGTTCGTGGATTCATCAACTATCTCAAGAAATATGAAGAG
>Ga0315282_10003359_pt1 | contig 28750 bp, 32 predicted proteins | sample YL17G07_20_MG_FD_203693 | JGI IMG/M metagenome (GOLD analysis project Ga0315282, IMG submission 203693) | Sediment microbial communities from Yellowstone Lake, YNP, Wyoming, USA - YL17G07_20 | ecosystem: Environmental > Aquatic > Freshwater > Lake > Sediment | place: USA: Wyoming | collected... | reverse complement strand
AACCCAGCGTAACGGATTCAAAAAAATGATCGATAGGCATTGACGAACTCAAACTAGAGAGGAAGAACGATGAGCTTAAGTCTGATCGGAAAATCCATTGCCGCATCGGCGACCCTGAAGCTCAATGAGACCGCAGCCATTCTCAAAGCTAAAGGGGAGCCGATCATTCACCTTGGCGGCGGCGAGCCCAAATCCAAGGCTCCCCTGGATGCCATCCTCAGCGCGGTGGCGCTCATTAATTCTGGGGAAGTGCGTTACACTCCCGCTGATGGCCTTCCGGCGCTCAAACAAGCGATCATCCGCTACACTGAGGACTTCTACAATCGGCGGGTGACGCCCCAGCATGTCATCGCTAGCGGCGGCGCAAAGCAAGCGATCATGGTTGCCCTGCAGGCCATAGTCAATCCACAAGAAGAGGTCATCTTTCCTGCTCCGTACTGGGTCAGCTACCCAGAGATGGTAAAGCTGTGCGGCGGCGTTCCAGTGCGGGTCTATCCGGAAGATGGCAGCTTCTACCCCTCCCTGCGCGACATCGAGCAGGTCGTCACGTCATACACCAAAGCTGTCATCATCAACAGCCCGAACAACCCCACCGGGGCGATGTACTCGGAGCAGTTTGTTGCCGAAATCGTCGAGTTTTGCGAGAAACGCGGCTTGTGGCTGATCATGGACGACATCTATCACCGGCTGATCTTCGACGGCAGGAAGCCGATCAGCTGCTACAAGTTTGCCAAGGACCTGTCGGAAAATTCGAAGCTCATCGTCATTAACGGCGCCTCCAAGCAGTATGCCATGACCGGTTTCCGCATCGGATGGGCGGTTGCCAACAAGAAGCTCATCGAAGTCATGACCAATATTCAAGGGCATCAGACCTCGGGGCCGTCCGCAGTCACCCAGCTTGCGGCCGTCGGAGCGCTCAACGGGCTTCAATCGAGCGTGGAAAGCCTGCGCCTGACACTGGAAAACAACCGCAACGTCATGATCGAGCGGCTGAAGGCGTTCGAGGGGGTCAGGGTCACCAAGCCCGACGGCACCTTTTACTGCTTCGCGGATTTCAGCCACTACAGCAAGAACTCCACCAAGTTGGCGGACTTCCTCCTGGACAAGGTTCGCGTGGCCACGGTTCCCGGCATCGAGTTTGGCATGGAGGGCTACCTGCGACTGTCGACTTGCGGCACCGTAAAGGACATCACTGAAGGCATCGAGCGCATCAAGTGGGCACTGGATCCAAATTCTCCAAACGAACTCTACATCGGACAGCGAAAACTAGTGAGGGATTGGTTATGACAAAGTATCTCGAGTTCGACACACCGGCGACAAAACAGGCAGGCGACCTGGCAAGCGATTTCAAGCTGCAGAATCACGGGCTGCGATACCTGGACAGGGTTTTCTGGAACCTGCCCACGGAGGCGCTGTACGAGGAGGCGGTTTTCCGCGGGGAAGCTCATCTGTCCCACGGCGGGCCACTGATTGTCAGCACCGGCAAGTGGACCGCTCGCGCCGCGAACGACAAGTACATTGTCCGCGAGGAAACCACGGAAGACAAGATCTGGTGGGGCATCTACAACCGCCCTGTGAGCCCGGAGAAGTTCAGCGGGTTGCTCGCGCGCATGCAGGCATTCCTGCAGGGCGAGGAGCTCTTCGTCCAGGATTGCTGTGTCGGGGCCGATCCTAACTACCAGATGCCGATCCGCGTTGTTACCGATAGCGCCTGGCAGAGCATGTTTGCGCGCAACATGTTCCTCCCGTTGCGCACGCAGGATGAGTATAAGCGGCACGTTCCCGAGTTTACGGTCATGGCCTTGCCCTCGTTCAAGTGCGATCCAACGGTCGACGGGACCGCTACCGAAACCGCCATTGTCATCAACTTCGCCCAGCGGCTGGCGATCATCGCCAACACGAGTTACGGCGGCGAGATCAAGAAGTCCATCTTTACCATCATGAACTTCCTCATGCCGCTTCAGAACGTCATGGCGATGCACTGTTCGGCCAATGTGGGCGAAAAGGGAGACGTCGCCCTTTTCTTCGGATTGAGCGGCACCGGCAAGACGACGCTCTCCGCCGACCCGCGACGCAAACTGATCGGCGACGACGAGCACGGCTGGAGCGATGAAAGCGTATTCAATTTCGAGGGCGGGTGCTACGCCAAAGTCATCCGCCTATCGGCCGAGCACGAACCGGAAATCTATGGCTGCACGCGCAAGTTCGGCACGATCCTCGAAAACGTCGTCTGGGACCCGACGACAAGGAACATAGACCTTGACGATGACCGCATCACCGAGAACACGCGGGCGTCGTATCCCCTGGAATTTATCCCCAATGCCTTGCCGGAAAAAATGACGCGCACTCATCCAAAGAACGTCATTTTCCTTACATGTGACGCGTCCGGTGTGCTTCCCCCCATCGCCCGGCTGGACATGAATCAGGCCATGTACCACTTCATCAGCGGCTACACCTCGAAGATTGCGGGCACGGAGATCGGCCTCGGCATCGAACCCGAGATCACCTTCAGCGCGTGCTTCGGCGGGCCGTTCATGGTGCACCATCCGTTCTTCTACGCGGACCTTCTGCGCCAGAAGATGGAGAAGTTCGGCGCGAAGTGCTGGCTCGTGAACACGGGTTGGGTCGGCGGCAAGTTCGGAGTCGGCAAGCGCATCAGCATCCGCCACACTCGCAACATGTTGAACGCCGCCCTGGACGGCAAGCTGGACAACGTCGAGTACCGCAAGGACAAGCTTTTCGGCTTCGAAGTCCCGCTGACCTGCCCCGATGTCCCCGAAGATGTGCTCGAACCTGCGAGCGCGTGGGGCAACAAGCAGGAATACTGGATGAAATACGACGCGCTGGCAGCGCGTTACATCGAGAACTTCAAGCTCTTCGCCGACGGCTGTTCGCAGCAGGTGATCGACGCCGGCCCCAGGCGCCTGGCAACCGTAAAAGCGCAGTAGTCGATAGCCGGTACTGACATAGCCGCGAGCGTGAGCGGGCGGGTGGCCCTTCCATTTTCACATTCTGCGTCATTTCCCTGTCACCATCCGCTCCCTTACGGTCGCGGCTCTGTACGCTTTCGCGCGCTTCGCCTCAGTACTTGAGGACGCTCGTGACCTTGTAGTTGGTGAGTTTCTGGCGGCCCTTCAGGGCGCTGAGCTCAACCATGAACGCCAGGCCGACGATGATTCCCCCCATCTTCTCTACCACTTCAGCGACGGCCTTCGCCGTGCCTCCCGTCGCGATCAAGTCGTCCACAATCAGGACGCGCTGGCCGGGTTCGATGGCATCCTGGTGGATCTCCAGGGAATCAGTTCCGTATTCCAGATCGTAAACGACCTTGTGCGTCGCAGCCGGCAGCTTGCCCGGCTTACGCACCGGCACGAAGCCCGCCTTGAGCCCGTATGCGACCGTGGGAGCGAGGATGAATCCGCGCGCCTCGATCCCAACGACCACATCAATCTGCTTGCTTTCGTAGGGCGCGGTCAGAGCGTTCACGACTTCATGGAAGCACTGGCCGTTCTTGAGAAGAGTGGTAACGTCGTAGAAGAGGATGCCCTTCTTGGGCCAATCCGGGATCTCGCGAATCGTCGCCTTCAGCCGCTCCATCTTGCACCTCACCATCCTTCAATCGAAAAGTCTGAATAACTGCCGCTGACAGCAATGTCCTGAACCTCGAGTCGCTCCACGTACGCCATAGGCGGCCCTTTCCGCACTTCCCTGAGGAACTCTTCCACCTGGCTGGGATTCCCTTCAACCACGATTTCGACCGTCCAATCGGGGAGATTGCGGACATCCCCGGTCAGGCCCAGCCGTCTCCCGACTCGCTGGACGAAGTAGCGGAAGCCGACACCCTGCACCATGCCATAAACAGTGATGCGTCGAGCTTGCTTCGCCATGGAGCAACCCTGAAGAAGAGATTGAGGCGGTGGTCGGGGCGAGAGGATTCGAACCTCCGACCTTACGGTCCCGAACCGTACGCGCTACCAAACTGCGCCACGCCCCGTTCAGAGTCAGTGCGGAATCGTAGCGTAAATCCCTCAGTCGATCAACCCAATTCCGGGCAGCCGGCGCCGACGAAACAGATCCGGCGCATCCTTTAGCAGCCAATCCGCCGCCGCGTAGTCTGTTTGATCCCGCTGCAGCGGAGTAACGGAGATGTAGTGTTTCAGGATAGCCTGATAATCCGCGAGAAGATCCGACCTGGAGCGGGGTTCCGCATCCTTGAGCTCTGCGCCGTTGTCAGCGCGAGCCGTGTCCAGCCAATTGAAATGGGGGAAGTGGAGCGAGCATCCCTGACGCGTTATCCTAACGCCGCGGACCTTTCGGACCGGAATATTCACGTTCAAGCAGATGCCGCCCTGGGACTTCCGTTTCAGCACGGCCTGGACAAGCCTCCTGGCGAACCTGGCCGCTGCTTCAAACGAGATGGGGCTTTCGTCGTAAGCCTGTGAAACGGCGATCGCGGATAAACCTCGCCTGGAGGCTTCGCGCGCCGCTGCCACGGTTCCCGAGTACATGATATCGTCACCCAGATTGGCGCCATGGTTGATGCCCGAGACGACTAGGTCGGGCTGCGAGACCAAAATGCGGTTCAATGCGTAAATGACGCAGTCGGCCGGCGTGCCGCTCAGGGTGTAGTGATTCGCATCGATCTGGCGTACTTCCAGGGGGGAACGGAGCGTGAGGCCGTGGCTGACAGCGCTCCGTTCCCGATCAGGAGCTACAACCACGATCTCGCCCAGATCGCGAAGAGCTTCGTCGAGAAGGTGGAGGCCGCTCGCTTCTATGCCGTCATCGTTGGTAAGGAGAATGAGAGTCACGATAAAAGAAGCATGGTCGGGACGAGTGGATTTGAACCACCGACCACACGCACCCCAAGCGTGTGCGCTACCAGGCTGCGCTACGTCCCGGCCGCCAAAGCCACACTATCATCCGCGTCCAAGCAAAGTCAATATATTCTCCAGCTCCTCGCGCACCTGATTGAGCCGCTGTGCAGGAGCTGCCGTTGCGCGCTCAGACTTCTTGTCGACTGGAGCCTCGCCTGAGGTAAGATCGCGCGCCGGCTCGGCCCGCATGGCGCGAGCGAGCTGTTTGCGCGCTCCGGCGATCGTGAACCTTTCTTCGTAGAGAAGCCTGCGAATGGTGAGAAGGAGCTCGATATCTTTCGGCCGATAGACTCGTTGCCCTGCCTTGCTTTTCCGAGGCGCGAGGCTCGGGAACTCCGTTTCCCAATAGCGCAAAACGTACGGCTCCACGCCGACGATCTTGCATACTTCACCAATCCGGTAGTAGAGCTTCTTGGCAGCGAACTGCATGGCGGTCAGAGAGATTTCAGATATTTGGAAGGCCGGAAGGTGACAGCCTTCCTGCCCGGAATCACGATCGCGCTCCCCGTCCGGGGATTCACCCCCCTTCTGTCTTTGCGTGTTGCCACGCGAAAGCAGCCGAAACCGCTGATCACGACCTTCTCGCCCTTGGCAAGCCGCTGTTTGATCGTGTCGAGAATCAGGTCCACGATCTTCTGCGCATCCGCGTGAGACATGCCACCGTGGATGTCATGGATCGCTTTGCTAAGGTCGTCCTTGTTCACGTTCCGACTCTGGAAACGGCCGCTCGCTTCAGAATTCGGCTGGGCTTGACGCAACGCAATAATACTATGGATGCGCCCCACCGGTGTCAACAGACCTGCGAAGTTCACCCGGCTGCTTCAGGAAACTTGTCTTCAGGGAATCTATCGGGTCCCAGCGTCGAGCTCATGCAGCTTGCGCATAATCTCAAGGGAGCTTTCTCCGGCGGCTATCCTCAGGATCCGATCTGTTGTCTGTTGATCTCCCTGAAACTTCTTCATGAGGCGGGCAACGTACGCGTCCTTGAGCACCTTGATCAGGTCCTCCAATTCATAGGGCTTCGGGATATATCCGAAGGCCCCAAGTTTCGTGCACTCCGCTGCAGAATCGAGGGACCCATGACCGGTCAGGATGATCACCTCCGTGTGCTGGCGCTCTCTTTTCAGCATCCGGAGCACCTCTTTGCCGTCTGCGCGCGGCATCTTGAGATCCAGGAGAACCAAGTCAAACTCGGTGGCACGGGCCGCTTGGAGGGCTTCCTGGCCGTCAGCCGCTTTGACAACTTCGAAACCGCGCAGTAGCAGCCGCTGGCAGAGAGCGTCGAGGAACAGCAGCTCGTCATCGACGACCAGAAGTCTGATCTTATCGGCCATGACGACCTTTCTGAACCGCCTTGGAGCGACCCGCACGGGCAGATTCGATGGCCCGGATCAGCTCTTCCAGATCGCAGGGCTTCTGCAGACAGAACGATATCCCGGGTGCACGTTCCACGCCGAAAGCGGTCAGCATGATGACCGCTGCGTCCGGCCGGGAACTCTTGATCTCCCGCAATGCCTGCTCCCCTCTCATGCCCGGCATTCTGTAATCCAGAACGATCACGTCAATCTCAAGGTCCTGACTGACGGCCCTGACCGCCTCAGCGCCGTCGCCGGCCTCGGCAACTTCGTACCCGCGCAGCCTCAGCCGTTGCACGAGCGAAAAGCGAAACACTGCCTCGTCGTCGACCACAAGCACTCTCGCCATGGCAACTCCGCGGAATGTGTTTCACCCCCTCTTTGTGAAAGGGGCCGCCTCAACGCCGGCGTGTCTCCGGCACACAGCCGCCAATCCGATTACGCCAGCTACGGTTGGTTGGATCCGACTTTCTGTCCGCTATCAGGGTGCTCCGTGCGGACCATCGCATCGCTCGTGCGGGCATGCATACGAATCGGCAGCACGATTGAAAAGGTGCTCCCTTGTCCCGGGGTGCTCGATACCGATATCTCCCCGCCCAAGCCCTTGATAATTGCGTAACTGATGGAAAGGCCAAGGCCCGTTCCCTCTCCGGCTCGTTTGGTTGTGTAGAAGGGCATGAAGATCCTTTCCAACTGATCTTGGGTCATACCCCTGCCGGTGTCTGCGACGTCGATTCTGACGCGATCATCATCCCACTGGAGTGTGGTAGTGATGGTAATCCGGCCTCGGCCACCGATCGCGTCGATTGCATTGTTCATGAGATTCAGGAAAACCTGCTCCAGCTGAGTCTTGTCGGCCAGAACGAACAGCTCCTCGCGGCAGTAGCTGCGGACGATTTCTATGTTCGAAACAGCCATTTCGGGCCCGTAGAAGCTGTTTACTACCCCGTCAATCAGCTCGTGGATGTTGTATGCCTGGACGTTGATTTCGGTCCTTCTCACAAAGGCCATGAGCTTGCTTGTGATATCTCGACAGCGGAAGACGGCCTCCTGGATGCTATCTAAATGAGGCGTTAGATCCTGAAGCGACACGTCGAGGTTGAATCGAGGGTCCGCCATGTCTTTGATCAAACCCACCTCTTCGTTGATAATCGCAAGAGGGTTATTGATCTCGTGTGCAATGCCGGAGGCCAGCTCGCCGACCGCGGCGAGCTTGGAAGCATGCAGCAGGTTGTCGGACAGTTGCGCGCGTGTGGCGTCGGCCCGCCGAATCGTCTGGACGATCTTCTTGGCCCTGACAACGATCACTGAGAAGATCAAGGCGATGATGGCAGCCGAGAAAGCGATGATGTTGATCTGAGCGCTTCCGGAGTGGGCCGCATCGGCTCCCGTAGACTGCCTGGCGACCAATGCCCAATCACAGGTGCGGAGCCAGGCATACGCGTACGGCACTGTTTTGCCGCCGATGTGCGCCGTGGCGGTCGCGAGCCTTGACGAGAGCGGTGGAACGATCGCCGAGCGCAGCGGGGGCGTCTCGGCGCCCGGATCTGCCAGCTGATGGTAACCTTCCGCATTGACGATGGAGATGTCAGCCTCGTCCGATTCGGACAGGGAAGAAAGGTAATGGCGCAACTTTTCCGAGTCCAGAGCCGCGCGCAGGACGACATACTGATCGTCGATGATGCGGCTGACGGCAAGCGTAAAGTGCGCTTTCTGCCGGAAGCCGAGGTAGCTGTCGGTGACGATGCAGCCATCCTTCCTGATCTTCAGCGCGGCGAACCAGGGCTCGCGTCCGTAATTCTGTCCGAGCAGTTCGGGATAAGGACCCGCATAGCCTACCTGGGTCCCCTCCGAGTCGATGAATCCTATGTCCTCGAAGGTGTCACTGGCGCGCAAGAGCCGGCGCAGCAAATCCTGCATTGCACTGGACGGCGGCGGGATGCGCAGCCTCGGGTCGTCAATCAGGTTCGACAGATTCACGATCCTCTCCTGCAGAAACAGGTCCATCGTCCTGGCATAGTTTTCCGCGGTCGTCCTGAGATGGTTCCGCGTGCTCTCCTGCAGGATGGAACGATATTGGAAATAGAAGTAGGTCGAGAGAAGGATCAGGGGAGCCAGGTACGTCAGCGCGAGCCGCAGTACGTTTTTGCGTTGCAGCTCCCGATAGTACTCTTCGCTGTGCACGCTGGCATCAAGATATGGAGTGCGATCAGCCGGATTGGGCATACAGTGCTTGTCCCCGATAGTATTGCAGCGCAGAAGATGCGCGCCCTCGATTATATCACTCGCGCGGTGTCGGCCAACTGACGCGCCGGGCATGCCCGACTTCTGAATCGTTGTTTCCCAACAGTGAAAGACAATACAGCAGCAGGAAAGCCGCCAATGGCCGATCCCCGGTTGCATTAAGAGCACTAATAGTTAACATCAGAAAAAATTAGCGGCAATAATCCATTATGTGATTGCATAAGCGTGGTGGGAATATATAATCCCGATGTGCGCTCACATGAGCGCGCACATCCGCGTCTGTTGCAACCAGCAAACGCGCGATCAATGCCTTTGACACCGCGAGGCGAGCCATTCGCCGCGGTGATTTTCCTGGGAGGGGCAAGGCATGAGAGTCGGCGTCTTCATTGCGCGAAGCTCGCCTGAAATCGGCGTCAACCTGCAGGCGATCGCAAACTACGCAGCCAATCTATCCGCAGTCGAGAAGGTCCGCATTCTGGGATCTCCGCCGGGTCTGAAGCCCAAGGCGCTCGCCGAGGAAATCCGCGCGGACAAACTTGAGCGCATCGTTCTGGCTGGCGACTCACCGGGGTACTTCAAGCCCGTCTTTACGCGCGCGATGACCATGGCCGGCGGGAATCCGGAAGAGGTTCGCCTCGCCTCTTTTCGCGAGCACGGCGCGTCATCCCACGAGGCCACGGAACGAGCCAAGGCGATCGTAGCCTGCGCGGTTCACGCCACTCCTTTCCCGCTGGTGGCCGTGCCAAGGTCGAGCACGGTCAATCCGGCCACGCTGATCATTGGCGGCGGGATAGCCGGCATTCAGGCGGCGCTGGAAATCGCTGATGGGGGCAAGCAGGTTTACCTGGTCGAACGTTCCGCCACAATTGGCGGCCACATGGCGATGTTCGACAAGACCTTTCCGACGCTCGACTGCGCCGCCTGCATTCTCACGCCCAAGATGGTGGCTGTTGGCGATCACGACAAGATCGAGCTGATCACCAACGCCGAGGTACAGGAGGTCTCCGGCAAGCCAGGCGACTACAAGATCAAAGTGCTTAAAAAGGCTCGTCGCGTCGACATCGATGCCTGTGTGGCTTGCAATCTCTGTACTGCGATTTGCCCGATCTCGGTTTGGAGCGAGTTCGACTCGGCACTGACGCATCGCAAGGCCATCTACATTCCGTTCCCGCAGGCCGTGCCAAGCGCGTACGTTGTCGACCCCGAAAACTGCACTTACGTCCAGACGGAAGGGAAAAAGTGCGGCGCGTGCCTGAAGAAGTGCCCGAAAGATTGCATAAACCTCGACGAGAAGGACCAGGTCGTCGAATTCGAGGTCGGCAACATCATTGTTGCAACCGGCTATGACCTGCTAGACGCCAGGCGTGTCGAGCGCTACGGCTACGGCAAGTTTCCCAACGTGCTCACATCCCTTGAATTCGAGCGCATGACCAATGCCGCGGGCCCAACCGGCGGCAAGATTGTCCTGAAGACCAAGAAACTCAACAAGCGGACCAAAGTCGAGGAGTGGGTTGTCCAGCCGGAAGCGGCGCCTCCGAAAAGCGTGGCCATCATCCACTGTGTCGGCTCCCGCGACGAGAAATACAACCCGTATTGCTCGCGGGTTTGCTGCATGTACTCCCTTAAGTTCGCGCATCTGGTCAGGGAAAAACTGCCCGACGCTACCTGCTATGAATTCTATATCGATATGCGCGCCTTCGGAAAAGGATACGAGGAATTCATGGAACGGATCAAAGCGGAGGGCACCTTCATCGTGAGGGGCCGCACGGCGCAGATCGTTGAATCGAACGGACAAATGATCGTCAAGGGCGAAGACATGGTGAACGACCGGTTGGTCGAATTCCCGGTCGACTTGGTCATCCTGGCGGTAGGTCTCGTCCCCTCACAGGGAACTCTGGACCTGGCCCGGATGCTTGGGGTCCCGCGCGACGAGGATGGCTGGTTTTCGGAGCTCAACTATAACGGAAGCCCGACGATGACGGAGCGCGGCGGCATCTTCGTCGCCGGCATGTGCCAGGGGCCGAAGGACATCCCCGATACGGTGGCTCAGGCTTCTGCGGTGGCCGCCGGTGTTCTGCGCTCGATCTCAAGCGGCCGCGTAGAAGATCACTTGAGCAGCGTGGCGCTCAGCGAAATCGAAGCCCGGGCGGCACAGATGGAAGCGAATGAAATCCAGGTTCGGTGAGGTACCTATGGCGATCCGAGTGAATCCCAAACTTATCAATGAACTGGAGCACTTCGGCTCCGAAGACGTTTTTAACTGCTATCACTGCGGCAACTGCTCCGCGGTGTGCCCGCACACAGACGAGTTTTTTGTTTTCCCCCGCAAATCGATGCGCAGCCTCCAGATGGGGCTGGAGCGCAAGCTTGAGAGATCGATAGAGCCATGGCTCTGCTATTACTGTGGCCAGTGCTCGGAACAATGCCCGCGAAACGCCCAGCCCGGTGAAACCATGATGAGCTTGCGCCGCTGGCTCATTTCGCGTTACGACTTCACGGGACTTGCCCGGCTCTTCTACAAGTCGTGGAAATCGGAGCTGGCCGCCGTCATTATCGTGGCCCTGTTGACCGGCGTGGGCTTGCTCGCTTACGGCTTCTGGCAAGGCAATATTCAAATTTATGACGGAGCGGGCGCCTTTTTGCCCAGTTCCAGCATTCACATTTTTGATCTGGCGGTCGGGGGCTTGATGTTTCTCTTCCTGGCCGTCAACTCGGTTCGCATGTGGTGGTTCATTATGGACCCAAAGGAGCAGGGCATCCGCTTGGGCCTGTACTTGAAGAAGATCCTTTTGCTGCCGTGGCACTTCTTCACCCAGAAGCGCTATGCCGAATGCGAAAGCGGCGAACCTGGCACGGTACATATCCCCTGGCTTCTGCACCTGGGAATCGCGCTGGGGTACGTCACCATGTTGATCCTCGTCATGGTTTTCTTGCATTCGCTGCAAGCGGGTCCGCAGATTGTCTGGCCCGTTCACGTGTTCGGATACCTGGCCAGCATCGGACTGGCAACTGGGACCATCTGGATGCTGCACGCCAGATTAAAAAAGACACGGGTCCAGTATTTGCGCTCGCAGGGATCAGACTGGATTTTCGTGACTCTGCTGTTCATCATCACCGTTACTGGAATCTTGCAACATATATTGCATCGGGTTGGCCTGCCGTTCGCTGCCAACATCGTCTATGTATTGCATTTGATGGCCGTGGTGCCATGGCTGCTGAGAATGCCGTTCAGCAAGTGGGCCCACATAATCTATAGACCACTCGCCATGTATTTTGCCGACATTCAAAGAGCAGTGCTGGCCGCGCGGGCCGCAGCAACTGGCTCGATTCAGCAGGTTCGGCACGCAGCCTAGGGAAGGGATATCATGCAGAATTGCAGGATCGGTGTTTACGTCTGTAATTGCGGCACCAACATAGCCCACATCGTGGATGCGGAGGCGGTCAAGGAAGCCGTATCCAAACTTCCCGATGTAACCATCGCCCGCTCCTATCGCTACATGTGCTCCAACCCGGGGCAGGAGATGATCGTAAAGGACATCCAGGAGCTCGGGCTGAACCGTGTGGTGGTCGCCGCGTGCAGCCCGCGCATGCACGAGCGCACGTTCCGCAACGCCTGCAAAACCGGCGGAATCAACCCTTATCTATGCGAGATGGCCAATATCCGCGAGCAATGCAGCTGGGTGCACGTGGCCGACAAGCTTGCCGCCACGGAGAAGGCGCTGGCGCTCACCAATGCGGCGATAAACCGCGTCCGCTATCACGAGCCTCTCGATCCCCTGACGGCGGAAATGTGCCCGACCACGCTCGTGCTGGGCGGCGGCATCGCGGGACTGACGGCGGCGCTGGAACTGGCCATGGCTGGCCACCCGGTCTATCTGGTCGAAAAGTCCGACCACCTGGGAGGGAACCTGGCCCGAGTGGATCTCACTGCGCCCTATCTCGACTCGGCCCGGGATCTGCTGACGGAACGGCTCGTGCGCTTGCGCCAAAACCCCAACATCTCGGTGATGTTGAACTCCCAGCTTAAGGATCTCACCGGCTTCGTCGGGAACTACTCGGCCACGGTCGCGACCCATAACGGTCACGAGCTGCCTCAAGAGAAGACGCTCCATGTCGGCAACGTAATCGTGGCGACGGGCTATAAGGAATTTGACGCGAGCCGCATCACTCACTACGGTTACGGAAAACTGCCCGACGTCATTACTTCCTTCGAGTTCGAGGAAATGCTGCGCGCCGGCCGGATTCAGTTGAAAAGCGGGCGGCCGCCGCAGTACGTGGCGATCATCCACTGCGTCGGCTCGCGCAGCAAGGAATTTCACGCCTACTGTTCGCGCGTCTGTTGCATGACCGCGCTCAAGTATGCGCACGAAATCAAGAGCGCTCTGCCGGACTGCTACGTCTCGGACGTTTACATCGACATGCACGCGTTTGGCAAGGGCCACGAGGATTTCTATAAGAAGAGCTCGGAAGTCAAGACGCTGTTCCTGATGTATGGCAAGAACGAGCGTCCGGTCATCCGCAAGGCGGGCCCGGGCGACGATTGTCAGATGCTGATTGAAGTCGACGAGAAGCTTTCCGGCGAGCGCATCGAAATCCCTGCAGACATGGTCATCCTCATGGTCGGTATGGAAGCGCGCCCCGATGCGGGTGAAGTGGCCCGGCTGGTCAACATCAGCGCCGATAAAGACGGCTGGTTCATCGAAAGCCACCCCAAGCTCGACCCCGTGGCTACAACGACGGACGGCATCTACATCGCCGGCACATGCGTGGCGCCCAAGGATATTCCCGATACCGTGGCACAGGCGCGCGCTGCAGCCGGCCGGATCCTGGCCAAGATTGCCAAGGGCAAGATCGAGATCGAGGGCGTCTTTGCGGAAGTCAATGAGGACCTGTGCTCGGGTTGCCGCATGTGCAATGAACTTTGTCCTTACAGCGCGATTGTGTTCGATGAGGTCAAAAAGCGAAGCCATGTGATCCCGGCGGCCTGCAAGGCTTGCGGGGCATGTGTCGCGGCGTGTCCATCGGGCGCCATCAAAGGCCGTCATTTCACCGATCAGCAAATCTATGCTCAGATCGAGGGAGTACTGGCATGAGTTACGAACCCAAGATCGTCGGCTTTCTCTGCAATTGGTGCTCCTACACGGGAGCAGATCTGGCGGGCACGAGCCGGATCCAATATCCTCCGAATATCCGCGTCATTCGCGTCATGTGCACCGCCCGCATCGACCCCACCTTCGTCGTGGACGCGCTCGCCAAAGGCGCCGACGGGGTCCTGATCTGCGGCTGTCACCCCGGCGACTGCCATTACTCGGAGGGAAACTACAAGGCAATGCGTCGATTTCCATTGCTCAAGAGATTGCTGAAATCTTACGGCATCGAGGATGAGCGCGTGCGTCTGGAATGGGTCAGCGCCAGCGAGGGACAGAGATTCGCCGACGTTGTCACCGACATGACGGAACGAGTGCGGGGCCTCGGACCCAGCCGCGTCCATGCCACATTGCTGACCGATCAGCGGGAGAGGTGAGCCGTGACCGAGAAGAAGAAGCTTCAGATTGCCCTTTACTGGGGCGCGGCGTGCGGAGGATGCGACGTCGCCGTCCTGGACACCAACGAATTCATCCTCGACGTCGCGGCCGCCGCCGATATCCGGTTCTGGCCGATCGCGGTGGACGGGAAATATAAAGACGTAGAGGCGATGGCGGACGAGGAGCTGGACCTGGCCATCTTCAACGGCGCGGTGCGCAACAGCGAAAACGAGCACGTGGCGAAGCTGCTGCGCCGGAAGAGCAAGATCCTGGTGGCCTTCGGCTCGTGCGCGCACATGGGAGGGATTCCCGGTTTGGCCAATCTGACCACCCGGGACGAGATCTTTACAGCCGCGTACCTGAACAACCCTTCGATCGAACCGGGCAATCGCACCGTCCCCTACCACGAGACCCTGGTCGACGGCATGAAACTGGACATTCCCGTGTTTTACAAGCGGGTTTACAAACTCGCCAGCGTAGTGGACGTGGATTACTTTGTGCCCGGCTGCCCGCCGGACCCCGCTCAGGTCAAGAACGTGCTGCTGGCCGTCGTAAAGGGAGAACTGCCGCCCAAGAAGTCTGTGGTGGGCGCTTCCGACCGGACCGTTTGCGATGACTGCCGGCGCCAGAAAAAAGAAAAAAAGGTAAAGCGCTTCAATCGTCCCTTTGAGATCATCCAGGATCCGGATGTTTGTTTGATGGAGCAGGGAATTCTCTGCATGGGCTCGGTCACGAGATCCGGTTGCGGCGTCCGCTGCCCCAACAGCAACCAGGGTTGCCGCGGCTGCTATGGTCCCGCGCCATCGGTCAAGGACCAGGGAACAAAATTCCTGAGCGCTCTCGCCTCGATAATCGACAGCAAGGATCCGTCGGAAATCGAGGAAATCCTCAGTCGCTTGCCTGACTTCGCCGGTTATGCATATCGGTTCGGCATGCCAACCTCGACTCTCCAAAGGAGCCACCGCTCATGACCCGTACAATTAAGATCGATCCAATCACCCGCCTCGAGGGGCACGGCAAGGTCGAGATCTTCCTGGAGGATGACGGTTCGGTGAAAGACTGCTTCTTCCAGATCCCCGAGCTGCGCGGCTTTGAGCGCTTTGTCGTAGGCCGTCCGATCGAGGAGTTGCCGCGCATTACCACCCGAATCTGCGGAGTCTGTCCTGCCAACCACCACATGGCCAGCGCAAAGGCCGTGGACGGCTGTTTCGGAAACGAGGTGGCCCCCCTCGCCCACAAGCTGCGCGACATGTACCATCATGCTCACTACCTCCACAGCCACATCGCGCATTTCTATGCGCTCGCGGCGCCCGATTTCGTTTGCGGGCCAGATGCGGATCCTGCCGTGCGCAATATTCTGGGGGTTGTGGCAAAGGTCGGCCTCGAGATCGGCGGTCAGGTTATCCGGGCCCGCGCTCTGGCGCAAGACATTCAACGGATCGTTGGCGGGCGCGCGACACATCCGGTGTTTTGCCTGCCGGGCGGTGTCTCGAAAGGGATCACCAAGGCGGAGCTTGAAGAAATCAGACCGATGGTCAAAGAGCTGTCGGGATTTGCCGATTTTTCTCTGAAGCTGTTCCGCGACGTTGTCTTAGGCAACAAGGCGTACGTCGATCTCATTCTCCACGGCCCCTACACTCTCGACGTCCAGTACATGGGTCTGGTCGACGAGAATAATGCCCCGAACTTCTACGATGGTCAGGTCCGCGTGGTCGATTTTCAAGGCAAGGAGATCTGCAAGTACAAGCCGGACGAGTATTTCGAGTACGTGGCTGAGCACGTTGAACCGTGGAGCTATCTCAAGTTCCCTTACCTCAAGAAGCGGGGCTGGAAAGGATTCAGGGAGGGTATCGATTCCAGCATTTACTGCGCCGCGCCGCTGGCGCGCCTGAACGTCGCCGACCGGATGGCCACGCCCCGGGCGCAGGAGGCTTTCGAGGAGATGTTCACGACCCTTGGAGCTCATCCGTGCAAGGCGCTTTTGGCGCACCATTGGGCGCGCCTCGTGGAAATGGTCCAGAATGCCGAAATGCTGGAGCGCTATTGCGCAGATCCCGAGATCACAAGCGACAAGTACCGCGTCGTCCCGAAGCAGATCACCGGCACCGGCGTCGGGATCGTCGAGGCCATGCGCGGCACCCTCACACACCACTACACCTGCGACAAAAACGCGATCTGCACGAGCGCAAATCTTATCGTCGGAACAACCAACAACAACGCCCCCATCCAGATGGTCACAAAGAAAGTGGCCAAAGAGTTTATCAAGCCGGGCAAGGAGCCCGACCAGGGAATCCTCAACATGATCGAGATGGCCTTCCGCGCCTTCGATCCCTGCTACAGTTGCGCTACCCACTCGCTGCCCGGGCAAATGCCGCTCGACGTCTGCATTTATAAAGGAGGCGATCTCTACCGCCGCTTCCGGAGATGAAGACGCTGCTGCTAGGCATGGGGAACCCGATCCTGTGCGACGATGCTGTGGGCGTGCGGCTGGCCCATGACTTCAAGGAAAAGCTGACGGGCTTCCCGGGCCTTGACGTCATGGAGGAATGTTCCGTCGGCGGACTCAACCTCCTCGACATATTCAGCGGCTACGACCGCGTTATTGTCCTGGACTCCATCCGCACGGGCACGGATTCCGCCGGCGAATGGTACTATTTCACGGCAGAAGCATTGCGTGAAACCCTGCACCTGACGAACATACATGACGTCAATTTTGCCACTGCCCTCGAGCTCGGTCGCCGTGCAGGCATGCCCCTGCCCGAACTCAAAGATATCCACATCTTCGCGGTCGAAGCCAAGGACAATTTGACCTTCTCGGAGCGCATGACGCCGGAATTGGAGGAAGGGTTCCCCTGTTACGCTTCCGCCATTTTCAGCGAAGTCAAAAAGCTGCTGCAGGCTTAGCCGGGATTATTATTGAAAACGACATAGCTGGCCGCCCCCCGCGGCGTACAGAGCCGCGAGCGTAAGCGAGCGGGTTGTCACGAGAGTGCACACACCGCGCGTATGGCACGACCCCCCCCCCCGCTCCCTGACGGTCGCGGCTCTGAACAACGTTGCGCCCTTCGCGCCGGACCTTCATGAATAATTGGGATTGAGAATTGTTGATGGAAGCGCCGATCTCCGCCTTCCTCTGAAACAGTCGATGCAAGCGCAGGAGCGCCCGTTTCGCGGGGCGCCTGCTTTCATCTGCGCTTTGTTCTCTTCTTGGTCCGCTGGCGGATGCGGATCGGCGTGGCGTGAAAGCCGAACCGCTGGCGGAGTTGGTTGACCAGGAAACGCTCGGTCGAAAAGTGCAGCCGCTCGCGGCCCGAGGTGAAGACCACAAAAGTCGGCGGAGACGAACTTGCCTGGGTGATGTAGCGAATGTTCAGCTTTTGGCTGGGATTGCCGGCAATCCACTTCTGCGAGAGATCCGGAGCGAAGATGTTGTTCAACAGGCCGGTCGGGATGCGGACTTGCCGCGCCGCCCAGGCTTTTCCGATCATGTCGAACAGCTTCGAGACGCGCTGGCCCGTCAAGGCGGAAACGGTCACGACGGGAGCATAGGCAAGGTACTTCATGCGCCGGCGGATCGCGTCCGTGTACTCTTCGACCGTGTGCTCGTCTTTGTCCAGCTTGTCCCACTTGTTGAGCACAATGATGGCAGAACATCCCGACTCTTCCACGTAGCCGCCGATTGCAGCGTCAAGCTTGGTGACGCCCTCTTCCGCGTCCACGAGCAGCAGCGCCACGGCGGCCCGGGCGAGGCTCTTGCGCGCCATCACGACGCTGATTTTCTCTGTCCGGGCCTGGGTCCGGCCCTTGCGCCGGATCCCCGCGGTGTCAATGATCCGATAGCGCACGCCGTCGCGGATCAGCAGCGTGTCGATGGCGTCCCGCGTGGTCCCTGGAATCTCGCTCACAATCGTCCGTTCCATCCCGAGCAGCCGGTTCACCAGCGCCGACTTCCCTACGTTCGGCCGCCCCACAACGGCGACTGCAATCTCCTCAGCCGGCTCCGGCGTGACTACCGTCACGATCTCGCCTGCAAGCGCGGCGATGGCGTCGAGCAGTTCTCCAATCCCCCTCCCATGCTCCGCTGAGACGGCAAACAGCTCCTTCGCCCCGAAACTGTAAAACACCGCCGCATGAGTCTCGATCTCCGGGCTGTCGATCTTGTTCACAACGATCCAGATCGGTCTCCCGGCTCGGCGCAGAATGGGCAGGAGCAGTTCATCCAGCGCCGTGACTCCTGCGCGCCCGTCAACAACCAACAGCAGGAGGTCCGATTCGGCGACGGCTTTCTCAACCTGTTCGAGAACCTTTTCAGGGATGGCATCGCGCACGTCAGGAATCATGCCGCCGGTGTCCAGGATTTCGAATGTTCGGCCAGCCCAACTGACCGTGGCGTAGATGCGATCGCGCGTGATCCCCGGCTCATCGCCGACGATCGCCTTGCGGGCGCCGCACAAGCGGTTGAAGAGGGTCGACTTGCCGACATTCGGCCGGCCGACGATTGCGACTCGAAACATGGGTGCTTGACTCCGGCCCAAAGAATAGGGAGCAGCGTCGGAGAGGTCAAGATCAATCCAAGCTCTATGGAGGAACGACGGGCTGTCATGTTTAGCTTCCACCGGGCCCCAAAACTGCTATGATTATGCCTTTTTTGAGGATCGGCAGGACGCACCGGGATCCGACGCTTCTGGCTTTTTTTGCTGATGTTGCTGGCAGGGCTGGCAACGGAGGTCGGCAGCGCCGTTGCCTTCTCTGCCTGCCACACGGGAGCACCGCGAACACCACCTTGCTGCCCATGGGCTGATCAGCGGGAGGGGCGATGGCTCTGACACTTCTGCTGGCCGTGCCCTGACCGCGAGGGTGTCAAGAAGGAATAGCGTCTTGGTAACCGAAGCTGATATTCTTGAGATAGAATACTGGTACCGGCGTTATGCGCGATCATTCGCTTCGGCAGACTCGTCGGTCGAGCCAGCCCTGCGACTGAAGGAGGACCACTCCGTTCGGGTCGCCCACGAGATGCGCAAGCTCGCCGCCGCACTGAAACTCGACGGTGAGGAGGCGCGTGTCGCCGTGCTGGCAGGCCTGTTGCATGATATCGGGCGGTTCGAACAATACATGCAATACGGGACTTTCGTCGACGCGAAGTCGGTGGATCACGCGGAACTCGGTGTTCAGGTGCTCGTGTCGGCAAAACTTCTCGACCGGTTCACGCAGCCTGTGCGGGCGCGGATCCTTGATGCTGTGCGGTTCCACAACCGCGCGGCCATCCCCGACGGGCTGTCCAAAGAAGGCTCGCGACTTGCCCGCATGCTGCGCGATGCCGACAAGCTTGACATATGGCATGTTGTCACGGCTTACTACGAAGCGCCCGATAAGGCCAGGATCAACGCAATCGATCTGGACCTTCCCGACAGCGACCGGATAAGTCCTGCAGTGGCCCATGCCGCCCGGAGCGGCGCACTTTGTGATGTGAAAGAACTCCGAAGCATCAGCGACTTCAAGGTGCTGCAGGTGACATGGATCTACGACGTCAACTTCACCGCCACCTTCAGGGAGATCGCGCAGCGGAGGTTCATGGAACGAATCCGCGATGCGCTTCCGCGCACGGCGCTCGTCGAGAGTATCTACCGCAATGCCCGCCGGCATCTGGAGGAGGGGCTCAAATCAGATCTTGCGGACATATAATGGAATCACTCAGGGGAGCACGTAAGGGGACGGGGTGGTGCGCGAGGCTCCAAAGGATCGCGCTTCCTGTTGCCGGAGAAAGACGGCCGGTTCCGGGATGACCCGTCCCAAAAAGGGAAGCGAGATCAGACGATCGGCGCGCTGATGGGCGCCGAGGAACCGACAAATCCGGACATGGTTGACATCGGCTTTCACTTGTTCCACGCCAGCTCAAGGAGATCAGCATGAGCGAGAAGATACGTGTCGGAATCATCATATGTCACAGGTATCACACGTGCGCCGGCGGCAAATGCTTTCGCGCCCTGCGCAATCGAGAGGGTGCATTCGAGATTTACCGCGACAAGGGGATCGATCTTGTCGGGTACACGACTTGCGCCGGCTGTCCAGGAGGCAACGTCGAGTATGCGCCCGAAGAAATGCAAAAGAACGGTGCGGAAGTCGTCCATCTGGCGACCGGCTTGGTGGTCGGGTATCCGCCCTGTCCCTACGTCGGCTTTTTCAAGCAGTTCATTGAATCGCGGTACGGGTTGAAAACCGTAATCGGCACGCACCCGATTCCAGAAAAGTACTATCGCATACACACAGCTCTCGGGACCTGGTCGGATCCTGTGTGGAACGAAATCCTGAAGCCGACGCTCACGGACGAGAAGACCCGCCTGGCATACAACTGAGCGTCTTCTCAGCAACGCCCCCGCCGCTGGATTTCGGCCAATTCCAGATGATTGAAGCCAAGCAGCACAACAAAAATGGCAATTCGGGCGAAGCCAACCCCATGCTCTTCTCCAACCGAAAGAGCGGATGCGCTCGAGGACGAAGGTAAATTCGGCGAGGCGGAGCCACGAAACAGGCGCCACAAGAACGCTGCCTGGCTTCCCGCGCTCTCCGAATGTGGCTGTCATTTTGAGTGCTGCTTTTCAATTGCCGACAAGCCGTTTTTGCGCACCTGGCCCACGTTCAGGAATTTACCGACGGGCAGGAGATGTTTCTCTGCAGGAAAGTTTTTATAATCCACTTCCTTAAGAGACCTCCCCACCGTCTTCCCCGAGCAAGTCCCCGATGGCGCTCTGGCCGTGCCAGATCCGGTGCAAACGTCACTCGCTTCCCGGTTTGATCAGTCGATAGCAGACCAGGATTTTCAGCACATTCAGCCAGCGGGTTCCCTCCCGGCTCGGCGGCAACCTCTCCGCCCAGTAGCCATCCAGCTGCAACTGGTCCCACAGCAGCAAGGCCATCCAGCACGCCCCCGTTGCCGCGGCCGCTCCAGACGCATCTGATTCACGCGCACATGAATCACATAGCGTTCCGTGGGCGCCGCCGGTCGATCTTCGGGAAACAGCGAAACCGTTCCCAAACGGCGGCAATGGCGACGCTGGTCTTCCCGGCTAATTCATGAGTACCACCTCAAATTCCGGGGGAGTGACGATATGCTTTTTGACCGTGCACAGGTTAACGGTCTTCAGGACGGCCGCTTTGAGTTTTTCGGGAAAGTCCTTTGGACATGTGACCTCGATGCGAATCGGCGTGAACAGTTTCTTTTCGGGATCGCGTTGCGCTTGAAGGCGAACCCCTAGGCCCTCGGTGTTCAGCTTCCGAGCATTGCAGAATTCCAGTGCGTATATCCCGACACAGGTGGCAATGGACACGAAAAAGAGGTCGAACGGTTCGGGGGCTGATCCCTCACCACCGTTCTTCACGGATTGGTCCGTCCGGACTGTGTGTCCGTCATAGTGCGCATCGACCCGTTTTCCGCCGGGAAATGTAACGGTAATGCTCTTCATCTACACACCCTCCAACAGATCGTGGTAATGGAACGGATTTCCGTTGCTCGCACAGTTGTCGAGCACATTCTCGCACGCCTCCACCATGGCCGGTCGCGCGGGCAAGAAGCTCCGCCATGGCTGAGCGCTATAGCTGAGCTTGGGCAAGCCGGGGGACCTCACGGCGAAGGCTTCCTCTGGCAGCCGCAAGTCGCCTCTTCTGGGCACATGCCCTCGTTGCCCAGCGCCCCCTTCAAGGTTTCTTCCTCTTCTCCAGGAACCGGAGGTGGTGCTCATAGCCTTCGCGGACCATGGTGACTCCGCACTGGGGGCACGTGGTTTTCATGCATGGCGTGGCCGCCTGATGGGGAACCTTGGTGCCGCACTTGAGACAGATGCAGTTCCCCGAGGGACCGCCGCCTCGTTTGTGAATGCCGGTCATGACGAGTCCTCCTTGATGAGTATAAAGGGAGGGTAAAGCAGAGAGCAGGGAGCTGAACTGGCTTCGAGCCCTCGCTTGTGTCCCACACGTTGTCCTTTGTCTACCGTCACTTTTCCTCTTTTGCCTTTCACTTCTAGTCTTTCCCCCATCACCGCCGCATTCACAATCCAAACAGCCTCAATCCGTATCCCGCCGCCAGACCGGCGGCGAAGGTAATGAGCTTGACCTTGAGAAATTCCCGCCAGGATTCCGCGAGCAGGGGCAGCATGCCATGGCCATCCTGGACCACGGAGGAGGCCGCCAGGGCGGAGAGGGGCAGAAGCCCATGCGCGTAGCCCACGACGAAGAGCATGTGGGGACCCGATTCCGGGAGGATTCCGATGAGGGCCGCCGCGAGCACGGCCCAGCCGGGATGGGTCTGGACCCATCCTTGAAGCGGCCCTCCCTGCGCCTTGATCCAGACCATCACGGAGAGGGCCCCCAAGGTCCAAGCGAAGATGCGGGGTACGTGTTCGCGGGCCACGTGGCGGTAGAGGTGCTCCTCCAGGAAGTGCTCGGGGGCGATGAAGACCACCGCGAAGGCCACGACCGTTGCCAGAAGCAGCGTCACGCGGACCCAGTCCCACGTGCTGGGTCCCACGGCCCCAAGGGCCACCCCCAAGGCGAATAAGCCGAGGGCGGCGCACAGAACGGCCCTTGGGAAGGAGAACTCCCAGAAGGAGGGGCGGAGCGCCAGGCGGGAGCGCTCCTCTTCGCAGGGGTGAATCGCCAGGCCCGTCTCGCACCGGACCCCGCCGTAGGAGCGGCGGCCGCCGGCCTTGTCCACCACGAAGGCGAGGGCCAAGCCGTACAGGAAGAGACCAGCAAAGAGCAGGAACGCCGTTCTCGGCATGATCGCCAGCATGACAAAGGCTTCGTCCCCCGAGGCGGCCACCATGCTCCCCACGAGCGCGCCAAGGGAGATGATCCGGTGGATGTAAAGCGTAACGTCGGTAAAGGCCCCCAGGCACCCGGGGAAGGCGCCCACGAGGACCACGGCGGCGTAGCCCAAGACCTCTTGCTTTTCGAGCCACCGGGCCGCCAACCCGGCCGTGGCCACGTTCATGTACTCCACGAGGAGCATCATGGCGAAGACGAAGCCGGTGATCATGAGGGCGTCGCCCAGGACACCCTAGAGCGGGACAGAATCGGCAGCGCACGTGCGTCGGCCTGGACCCAGTGAATCCAGGAAGAGCCAACGGATTTTCGGATGGCCTGACGCAGCATACCCTCGGAAAAATCAACTCCGATCATCCGTATTCCGGGCCGAGCCAGTCGCAATGCACTGGAGCCTGTCCCGGTACAGAGGTCGACGGCTGTCTGGCCCTGCTGCAAATGTGCAACCTCGGCCAGGAAGTCCCGCATGCTTTCCAGTCGGTCGCCGGAATGAAGGCGAACAAACCGGTCATAGAAAGAAGAAAACAAGTTGTAATAGCATCGCCTGAAGTGCACGGCTATTCCTACTTCTAATGAGGACGTCGCGGATCCAATCCCTACTCAACGTTGTTCATGCGGCCATGTCGGACTTGGCTGTCGGATCAGTCCGTCACAGCCGGCTCGCTTCGGGCAGCAGGTCATCGGAAAGGCAACGCTCGCGGACCAGCGTCAGCAACCGGGCACCCTTAACTTGCTGAAAGGTCGCGCCCTGGCCAACGGTGCGCACAACCATTTCTTCGTCGACCACACGGGCGCCGGAGATGATCGTTGCCCCGTGATCGAACAGGACCGGCGAGAGCGGCGTGCTGGGCCCCAACACTATCACAATCGCTCCTTCACGGCAGAGTGACAGCAAACCATCCAGCGTATGGTTGATCAGCGCGCTGCCTGTCAGCGCAACTACCTCCGCCCTGGGTATCAAATCGGCAGCGGCGGCGGCCGGGTATTCCCCCTCTGCCGGATATTTCTCAATGACCCAGAGTTGTCCTGTCGCATCGCGCAATCTTGGGATGAAAGGGAAATGCCCAACCACTGCGACATGCCGGCCGCGGCCATGCTTGATCAGAACTTCGGCAGCGTTGATTTCCGAAGCCTGTTGCTCGTCCACCCGCAGCAACGAATTGATCGCGGCAACCCCGATGCCGGCCTCCACCAGATTGTCGGAGCGGGCGTATTCAGCCAGTTCCCGAGCGCTTTTCCGGTGCAGGCCTCCAGCATCCCGCACCTGCACGCGAACATGATCGTGCGGTTTCTCCTCAAGCACAGTCGAGGCCAGGCCGCAAAAGCGGCTGCATACGACGGTCCAGTGTGCGCCGACCAGCACCGACCGCACCGGAGCATCATCCGAGAGCTTCTCCAGCAAATCCTCTAGAATCGCCCTCTTCATGCCGTCCATTTTCGAGCTCCAGTGTATCTTGCTCTTCCTCTGATCACCGGCAGCCATTTCCCGGTTCTTATCCTGCATGCCGAGTACTCCACTTCATACTTCGTCTGGAGTGCTTCCTCTTCAACTGTCCTATGTCTCCGAGCGGATGCTCGCCGTCTTTGCCGTGCATCTTTGCCTCGCCTATAAGCAACTCAAGAAGATGCTGAATGCGATCACCCGGATCTTCGAACCGGCCGCCAATCGCCTGCATGGAGCATCCTGCGAATCTTGCGGCGGATCAGTTCGCGTTTCAGCGAGCTCATGCGCCGGATGAACAGAATCCCATTCAGATGATCCACCTCGTGCTGGAGCGCGCGGGACAACAGGCCGTCGCTCTCCAGATGAACCGATGCGCCCGTCGCAGCATGTCTCCAGGCAACGGTCCGGATAGAGAATGACGTCGCGAATCATCAGTGCTCCCGCAAATGCGCCTTGGGCCGTGACGGAACATGAAAAACCTTTCCCGCTCGCCGACGGATGACGATCTCTCCGTCTCGCTCAAGTATCTCGAGTCGCTTCGCTGCTTCTGCGGCAGGAATTCCCAAGCCGCGAGAGACATCCTGAACGGTGCACGGGCGGCGGCGCAGCAATCCCATAATGACTGCTTCGCCCGCTCCGATGGCGGTGTTGTGCTCCGAAGCGTGAGGCTCCGAGACAACCTCCGCACGATCTCCGAAGATCCCAGCCAGGGAATGCATGGTGATGGAGTCCACGGCCAAAGCATATTTTCCCGCCGGAGGACGCAACACGGTGTTCAACTGGATGCGGTCCGGCTTCAGCTGTTCCGCCAACTGGGCCATCCTTCCCACCTGCGCCCGACCAGCAGTGAAGCGTTTTAACAGAAAAACTTCCAGCCAGATCTGTCCTCCGAATTCCTCGCGGAATGACCCCATGCCCCACAAGACTGCCGCAAAGTCGAGATCCGGGTGAGGCCGGTTTACCGTTTGAAAGACTTCTTCGCTGCCCGCGGAAGGGATCACAACATCGGCTTCCAGCAGGCCGCGCCGCACTTCCGGAACCCATAAAAGAGAGCCGTTCGTCAATACGGCGATCGGTGTCCGGGTCAGCCGCCTGATGCCGGCGATCAGTTCATCCAGACGGCTGTAGAGCGTCGGTTCTCCCGAACCAGACAACGTGATATAGTCCGGTTCAGCTTCTTCGGCAAGCTGCTCCGCGATTTCGCTAAGGATAGCTTCGAGGGGCACGTATTTCTTTCGGGTGAGGGTCTTCTCGACAGTCCGCCCAAGTTGACAGCAGACACAGTCGTAGCTGCAGGTTTTGTATGGTATCAAATCGATATCCAGCGAGCGCCCCAGGCGCCGCGAGGGCACCGGTCCGAAAACATACTTTAAGGTGCTGGCCATCATTTGCTATCGCACCGCGGGCGTGGCGACGGTCCGACCGCGCTACGTCACTCCAATTTTGTGGCCGAGACTCTCAGGGTTTTCAGTGGTCGCAGAGGTTTTCTCCCGCCCGGAGCGAACCCGCGAGGTAATCCAATACCAGTTTTTCCGGCGTTTCGGCAGCAGCCCCAACTACCACTTGAATGCCCTGTTCGGCAAACAGCCCCAGGGCGCGCTGCCCCATGCCGCCGGCGATGATCATCGTCGCGCCGCGTTCCGCCAGCCAGGAAGGCAACAGACCCGGCTGATGCGGAGGCGCCTCGATTTCTTCCCGGCTGACGATCTTTTTCTCTGGGGCGTCCACGTCGACGAGGGCAAAACGTTCGCAATGGCCGAAATGCATGGCGAGTTTTCCGTTTGCCAGGGGAATTGCGATCTTCATGTGTTTGTTCTCCTTCAATGATTGCCGTTTGAACATCAGGCATTACGGTGCTGAGTTACCAAATCATGATACCGAAATAGCCGGTTATGAATTTTGCCGATACATAGAGAAAGTAAAGCCCGAAAACGAGTTTGAGCGTGTTTGATTTGAACTTTTTGATCATCGCAGTCCCGACCTGCGCTCCTACCACTGTACCGATTGCAAGCAAGAGGCCGGCGCCAATGGCAACATGACCTTGTGCCATCTTGATAGCGCCGCCGACTACCGCCAGGGGGATCATGGTAGCCAGTGAAGTGCCCATGGTAATGTAGACGGGCGCACCAAAAAGGTAAATGAGGCCCGGAACGAGGGCATAGCCCCCTCCAAGTCCAACAATTCCTGTCAGCATTCCGATGACAAAGCCGAAAATAGAGAAGCCAGATTTGTGTTCCGGGATTGAGTTGCCTTCCTGTTTGCGTCTGGCCCCCTTGCCTAGCCCTTCATAGCTCATGCGTATCGCCGGCCAGAGAAATGCAAGATGGTCATCCGGCTCTTCCACATCGCAGTCCAGAAGGCGCGCGTCGGAACCTAGCACCCGGGCCAGGCTCACAGACAAGGCCGTCTTGCCGGTTCCGCCCTTGCCTGAAGCAACCGCCAGAATCATGAGGCGTCCCCATTTGGACGTCGTGTCTGTCCGCCGAAATACCCGCGCCTGCCTCTTTGCATGGCTGTTTCCTCGTCAACCGCGTCCTGCCCAGCCGTTGCGCGTGGTATCGATGCGGCCGAATTTGGCCGTATACGGCTTGATATCCAGGAGAGGAGTGCCATCCAGGATGTCCACATTGTTGATATGAAGCGCGCTCCCCTCGCGACAAACCAATTCCGCAATGCTCAGCCCCATAGGATTGGGCCTGCAGGTTGCACGGGTTGCAAACACCCTTCGCTCGACATCCTGGAGGAAGGGCTTCACCACAAGGCGTGTCGGCCCGCTCTGGTGGAAGTGATAGACGAGATAAATGTGCGAGAAGCCTTCGAGGTCGCGCAGGCCTTCCGCCAACTCAGGAAGGACCTCCACTCTTCCCTTGCCGCCACTCGCGTAGGCCGGGTGAATGGGCGTCTGATCCGCAACGATATGCTCGCTGCGGATCACGCCGATGGGTTTGTAGGTAATAGCGGCATTTGTCATGCCCAATGCCCTTCAACGTCAGCGGCTTTGGCCTCAGGAAGTTCTCCCTCGCGGCATTGTTCAAGAGCCGCGGCGAGGGCGGGCGCATCGGCATGGTATATCCTTATCCCGGCGGCGGTAAGAACGCGAAAGGCTTTCGGGCCGCAATGCCCGGTTACGAGGGCCTTTGCTCCCAACCTTGCCACGGTTTCAGCCGACTGGATTCCAACCCCCTGTGCCGCGTTCAGGTTCTGCTGGTTATCGACCACTTCGAAGGATTCACTTTCCAGATCGTAAACGGGAAACTTCGGGGACCGGCCGAAGCGACCATCCAGGGGAGCGTTGAGATCGTTCCCTGGTGTTGTAAACGCTATCTTCACTGACCTACTCCTTATTTTTCCATTTCCGGAGACCAGACCCTCCAAACATTGCCCACCAGATCCGGGCCGGGCTTCAGCGTCAGTTCCCCGGGCAGCCAGCCGGCGGGAGCGGCTTCTGCGCCCTTGGTGGCACGTACGTGCTGGAAGGCCTGGATCTGGCGCACCGTCTCGGCAAACTTGCGTCCGACCGGTGGCGTCAGCACTTCCATGGCCTGAATCACGCCATCCGGATCTATGATGAAGCGCCCGCGCATCTCGATTCCCTGGTTCTCGTCATACACTCCATAGGCGCGCCCGACATTGCCCGCCTGGTCCGACGCCATGTGGAACGGCACGCCGCCTTTGACCATCTTGGTCAACTCGTTGTCGTTCCACATCTTGTGCACAAAGTGGCTGTCTACGCTCACGGAGATGACTTCCACACCCAACTCTTGCAGAACAGGGTACTTGTCGGCGACCGCCGACACTTCGGTCGCTCAGACAAAAGTGAAGTCGCCGGGATAAAAGCAAAGAACAAGCCACTTGCCGAGATAATCGGCGAGTTTGACGCTGGTGAATGCGCCGCGACAATACGCCGGCGCGGAAAACTCGGGAGCCTTTTGTCCCACACGTGCAGCCATGGTCTTCTCCATTCGGAATGTATTGGTTTCATCGGTTTGTGGACCACTTGGTTTGTTTCCAACCACAGTCCCGGTCACACGAGCACATCCTTGCGGCTGATCAGCCATCGTGGCTCCTTCTTATATTCGGGGCGCCGTGCCTGCCCGTTTTACCGCCGCGGCGCCATCACATGCGGGGCGCCCGCCGCCGCCGAAGCCGCGTGCAGACAGGTGGCGGTCATTCCGCCGCAGTTCCGGTCTCGATCGCGGAAAGGCGCTTCTTGATGAAGTCAAGTTCCGATTGCAAGGCCTCGGCCTCGTTCTTGAGTACCTGCTTCTCCGCCTCTGGATCGGGTTTCAAGTACGGTCCGGCATATGCGCCAAACCGCATCCAGCCAGGCAGACCGGTTGCGTAGAATCGGTGTCGCCATCCGCGTCCGCCGCCGAAGCCGCGACCCCAGAAGGCCCCCCTGCGGCCGAAGCCCATTCCGAAACCGCGTCCAGGCGCGGGATTCGCGTATCCCGGCATCCCGAAACCCGCACAGTAGCCGGCGCCGCG
>Ga0315282_10003358_pt1 | contig 28752 bp, 31 predicted proteins | sample YL17G07_20_MG_FD_203693 | JGI IMG/M metagenome (GOLD analysis project Ga0315282, IMG submission 203693) | Sediment microbial communities from Yellowstone Lake, YNP, Wyoming, USA - YL17G07_20 | ecosystem: Environmental > Aquatic > Freshwater > Lake > Sediment | place: USA: Wyoming | collected... | reverse complement strand
CCCTCAATTCCAGCGACGCGCAACTCGGTTGCCTTTGTGATAGAGACTTTCTTTCCCATTTTCATCAATATATATTAAATATATATCTACTATTTAAAGTTAACTATCGAAAAAGCTAAATACGTACGAAACTTGTGTCAAAAAACTCGGTCAATCTTCATCGTGTTTGAATCTGGGTGGTTTTTCTTCTATCGGCTTCGGGTGTACCAACATGTCAAGCTTCGGGGCAAGTCTTGTTTCTTTGATTTCGAGCTTCAAAATTGTCTTGGCTATATCCCTGAGGGCCAAACTTGCAGCGATTCGGGGGTAGGCCACGACCACGGGGAGGTTTTGCCTGAACGCATCCTCTATCAGATCATCATCGTCAACCGACCCGAGCACCGGAGCTATGTAACTTGCATAATCCATCCAGTTGTTCATTATCGTTCCCCGCGGCACCCTGTTCATAACCACTCCAATCCCCTTTGTCCCAATGATCTGCTTGAGACCCGCGGCAGTCTGGCGAGTGGAGAATATCGAGTCCACGTCAGGGGTCACGACAAAGAGGAGCCCGTCAGCTATCGCCGTAAGAATCACGTGCTCGAATGTTACCGAAGCGGGAGTGTCAATAATTATGTACGCGAAGTTCTTCCGGAGCAGCGCCATCATCTTCTTCAGCTGGCTGATCGACTGCTTGACGAACTTGGTCATGTCCCGTCCCCTGGTCGGGAAGAACCTCCCACCCACCGGGAGTATGGCCAATTTTGGGAATATCGGGCTCTTCCCGAGCCTAAGCTGGCAGAGGTAGATCGCGTCTGCCAATGAGCATTTATCGTGCATCACGTCTGAGAGGGTTGCGTCGACGCCCGGGCACAGCTTCAGCTCGGCCGTTTTCACGTGAGGGTCGCCATCCACCACAAGGACCATGTCGTCCTGGAGCTTGCTCAGCCAGGCCGCCACACCTATGGAAACGGTTGACTTCCCGACGCCGCCCTTTGTCCCGATCACGGAGATTACAGGCACAATTATCTCCATGCCATTTGGCGGTTATAACATATATTTTTTGGTTCGTGTGCGCGAAGCGGGCGGGGCACCGTTATTTTTAACCCACCCACCACAACTATCAGGGAGAAACATGCAGAAGGGAGTCTACGTCAGCGAGTTCATCCGCGGGGCCAGGAAGGAGATAAACCTCCCCAAGAGAGTCAGAATCTTCGACACCACGCTCAGGGACGGGGACCAGACTCCGGGTGTCTCGTTTACCCCCGACCAGAAGATGCTGGTGGCCAAGCAGCTTGACCGCCTGGGCGTTGACACGATAGAGGCCGGCACCCCCGTTGCTTCCGAGGGGGAGCGGAAGGCCATCACGGCCATCGCCAAGGCAGGGCTGAACACAGAGGTATGCGCGCTTGCCAGAGCGGTTAAGGAGGACGTGGACGCCGCCATCTCCTGCGACCCGGACTGCATCCATGTCTTCATCAGCACCTCGGACATCCACCTGAAGTACATGTTAAAAAAGACTAGGGAGGAGGTGCTCAGACAGTCCGTCAAGTTCGTGGAGTACGCCAAGGATCACGGCTTCACGGTGGAGTTCTCGGCCATGGACGCCACCCGGACGGACATCAACTACCTGAAAAACATTTTCAAGGCCACCATCGAAGCCGGAGCGGACAGGATAAACGTCCCAGACACGGTTGGCGTCATCACTCCCCGCGCAATGTATCGTCTCATAAGCCAGCTGAAGCCGCTGATAAAGGTGCCCATAAGCGTTCACTGCCACGACGACATGGGGCTGGCCGTGGCCAACTCCCTTGCGGCCGTGGAGGCCGGGGCGGAGCAGGTGCACGTCTCAGTAAACGGGCTCGGGGAGAGGGCGGGAAACACCTCGCTTGAGGAGGTGGTGATGGCGCTCAAGGCACTGTACGGCGTCAAAATTGGAATTCAGACGAAGCTTCTGGTGGAAACTTCAGAGCTGGTCGAGCGCCTTACCGGGATAACCGTCCCGCCAAACAAGGCAATAGTCGGCGACAACGCTTTCGCCCATGTGTCAGGAATTCACGCGCACGGGGTGATCGCTTTTCCAGGGACCTACGAGCCGATATCACCCGAGATGGTCGGACACCACAGGAGGGTGGAGCTGGGCAAGCTCACGGGAAGGCACTCGGTCGAAAAACGGCTTCGCACCATCGGGGTCAAAGCCGCAAGGAATCAACTGGAGGATATCACGCGCAAGGTGAAAGTTCTAGGCGACAAGGGGAAGGAGGTAACCGACATCGACCTCCGCGCCATAGCCGAGAGCGTCATCGGGGCATTGCCAAAGGAGGAGAAGGTCGTGGAGCTTAAGGAGGCGACGGTAACCACAGGGAGCACGATAACTCCGACGGCATCCGTCCGCCTGACCATACGTGGTGATGAGAGAATTTCCTCTGCAACAGGGGTCGGCCCGGTCGACGCCGCAATAAACGCAATCAGGGCCGCGGTAAGCGAGATATCCGGGCTCAAGCTCAAGGAGTACCACCTCAACGCAATAACCGGCGGTAGCAACGCGCTTGCTGAGGTCACGGTGAAGCTGGAGGACGAGAAGGGGAACGTCTACCTGGCGAAGGGAATCAGGGAAGACGTGGTCCTGGCAAGCGTGGACGCCATGGTCAACGGGATAAACAGGTACTTCGTCGGGAGAAAGTAGGCATGGAAGTTTTTGACGCCATCCGCAGGCGGAGGTCCGTCCGATCGTACATCCCAAAACCAGTGCCGAAGAAAAAGCTGGACAAAATTTTGGATGCCGCGCGCCTAGCGCCTTCAGCCGTAAACATCCAGCCTTGGCACTTCATCGTCGTGACCGACCCTGAGAAGAGGGAGAAGATAGGTGAGAGCGGGAAGTGGGCCGGGTTCCTCAAGGACGCGCCGGTCATCATAGTCGGATGCAGCGACAGGGAGGCCTCGCCGAAGTGGCACGTGATTGACGTCGCCATCGCGATGCAGAACATGGTTTTTGCCGCCACTGCCGAGGGGCTGGGGACATGCTGGGTCGGGAGCTTTGAGGAGGGGCTGGTCAGGAGGCTGCTGAAGATCCCGAAGCGTTTCGAGATAGTCGCACTGTTGACACTGGGCTACCCGCGCGAGAAGCTCGACCTCAAGAGGCAGATGGTGCACCTCCTGCACCGGAGAAAGAAATTGGACCAAATCGTGTCATACGAGGAGTACGGGAAAAAGCTTTAGGGGAGCAGAGAAAAAATTCCAACGTGGGCGTCTCACATGCCAAGTAAAAAATGGTTGCTGCGTGCTGCTGGGATTTGTGGAATAGTAGCTTCAGTCGTCGTGCTTGTGGGGACATTTGTCGCACTTTCCATGTTCCCCGGCTTTAACTGGTCGAACAACTACCTCAGTGATCTTGGAGGCAACTTGGGAGCAGCAGTGGGGTCTGACCTGGCATTCAACTCCGGGCTGATAGTCGGCGGGATATTTGCGATAATTTTTGCAATTGGCCTGTTGATAGCTCAAAAAGGGATTCTCGGACGCATAGGCGCGGTGATGTTTTTGATTGATGCAATCTCCCTTATGGGAATAGGGCTGTGCCCCATGACGGCTGCCAGTATCCTGTCCCAGTCTCACTTCTACGTTTCGATGACGTTTTTCGCCATGTTCCCCCTCGCAGCGTTCGTTCTCGGGGCCGGCGCCATCAGGGCCAAATCCCGAATGTTTGGGTTGTTAACAATTATACTCGGAATCATTGCCATTCTCCCGTGGCCCATCACGATGTCGATTAATGCGACCACGGAGGCCATTGCAGTAGCTCCAGTGCTGGTGTGGTGTGTGGTCCAAGGAGTGATGCTCTACCGCGCCGCCCCATCTAAGTGAGTTGCGTGGGGTTAAAACTCATAATTTTCCCTTTTGTACACTACTGTACACTAAAGTCTTAAATAGTACATCAGCGTAATTAAAGCGAAAGAAGGTGTTGAATTGAAAATACAAACTCCACGTGCGCTTGAGAATCTGGCGGCAGGGCTCAAGCCCCCATGCCTGCTGCCCGTGGTGTCCACCGTGGACGGTTGCAAGGACCCGGCCAAGATGTATCTGGGGCTGAGGCAGGCCTCCGAGTCCTCCTACCTTCTGGAATCCGCCGAGGGGCCGGGCGAGGCGGCGCGGTATTCGGTGATCGGCACCAACCCACTTCTCCACATCAAAATCAAGGGAGGCATACCCGAGGTGACGGGAAGGGAAGATATCGTCGAGGCCGCGCCCAAGGCTTGCGGAAAAGACGCCCTAGATTTTGTCAGGAAAACAATGATGCTCGGGAAGATGAACGTGCCCACCGTTGCATCCCGTTACATGCTCGGCGCTGTCGGCTACATCGGCTACGACTACGTCCGCTCGCTCGCAAACATAGGGAACAACACGGCCGACGACCTTCACCAGCCGGAGCTAGAGTTCATGCTTCCGCAAGGAATGGTGGTGTTTGACCACGCGGCGCGCAAGACCCATTACTGTTCCCTGATGCTACTCATTGACGGTTCTGACCTGCAGGAGGAGTACGGGAGCGCGCAATCTGCATTGAAAAATCTGATGGCAACAAAAGAAACAGGACTGGAAGATGGGCGACCAACCAAGATATCTGTTGGGTCAAACGTGACGGCAGGAGACTTTGAAAAAGGGGTAACGCGCGCCAAGCGTTACATCCGCGCAGGGGACGTGATTCAGACTGTGCTTTCGAGAAGGATCGAGCTCAACCCGGCCCCGCCTCTCGGCCGCTTTTACATGAACCTCCGGAGGATCAACCCCTCCCCCTACATGTTTTTCATCGACTTCCCCGAGCGGAGCATCGTGGGGTCCAGCCCCGAGATTTTGGTGAAGGTCCAGAGAAAGAAAGTAATCACCAGACCGATTGCCGGGACCAGGCGCCGGGGCAGGAGCAAGAAAGACGAGAAGACGATGGAGAAGGAATTGCTTTCGGACGAGAAGGAGCGGGCGGAGCACGTGATGCTGGTCGACCTCGGCAGAAACGACATAGGGCGGGTAGCGGAGTTGAGTTCCATGAAGGTTACGGAGTTCATGAAAGTAGAAAAATACAGCGACGTGCAGCACTTGGTCTCCAACGTGGAAGGAAAGCTGCGCCGGGGGATGGATTCATTCGATGCTTTGCGTGCGACTTTCCCGGCAGGCACAGTGACGGGGGCACCGAAGGTCAGGGCCATGGAAATAATTGAGGAGCTCGAGCCCACCCGGAGGGGGATATACGCCGGCGCCATCGGCTCATTCAGCTACACTGGCGACGCGGACCTTGCGATAACTATCAGAACCCTGGTGGCTCAAGCGGGAAAAGGGTATATCCAGGTCGGGGCGGGAATTGTGGCGGATTCAGTCCCGTGGAAGGAGCACTATGAAACCGAAAACAAGGCGCGGGCTTTGCTCCGCGCGGCGGGTGTGTAGATGAGAGTGGTCGTGATTGACAACATAGACTCTTTCGTGTACAACCTGGTCCACTACGTGGGCGAGCTCGGGGCGGAGCCGGTTGTCTTGACGAACCGCGCTTCAATCGCCGAGGTTAGACGAGCCAAGCCGGACAGGATAGTCATCTCTCCAGGCCCGAAGACGCCAAAGGAAGCTGGAATTTCCGTGGAAGTCATCAAAAAGTTCGGAAAGGAGACGCCGATTCTGGGCGTTTGTCTGGGGCACCAGGCCATTGGTTACGCATTCGGTGGAAAGATAGTCCCGGCGAAAAAGCTCGTCCACGGAAAAATGTCGAAAATCAGGCACGACGGGAGCGAGCTTTTCAAAGGAGTCCCCAACCCGTTCGAGGCCACACGCTACCACTCTCTGGCGGTCGAAAAGAAGAGTCTGCCAAAAGTGCTCAAAGTTACAGCCGTGACAGACGACGCAGACAAAGAGATAATGGGGCTCCGGCATGTGGAGTACCCGATTTTCGGCGTGCAGTTCCACCCGGAGTCTATTCTCACCAAGCACGGGAAGCGGATAATGAAAAACTTCTTGGAGATAAAAAAATGAGCAAAATCCAGGATGTAATCAGCAAGCTCATCGTCGGGGTTGACCTCAGCGAGGGGGAAGCAGAGGACGCGATGAAATCCATAATGTCTGGAGAGGCCACTCCATCCCAGATTGCGTCGTTTCTCACTGCACTCCGGGTGAAGGGAGAAACTGTGGAAGAGATCACTGCGTTTGCGAGGGTCATGCGGCATTTTTCAGTGAAGATCTCCCCCCATGTAAGCGGAACTCTGGTGGACACCTGCGGCACCGGAGGCGACAAAATCAAGACTTTCAACATAAGCACCGCCGCGATGTTCGTTGCAGCCGGCGCCGGTGTGCCGATAGCAAAGCACGGAAACAGGTCTGTCACGAGCAAGGCCGGAAGCGCGGACGTGGTGGAAGCCATCGGAGTCAGAATTGATCTGCCTGAGGAAGGGGTCAAGCGCTGCATAGAGGAGGTCGGGATTGGGTTCATGTTTGCGCCACGCTTCCATCCCGCCATGAAGCACGCTGCCCCCGTGAGGAAAGAGATGGGCATCAGAACGGTTTTCAACATCTTGGGCCCGCTGACCAACCCTGCTGGAGCTCAAGCCCAGCTCATGGGAGTTTACGACGCTTCATTGACTGAAAAACTTGCTCTTGTGCTTGACCGCCTCGGGTGTGAGCGGGCGATGGTAATTCATGGTATGGATGGATTGGATGAGATTTCAACGCTTGGCGAGACAAAAGTTTCAGAGCTCAAGGATGGGGCAGTAAAAACGTACGAAATTTCCCCAGAAGACTTTGGAGTTCGGCGGGCAAAAGCGGAGGACATAGCGGGAAAGACTCTGGAAGAAAACGCTAGGATGATGCTAAAGGTGCTGAAGGGGGAAGGCGGGCCAAAGCGCGACATAGTCCTGCTGAACGCCGCGGCCGCCATCCTTGTTGGCGGGAAAGCGAAGAATTTGGCAGACGGTCTTGATGTTGCCAGCAAGGTTTTGGACTCCGGAAAGGCATACGAGAAAGTTACGCAGCTGGTGAAGGCCTCGGGCGGCGACATTCAAAAGCTGAAAGCGTTGGGGGGCAACCTGTGAGCGTGCTTGAGAGAATTCTGCAGGATGTGCGACAGGATGTAAGCCACAGGGAGAAGACCCGCCCGGTTGAGGAGATGGACGTGAAGAGGTTCAAGAAGCGCAGCTTGGTCAGAGCCATCGAGAGGGCTCCGAGGACTCCGGTGATAGCCGAGATAAAGCGGGCCTCGCCATCGGCTGGGAACTTGAAGCTAGGCGTTGATGTCGTGAAGGTTGCGGAGGCCATGGTAAAAGGCGGTGCCGTTTCTCTCTCCGTCCTCACAGAGCAGAAGCACTTCCTTGGCGACCCGAGTTTTCTCCCGGCGCTCAGAAAGAAGGTAGATGTGCCGCTTCTCCGCAAGGACTTCATAGTAAGCGAGTACCAGGTCTACGAGGCGGCTGACATCGGGGCAGATGCCGTGCTGTTGATTGCCAGAGTTTTGGGAGATGAGCTGGAAAAATACATGCAGCTAGTAAAAGAGCTGGAGATGGAAAGCCTGGTTGAAGTATTTGACGCAGAGGAGATTGAGCTCGCGAGCTCGATTGGTGCCAACTTCATCGGGATAAACAATCGGAATCTGGACTCTCTGGAGGTCGACCTGCGCCGGACTGAAAGGCTGGCCCCGCTTGTTCCAGACGCCGTGACTCTGGTGAGTGAGAGCGGGATAACATCCCCAGCGGACGTAAGAATGGTCCTAGACGCCGGGGCAGACGCCGTGCTAGTAGGAACGGCGATAATGCGGGCAAAAGATATTGAGAAGGCGGTGAAATCTCTCGTGGAGGCGGGTTGATTGGTCAAAGTAAAGATATGCGGGTTCACACGGCCGGAAGACGTAAAAATCGCATGCAAGCTTGGCGCCGACATGGTAGGGGTGATCATGGTTCCGAAGTCGCCCCGCAACGTTTCTATTGGCCGGGCCAAGCAAATACTGGCCGCTGCCGAGAAGGGAGTTGAAAAAGTCGCCGTAATAATGCCACAGAGCTTGGCAGACATAGAAAAAATATCGGAAGAACTGAAGCCAGACTACCTTCAGCTGCATCTCAAGTTTCCGGCTGGTGACCTGCAGGATATTAAAAAGAGATTGGGTGCCCGTCTGATCGTGGTCGTTCCCATCCCTCCGCAGGTGGAGAACCGCCAGAGAATAGTTGACATGGCGAAGGAAGCGGATAAGGTGGCCGACTTGGTGCTGCTAGACACAAAGGGGCTGCACGGAGGCGGCACAGGTTTGACTCACGACTGGAACCTGAGCAGGGAAATCCGCGCAATTGTAAAAAAACCATTACTTCTCGCGGGAGGCCTGAATCCGGCCAACGTTGGACAGGCCATAAAGATTGTGCGTCCGTACGGCGTGGACGTGGCAACTGGCGTGGAGTCCAGCTTGGGGATAAAGAGCCCGGAGCTCATGCGAGAGCTCATGAATGCGGTGAGGGGAGCTTCCCATGAGTGATGGCAGGTTCGGGAGGTTCGGCGGGAGGTACGTCAGCGAAACACTGATGCACGCTTTGATTGAACTTGAGGAGGCTTTCAACAAATTCTGCCCGCGTCATGAGTTTCAGAGGGAGCTCGGTGACCTGCTCAGGGACTACGGCGGACGGCCCACTCCTCTTTATCACGCCGAGAACTTCAGCAAGCTGGTCGGGTGCAAGGTCTATCTCAAGCGGGAGGACCTGCTTTGTGGCGGCTCCCATAAACTGAACAACTCACTGGGGCAGGCGCTGCTCGCAAAGAAGATGGGGAAGACCAGAATGATAACTGAGACGGCGGCGGGGCAGCACGGGATTTCGGCTGCAATGGCTGCGAATGTCTTGGGCCTCGAGGTAGAAGTCTTCATGGGCGTGAAGGACATCGAGAGACAGGCCAGCAACGTGAAGAGGATGAAGCTTTTGGGCGCGAATGTGACGCCGGTCAAGACTGGCGCTGGAGTGCTGAAAGATGCGGTTTCAGATACTTTGAGGGAGTGGGCGGCATGTTCACGGGACACCCACTACCTCATTGGTTCGACCGTGGGGCCCCATCCTTTCCCGGAAATCGTAGCAACATTCCAAAGTGTGATAGGAAAGGAGACCAAGCAGCAGATTCTCAAGCAGGAGGGGCGGCTCCCAGACGCCATGGTTGCTTGCGGGAGCGGGGGCAGCAACGCCATAGGTGCTTTCAGACCCTTCTTGAATGAAAAAAGCGTCAGGCTGTACTTTGTTGAGGGCGGAGGCGACGGGTTAGACGCCAAGAACAGCGCCGCAGCGTTCGTGCTCGGCAGGCCAGGGGTCCTGCATGGCGGCCTGATGCAGGTGATGCAGGATGAAAATGGCCAGGTGATGCCGTCAAAAACTAGGGCCGCTGGCTTGAACTACCCCGCGAGAGGCCCTGAAATCTCTCACTTGTGCCATATCGAGAGGGTGAAGCCCGGTTACGCATTTGACAAGGAGGTGTTCGAAGCCGTGAAGGTGATGTGCAAGACGGAGGGCCTGCTCCCGGCGCTGGAAACCGCCCACGCGATAGCCTACGTGTTGAAACACAGGAAAGAATTTGCCCGAGACGAGGTCGTCGTCATCAGCTACTCCGGAAGGGGGGACAAGGACTTGGAAACGATAACGAGGTATTTCTATGGAAATTGAAGAAAAGTTCCGTCAGCTCAAGCAGAAAAAGGAGGGCGCCTACATGCCCCACGTTTACTACGGAGACCCAAGCGAGGAATTTTCACTAAAGCTGATAAAAACTCTGGCGAAAAGCGGCGCGGATTTCATCGAGTTTGGGATCCCATTTTCCGACCCGATTGCTGACGGTCCCACATTCATCGCTGCGTGCGAGCGGGCCCTGAAGGGAGGGGTGACGCCGGCCAAGTGCATAGCAGGTCTGAAAAAGCTCAGGAAGGAAGGGCTGGAAACTCCGATAGTCGTGACCACTTATTACAACATCATCTACTCTTCCGGGGTCAAAGCTTTCATGACTAAAATAAAAAACGCCGGGGCGCAAGCGGTGATTGTACCGGATCTTCCCCTCGAGGAGTCAGGAGAGCTTCGCGCCGCCGCCAAACGCCTTGGGCTGGACGTCATCTTCCAGGTGGCCCCCACGACATCTGATGAAAGGTTGAGAAAAATACTGGCCGCCGCGTCCGGCTTCCTTTACGTGATAAACGTCGAGGGGGTGACGGGCGCTAGAAAAAGCCTTTTGGATTCTACCGTTGGGCTCGTCCGGAAAATCAAGAAGCGCACCGACATACCTTTGATGGCAGGCTTCGGTATCTCCAGGAAGGAGCACGCGGCCGCCGTAGTCTCAGGAGGGGCGGATGGGGTCGTGACAGGGAGCGCAGTTGCAGAAATATACGCCAGAAACCTGAAAAGCCCCGAAAAAGCCCTGCCTGAAATCGCCAAATTTTCTGGAAAGATGAAGCGTGCCTGCGTCGAAGGTTACAGAAGGTGCTAGCCCATCAGCCCCAGGGCCTCACGTCCGGTCATCCCCTCTTTCACCCCGAGCGCAGCCGCTTTGGAAGTAAGTTTTACTATTTTTGCGTTCAAGGCGTCTTCAATCGTTTTTACCCCGGTCACCATTGCCGCGGCCTGTCCGAGCTTCTCCGCGGTGTCCAAGTTGAGGTAGCCGCACATCACATACCCCTTTGACGCTACCAGCAGGACCAAAGGTGCCGGATGTAAGGCAACTCTCACCCCAACGACCTTCTTGCCTTCGACCGATATCTCCCTTGTTTCCATCATGTCACAAATACTCCGTCAAGCGATAATTTAAATTGGATGACCGGTAGATGGATGTTCTGATTGCATGAAGACCCTGACGCTCAAGCTGAGACCCTTGGACATGGAAACCGGCCGGAGCATAGTGGTTCTGCACGAGGAAGACGCCGCGCTGCTCGGGCACGTTGCCGGGGACAGGCTGAAACTAGTCACCCCGGAGGTCACGCTGGTGGCAATAGGAAACACCACCAGAAGGCTGGTCCAGAGGGGAGAGATCGGAGCATTCGTTGAGACAAACAAAGCCTTGGGTCTGCGCGCCGGGACAGAAATCACGGTGTCGCTGACTCTTCGCCCAAAATCTGTCGAAGCCATAAGGAAAAAGATGGCCGGCCAAGAACTCACGGCAGATGAAATCGGGAGCATTGTTCAGGACATCGTTTCTGATCACCTCACAGCCACCGAGACAACGGCATTTGTGGTCAGCCAGTACGTCCGGGGGATGACGCTGGATGAGGTAAAGTACCTCACCGAACGCATGGTGGACACCGGCGATAGGCTGACGTTCGACATCAAGCCAATTTTGGATGTTCACAGCATAGGTGGAGTCCCCGGCAACAAGTACGCTTTGATTGCAGTGCCGATAGTCGCTTACGCGGGTTTGACCGTTCCAAAGACGAGCAGCCGGGCCATAACAAGCGCCGCGGGCACAGCGGACGTCATGGAAGTCCTGGCCAACGTTACCCTAAGCTTGGAAGAAATAAAGAAAATAGCCCTCAAAGTTGGCGGGGTCCTGGCCTGGGGTGGGGCGGTGAAGCTGGCCCCGGCCGACGACATCATAATCCAGATAGAGAGGCTACTCGGGATAGACCCTAAGCCCCAGCTGCTGGCGAGCGTGATGGCCAAAAAGCTGGCCGTGGGCGCAGACCACGTCTTGATAGACGTCCCGACCGGCCCAGGGGCGAAGGTCAATAATATGGAAGACGCGCACGCCATCGCCCATGATTTCATAGAGCTCGGCCATAAACTGAACATCCAGGTGGAAGCGGCCGTGACGTACGGCGGGCAGCCAGTGGGGTATGCCATTGGTCCAGCTCTGGAAGCGAAGGAAGCAATGGAGACCCTGCTGGGAAACGGCCCAAACAGCTTGATTGAAAAGTCCACGAGCCTGGCTGGCATAATGCTGGAGCTCGGGGGGGCAGTGGCGCCTGGCCTTGGAAAACAGATGGCAACGGAAATTTTGAAGTCCGGCAAGGCCTACCTGAAGATGCGCGAAATAATAGCCGCCCAAGGAGGGAACCCAGACATCAAGGTTAGTGATATTCCGGTCGGCGGCGTGAAGGAGGTGGTCCCCGCCCCGATTTCCGGTTACATGACGAGAGTTTACAACGAGAGGATAAACGAGATAGCAAGGGCCGCCGGTGCCCCCCACGACAAGGGCGCAGGCATAAAGCTAATAGTGAAAAACGGGCGCAAGGTAGAGAAGGGTGAGCCCCTCTTGGAGATTTACGCCGAGCACGAAACTAGGCTCGATGAGGCGTTAACCGTGTTGAAGGAAAAGCCCCCGATGAAAATCGAGGGGATGCTGCTAGAAAAAATCACTCACAGGCCGATGGAACTAGCTTAAAATCATCAGGCGACTAGTCCTCGCCGCCCATTTCTTCCCCGCCCATTCCTGGAGGACCTCTTGGCATAGATGGCCCCCTCTTGGACGAGGCAATGACATCGTCTATCCGGAGGATCATGATTGCGGCCTCACTCGCCGACTTTATGGCTTGGGTCTTCACTCGTAGTGGCTCCAGAACGTTCATCTTCTCCATGTCCGCGATTTCCCCTTCGTAAACATCCACCCCGTAGTGTTTCCCGTCTGCCTTCTCATGCTTCGCTCTGAGGTCTACCAGGATGTCGACGCTGTCTTTCCCGGCATTCTCTGCAAGGGTTCTGGGTATGGATTCGACGGCGTTTGCAAATGAGTTTACAGCGAGTGCTTCCCTGCCCCCAACGGTTTCAGTGTATTCCCTGAGTTTCTTCGCCAGCTCAACTTCCGGCGCGCCTCCGCCCACCACCACCTTTCCATCCTCTATCGCGGCGGCCACCACGCAGATGGCATCGTGCATGGCGCGCTCCACCTCGTCCACAACGTGCTCGCTCCCGCCCCGGATCAGGATGCCAACGGCCTTCGGGTTCTTACACTCCTTCACGAACGTCATCTTGTCGTCCCCAATCTTGACCTCCTCAACAATCCCCGCGCTCCCGAGGTCTGCGACGCCGAGGTCGTCCAAGCTCATAACAACCTTTCCGCCGGTGGCCCGAGCCAGCTTCTCCATGTCCGACTTTTTGGCCCTTCTGACGGCGTAGATTCCCGCCTTTGACAGGTAGTGCTGGGCCATGTCGTCAATCCCCTTCTGGCAGATCACGACATTTGCCCCGGTTGCCACGACTTGGTCAACCATCTTTTTCAGCATGTTTTCCTCCTCATCCAAGAAAGCCCGGAGCTGGTCCGGCCTCGTAACCCTTATCTCAGCGTCAGTCTCGGTCTTCTTAATCTCCAAGGCGACGTCCAGGAGCGCAATTTTCGCGTTCTTCACCCGCTTTGTCATGCCCGGGTGAACGCGCTCCTTGTCGAGAATGACCCCTTGAATGAGTTGAGTGTCATTAGTGCTTCCGCCGGGCTTTTTCTCAACACCGATGTAGTCAACATCAACCTTGTATTTGCCATCCACCTTGTCAACTATCTGCTTGACGGCATTGACAGCGAGATCCGCAAGCACTTCCCGCCCGCTCTCTGCCTTTTTTCCGGTCATGGCGGTCATGGCTATCTTCTTGAGCGCGGCTTCATCATTAACACCTATGGGTTCTGCGATTTTGTCCAAGATTTCTTGAGCTTTATCCGCCGCCATCCGGTAACCGGCCCCGATGATGGTCGGGTGAATCCCTTGGTCGAGCAGTTTTTCCGCCTCGTGGAGCAGTTCTCCAGCGATTACCACAGCGGTGGTCGTCCCGTCCCCGACCAGCTCGTCCTGAGTCTTCGCCACCTCCACAAGCATTTTCGCCGCAGGGTGCTCTACCTCCATTTCTTTTAATATGGTCACGCCGTCGTTGGTTATGACAACATCTCCGAGGGTGTCAACTAGCATCTTGTCCATGCCGCGGGGTCCGAGGGTGGTGCGGACGGCCTCGGCTATCACCCGGGCGGCCAGTATGTTCATTCTCTGGGCATCCCGGCCAACCTGCCTGCGCGTCCCTTCGGAGAGTATAAGTACCGGCCTTCCACCAAGCGTTGTGCTCATGAAATCCCTTCTATTTTGGTTGAATTGTGAAATTTAAACCTTTCGGGCAGCTGCAGGAAGCCGCTCTTGGCCGAGCGCCGACAAATGTTTTTACGGCGCGGGATAAGTACTATGGGGATTCATTGGCAAAGGCAAAGTCAAGCAAAAAAGCCCCCCGCGCCAAGAAAGCGGCCGGGCTGGACTTCTTGGGCGGTAGTGGAGGGGGGTTACTTTCAGATATTTTTGGGGCCCCCCCAGCTGAAGAGGGAAAGGCCCCAGCTGCGGTGCCATCCGCCGAAGCGGCTAAAGCGGCCCCCACCAAGGTAGCCCCTACAAAGGCAGCGCCACCGTCGGTTGAAAAAATCACCACAACCGGGAAAGTCCTGGATAGTTACGGGGGCGTGGAGATAATTTCTGTACACACGGAACCGACTCTCCTTTACAAGTTGGCGGTCCCCGAGTTCTCGGCCAAAGAACAGGAGCTTCTCAAGAGAGTGAAAGACATTGCAATTGAGGAGATAAAAATAGACCCGGAGAAGATCACGGACCCGGCGGAGCGAAACCGGGTTTTCACGCAGGCGATATTTAGAATAGTTGAACGTGAAAGCAAGGGGTCGCACGTGCCTCCTGGTCACATGAGGCAGCTTGGCGAGATGGCGTTGCGGGACATGATAGGATTTGGCATGCTGGACCCTCTGCTGGCGGACGACCGGCTTGAGGACATAATGGTCACTGCTGTGGGGAAGCCAGTCTACGTTTACCACCGAAAGCATGGGATGTGCCACACAAATGTAGTTTTCACGGATGAGGACTCGGTAAAGTACCTCATCGACAAGATGGCAAGGGTCGTGGGGAGAAGGATAGACCAGCAGACCCCTCTCCTGGACGCCCGCCTGCCCGACGGGAGCAGGGTAAACGCCACCATTCCACCCGTTTCCTTGGAGGGCCCGACCATATCAATCAGGAAGTTCAGAAAAGACCCGCTATCTGTAATTGACATCATAAATTACAACACCGTCTCAACCGATTTTGTGGCGTTTCTTTGGTTTGCGGTGGACGGGTTGGGGGCAAAACCAGCGAACCTCTTGTTTTCTGGAGGGACAGGGTGCGGGAAGACGACCATGTTGAACTCCGCCTCCAACTTCGTCCCTGGGAGTGAGCGCATAATCTCAATTGAGGACACGGCCGAGTTGCAGTTGCCCCACAAACACTGGATCAGGATGGAGACGCGCCCGCCGAACGTAGAGGGGAGGGGCGAAATCACAATGGATGATTTGGTCAAAAATGCTCTCAGGATGCGCCCGGACAGGATGGTGGTGGGAGAGGTGAGAGGGCCAGAGGCGAGGACTTTGTTCACTGCGATGAACACGGGGCATGACGGCTGCATGGGCACCGTCCACGCCAACAGCGCCGCCGAGACCATCACCCGTTTGACGGAGGCCCCGATGTCGGTCCCGTCCATAATGATTCCTGCCTTGGATTTGATTATAATGCAGCAGAGGTTGTACCACAGGCAAAAGGGGCAGATTAGAAGGGTCACAGAAGTGGCCGAGGTTTCAGGAATGGAAGGAGGCCAGCCCCAGCTCAGCCGCATCTTCAAGTGGAGTGCAAAGACGGACAAGCTTGAGGCGACTGGAGTGCCCAGCAGGCTCAAGAGGACGATTGGGGAATATGCTGGCATTGGCGGTCATGAGGTTGAGATGGAAATCCAGAGGCGGGCAGCAGTTTTGGAGTGGATGAAAGAACGAGACATCAGAAACGTCTTTGAATGCGGAAAAATAATCCAAGAATACTACCGCGACCCGGAGACCATAATGAAAAGGGTGAAGACAGAGAGGGGTTCCAAGCGCGCTTAGTGATTCTATGCAAAAGAAAAAGAAGAAGTTCAGCTTGTTGGGCGCCTTCAGTAAAATAGGCGGAGGTGTTGTCAAGACCGGGGAGGCGGCCAAGCGCCTAGGGGCCGCCGTAAAAGTAAAAGCTCCAGAGAAAGGTGACGAGGTATCGAAAAGGCTCGCTGAAATAAAGCGCCTCGAGACTCTTCGGGAGGAAGATCTTCGCGAGGAAAGGAAACTGATGGAAGAAGAAGGCTGGGGGGAAAGGGCCGAGATAGAAAAGAAACTGAGGGAGAAAAAAGCAGGGGGGGAAAGGGCCGAACTAAGAAGGAAACTGAGGGAGGAAAAAACAGGGGATGAAAGAGAGGAGCTAAGAAGGAAACTGAGGGAGGAAAAAACAGGGGGGAAAAGGGCCGAGCTAGAAAAGAAACTGAGAGACGCAGAAATGAAAATGAGAGCGGATGAAAAAGCTTGGGAGGCACGGGCTGAGCTAAAAAGGCCGCTGTCGGAGCGCCTTTCAGAGGTATTTTACGGGTTTCTCAAAAAGCCTGCGCAGCGCCTGGTCGGATCTCTGAAGGGGGTCAGTACAGACCTCTACCGGGCAAACCTCAGCATCACTCCCGAGAAATTCGCCGCGCTCTTGATTGGGCTGAGCCTGTCTGTAACAATATTCGCAGCGGTCTTTTTGCTTCTGTTAGGGGCCTCGCTCATTTTAGTCCCGCTTGTCGCCCTAATGGCGTTTGCTTTCACCTTCATGCTTGGTAAGTCCTACCCAAAGCGAAAGGCCAAGGGGAGGACGACCGCCGTGAATAGGTTAATACCATACGCTTTGAGGCACATGGCCACCCAGCTCTCGTCGGGAATAGGTCTTCCAGAAACGATGACTTCCGTGAGCAATGCCGGGTACGGTGCGTTGTCAGAGGAGTTTGGAATGGCAATTCAAGATATGAACACTGGCATGAGCTTGGAAGAGGCATTGACGGAAATGGATGAGCGGGTCAACTCCGAACCACTCAGACGCGCCCTCCGACAGATCCAACGTACTCTCAGGATCGGCGGTGACCTCTCCCACACTCTCAACACTCTGGCAGATGAAACTGCGTTCGAGATGCGTGCGAAGCTTCGGGACTACGTACAGTCGCTCAACCTATTCACATTGATTTACATGTTCATGTCCGCTGTCATCCCCGCCATGCTGATGGTGGTGATAATGATATCCGGAAGCAGGGGCGGCGGGGGAATTACACCTTCGACTGCAGGTGTCCTTTACCTCATCCTCCTCCCATTCATGCTGGTTTACTTCGTAATAATGATCAAGAGGTTCGAGCCGAGGTTGTGAGTTATGAGTGTTGTCACCCGTTTGGCCGCTTTTGTAAGTCGCGTGTTCCCAGGAAAGTTTTTGGCCGGGCTTGATCGAACGCTTGCCTCTACGAAAATAGCGCTCGCAGTTGATGAGTACGTTGCCGTAAGCCTACTCGTAACGATAGGTCTGTGCGTTGCAATTGGAATCATCGGCGTGTTTATTAGTCTTCCACTCCCCCCCATCGTGTTAGCGCCAGTCGTTGGGATCGTGGCTTTCTTTGCTTTGGTATTTTTTGTCCCACGCTATCTGTCCCAACGCAGAGCAGAAGAACTGGAGCGAGTGTTGCCCGATGCTCTTCGCCAGATGGCCAGCACCTTGAGGGCCGGAGTGAGTATCGATGCAGCTCTGGAAGACATCTCCAAATCAAATTATGGGGAGCTGTCGGTGGAGTTCAATCGGGTCGTGAACGAGGTCAAGCGGGGGAGAACCTTGGAAAGTGCTCTGCTAGCGCTTGCGCGGAGGTCGAACGCCCCACTATATGATCGGTCTTTTCGCTTGATTGTGGAGGGAATAGAGCGCGGAGCGGCCCTCGCGAATGTGCTTGATTCAGTCGCGAATGATGCAAAAGAAGTTCACGGCATCAAACGCGACCGCAAAACGGCGACTACACAACAAATCATGTTTCTCTTTGCCGTAGCACTTTTTGCATGCCCAATGATAATAGGCCTAACGGTGGGGGTTGGAGGAGTCAAAGTTGGTAGTGGACTAACTGGTGGAGCAGCAACTGGTGGAGCAGCAACTGGTGGAGCAGCAACTGGTGGGGCAGCCGCTGGTGGGGGGCTACCGCCGGAGATGATAACAATAGCTATGACATATTGTGTTATTCAAGCATTCATCTGTGGTCTGGCTGTTGGAGTGATTCGATACGGGGCGATGTCGAAAGGAATAGGATACTCGATCATGTTTGTGATTGCTTCCGCAGTGGTTTTTAGCATTGCGCAAATGTTAGTCGGTGGTATGGCGCCTAGCGCTTGATGCCAAGCTCTTCAAGGTCCCTGTAGACGGTGTCGCGGGAAACACCGAATATTTTGGCCACCTGCACAAGATTGATGGGTTTGGGGTCGTTACCGAGCAATCTGAGCATTGCAGCCAAGCGCTCCCGGCGTTCTTCCGAGGCGAGTTTCCCGACTTTCTCGGGCATCTGTTCGTTCACCGCGATGATGATGGTAGCATAAGTGTGCTTTGGTATCATAGGGGTGATGAACTTCAGGTAAAAGCCCGCGACTTCCCCGTGGAGTTTTGCCAACCGCGCATTTATCTTTTCTTGGGCACGGCGGAGGGCTTTCTCATCGGTGGCGCCGACTTCGTTGGCCCAGATGATATACTTGGATCTGAAGTCGCTCTCGTCCACAACCGTAACCACACGGACGATTGCTCCGGCGACGCCTGAGTAGGTGTCTACATCCAGCTTTGTTATGCGCCCTTGAGTTCTCGCTAGTGTCTCGTTGAGTTCGGCGGCGACTTGCTCAAGCGCCTTTCGCACACTACTTCCGCGCCGGATACAGCTCAGAACCTGCAAATTTTACCCAAAAATAGTAAAACGGGGCGGATTTAAGCCTGTCTACAGAAATGTCGACTTTTACGCAGGGATGCGGCAGCAAATTTATAATCCCGCATTTAAATGTTCTTTAGGAGGTAATAAAATGAAAATATGTAAGAAAGGACAAGGTGCCACCGAATACTTGCTGATGTTGGCCGCGGTGTTGATTATCGTAGCCATAGCGGTGTACTACATAACAAGTGCAGCCCCATCTTCGATTATAACTGGCGAAGTAAGGCTAGTGAACGTTGCCGGGGATGACAACGATATACAGTTTACGCCCAGCACGTCAATGGTTCCTACCACAATCCCATCGGGCGAGTGGTCGTGGGCCGTTTACAGAGCAGGGACTGCAGCGGCGATATGCTCAGGCACTGGTGCCGTAGCTTTGGAGCGGGGTATCCCAGCCACGTTAGAGACTCTGACCGCAGTACAGCCGGATGTAGACACTCTAAAAATTACGTACAAGGGCACGGCATACACTGCAGGCACTGTTAGCTACGCTGGCTAATAGTGAAACACGCTGACACCTTGAAATGAAGTAGTGACTGACGGCCGCTGTGCAGACAGCTAGACCTTGCGTGAAGAATGCAAGGTTTCGAATGTCCGTGGCCGCCGCCAGTTTTCTTTTTTATATTTTTAACTGGCCGCGAGGCGGCAGTGAAATAAACGTCTAAAATACTCACGCCGCATAAGTTTTTATCCTTTCTTTCGTAATTTCTATGGGGCCCATGGATGAAAAAACCACCCGTTCTCAGGCGTCAACGGAGTTCTTGATGCTGCTTGGCGCCGTTCTCATGATTGTTGCGGGCGTCACTTTCCTCATTTATGCTGCATCTACGGGGATGGGCTCAGACGTTGGAAATAAAGTTGACAACACATTTTCCGGGGTAGAAAACGCCCTCATAAAAGCCATTTTCAGATGAGCCCCGGCGGTAGAGCCAAATGCTTGAGCAACAACTCCCGGCCGTGATTGCATTAGGAGCCGCATGCATAGCCATTTACACTGACATGAAGGAGCGGATCATCCCAAACAAGCTTACCTACCCACTCATCGGAGCGGGAATAGTTTATTACCTGCTGTTGGGCGCTTGGCGTTGGGATTTCTGGGTCGCGGTCTCCGGGGCGCTGGGGGCTGCGCTGTCGTTTGGCATCGCCTACGTTCTGTGGTTGACCGGTGGTTGGGCAGGGGGAGATGTCAAGTTCTTCACGGCTTTGGGGGCGCTCCTGCCTGTCTACCAGACCCCGTTCGTCGGGAGTGCACCTTATCCATTCCCGATAACTATTCTGTTCAATTCTGTGCTGGCGATGCTGCCGATTCTCGCCGTTTACGGTGTTTTCCGGAAGTCTAGAGGCCTCAGCGTTTTTTACGATGAGATGAAGATAACGGAGCTCAAGGAGGGAGTGATTCCCGCGGAGTTGATTTACGAGAAAGGCGGGAAGATCCTGCGAGGAAGCTCAAGGCTGGGGTTGAAGCCCAGTTCTGATAAAATTTATGCCGACCCAAGCAGGGCTGCAGGGCTGACGCGCCATCAGGTCGGGGCCCTGAAGCGCCTCGTCAAAAGGAGAAAGCTGGAAAACAGGATAAAGCTGAAGAGAGGGATGCCGTTTGCCCCGGCCCTGGGCGCTGGCACGTTCATAGGCGTGGTTTACGGGGACATTTACTGGGCCTTTCTTTCGGCCATTTCCATAGTGCATTAACGTTTGTTCAGTATGGCCCTGATTTTTGATCCACGCAGCCCAAGCATCGGCCGGTCCACGCCCAGCTTGACCCAGTCTCCCTTTTTCACTTTCACAAAGCTTTCTACGGTGTAAAGGCCGGCTTTTACGTTGCTGCAGATGTCATAGCCAACTTTGACCACGGCTGACCTTCCTTGGGCCTGCTCGACCCGGCCGTGGGTAAAGTTCCGCCCGTACTTGAACCTGAAAGCCACGAATGCTACGGCTACGAACACTATCGCAAAAAAAGGCGGAATGATTGCCGCGTAAATAGACTCGGGCGAAATTTCAACCGGCGAGTGACGGAGCGCGATGACGAAGACCCACGCGATTGCCAAGCACATTACGACAAAGCTCCGGTAGGCGGGATAGTCCTGCTCGAATGCACGCTTGAGATCAGTCACCCCGAGATAAATCAGGTAGGTGCTGAAAACAAGCAACAGCGGGATGAAGATGAGGGTTTCAGCCCGAAGGAAAACCAGGTAAATCACCGCGGCCACAAACAACGCTATAACCGCAAACTGGACTTTTAGCATCACATACTCGGGCCAGCCCGCATGGCGCCGCTCGAAGAAACCTTGGAGCGCGCGGGGGATTTCGGGCTTTTTAACCTTTTTCCTTAACCTTTGTTTCGCCCTGTTCGGGAGCTCCCCCACGCCTAGGACCGCGTCGCCAACCCTGCGGAAGAAATCGGTTGTTTTGGAACTCTTGCGCGGCATTAAATCCTCACCGTTACCAATTGTGTGGAAAGTTTAAATACGGGTTTTGCAACTCCACTTCATCCCAAGTTCTCCGAGCCAGAGTACCGCGCGGCGCCTCTTGGGTCTTGGATATTAAAGGAAGCGGTAAGCTGGGTTATGTTACCGTTCTCTTGGTAACTATCCCCGACCGTCGGGTGTATGCCGCGAGTGGGGGATCTTACATCATCAAAGATGAGGGTGCTTCCCCAATAAACATCTATGGGCTGGACCACCCAAATATCAGCTCCAGGGTCAAAATCATATATCGTTATCAGTAAATTATCGCCGATTTTTTGAACACGCAAAGTGATGTCATTCCAATCCGCCATCCAGTGATAGGAATCCATGTAATAAAACCAGTTGTCTCCGACACCCCGCGCCACCTTGCAGTAGTAAGTTCCAGCATATACATACTCAACGTCATCACCTTGTACATAGTAGGTCCACAACTTCCAATTTTCCGTGAAATTCACCAATAACCCGGTGGCAACGTTATAATTGTCGACCAGATTGTCAAACCTGGCGTTCGCGGTATGGCGATTGTCGGCCAATATGTTGCTGGCCCACATGTTTTCAAGCACGCGCGCCAGATCTCGCCCAGTGTAGTACACTTTGTCGGCAGTGACTTGGAGGGAAACCGCTTCCCCGCCCATTCCTACTATCTTAAGGCAAGACGCTGTCAGCAGCATCGCCGGCAGCACCAGCAGCAGCGCGGTCCCGCTCAGAACGAATCCACGTTGGTCCCGCTTCATATCGCTGACCCCCGCCATACGTAAAGAGTGATGATATCAAACCTGTTATCTGGGCGGAATATCGAGACGCGGGAAGCGGCGGCGATTTCCTTGACGTTATCGAAAGCTGAACGCCACCACGGGTGGTTTCCAGCGCTCGGGAAGACGTTGTCCAGACGCAGATTGTTTTCCGGCCCAATCCTGAGTCTGAATTGTATATCATTGGGTAAAATTTTTCGCAGTTGATTTTCGGCAAGGTTCTCGGCCAAGGCTTGTTGTCCAATGTAAAGCAAGTTTTCAATGTTGTCGATTGTGCTGTGGAACTTGATGTTGTCCGTATTGCCAGTGAGGTACAACAGCTCTAGCGCGTCGTTAGCGTATCTTTCAAGGCGCAGGTAGCCGTGCTGTCCGTAAGTCAGCTCGGAACCGCCTGCGCGCGCCACTCCAGCTATCACAAGCATCATGACGAGTATTCCGAGCGTTGCGTCGAGGCTGAAGATGAAGCCTTTTTTGTTTTCACGGAAACTCACGAGCTCACCTCCACATTTTCACCTCAAGGGTCGCGGGTGACGGCTGTACCATGGTGGCTGCGTCGCGCCAATCGGAGCAGTGTGGAAGCGTAACCACATAAACTCGAATCCATCCAGCAGGCCCGGCGGTGTCCAAGCTCAAAGAATTATACTGGCCTTCCACGAGCTGGTTCCCCTTGGGAAGCGTATCAGCATACACCCCTCCATGCTGTGTTGGAAAGATTCGTTGCACATCATTCTGCTGGAAAAAGTAATCCCTATTCCCAATCCCCGCGTTTTGTTTGTTTACAAGAATAGATAGATTTCTGTCTCCAATCGCGATAATGTACCAGTCAAATAACTCGAGTTCTCCATCGCCAACCCAGAAGTTCAAATTGTCGCCTGTTTCTGATCCTGCGCGCTGCGCCACTCGTCCGGTGTCGCCCCGGATAGCCGACCCGTACTTCACGGCAGCCAATCGTCTGATGCTCACAACTTCCAAGGAGTTCTCTGCCCTTGACTGATTACTCGAACTCCACCTCGGAAAAGCATGCCACAGTTCGTTATCGTTTTCATCGAGTATCCTGATTTCAAAGTTTTCCGACCCGCCGAAGAGCTTCTTTATCGCCGTTGTTGCGTTGGCATTTGCAGAATAATCCCAGTTATCACTGTTGGTTAAGCGCCTGAGCTGGGCAAACTTCTTGATGTCTACAGTATTTGGCGTCGGGAGTCCTCCATTCTCCTCCGCAAGTCCCAGAGTTCTCAACGTTTCAGCATTATCATCCCAGTTGTCCGGCTCGCCCAAAGTCTTAAAAAGCACGTCTGCAGCGTCGTTTGCCGTGCGTTCTAGCGAGTACCTGAGTGAATAAGCTTCGGCCTGCCTGCGCGCCTGCTCGAACGCCAGCCCGGAGCAGCTCACCGTCAGGGCCGTTAAAGTCAGCGCGAAAAACATGTCCAACGTGAAGACCTGGCCGCGCTCGTTCATCTGGTGACCCTCCTTGTCTCCACCACCACGTCGTAGGTGTAGTATGATGTCGTTACTGGCGCCGCGGTTGTTGGGAAGTAACCGCCAATAGCGTTGCTGATGTATTTGAGTGCCCCAGTTCGGATGTTGTTCTCGATGGTGTTCTCACTGAAGTTGTCCCAGGTGATGCCGCTTGGCGGTGCATTTACCGCTGCAACTCTTATTGTTATGGTTCCTGCGTTAAAACTAAGGTTATCTATATCGATTGAGCATCCGTACGTGGCGTCAATGGTAGAAATGGCGTTTTCGGCCCCATCACGTGCGGCCTGCATGACGCCCGCCCCTTCATTACTCGACGTGCCAAGATAAATCATCGCTGCAATGGATATCAAGATGCCTCCAATCAGAATCAACATCTCGGCGCTTGATTGGCCTTTCATGTGCTTTCCACCCTCATCTGGTTGTCCACCCAATACAACCGAATTTCGTCTTGCAGGTCTTCCCAGCCGAGGGTGAAGTTCCTGATATTTTCAAAGCCAACTGTGACGACGATGGTCTCCCAGGCCGAGTTTTCCACAGAAATCTGCCTCGTGGAGTTTTCGAAGCTGATTTGGTAGCGGCAACTCCCCACGTTTTCTGGCAGACTCACACGGAGTTCAAAGTAGGAACCATTTGCGTAGACTGTGTTCAACGCCGCCGCAAGCTTCTCGCCAACCATTTTTGCTTCCAGTTTGGCAGTCGTCAACTCGACGCCCGCTTTTCGCCCCTCGTAAATGTGCAGAAACGAAGTCGAAACTAGCAGTAAAAGCATCACGGCGAACAGCGCGTCAACCGAGAAAAACCCTTTTTTGTCTATCCTCATAGCTCTACCGCCCCCGCGGCACTATGTAGATGTAAATCTTCCTGTTCTCGACGGCGCTACCGTTTATGTTTTCATGAAAGCTGGCGGTGTTTTCCGGCCACGACACAATCACAGTGTACGTTCCCGCGGACAGACTAAGAGGCGCGTGGTAGTTGTCTATCTCATACCGCAGGTTCTCCTCGACATTTTCAGTACCGTTTGAAGTCGTCACTGATATCCTGAGCGTGTTATCATTATTTTCGGTGTTGTCGAAATACAGGATACACCTCACGTCCGTATGGAAGCTCACGCTTTTCACCGCCCCGGGACCATCCGAAAAAACCGTGTTGATGGCCCCGCCGATTATATCCACGGCAGACCTCGCCTGAGACAGGTAGAGGGTGTCATTAGCGGCGTTTGTGGCAGGGGTAATCATCTGGAACATCGTGACTGAGGCAAACAGCATCAGCATGGTGGAGAAGATCAGCAAATATTCCACAGCAGACTGTCCCCGCATCTAGACACTCTCCAATATCACGTCCGAGACGGCGATATATTTCGGGCGCGGAGATGACGTGACCCAGTACCTGACATAGATCTGCGCGTACGCGGAACCCAGCACCGCAGAAACCCAAGTCACGCTGGCCTCGGCCGTAACATTCTCCCGTGTGATGGAAAGGGTAAATCCATCATCCCCCGACTGCTGCGAAAAATCGCCCCCAAAGTTCTCGTTTTCCGTAACTACTCCGGCCACCATTTTGGCCTTGACGGTAAGCTGGGCTCCGAACAGTGCGGCGCTATATATTGTCAAATCCTGACCATTCGAAATTTGCTGAGATTTCAGTAGGGCGCCCCATATGCTGATTGGTTTACCAGCTATGTACTCCAAGGTGGTCCGATGATGTGTTCTGTAGTCTGGGTCGCAAACACCAATATCTTGGGCATGGACAGCGTTTTCGTTTTCCCAAAGTTCCGTCCGCGCGTTGCCGTCTTCATCATAACTGCTGGGGAGGATGGTGTCCGTCAGCACCACGGCCTCGCGCTTGTTGTCCCAGTTGCCATCACCATCTAAATCAAGCAAAATTTGAACATCCAGGCGGCCGTTATTGTCGACATTTTCATCGGTGGTTTCTATCCCGTCTCTATCAACAGCCATGTAAACTCCAACGGTCCCCTTCGGAAGCCAGTACTCAACTGTCTGTTTGGAACCAGGGCCAGCGGCGTAAAGGGTGTTCAATGCATTTGCCAGCGTGTTGGCGGCCTCGCGCGCGTCCGAGAGCGTGGTCATCTTCTCGGCATCAGCACGGGCCTTGTCGTAGAGTGGGTATGTAACAGTGGCCACTATCATCAACATTCCGACGAAGACTATCATGAACTCCATGCTCAGCTGGCCTTTCACTTGACCACCAATTAACCTAAGAATTTTTGAGTTAATAGCTTTCGTGGGGGGCCGTCAAGATCCGCATATCATGAATAACTTACCTCTGCCCCTATATCCCGAAGGCCTGCCACAAAACGGACGCTAGACGTTCCGAGGGCATCAGCCCCATTGACAACGGTTTTTCCATCAGCAAACATCCCGGCAACGGCGAGCGCTGCCACCACCATGTAGTCGTCGTGGCCGTCCACCTCACAACCTTTTAGCTTCGTTGGCCCCTGCACGACGAGTCCATCCGGCTGTTCCAACACCTTCCCGCCCATTTTCCTGAGCTCCTGAGCGGTTGCAGAAATCCTGTCGGACTTCATTGTCCTGGCCTCAGCCGCGTCTGAAATTACGCTCCTCCCTTTGGACATCAGGGCGAGCACCGCCATCAGGGGGAGAAGCTCAGGTGCCCAAGAGAGGTCAAGTTCCGCCCCCATGAGTTTTCCCTTCCAAACTGTGAAGTCCCTTCCCTTCCGCTCGCATTTCATGCCGAAGGACTCCAGAGCTTTCAGGAACAGTTCATCCCTCGCGGACACCTTCTCAGCCCTGAATTTCACTTCGGAAAATCCCGCAGCAATGATTATGGGCGCGGCACCTGTTACCTCCCTCCTGACCGCGTATCTGAAGGTTCGGTATGGTTGGCGTGGCACGGAAATCTTATACTTGCTTATCCGCGGTTTGACGCGAGCCGAGGACATGATCTCCAAGACAGGTTCGGCGAAAGTCATGCCGAGTTCACCCAACCCCAGCTCCACCTCCTTCCTGGCGTACGGGGCCGGAAGGGCCAATGCCGGCAGATAACGGGCCTCCACCGCGTCCAGCTTGATTTTTCCCCCCTTCAGGCCGCCCCCCATCACAAGCAACGGCGGGCTGTCGTCAGATTTGGTGGAATAAACTTCAGCCCCCATACGTCGAAACGCGTTGAGGAGAACGGGCATCGCGCGTGACCTTAGCTGGGCATCGCCGTTCAGCACGACAGGTTCTGGGGAAAGTGTCATGACCGAGGCCAGCAGGGCCAGTCCCGTGGCAGAGTTCTTCGCGTCAATGAAACCCTGAGCAGGCCTCAGCTCATCCGGACCCCAGATGGACCACTTTTCCTGTGTTTTGTTCACGGTCGCACCCAGCTGCTCTGCGGCCTTCAGCATGGCTTGGGTATCGCCGACCTTCAGGGGTGATTCAATAATGTTTTTTCCTTTTGCCAGCAACGCCGCTGCGCATGCCATTTGGGTGTAAAGCTTGGAAGGTGGCAGTTCAATTTTTTTGGGCTGCAGGCTGGCGGAAGCTACAGTCAGGTCCAAGGTTATCCCTCCAGTTCCAACTTTTTTGCTCCATCTACAGCCATTTGGAGCAGGTGGGCAAGTGCTGAATCCCCCGTCAGCTTCACAATCCTCCGGTCCGAGGCATAGTTTTTAACTTTGGATGAGGTCTTGGATTTTTGTGGCAGCATTATCCCAGCTTCTGAAGCTATTTTCTTTATTTCATCTTTTTCAAGCAAAGCCAGCGGTCTCATCACCAGGAGCCTGCAGGATTCGTCTGCGAGCCTCACGCTTCTCAACCCCCGCAACGCAATTTCTTCAGCATCATCGCCGACAACCAAACATTCAGCTTGAAGCCGGTTGGCCAGAAGCTCTGAACCGCGCAGCACCGCTTGGAACAGGTGAAACTCTGCTTCATTCGACGACTTCACGTGCCCCATGATATCTTTGAAAGGAACATCCCACAGCTCAATTTTTGGGTGAAACAGCAGAAGTTTTCTGGCAGCTGACTTTACTCTGCCCATCTCTTTCTTTTGGCCATAGTCTGGGTAAAAAAGTATCAAGTCACATCCCCTTTTGATAATGAGAAAAGCAGCCACAACATCGTTTGGGTCACCCCGAAAAACCATCACCGCTTTTCCCTGGCTTTCGACCGGCAGCCCACCGACACCGTTCACAACTTCCGTGAAAATGTAAGCATCAGCCCCCCGAATCTCAATTGATATCTTGCGGTCCGGCGACGAAAGGTCCACCTTGGCCCCTTTTACTTTTGAAAGGATCGCGGCGCCAACGGCCGTGTTTACCTGCTGGCTGGTGTAACTGTGTTCCCCCTCGCGAGATGTCCTGACGGCGAAACTTTCACCAGCGTGAAGAGTTTTCTCCGCGACTTTCACCGCCTTGGCGCAGATGTCGTCAAAGTTGGAGTTCACGCGCAGCGCAGCGCTGACCGATACCACGCCAGGGGTCTTGGAGAGCGGCCCCATGACTTTCATCCATTCCTGGGTGTCGATGAAAATCCGGCCCCTCACCCTCCTCAGCTTGTGCTGGATTTTAGAAATCTTGAGCCGGATGTTCGAGATGAGCTGTTCCTCAAAGTGCCTGCGCACGGGCTCGCTTTTCAGGGCAATCTCGCCGTAGCGTACGATGACCGTTCTCATGAAATTGAGCTTTTTGGTTCCCAATGTAACTCCCACCTCAAGTGTTTTTGCAAATGTATAAATCGTGGTGCATGAGGCGAGGATAGGATCAGGAGCATGTGGGTGTACTTTTACAGTGTCCAGGACGAACCGTAGATGCATGCGTCGTAGCCGCTAAGTGTGGCAGAGTCTCTGTTGGTAAACGTTATGGTTAGCGCGTCTCCCTCGTCCCACATTGTCGCATTGGCCATTCTCGATGAGGCGCCCGCATGTTTGTCGGTATATCCAAAGGGCTGCAGCAAAATAGATATTGAATTCCCTGCAGTTAGGCTTCCCTGAGAGTTTGGGCTCATTATAACTGTCATTAAAGTACCAGAGATATCCTCAGTCTTTGAATACGTTCCACCCCAGTTCTCTGTCCCAGAGAAGCTCACGCTGCCGGTGAAGCCCGTCGACGGGTTGGTAACTGTTACCGTGGTCCCGCCGTAAGATGGATCGCCAATGCTTCTGTACGATCCTGTATCTACATGAAGGGTGATGGAGACGTTGCCGTTCTTGTAGTTCTCATTTTGGGCTGTGCTGTCATAGTCGAAAACCGTTGCAGCTGTACAGTAGTGTGTCGCACAAATGAGCGAAAAAATCGCTCACGCATCCCCATGTTTGGCCAGTCAACCCGTTTTCGCCCCGCTTCACATGCCAGCACTCAAGTTCAACAGCACGTTGTAGGTGAACGCTTTC
>Ga0315282_10003356_pt1 | contig 28761 bp, 27 predicted proteins | sample YL17G07_20_MG_FD_203693 | JGI IMG/M metagenome (GOLD analysis project Ga0315282, IMG submission 203693) | Sediment microbial communities from Yellowstone Lake, YNP, Wyoming, USA - YL17G07_20 | ecosystem: Environmental > Aquatic > Freshwater > Lake > Sediment | place: USA: Wyoming | collected... | reverse complement strand
CGACGGGAAAGCCTCCACCTTCACTCGGGCCAGTCGCGGCAGATAGTGCGCCAACTCCTCTGCCGCCTTCTCCACCGGCGGTGCGAACCCGACGGGCTGGATACGAAGCGGCTGTGTCGTTGCCACGGCTATAGGCCTCCTGTGGTGGCTCCTCGGCAGGCGCCGGCTGGGCCGGCGGCGACCTCCTCCTGCCGGCCTCAAGAAGGACGACAGCGACCTGTGCCCATCGATCCATGGTACGCGCGCGCGGCCGGGCTGTCACTGGACGGCACACCTGCGTTCCTGTGCGATCTTCCTGCACACTGCAGCTCGGGGCTCTGGACGGCCTTCCCGACCAGGCCCCGCACCTCCGTGGTTGGCAGAGAGATCCTACAGGAGTACAGTCATCCGGTGCAGTGACAGATTCCCGACCAGAGGGGATAGTCACTTTGGGCGTCTTCGTTGGGCGGCTGATGTTACCAGTGCTCCCGCGTGACTCCGACGACCGGCGTGGAGTGGCGAAGCGGCGAACCTCTGGCGGCCCCCAAGGCGGCCTCGGCCAGTTCAAGGGGCGCCTTCGGGCTCCTTCCACGAGGCTGCTGCTAGCCGACTGCGCGTCGCCTCTCCGCGCTGACGTGGCCAGTGGGGCCGGAATCCTCGTCGGTGCCGTCGCTCGTCGACCTTGAACGGGGTATGCAGCAGTGATCCAGCACCTCCTTCGCCCGGCAGCAGTGTCCGGCGATGATGCGACCCGCGCGCGCGGCGGGGTGACGTCCCGGTCGGTGCTGCTGGCGCTGCTGCTGGTGGTCGTGACGACGCCGGCCGCCTTCCTTGCCGGCACCCTCTGGCAGGTGGAGGTGCTGACGGCCGATGCCCCGGCCGTCTGGCCCACGACCCTCCTGGTGCTGCTCGCGGCGGCCGCGGGCTTCCCGCTCCTGAGGCGGCTCCGATTCACGCGGCGAGAGGTTCTCGCCGTCTACTCGATGGTGCTGGTGGCCGCGCCCCTCAGTGCCTACACGGTGATGTTCTACGTCCTCCCGAAGGTGATCCTCTACTACCACGTGGCGCGCGCCAATCCGGTCTGGGAATCGACCTTCGCCAGGCAGCTTCCACTGTGGTGGGGGCCGACCAGCGAACGGGCGCGGGCCGGGTTCTTCGAGGGGGAGGCGAGTGTCCCGTGGGCGGACTGGGCCGTTCCCCTGGCCGCCTGGTCCTCCTTCATGGTCGCGCTCTTCGCCGCCATGGTCTCCCTGCTGTCACTGCTCCAGCGCCAGTGGATCACCCACGAGAGGATCACCTTTCCCCTCGCCCAGGTGCCGTTGGAGACGGTGCAGGAGGCCGGGTTCGGAGCGCGCGACCCGGTGGCGCGCTTGCCGGTGAGTCGCGTCTTCTGGATCGGCGCCGGAGTCTCAGGCGGCATCGGCTTGATGAACTCCCTCTCAGCCCGGTACCCGTCCTTCCCGAGCGTTCCGATTGCCTGGTCCCCGTTGCTCCTGTGGCAGAAGGTGGGCCCGCTCGCGGGAGTAGGGCGGATCGACCTGAACCTGTGGCCTTGGTTCATGGGTCTGATCTATCTGCTGCCCAAAGAAGTGCTCTTCTCCTGCTGGTTCTTCTTCCTGCTGCGGATCGCGTGCCACGTACTGGCCATCGCCGCGGGGGCCACGCCGCAGCAGCCGGACGAGTGGGACGGCAGCACCTTCCCCGCGCCGTACCACCAGGCCACCGGGGCCACCATCGCGCTGGGCTGTTGGGCGCTGTGGAGTGCCCGCCGCCACTTCGCGCACGTGCTACGCACGGCCTTCCCCCGCCCCGCGGCCGCGGCGGAGGGAGGGGAGCCGATGTCCTATCGCGTCGCTGTGGTCGTGCTCCTTGCTTCACTGGTGTGGATGATCGGGTTCTGCTGGCTCTCCGGCTGCCGGTTGCCGTTCGCCATTCTCTTCGTCGTTACCCTCGTCGGGTTGTATGTGGTCTCGGCGCGGGTGCGTGTCGAGACTTCCCTGACCCCCTCCGTCCTGGACCACAGCGCGGTGCTCACCATGATCGGGGGCAGCGCGGTGCTCCGACCCAGGGAGATCATGACGCTGTTCACCATGCGGTGGGCTACCTTTCAAGCCCCCAGCGATACGTTCGCGGCGTGCAGTCTCAATGTCGCGGATTCCTACAAGATCGCAGACAGCGCCGGCCTGGAGAAGCGCCGGCTCACCGCGGGGTTCGGTCTCGTCTTCCTGGTCGCGCTGGTAGTGAGCAGCGTGGTCTTCTTGATCGGCATCTACCGCGTCGGGTACGGCGGCACGGCTGCGGGGGCGGCCCCTTGGTGGCCCTCCCTGCAGAGCCGCGTGAGTGACCCAGGCTCCATCTCCACCTGGATCACCACGCCCACCACCACCGACCTCCCGGGCGCCATCGCCTTGGTGGGGGGCGCGGCCATGTGTCTGCTGCTGGGCGTCTTTCGCTTGCGCTTCTGGTGGTGGCCTTTGCACCCCATCGGCTACATCATCGCCAACGGGTGGGGGGTGCAGTGGTACACCGTACCATTCTTCGTAGGATGGGCCGTCAAGTCGCTCGTGGTCCGCTACGGCGGCCTGCGGCTGTACCGGGCCACCATACCGCTGGCCATCGGCCTGATCATCGGCGACATGCTGAACCAAGGAGTGTGGTCGGTGATCAACTTGGCGGCCCGGCGATGACCCCCCTCCCGCGAGAAACGAGGAAGGAGTTGGCATGCCGCTGACTATGTTGGGCGCGTATGGCGACCTGGCCGACGGGCTGCTGTCAGCCGATCCGAAGGTGCTGTCGTTCCGCAGGTCCGAGTTCCGGGATGTGGACGCATGGCGTCTCCAGGCGCGGGCGCAGGTGGCCGAATTGCTGGCCGCGCCGGAGGTGGGCACTCCCAGACCGGATGTGGTGGAGACGGCGGTACGGGACGGCCTCGAGACGACGCGACTCCGCTGGCTAGTGCCCTACGGGCCGGCGACAGAGGCCCTCTTGTTGAGGCCACACGGTATGCCCGGCCCGTTGCCCGGGGTGCTGGCACTGCACGACCACGGCGGCCTGAAGTACTTCGGGTGGCGCAAGATCGCCGACGACGGCGCGCCGGTGCACGCGGTAGTCCAGGCCTTGCGCAAGGAGGCCTACGGCGGCCGGGCGTGGGCGAACGAACTCGCCCGGCGCGGGCATGTGGTGCTGTGCCACGATGTCTTCCTGTGGGGATCCCGCCGCATCCGCCTCCAGGATGTTCCGGAACGTGTACGCTGGAACGGGGCTATGGACCCGCGCGCGGAGACCGAGCAGGAGGTGCGTGCCTACAACGACTGGGCGAGCGTCTACGAGAACCTCGTGGCGAAGAGCCTGCTCTCTGCAGGGACGACGCTGCCGGGGGTGGTCCTCGCCGAAGACCAAGCGGCGCTGGGTGTGCTCTGCGCGCAGCCAGGAGTGGATCTGCAGCATGTGGCGTGCGCCGGCCTCTCCGGCGGAGGGCTGCGCACCGTGTACCTCGCGGGGATGGACCCACGCGTGCGTGCCGCGATGTGCGTCGGGCTGATGAGCACGTAGCGAGACCCTATCTTCTATCAGTGCGACCACTGGACGTGGATGATGTTCGCTCCGCGCCTGCCCCGCTACCCGGAGTGGGCGGAGGTGCTCGGGATGCACGCGCCCGTGCCGGTGCTGGTGCAGAACAACTCGGAGGACCAACTCTTCACATTGGTGGAGATGGAGCGGGCCGACGCACTCCTGCAGGAGGTGTACGCGAAGGCCGGCGCCTCCGGTCGCTACTGCTGTCAGTTCTACCCCGGGGAGCACAAGTTCGACATCCAGATGCAGGAGGCGGCCTTCGACTGGCTGGAGCAGTGGCTCAGGAGGTGAGTGCGATGGAGGGACCGCGGCCCCCGCGGCGTCGAGAGCTGGCCCAGGTGGCGCAGTTGCACGAGAGGGTGTTTGGGGTGACGCACCGGGAGGAGGCCGCGTCGGAGGGGCCGGTGGCACGTTCGCGCGGGGTGCGGCCGAAGCGAGTGCTGATCGTGGTCGAGGACGGGAGGCCGGCAAGCCACATCGCCATGTACTATGATGCCGTTTCGCTCTTGGGATGCCGGGTGAGGACGGCTAGCATCAGTGGCGTGTGCACTGCCCCCGAGTCCCGAGGCCGGGGGTATGCCGGGCTCATCCTCGACTACTGCCTCCGGGAGGCCGAAGCGCGCGGCACGCGCGTGCTCATCGTGTCAGGCGACCGCGGCCTGTACCAGCGTGCGGGGTGCCGCGCGGTCGGGGTGATGCATTCCGCGACGGCACGCCCTGAGCACTTGCCGCAGCCGCGCCGGTCGGCACACGTGCGACGCGGCGGCCCGGAGGACGAGTCGCTCATTCGCGCGCTCCACTCCCGCGAGCCGGTGCGCTTCTATCGGTGCGCAGATACCTGGGCTGAGCTGCACGCGGCCTGGCGGCGTGGCTGGCCGGAGGCGTGGATCGTGGAGTGGTGTGGCGTTCCGCTCGCCTACCTGTGGGTAGGGCCCCTGTGGAGGCCGCCGCGAGAGCCGATACGCGAAGTCTACGAGTACGCGGGGTCCCGACTCGCCATCGCCGAAGCCTTGCCGGGGCTGGTCCGCGCGCTCGGCCTCCGGGAGTTGGTGTTCAGCTTCCCTGGCTGGGAGCAGGAGTTGGTCTCGCTCCTGACGGAGCGAGGCATTCAGTCCCGGCCTGGCCCCCTCCCGGGCACGCACCGGCTGCTGGACTTGCCCGGGCTCATGCGGGACCTGGCCCCCTATCTCGCGGAGCGACTGCCAAGGAGCATACGCCGTGACTTGTCCTTCGGGCAGAGCCGTGACAGGTGCTTCTTCTCCTTCAGGGAGGAAAGCGTCGAGCTGGACCTGGGCGCGGCGGCGGAACTGGTCCTCGGGGGGCCGGCGTCACCGGCTACGGCGGGACAACTGGGCGAGGTGCTCGCGCAGATACTGCCGGTGCCGTTCCCGAGTCCCGGGATGAACATGGTGTGAGGAGGAGCGACGTGAGCATGTCTATCGGGCGCGAACTCCTGGTGCGTGCCGACGATATGGGCGCGAGCCGCCAGGTGAACGAAGCGATCCTCCGGACGCACACAGATGGCATTGTCTGCTCCGCCAGCCTGATGGCGGTGGGACCGGCGTTCGCGGAGGCGGTGCGGCTCTGTGCGGAGCGTCCCTCACTCTCCGTGGGCCTGCACATCGCCCTGATGGACTCCGGGCCACAGCGGCCGGTGTCTCCGCCGGAGACCGTGCCCAGCCTAGTGGACGCAGAGGGGCACTTCTGGCGCACAATGGAGGAGGTCGAGGCGGCTGCTCCGACCAGCGTGGACGTTGAGACCGAGATGCGAGCGCAGATCGCGCGGGCGCGCACGCAGGGGCTGCACTTCTGCTATCTGGACTACCACATGGGCCTCCCGCCCGCGGCGCGTCCGATTCTCGCGCGGCTCGCGGCGGAGCATGGGGTCATCGTCGAGCAGGACGGGGCGTGTCAACCCTTCGATCCGGGCCTCGAAACCTGGGAATGCCTCCGGCTTCCAGATGGGTCAGTCACCTATCAGGCGGGCCCCGCGTTCACCGCGGCACGGGTGGAGGCCGCTCTGGCGAAGCTCCGGCGACTGGGGGCGGGGCGCTGGTGGTGGGCGACCCACCCCGGACAGGGCCTTGACCAGTCCGGTAGCATGACAGAACTGCTGTGCAGCACTCGACTCGGTGTGCTCCTCGAAGAGGAAGGGATCACACGCATCAGTCATCGTGATCTGTGGGAGGCCCATTACTACCCAGGTGGGAAGAGACTCCCGGAAAGGGAGACGTAGGGCATGGAGCTAACCACCAAGCCGAATCTCGCCGCGGCGCAGGAGCGGTGGGAGGCGTTCTGGCACCACGATATCATCGATCGACCGGCCGTCTGCATCACCGGGCTCCGGTGGGATCACCCCACGGCCCGCCCCCCTCGCTACTTCCCCGTGGACGTCGGCGACGTGGTGACCTATGCGGAACAGGCGAAGGCCGTGGTGTAGGCGACGTTCTGGGCTGGCGAAGCAGTGCCCGTGTGGGAGGTGGGGTTCGGGCCTGACCAGTATGCTGCCTATCTGGGGGGCCGGCTCGACTGCTCCTCCGATAGCCCCGACACCACCTGGGCGATCCCGGTGGTAGAGGACTGGCGTAAGAGTTCACTCTTCATGAGAATATTCCGCGAAAACGCGGAAATAGCCCTATGTGGAGAATCTTGCGGCGGCAACCAGAGAAGAGCTGATCGCGATCATCGCCACGCAGCAGGCGCAGATCGCAGCGCTGATGGTGCGAGTGGCAGAGTTGGAGGAGGAGGAGCGGCGGCTCCGCGGGGGCAAGGGGGGCGGGACCGCGCTGGCCCTGAAGCCGAGTCGGCCCGAGCGGGAGAGCAAGCCGCGCAAGCATCGCGGGCGGGCCTTCGTCCGCCGCAAAGAGCAACCGGATGAAGAGGTGCGTCACGTGGTGGAACGCTGCCCCGATTGCGGGCGGAGCCTCCATGGGGGCTGGGAGCATGCTCGCCGTCAGGTGATTGAGGTGGTGCTGCAGCGGAGAGTGGTTGACCACGTCATCTGGGCGCGCCGCTGTGGAGTGTGCCGGAAGCGCATCTTGCCAAAGCCCGAGCCGAGCGAGATCGGAGCCCAAGGCAAGCGGCGTTTCGGGGTGAGCGTGCAAGCGCTGGTGGCGAGCTTGCATATCGGCTGTCGGGTTGGGCCGGCCCCGATCTGATGGACACCTCGATAGTGTGAATGGGTAACTGTACACAGAGAGGTCGAGGTGAAGGATGGCAAGACGACGGCAGTTCACGAATGAATTCAAGATGGAGGCGGTACGCCTGGCGGAGAAGGGGGACGTCCCCGTAGCGCAGGTGGCCCGCGACCTGGGTCTGCATGAGACGGTGCTGCGGCGCTGGATGGGGCTGTTCGGCCAACGCGCGGGCGCGGGGCGGGTGACGCCCGAGGAGCATGACGAGCTGATCCAGTTGCGGCGGGAGAACCGGCGCCTCGCGGAGGAGCGGGACATCCTAAAAAAAGTCGTGAGTATCTTCTCCAAGGAACTGCGGTGAGATACTCGTTCATCAAGGAACACCTGAAGCAGTTCCGGCTCGCCGCGCTCTGCCGCGTGCTGCGAGTCTCCAAGAGCGGCTACTTCGCCTGGCTGAAGCGACCCGAGAGCCCGCGGGCGCGGCAGAACCGGGCGCTGGTCACGCAACTCAAGGCGGTACACACGCGCAGCCGCGGCACCTATGGGCGGTGCCGGGTGCACGCCGCGTTGCAGGCGCAGGGGACGCCCTGCTCGAAGAACCGCGTCGCCCGTCTGATGCGCCAAGAAGGGCTCTGGGGGCGGCGCAGACGGGCCTTCAAAGCGACCACCAACTCGAAGCACAGCTTCCCGGTGGCGCAGAACCTGCTGGCCCGGGACTTCACCGCCACCGCCCCCGACCAGGTATGGGTGAGTGACATCACCTATCTGCCGGTGGAGGAAGGCTGGGAATACCTGGCGACGGTGATGGATCTGCACTCCCGACGGATCGTGGGCTGGGCGATGCAGTCCACCCTGGAGCGGAGCCTGACGCTGCGCGCGCTGGAGATGGCGATCGCCCAGCGCCAGCCAGGTCCGGGGCTGATTCACCACTCGGACCGGGGCGTTCAGTACGCCTGTTTCGACTACCAGGCCGCCTTGGCGCGGCAGGGGATAGTCCCGAGCATGTCCCGCAAGGGGGACTGCTGGGACAACGCCCCCATGGAGAGTTTCTATGGCACGCTCAAGTGTGAGCTGGTCCATGACTGGTCCCGACCCCCGCGCGCGCAGGCCCGCAGGGAAGTGTTTGAGTATCTCGAAGTCTTCTACAACCGACAGCGACTGCATTCGTCTCTTGGCTACCAATCCCCAGTCGCTTACGAACGACAGTCCAAGTCCGCCGCAGGCGGATTAGCCAGGTGTCCATCTTTTCGGGGCCAGATCAATCCCATGGCCGGCATGGCAGCTCCAAAGACCAATCCGGAGACGATGGCAACGGCAGGAATAAGCCAATAGGTAGTAGTATCCCCCTCGTAGGAATGACAGATTAGATGGGCAGTCCCAACGGTGAGTAGTATCTGCGCGATCACTACGGTAAGAGCGCTGAGCGCAAATCCCATCCACCCCCTGCTTCCGAACAGAAATCGGTAGTTCATGCGTGTATACTCCAACCCCGCGACTGGACAAGCGAAGCAGATCTTGGTCTCATGGCACATCTGCCCCAGCCACGTAGTCAGCCATCTGCTGTTGGGTCATGGCGGTCACGTGGCCGTCGCAGAACCCTACGTTTGCGACCGAGTGGCGGGTGCCACCATGGGGATAGGGCAACCACGAGCGCATGCTGCCGTCTGGCTGTCGCTCCTCCAGTTCATCGCCGATCAGGAGAGTGTCCGAGATGATCCAGTGGGGACGATCCGCACGGCCTTGGTACTGCGCTATCCTTCCGTCCATCCTGTCCAGGAAGTAGTAGGCATAGGTGCGATGGTAAGTGTTGCCAATCGCCGGAGGCCAGCGCCGGCCTTCAGCTGGCGTCCCTACGCGGTGCTGGCTTGGGCAGAACCAGAGGTCAGGCGTAGCCACGTACGGCGCGTAAGCTGACCGCAGGTGGAGGTCGAGTTCCTCTGTGTACCATTTCTCCCGCGGCAATGCCGGTACGAGCCTGCCATTGTTGTCTGCCGAATAAAGTGCAAACGCTGCTATCAGCTGACGCAGGTTGTTCGCACACGTGGACTGACCTGCGCGTCGCTGTCCGTACCCGATCACTGCGAACAGCATGCCGGCAAGCACGACGATGATCACTATCACCACCAGCATTTCTACCAGTGTGAAACCGCGCCGTGCAACGGTAACACGTGCTCTGCTCATATCAGACCCCTTCACTTTCGGTCACGCCCTGCAGAGAACGTCGCGGAACCAACACACCCAGAGTCCGAGGGGCAAGGATGAGCCAGACCGAGGTTCACAGCTCAGCAGCAACAGGCGGCATTCGCCATGCCTGAGTTAGTTCGACAGAGATCACCAGGGAATCCGTCTTCCTCGCATTCCTTCGCTGTCCACTTGGAGCGTTGCTTCTTTCCGCCCAAGCATATCCCGCAAGCGTTGCTCTTGCTGCAGCAGTAATACGAGACGAGTGGCCCGCAATTGTACGGGACATCGCAGACGTGATAGTCCGCCCAGCAGTTGTTCGTCCATGTACAGTTAGCAGTCGCTTGACTGCACTGGTAAGGGTACGTGCTGCAGTCGATGGCAAGCGCGCCTGTCGCGCTCCCCAAGACCGCGATGGCCAGCCCAATCTCCCTGAAATGCCTGACGACTACACTTGGTATGCGCACTGTGTATCACCTCCTTTCACCTTCCGTGATGTCGATCCGAGTCAGACTCCGGCGCTGCAGGTTGTTCAGCCTGTCCATCCTTGCCGCCTCTGGGGCCCGTCACGCTAAGCAGCGTCTTCCGTAATGTGGACTCTCCGGATTCCTCTCTAAGCCCGCGACGAACCAACTGGACTATCCCCATGTCATTGATCACTACGGTGTGCGGGTGCTGTGCCACTCGAAAAGCGTGCTCAATCCGTCCAGTCGAATCGATGATAGTGAGCATGCCGGACGGCAGGTGACCGGTAGGCGCTTCGGATTCGGAGGGTGCTATAACAAGAGCGCCTAGTCGTTTCTCACCGGCATCCCTGCATGCCGCAGCCAGGCTTTCGAGTTCGCGCTCGCAACTCGGGGCACACGACCGGGAGAAAAACAGGAGTGCTGTAAGTGTATGACTCTGCGCGTATCGGCGCAAGGAGATCACCTGCCCATCGATCGTAGCGCCATCAGCATCCGGTATGATCCTGCCAACAGCAATGCCGCCCTCAAGGAAGATGCTTGGCATACGGTTGGATTGTCGTCTCGCGTCGCTTACGGCATGCGCCACTATCAGGCCAAAGACTCCAGCCTGTATAATCGCCAGGACCGTCCAGTAGATCGCTCCCCTTCGTAGTTTCGCCGTGACTTCGAACTCGGCCATCGATTCCTCTGCTGCGTCATTTTCGAATGGAGATGGGCTGTTATCAGAGTGGGTCATCCCAGCGCTCCATACCGCACAAACATATAGGCCTGATACAGCATATAGGAACTCAATAGGGTAAACAGGAGAGCCGTCAACCCTTTGATCGCAGGAATGTAGGAGCGAAATGAAGCTTGCAGGCGACTGGTGGCGTCGACTGACAACCGGCCAGCGAGGAAGATCGCGATCAACGGGGCCACAAAGATGAGGTTGTAGAGCAGCAGATAAGTGTAGAGCGTCAGCGAAAGTGGGACAAAAGGGGGTCTGGAATTAGCTACACCTCCGGCCTTCCCGCTCTTGTATCTGTGCACTGGCCCCTCAGCCTTCGGTAGCGTTCTCGGCGCGCGATCAGAGTGCGGATCTGGAGGGCCTTTCGCCGGGCCAGGATGGTTTCCCTCCTGCCAAACCAGACATCATCCGGGGTGACGTTGTGGAGCGCCTCGTGGTAGCGCTGCGAGTTATACCAGGCCACGAAGCGGGCGATGGCGGCGCGCAGTTCGTCCGGGCTGGTGTGCACGATCAGGGTCACCTCGTCCTTCAGGGTGCGATGCATGCGCTCGATCTTGCCGGTGGTCTGGGGATGATGGGAGCGGGCCCGGATATGGCGCAGCTCGTGGCTTCGCAGATAGGCCTCCATCACCGTCGAGATGTAGCCGGAGCCGTTGTCGGTCAGCAGCGCCGGCTTCTGCACCGGGGGCGCCTGGATCAGGCCGGTGGCCTCCAGCGCCAGTTGGATGACGTGAGCCAGGCTGGGAGCCTGCAGGTCCGGCACCAGCTCCCACGCCAGTATCCGCCGGGAGTAGTCATCCAGCACTGACACCATCCAGTAGTGGCCCCAGCCCGGGATGAAGAAGCGGGTGGCGTCGGACTGCCAGATCTCGTTGATGCGGCGGGTCTTGTGCCGCCACTCATCGGCGGCTGGCTCCTGCTCCGGGGCGCGGGGCGACAGCAAGCCGTGTGCTTTCAGGATCCGGTGCACGGTAGACTCGGAGACGCTGAAGTTGGCGTGATCACAGAGCCAGAACGCCAGCTCGCGGGCGCTCAGGTGGGGCTGTGCCAGTGCCTGATCCAGCACCAGCTGGCGCTCCTCCGGGCGCAACTCATTCCACACCGCTTTCTTCTCCCGCCTCCTCAGCCCGGACTCCATCCGCGCCCGCCACCGGTAGAAGCTGCTCTTGGAGACCCCGATCTCAGCCACCGTCGCCCCCACCGTGTGGGGGGACTTGGCTACCAGCTCCACGATCTCCCGTCGGCGCTCTCCGGTCATGATTCCGCCATCAAGCTTTTTTTGAGCGCCATCAGGTCAAGCGCATAGTCCGCCACCAGTTGCTTCAGGCGGGCATTCTCGTCCTTGAGCGAGGCCACTTCCTCCCGGCCCGCTTCCCGCTGGATGTCCCCCCGCAGCCGCCGCTTGCCCGCCTCCATGAAATCCTTCAGCCACCGATAGTAGACCGTGGTGTGCAGCCGCTCCCGCCGGCACAGCTCCGACACGGAGATCTCCCCGTGAATCCCCTCCATTACGATCCGGATCTTGTCCTCGGCGGTGAAGCTGCGGCGGGTGATGTGCTTGGCTTTGCGGATCTGCTGGCGCGGGGTCTCCCCCTGCTTGCGAGCCGGCCCGACGCCGGCCCCCGCCTGCTCCAGCCCCTCGGTTCCGTCCGTCGTCAGCGAGTCGTCCATCTCTTCTGCTCCTCTCGAGTTGTATATTCCGCTACTCAAGGAGCAGGAACGCCGGCTCAGGTCACTTCAATGTGTAGCTTCACCTCTGTCCCAAAGACGCTGACGACGTACACTCACGTGCGCCACGAGGCGTGCGTTGCGAATCTCCGAATGCGTGGTTACGCGGTAAGAGCGGCGATGTCCCCACATCGCCTGAGGCCAACCTGGCAGGCGGCGGACAAGGAGGAAGAAGCCGTCTGAAGCCCAGGGGGACAAGGGGAGCCGGAGTCTATCCCATTGACTCCCAAGCGTCCCCCGGCCTGAGACCGGTATGGCTACGTGCAGGAATCCCCGATGACATGTCCTGAACCGAAGCCGACCGCAAATGATGGGAATGGTCGGAGACGAGGTGTAGCGCGAGTATTGTAGTGTAGCGCCAAAAGCCCAGACGCATGGGTGAACCCCTCTGGTTTCAGGGGAATAAGCCACGGGACTTCGTCGGCGGTTGTGAGTCAACCGTACGGGCATTAGGGGAGGCCTAACCCGGTCGCACAGGAGCAGCGCACGAACGTGGGAACCGTCGCCCTCGATCCGAGAGGACTGGGCCACCTGCGGCTGAGGTGGGGGCGGCGGGGCGGAGTGGTCGTAGTATCCGCCGCAGGCGGAGAAGGACCACAGTCCGGGGAAGAGACCCGGCCTGCATCAGCGGAATGCCAAGAGACTTGTATGGTGATACCCGCGAGGATGCAGACGCGCCTCGCCGGGGAGGCTGGTCAGTGCCGGACAGTCAACCTGGTCAACCCCGGAGGGAGAGCCGTATGACGGGAAACTGTCACGTACGGTTCGGGAGGGGGCGTGCGGAAACACGTCGCGCATAGCGAAAGGTGCGCTGCACGCCTGCCTCACACCACTGGCGCGGGCACTCCACCATCGGTGGCGCTGTGCCGTCAGTGATCCACCGCGGGGATCGGTGGCAGCGGCCTGACCGCTCCGCGAAGACCCTCTCTGGGAACATTGACCGGCGGTTCTTCCCAGACACGCGGGTTACCGCCTTCCGGCTTGCAGCGTGATGTTAGGCCGGCTTCACGGGCCCTTGACAGGGACAAATTGGCGCGTGTGCCGGGCAACCACTCCGCCCGCCCCGATGAATGAGAGGGAATAGCGGCAATGGTTGGCCGGCACACGGAAAAACCCCCCGTCGGGGAGGTAGCCGAGGGCCTGTGTGCGACGTATCATTCCTATAGATGTACGGAGGACGCAGGTGGCAGACGCACTCCTGTCGACGGCGGGTAGGCCGGGGCCGCCCCATCAGCTGGGGCTCCTTCAGGTAGCCCGACGCCTGCGTGGAACGCGCCCGCTCTGAACGGGAGGCGGCGACAGCAGCAGCTATTCTGAGTAATGAGGGAACACGATGCCAAGGATGCGATCGACCACCGGGACGGCTCCGCAGGTTGGCTCTGGAGCCAACGGACGCCTCTGCCGTCGTGGCGGTGCAAGAGGGCCGCGCCAACCCAGGTTGGCGGTCTGCCTCGTGGCGTGCTGTTTCGCGCTTTCTGGTTGGGATCGCCCCTGCGACGCGCAGGCCGTGGTCATGGCACCGAACTGCGGAGTGGCCGCCGTTGCCGACTATTGCGCCTTGAGAGGATACGTGCTCTCGCCACAGGATGCTCTGACGGTAGAGAACATGTTCAGGGGCACCGACGCCTCCATGCTAGAGATCCTGCGAGCTGCCGGATCGCTGGGGTTCCACCTGCGGGGCGTGAGAGCGGGTCTGGATGCACTGGGGAGGGTCCCGGGCCCGAAGATCATCCATCTGCGGGATCCCGATCACTTCGCGGTCATCTCCCAGGTGTCGGCCGAGTGGGTGCAGTTCGCGGGAGTTCAGGGGGCAGTCGTCGTGCCGCGGGACGAGGTCCAGCGTCGCTACTCTGGCTACGCCCTGACTGCCGATGGGCCCGAGCGGAAGCACGGGCCGCGCCTCCTGCTCCACCGGTTCTGCTTTCCGCTTAGCGCGCCCACCGATGAGAAGGGGGACGATGGCCGAACCGTGAACCGCGTACGGCAGGAAGTCGCCTTCTCGAATGCGGGCGACGGGGCTCTGGAGGTCACGGCGGTGGAGGGATGCTGTGGGTCGCCAAGCGCGCTGCTGGCGGGGACCGTGGCGACGCCGGGTAAGCCCCTGGAGGGCCTCCTCATCTACGATGTGCCGTCCTCCGGCAACGTCATGGCGTCCTCGAAATTCCTCACCAACGACCCGGATCAGCCGGTGGTGTACCTGACTCTGCATGGATATACTCCGGCGGCAATGCACGTGCAGCCCGAGCACCTCGCGGTCTTCGCCGAGAAAGGAGCCGAGGTTAGGCGGTCACTGGTTGTGTACGGCCCACCCGGTCTCCGCATTGGGGCGGTGTCGTCGCAGTCCGGCCTCACAAGGGCCGCATTCCACGAACTCGATACGGAAGGTGACGCCTCGCAGAGCGCATGGGTCATCGACGTCACGCTGTCAGCGTCGACCACCCCGGGGACCCAAGAAGACTTCCTGAGAATCGAGACGAACCAGCCAGACAGGTCCAGCGTCATCGTGCCCGTCCGATGTGAAGCGCGCGGAGAGCTGGAGGCCTCGCCCAGGCAGGTCTTCTTCGGGATCCTGTCACCAGGACAGTCGGCGCGCCGGACAATGACGATCTACTCCCGGACGAAGAGACCATTCCACATTGGCGGCGTCGCATCCGCGGACAAGCGTGTACGCGTCTCGCCACCCGTGGCCGATGGAGATACGTGGCGCTTCGAGGTCTCGCTTGGCCCAGAAGATCCCGGCGTGATCGATTCTGTCGTGGACGTAAGCTCCGACGTGCGCGGAGAGGAGGTGGTGCGGCTGCCTGTATACGCGGACATCAGACGGGAGGGCCCCCACTGAGATGACTGGTGTCAGCTTGTGACACGAAGAAGTGAGCTCACAGCTCAGGATGAAAGGAGAATGGAGGTGGCGAAGACTGGTCTTGTCGCGTTGTTCCTGGCCGTCGCGTTCGCGGTGACGGGCATGTTCCGGGCTCCGACCGCATGGGCGGCGGAGCGCGCGTTCACTCCGGGGGCCTCGGACTACATTGAAGCCGTCCCTGATGAGCTCCTAGTGGACATCAGGGGGGCGGGTCCCCCGACCTATCACTACGTCTCAGGGACGGAGAACGCGACCCCCGGGCACTATACACTCCAGGATAACGGGCAATGCCACGCCGGTGGCTGCCACTGGTACACCGAGCAGTACTACTGGTTCGCCTACATCAGAGAGAACTGGAACTGCAAGACATACACCGGGGGCGGCAATTACCCCTATTGCACCAAAGAGACATGGACTCCATGCTGCACGAAGACGCCGTGCGGGAACTCAATCGACTGCAGCAGCGGGTGTGGGTCCCAGATGGACTGCACGACCAACTACACGATAGCGTGCCTATCGACTGACTACATCTCCCTGCCGTGGTGCGGCCCATGAAAGCGGGACCGAGACGTGACACGTGATGAGCCTGGTCCTGCCCACGAGAGGTGCCGCCGTGCCTGGCCGGACTACTCGCCAGGCACGGCGGCCGCGCCGAGCAGAACGCCATTCGGCGGCCTCTCGCCTCCCCTGTCGCAGCAGGTGCAGGACGCGAGGGACCAGGGCCACCGGGAGGGCATATGTCGAAGGTCCCGGGGTGCTCGCGACGGTATCCTGTCGCTGCCACGGAGGATAGACCGGTGAGTGGAACGCACGGCCGTAGACGGTGTGCTCTATGTCCGCTGTTGGCCTGCCTGTTCGTAGCAGTCATCATGTCGCATGCAAGGAGTGCGCAGGAGGAGCTTCAGGAGACCGTCCTGCGAGGAGTAGAGAACAGATCCGCCGTTCTCCGGTTCCTGTCGGGCGCCGCCTACTGGGCTACTACCGCGAGCCCACGGTACAACACAGATGCTCTGAGGGCGGCGAGACTGGCCGTGAAGAACGGGGGTGGCGACCCCGCATCGGTGCAAGAGTTGGGCCGCACCCACGTCACGCTCATCGACTTCGGCTTCTTCCCCGGCGCCGGGCGTTGGCGGTTCGAGTCAGTCGATCTGACGAACAGCGGGCACATGTTCAGCGGGGCCGGCCACAGCCCGGCGATGAATCGTGGCATCCCACCGATGTTCTTCTACTTCGCGTCAGTGTGCGATGGCACTAGCGTGTACGACTACGATGAGTGCCAGAACATCGGCTGGATCCACCCCTACGAGTCCGAGCAGCAGGCACCCCGAGGACTCAAGCTCATCTCGATGGGGGTGCTGCGCGGTGTCGCTGCTGAGGATCTAGGCCCGATTCGTGCTGGACGCGCGCGTGTGACCGAGTTGACGCGGGACACAGTCGATGGCCGCAAGTGCCTCAAGCTAACCGTGCGGCAAGATGCCAAGATTCCGGCCGGGGAGGCGTGCACGATCGATCGCATCTGGGTGGCGCCAGACCTCGACTACGCCACGGTCCGGGCGGAGGGTATCTATTACAGGACGCCAGCGCCGGGCCGCAAGCTCATTCTGACCGGCAGTAGGATCTATACCGCCACGAACTTCACTCGGGTGTCCGACGCGCTATGGTGCCCACAGGCCGTTCTCCAGCACTTCTTCACCTATACCAAGGGCAAGGGCATAGCTGCATGGGACACAACGGAGATTGTTAGGACGACCATTCAGGCCAACGGGCCGCCGCCGACTATCGTCACTCCTTACCGATTCCCCTTCAACGCGACCATCTACGATGCGGCTGCGCCAGCGGGCGCCATCCGACCTGGTTCCCCGCGGGCCGTTCACCCTCCAGCCCCGGCGCGGCCCGATCAGTTCGGAGTAGGTCTCACGGCCGAGAAGGCCCAAGCACTGCTGGAGGCCACGAAGTGAGGACTAGCCCCAATTCCCCGAGGGCGGCAGCACATGCGGCGCGATGTCGTCCGTGCCCGCGGCTGCCTCTCGCCCGCTGCTGGAGGCGGCCACCAGCATCGAGGCGGGCGGCCGGGGCGAGGCTGCAGCGCACACTCGCCGTCGCGGGCGCGCTGCTGTCGGTGATATCGCTGGCCGGGGCCGCGACTGGTCGACCTGCGGACGCGGTCGAGCAACAGGCTCCCGTGCTGTGGGAGGTGAGCCGCTCGTGGCCGGGCGGCGACCAGTACGATCAGCGACTGGATCGGACGGTGAAGCTGTGGGCAACGGGTGCCCCGGTAGCGAACGTGCTCGCCAGCCTCACAGAGCAGACGGGCGTCCGTCTGGCCTCCTTTCCCTGGGGCGACAACGCCCGAGTCTGCTTGAACGTCTACCTTAACCCGAATGCGGGGCCCACCCTTCGCGACGTGTTGGTGCAGATCAGCTGGGTGATGGAGTGCGCCTGGGCGCTGGAGGGCAAGGCCGACGAGAGGCGCTACGTGCTGCTCAGCACCAGTGTCGGCGGAGGCGTCCCGAACAGGCTGCGCGAGGCGGGCGCCAGCGCGGCGGGCGCCCGCGCCCAGGATTCGGAGGCCGCCGAGCGTGAAGGGGAGGAGGTCGCTCTAGACAAACTGCAGGAGATCGGCGACTCGCTGGGTCTGAGCCGCGATGAGGTGATCAGGCGGTATAAGGGCAAGGACGACCTCATGCTCCTCGCCCTGCTCGACCCGGCGAAGCGGGCGATGGCGCGGTTCTGCCTCACGCTCGATCCCGAGCAGCTCAGGCTGGACCACGGTGCCAGCCTGAAGTGGCAGGACCTTTCTCCGGACCAGAAGTCCCTCCTGCAGAAGGCGCTCGAGCCTGCGCTCGAGCAGACCGCGCAGGCACTCCGAGAGGGCTGGCTCAGCGCCGATCCCGCCCGAGTCAACGGATGGAGTGCAAGCGATCGATGGGACGATTGGGACTGGGTGCAACGACAGGTCCTGGGGGATCTGGACCTGAGCCTCAGCTATGGCTTCGTACTGAATTCGCGCAGGGGACCTGGTTCTTTCGAGCCCGTGCCGGGAGTTCCTGGTGCGTTACGGCCGGGGGTCCCCGACCGCCCCCAGTTGCCGGCGACGTGGCTTCTCCTTTACCGCGACCCGCGGGATCCCGTGACGATGCAGCAGGACGTTGGCGAGGACCTACGCCGACTCCTCGGCGAGAAGGTGCCAGGTGAGCCGAGCCCGGAATTCGAGGGGGAGCTTCCCGCGGCGCGTGAGTACCGGGAGAAGCAGCAACGGGCGCTCATCGAGAGGCAACTAGCCGAACTGGTCCATCTCACGCCGGCCGCTGCCAAGCGCCTCTCGTCGCTGCATCTACCGGCGACGTCGGACAAGCCGTACGCGCTCTGGCAGCTCCAGGAGGCGGTTGCGGCACTCTCCGGGATGCACATCATCTCCGACAACTTCTGGCAACCGGCGCGGAGCGCGAAGCAGATCCTCGGCCTCCTCCGCCAGGACCTGCCCTCCGAGCCGGACGCGCTCCTGTTGCTCCAGATGGCCACCGTGGCCACGGAGGGGCGGGATCGCCTGCTGTACGGTCCGGTCGATCCGACGGCGCAGATGACGCGATGGGAGTGGGGCGATGCAGGGGAGTTCCTGCACTTCCGCAGCGCCGACCGCGACGTTTGGCGTGCCGCCTTCCTACCCGCGGACGTGGTGGAAACCCTCGACGACTGGCTGGCTCCTCACCTCCCGGAGAACCTGGCGCAGGCGAGCCACGCCGCGGTGCCGCTGGACGTGCGCCAGTGCGGCGCACTCCTGAAGCAACTCAGCTTCCTCCAGCAGCGGTGGGGCGGCGCGCTCAGCTACGGCAGCGCGTCAGATGAGAAGGAGTGGTGGCGCGAGGCCTTCCGCAGCCAGTGCCTGGCCGCCATTCGTGAAAGCGATCACTTCTACATCTGGCTCAGCGGCCTCTCCAATGGGCAGTGGGAACTGGTGCAGGGCGATGGGTTGCGTGTCGGCGTCGACGTGGGGCCGCAACCCGAGACAGGGGATCAGTCCCGCCGGGAACCCGCTGTGCTCCCCGGCAGCATCCTCCGTGTCCGTTCCGCCACGAGCAACGAAGGAGAGACCACACGCGCTCTCCCGCCGGGGAGGAAGTGGTGCTACGTCGAGTTCGTAGTCGATGACGGACGCGGGGGACAGCTCACGCGGCGCCCCCTTGTGACTGAAATGGCGATCCGCCCTCTGCGCCTCCGCCATCTTGTGGGACAGCCGAGATGATCGACGGCAGGTTGGATGACGGCACCGCCGGCGCGGCCGAGCGCAGGTGCATCTTTCCGCATTTAGCTCGGCCATCACGGCCATCGAGGATTACCAGCTGCTCTTCACCTGCCCTCCGGATGCGGTTGACGCGATTTGCGCATCCCTGGCACAATGCAGCGGCGCGGCCGCCCGCGCCACTGGCGAGGTCACAGAGGGCGGTGCGATGATGCTGGTGGCCGCCGGCGGGAACCGCCTCTGGCCGGCGGCTTCGATCACTTCGCGGTGTGACCGCGCTGGAGGTATTGGTATGACGGTACGTGGGCGGCGGGCAAGCTGGAGCGTCATCGTGGCGGCCTCGCTTTTCATTGCAGGCTACTTGCTGAAGTATGGCGACGCCGCCTACACGCGGCCTCCCGCCGAACCCGCGCCCTCCTCCCCGGCCCCGGCTGTAGCCATGACTGAGCAGCCGCAATCGCCGCTCTCTGCCCCCGCGCTGCCGGCAGCCCTGCCGAACCGGACCAGCGCCGCGCCGCCTCCACCCCCGCCTCCCGCGTCCGCCGCGGAGAGGCCCGCGCCACCCGCCGCGCAGCAACCTGCACCAGCCAAGAATGCGGTCGCCAAACCCCCACCCATAACTCGCAACCCTCAACTCTCACAAGACACCCAGGCCCTTCCGACCCCCCCACCGCCGGCGGCCTCCGCGCTGCCTTCGCCGGTCTCTTCCGAGCAGGCGCCGCGCCTCCAGTGGCAGCAGTCGGAGTTCAATTTCGGTTCGCTCTACCAGAACGAGGAGATCACGCACATCTTTACGTTCCGCAACGTCGGTAAGGGCCCGCTCAGGCTCGGCAGACTCTCCACCTCCTGCGGCTGCACAGCTGCCGTGCCGGCCGCCACCGTCATCGCCCCGGGCGGCACCGGCTCCATCAAGATCACCTTCAAGTCCGAGCGGTCACGCGGCTCTGTGGCCAAGCAGGTCTACGTGGACTCGAACGACCCGGCCGCGACGCGCTCGGCGCTGACCATTCGCGGCAAAGTCAAGGTCGAAGTGGATGTGGTCCCCTTCGGCATCTACTTCGGAACCATTAGGACCGGACAGTCGATAGAGCGCCCGGTGTTCATACAGCCCGCGGAGGCGAAGCAGTTCCGCATCCTCGAGGTCAAGTCCGCGCACCCGCTCATCACCGTCGGCCAGCCCGAGCCAGCTTCGGCCCCCGAACCCGCGGGGACGTACCGGATCCTCGTGCGCGTCGGCCCGTGCGACAAGGCAGCTTCGATCAGCACCCATCTACTGATCCGCACCGACCTACCGCACACCGGAGAGATCGATATTCAGGTCTACGGCAAGGTGGTGGACTTGGGGGAGCCGCGTGCCACTCAACCCGCGCGCTGATCCGGTGTGCCGGGACTGGGGTGGGGTGGTTCTCGGCGGGCTGGCCATCCTGCTGGGCTCCATCGCACTGGGCCTGCTGGTCAACCACTTCTCTGCGCACGGCATCCCTGTGGTCCAGCGCGTGGAAGCCGGACGCCTCCAGTTGCCCGCCGGCCTGCGCGAGATCAGTCTGACGCAAACCAAGGCCGCCGTCGATGGGAAGACTGCCGTCCTGCTCGACGCCCGCTCCCCAGAAGAGTACGTTGCGGGCCATATCCCGGGCGCCCTGGACGTGCCCCGTGACCAGATCGGCGACGCGCTCCCGAAGGTCGAGGACCGCATCCTTCAGGCGCCCCGGGTGATCGTCTATTGTGAGACCGACGACTGCGGCGACGCCATCTCCGTGGCCGAACTCGCGGCCCAGATAGTGCCCAACAGAGTCTCCGTACTGGTCGGCGGCTGGCATGCCTGGACGGATGCCCGCTATCCGCTGGCCAACGGCGAGTAGCCGTGACACGCCTCCGGGACGTGCTGATTGATCCCCTAACCGGCGCCATCTGCCGCTTGCTCTTGGGCGGCATCTTCCTCTACGCTGCGTGCCCGAAGCTGCTGCATCCCGCGGAGTTCGCGCTTCTGGTGAATGGCTACCGGCTGCTTCACCCGGACCTAGTGAACCTCGCCGGCATCACGTTGCCCTGGGTGGAGCTGATTGCGGGTGCACTACTCGTGCTGGGCGTCTTGCCACAGAGCGCCGCGCTCGTCGCGGGGGGGCTGCTGGTTGCGTTCATAGGTGGGGGCTTCCTCGCCCTGATGCGGGGTCTGCAGATCGAGTGCGGCTGCTTCTTCCCCTTCATGGGAGGCAGCAAGCTCAACTGGGTGCTCTTCCCCCGCGACCTAGGAATGCTCCTCCTCGCCGCCCGGGTAATCACTTGGCCGAGTAGTTGGTCGGCTCGGCGGCGAACCTACAGTGGGGGAGACGCATCTGTGCCCGCGGACGGCGTCTTGCCAGGACAGCTAAGCCCGCGGTGTCCAGAAACTCATCGGCGCTGCTCGAACGGGATGCGGGCCCGTTCGGCGAGGGGTGATGGACTATAGGCGGACGCTATCCGGCCTCGTGGCCAGGGGTTGGAGCGACGATCAGAGGCCCTGACCGCGCGACTGAGAGCGCCGGTAGCGATGCGTGCCCCGGCGTTCACGTCGGCCAAACGCCTCCCGTGCTGACTACGCGGCCTTGCGGTAGTAGGAGTTGAGCAGTCCGCCCAAGAACTGCTCGCACTCCTGTCCCCCCGAAAAATGCTATCCGAGCCTTCTGAGAGCTTCGTTTCTCCTCGGCGCCCTGGTATCCTGGTGGGCATGAAAGTGACCTTGAGTTTCCTCCGGCCCCTGTGCCGTTGCCTGGGTGTCTTGCTCCAGCTCCTCCGGTATTCTCTCAGCTTCTGCTGCCCGACGCGAGGTCCTGCACTTCGCCATCACCCCAAACCCGAGCATGGACTGGGTGATCCAGCAACTGCGGGAAGCGACGCCCTTTGGATGCCAGCCGCGTTACCTTTTCCGGGACAATGACGGGATCTTCGGCCATGGCGTACGCGCCTTCCTGATCTCCTGTGGCATCCTGGAGGTGCGCACCTCCTACCAGAGTCCCTGGCAGAACCCTTACGTCGAGCGCTTCATCGGGACCCTCTGCGTGTGTCGGGCGCCGGTAGTACCGTCCTGGGCGGATGCTGGGCTTGCTCCGGCTGACTCCCTCCCGTATGATCTGGGACCGGTAGGCAGCACCTTCGGGCGCCGTTCTCTCTTTCTTAGGGAGTCAGCGCAGTGGAGATCTATGAGGCGTCGGTGTCATTGATGGTGCGGGCGATGGTGGTGAGCGCCCGGTGGGCGGCCCGCCTGCCGGTGTCCGCCGTTCTCGCCGACCCGGCGCCCTCGCTACGGCCCCACATGCCCCGAAATCCTTGCGATGTTGGCGCGTGTGGCTCGCGTCGCGGGGATGGGTGGACGCCTGGCAGGGGCGGACGCATGGCTCGGATCCGCCGGCGGGAGATGCGATGTAGGACATGCCCTCCTACAACCACGGGCATTTCTGCCGATGTGAGCGAGTGCTTCACCGCGGGCGGCGAGTGGTCTTCACGTGGGAGGGTTTGGCGGGGGTGCGCGTCCGCGCTGGCTCGGCCCGCGACGGGGTGCGCTTCGGGGGCGAAGCCGGATGCTGGAATGCGGGGTGCGGTTTGGCGGTGGGGGCAGAGTCACAACAGAAACTGAGAGCATATCGGAGGAGTTGGAGCAAGACACCCAGGCAACTGCATAGGAGCCGTAGGAAACTCAAGGTCACTTTCATGCCCACCAGGATGCCAGGGCGCCGAGGCGGAGTGTAGCTGCACGGCGATTCTGTCCCCTGATAACTGCAGAGCGAGAATGTCCCCTCGGAGAGAAACCTGCGGTACGAAGACCGCATGAGACACGAGGAGCTGTACGTGAGTCAACGGGACATTCGACGCTATGAGTTGCTGCAGAGAGTGATGGACGGCAGGATCGCGCTGTGCCAGGTCACGGAGGCCTTGGGTGTGAGCTATCGGCAGGCGAAGCGACTGAAGGCGAAGGTGGCCGGGGCCGGCCTGCGGGGGCTGCTGCATGGCAACCGGGGCCGAGTTCCGGCCAACCAGCGCCCGGCCGGTCTTCGGGCGCAGGTGCTGAGGCTGTCCAGGGAACGCTACTACGACTTCAACGACTCTCACTTCCAGCAGATGCTGCAAGAGCGGGAGGGGATCGCGCTCTCCCGGGAGACCGTACGCAGGTGGCGCCGGCAGGCGGGGCTGGCGCCCAAGCAGCGCCGGCGCACCCCCCAGCACCGTCAGCGCCGGCCCCGCTCCAACGCCCAGGGGCTGATGATGCTATGGGACGGTTCTCCCCACCACTGGTTCGGCGAGGAGCAGCCCGCGTGCTGCCTCATGGCTGCCATCGACGACGCCACCGGCACGGTGCTGGCAGCCTTCTTCTGCCCGGCGGAGACCAGTTGGGCGTATCTGAAACTGCTCAGCCAGGTGCTGGAGGCCTGGGGAGTGCCCATGAGCGTCTACCAGGACCGCCATGGCACCCTGAAGCGCAATGACGACCGCTGGAGCCTGGCAGAGGAGCTGGCGGGCAGACAGCGCCCCACCCAGGTGGGGGCGGCGCTGGAAGCCTTGGGCATTCAGCCCATCTTCGCCCTCAGCCCCCAAGCCAAGGGACGCATCGAACGTCTCTTCCGCACCCTCCAGGACCGGTTGATCTGCTCTCTGCGGTTGGCTGGCATTACCGAGATGGCCCCTGCCAACACCTTCCTGCCGGACTTCCTCACCGCCCACAACGCTCGCTTTGCCGACCCCCCAGCTCAGCCCCATCCCATGTGGCGCACGGCTCCGGCGCGCAGAGAGCGGGAGCGCATCCTCTCCCTGTGCTATCCCGCGAAGGTGGGCAACGACAATGCTGTGCGCCTGGATGGCATGATCCTGGACATCCCTCCCGGCCCGGGCAAGCGCAGCTATGCCAAACAGCCGGTGCACGTGCGCCAACTGCTGGACGGCCGGTGGCGGATCTATCACCGGGAGCGGGTCATCGCCGAAGCCCCTGCCACCGAGATCGCTGAACTGATCCGCACTCGCCGCCGACGCCCCGGTCTCCCCGCCGCCTCCGACGACATCTGGGCCTTCGCCACCTCCCCACCCTCCCAGCCAGAGATGGACCTGCTCGCCGAACTCAGCACTGGCCGGCCCCCAGCCAGCGTTCGCCGCGCCGGACCCGGCGGCGTGATCGGGGGGATCAGAATCGCATGATGGGGACATTCTCCCTTTGCACAAGAGGGGACATGCTCGCTCTGCTATAACAGGCGCCGAGGCGGAGAGAGGCGCTCAGGAGGCCCGGATAGCATTTCTCGGGGGGACGGGAACTCCGGGCGTGACTGCTATTGAACGGAACCCCCTCCAGCAGTGCGCTACTTGCTCGAGTGGCGGGCGCGGAGAGACGGCCGTCTGGTTTGCCAAGCTAGGCAGAAGGTGAAAGGCGGCGGCCGCGCAGAGCAGAATAGGGCAAGCACCCAACTGGCCAGATATGGGCAGGCAGAGGGTCAGTCCAGGCCGGTTGAGCGTACGGATATGGGCGGGCGCGCCGGTCACTGATATCCCCCTCTTGAGGTGACCGGCCCCCGCCCTCCGCTTCCTCCGCTCGCCCGTGCTGTCCAGAAACTCATCTGGCTCCTACTGTGCATATCAGGCGACGACAGGACCTGTCCCCCCGAAAAATGCTATCCAGGCTGGTAGAGAGCCAACACCAGTCGCGGCTGCTCGCTGCGGAGGACCAGCCCGAACATCAGGTAGAGGGTAGAGAACAGCCTCAGCATCAAGTACCAGAACATGGCCCGCAGGATGCCGCAGTAATGGCGAGAAGCCAACCCGAGGGTACCCCAGGGCCTTGCTCCCTGGCTTCCCGGATGCCTCAGATTAGCTCTGGTACACTACGGGTAGCCAGCCGCCGGCGCGGTCGGCACTGCTGCGCCCGGCCTTCGCGGCTGCCCCGGAGGCGCCAGCTCACTCACCTACTGGTGCCACTCCCCCTCGTAGAAGCCTGCGTAGCTCTTTCCGCACCAGGCTGGCGACGAAGGCTGCCCCTCCTGTCCGAGCACATCCACGCTGACCACGACGAAGCGCGCCCGCGCGGTGCTCGGGTAGGTGAAGTGCGTCTCCTGGACCGGCTCGGGCGTGATTCGTTCGACGCTGCGCTCGACCACGCGATAGACGCGGTACCCGGTGACACTGCTCTCTGCGGCAGCGGACCAGCGCAGTTCGGCCTTCCCGTCCTTCTCCCGCAGCAGCACGTGCTTGGGCTCGGAGGGGATGGTGAGCGCGTAGGGCGACGGGCCGCTCTCCACGCCGAGCTGGTTCACCGCGCGGACGAGGTAGGCGTAGACGGCGTACCGGTAGTCGGCGGACTCCGGGGCCTTCCGCTTCAGATCCACCTTTGTGTCGACGAAGGCCGCCTCCCTGATCGGCTGGGCGTTCAGCTTCGTCAGACAGGTCAAGTCGGTGATGGCGTCCACGACGGGCTCGTCGTACGGGGGATCGTTGTGCCCCCAGGAGCCGACCATGGTCGTGTTTGTGGCGATCGTCGCCAGGGCCCGGTAGACGTTGTAGCCGACTATATCCGGCGCGGTGCTCGGCTGCCACCGCACCTCGACTCGCCCCAACGCCTTCGCCGCGACCGTCACTTTCTCCACCACCCGCGGCTGCGTACGCGCAGTACGGCTGGGGGCGCTTTCCTCACCGCTCTCGGCCACCGCACGCACCGAGTAGAGGTACACCTTCCCGGGCGCGAGGGCACGGTCTTCGAAGGTCGCGCCCGCAGTCACGCCCGCCTCCGCGAACTCCGCCAGCCACGGCTTCTCCGTCTCTGCGCGGGAGATACGGTACGTCGCTCCGCGCGTCGGGCTGGGCTGCCACGCCAGAGTCGCTCCCTCCGCACTCGTGGTGACGCTGAGTTCCGTCGGCGGGGCCGGCCGCGTGGTCGCGGCGGCCTTCCGGTACCGATAGGTCCAGATCTCCGGCTTGTCCTCGTGGCGCCACGACTCGAAGATGAAGACGTTCAGAGCGGGATCATAGGAGAGGTTCCGGGCGCGGCTCCCGCTCGGAGGCGGCTCCGCGGGCGGGTTGAGCTTGCGCCAGTGGAGCGCGTTCATGTCGAGCGCCCAGGTCTCATGCCCCTTGTCGCCGAGCCATGCCACCAGCAAGCAGACGTTGTTAGCTGAGTCGTAAGCCATCTTGGGGATGGTGGAGTACTCGCCCTGCATCCTCCCCGGCGGGTGAGGGTTGAGCTCGTGCGCCTCCCAGCTGTTCTCGCGATAGCGGTAGATCCAGGTCCTCTCGTCATCGCTGTACTGGCTGCCGAAGACGACCAAGTAGTCATCCTGGGAGTCATAGCAGATCCCCATGCCGTCGCGCGGCCCAGGCGGATTCTCCGCCTCCAGGCGATCCAAGCGGTTAGCATAGGCATCGTAGACGAACAGGTTGTTCATGTCCCCCGCGCTGCCCTGGCCGCCGAAAGAGAGCGCCACCTCGTGACGCGCGTCATAGGCGCCACCGGCGTTCAGGAAGCCCAGGACCTGCTTCGAGTAGCGCTCCGGCGCGTGGTAGGGCGCGGGTCGCATGTTCGTCCACTCGTTGGCGGCAGGGTCGTAGAGCCAGACCGCGGAGTCCTTGAGGTGCACCTTCCGGCTCCACTGCCAGCCATGCCCGAGCGAGGCTCCGGGGAAGCGGACAAAGCGTCGGTTCGCGGTATCGTAAACGTTCGCACCATCGACGCAGCAGACTCCTGGAGGCGAGGTGTCGGGGAAGCGCTGCTGCCAGCGGCCGGTGGTCAGGTCCCATGTGAAGAGGAGGGAACTCTGGGGGACACCGTCGTGGCCGCCGTAGTGTATCCACTGCTTGGCGTCAGGATCGTAAGCGCCGCCACCCTCCCAACTGAACCGGGGCGCCGGCGCGCCGGAGCGCGGGCTCTGCTGCACCCACTGGTTTTCCGCATGATCCGCCCAGTCCGCGGCCGCGCCGGCCAGACCCGCCGTCGCCACGACGGCCGCAAGACACAGCATGAACGTCACCGCCGATCGAGCCCCCATCGTCTGCCTCCAAGGGGAAGCGCTCCCCACCCGCGGGGCCTGTTCCCTGCCAGGAAGCGATGGTCCTGCGGCCGGGTGTCCTTGCTGACCGCCCGTGCAGCCGGCCTGAGGGCAACCCCGACTCCGGCTGCCCCGTCGGCTCAGAGTCCCCGCCCGGGGTCCCGGCGGGGATATGGGTCTGTTCGTCGTCTGTCCCGAACTGCGCCTTGAGCAGCCGGTTACCCGATTTCAGCCGGCGCCTCTCATCCCGTAGCCGGGCCAGCTCGCCTGCCTCCTCGCCGACCGCGACGGCTCGCCGCAGGAAGAGGAGCCGCTGCTGACCGACAGACTGGGCACTCAACACCATGGATCGCACCATCAGAGCAACGGCGGTTCGGAAGACCTCCACGCAGACACTCCTGAAAAGGGAACAGCGTAAGAGTTCACTCTTCATGAGAATATTCCGCGAAAACGCGGAAATAGCCCTATGTGGAGAATCTTGCGGCGGCAACCAGAGAAGAGCTGATCGCGATCATCGCCACGCAGCAGGCGCAGATCGCAGCGCTGATGGTGCGAGTGGCAGAGTTGGAGGAGGAGGAGCGGCGGCTCCGCGGGGGCAAGGGGGGCGGGACCGCGCTGGCCCTGAAGCCGAGTCGGCCCGAGCGGGAGAGCAAGCCGCGCAAGCATCGCGGGCGGGCCTTCGTCCGCCGCAAAGAGCAACCGGATGAAGAGGTGCGTCACGTGGTGGAACGCTGCCCCGATTGCGGGCGGAGCCTCCATGGGGGCTGGGAGCATGCTCGCCGTCAGGTGATTGAGGTGGTGCTGCAGCGGAGAGTGGTTGACCACGTCATCTGGGCGCGCCGCTGTGGAGTGTGCCGGAAGCGCATCTTGCCAAAGCCCGAGCCGAGCGAGATCGGAGCCCAAGGCAAGCGGCGTTTCGGGGTGAGCGTGCAAGCGCTGGTGGCGAGCTTGCATATCGGCTGTCGGGTGCCCATGCGCATGATCGGGAAGCTGATGTGGGAGCTGTTCGGGCTGCGGGTCAGCGACGGGGAAGTGGTGAACTTGCTGGATGGGGTGAAGGGGGCGGGGGAGCCGGAGATTGCGCGCCTGCGGGAGAGAGTGCGGAGTTCTGCCGCGGTGTGTGCGGACGAGACGGGATGGCGCCAGGACGGCGATAACGGCTATCTATGGGGATTCTTCACCGAGGGGGCTCGGTATTTCGAGTATCGCAAGAGCCGCTCGGCGCAGGTGCCCAAGGAGATCTTGGGCGAGGACTTCGGGGGGGTGGTCACCTGTGATTTCTACGGCGGCTATAACAAGGTGGGAGTGCTGCAGCGCTGCTGGTTCCATCTGTTGAAGGATGCCAAGGAGCTGGCCGAACTCAACGCCGATCGGCCGCAGGTAGTGGGGTGGGTGGAATCGCTGCAGGCGCTCTATCAGGAGGCGAAGGCGTGCTGCCTGGTGCTGGGCGAGTTGCCCGCGAACTGCCGGGCGCGCCGCAAAGAGCGGCGGCGTCTCGAGCGGGCCGCGGCCGCGCTGGCTCGGCCCTATGCCAAGGACCCCGACGCCCCCCAGCGCGTACTGTCGCAGCGCATCCTCAAGCACTTACACGAACTCTTCGTGTTCGTGACCGATCCCGCGGTGTCTGCGACTAACAACCTGGCGGAGCGCAGCCTGCGGCCGGCGGTGATCGCGCGCAAGATCAGCGGGGGCACCCGCTCGCCCAAGGGCTCCGCCACCAGGATGGGGCTGATGAGTCTGCTGGGTACCTGGTCCGCGCAAGGCAAAGGGCAACTACAGGGCTGCCGGGAACTGCTGCTGCCCACCCCCGCCCCCTGACCCACGCCACCTCCCCACAAAATCGTTCTCACCAAGAGTGAACTCTTACGGCGCCAGCAC
>Ga0315282_10003355_pt1 | contig 28761 bp, 30 predicted proteins | sample YL17G07_20_MG_FD_203693 | JGI IMG/M metagenome (GOLD analysis project Ga0315282, IMG submission 203693) | Sediment microbial communities from Yellowstone Lake, YNP, Wyoming, USA - YL17G07_20 | ecosystem: Environmental > Aquatic > Freshwater > Lake > Sediment | place: USA: Wyoming | collected... | reverse complement strand
GTCAGGTCGATTATGTCGTCGCCCGTCGTCACTGTCCTTTTCAACGAACCCGTAAAAGTGGCCGTTAGGAAGATGATCGAGCATCAGGTGGGGTCAGTAGTTGTTATGAGTGGTGGACTTCCCGTTGGCATAGTGACTGAAAGAGACTTGCTCAAGATCATGGCCGAGGGGCGGGACCCGGACAAGATGCTGACTTCCGACGTCATGAGCAAGCCGTTGGTCACAGTAGGTCCTGATGCTCCCGTCACTCAAGCGATTGCATTGATGAAGGAGAAAGCCATTCGGAGGATCCCGATCGTGAAGGAAAACAAGCTAATCGGCATAGTGACCGAAAAGGAGATAATCCGGAATCTGCTGTAAGTCCGCTGTTCGCGTTCCTTCTACTCGCCGACTTAGTCAGCCAAGGAGTGTCTTGGTCAGTCAGGTCAGCAGCCTTCAGGTCGGCTCCGGCTACAGGAAGTACATGACGACAAACGCGATGAAGGGAACCGTGAAGTTGTCGAACGGTTGCATTGGACCGACCGTCAACATCTCGACTAACGTGCCAACAAGAGATCCGACTGCAGCTGTCATCAGGATGCGACCGAGTGGAACCGCGACGTAAAGTGTTGATGATATGAGCAATGCTAGCGACGCACCCAAGAAACCGGCGAGGAGCATGAGTATCGAACCTTCGATCGACTTCTCCGAGAAGGAGTACTTGTGCCTGTTCCTGATGAGTGGCGCGAACATCGACGCGGCACCGTCGCCCCAGGCCATTATCATGATGGACGCCATTATCAGATCGCGTCTGCTCCATCCGACCAAGATCAGGACTCCTATGGAGATTATGTAGTATAGGGGGCCATAGGCGTGCGCTCGGGTGTGTTCCTTCTCGTCAACCATTGAAGTTGTGATGAACGATGTCTTGGCGAACGTCAGCGCCAAGCCTACCACCAATCCCAGGCCTACCGGGATCATAAACGGGTAATACCACTCTGAAGTCAGAGGCAGCACCAACACCGAGGCGCCTGCAAAGAGGTGGATGATGTGTCTCGTAAAGGTGGACTTGAGCGAGAGCCTTCGCCTGCCGATCTCAGCCACTACAAGGAGCGCGAGCACATAGGCATAGACCGCCAGCACGATACCGATCGCGTTGAAGTCGAGATCCATCGGCCGACGCCCTTTCTGCAAACCGCATAAAAGCCTTGTAATCGTGGCAGCCAGTGACGACGACAACTGTCTTCGTGTTACAAAGCTTTTAGAGGAGCCGATTTACGGGAACCCGTGCGATCTCTGGGCACCATCAGCAGGATTGCTCTGTTAGGAGGGACTGGCAAACTGGGCAGGGGGTTGGCCCTGAGATGGTGCTCCAAGAGGCAGGTCATAATCGGCTCAAGGTTCAGGAGCAAAGCTGAGACAGCTGCCGAAGAGATCCGCCAGTTGGCCCGAGGGAAGCGATGTGTTGCTAACATACGGGGAATGTTGAACCGGGAGGCCGTCAAGGAAGCCGATCTTGCGGTTTTCTGCGTGGGGCTCGGGCCCGCGCTTAGACTCGCAACTCGACTGAAGGGGGCCCTGAAGGACAAGCTGGTGCTGTCTCCAATAGTATCCATGGGACACAGGGGGAATCTCCGCACTCCAAAGCTGAAGCCCTCGACCAGCGCGGCAATCAAGCTGGCGAAGGCCCTAGGTCAAAGATCCAACGTTGTGGCCGGTCTCCACACGATACCTGCCTTCATGCTCTATTTGCCCGAGCCACTTCACAACTACTCAGTAGTAGTCTACGGAGAACAGCCTGCGAAGGGAGCCGTCATGCGTTTGGTGAGCGAAATAGGCGGCCTCCACCCGCTGGACGGCGGCCCGCTGGAGATGTCGTTCCTCTCCGAGTACACCACACCTCTCCTCCTGAACCTGAAGAAGCTCAACGAATGCCTCGGCGGTTCCGTCAGATACTGCTGATGCCATTACAGAACCCCGGACAGCAACGGTAGAAGGAGACAAAGACGGCGAGACATCGACCTCCCTTAATTAGTCGCAGAGAACTCACGTTCCGGAATGGGCCGAACCATAAGGTGGGAGAAGGGAACGGTCGTCACCGTTGACCAAACACAGCTTCCTCACCGCTTTAAAGTCATCCGGTTGCGAACCATGCCGCAGGTCCTGGAGGCAATAAGGGAGATGAGGATCAGAGGCGCCCCGATAATCGGAGCCGCAGCCGCATACGCACTGGTCCTTGAAGCCTACAGGAACAGGCGGATCTCAAGGGAGCAATTGGTGCGACGCCTCGGTAGAGCTGGTGACTTGCTGCGGTCGAGCAGGCCCACCGGTAAGGACATGCACAGAGCCGTTGAGAGGATCCTCTCCAAAGTCACAGCTACGAGCGGGGACGTCTACGATGTGGCACTTCTTGAGGCTCAAGCCATAGCGAACGAGTATGAGAGAGTGGAGCGAGAGCTTGTCAAGATCGGGCAAAGCCTGGTCGAAGACGGCGACGTGATATTGACCCACTGCAACAGCGGACCGCTCGCGACAGTAGCTTGGGGCACGGCGCTCGGCATATTGATCCGGGCCTGGAAGACAGGAAAGAGGATCTCTGTGATCGCCACGGAAACAAGACCGATGCTACAGGGCGCGAGGCTGACCGCTTGGGAGCTCAAGCGCAACGGAGTCCCCTTCAGGCTGATAACAGACGGCATGGTTGGATATGTGATGGCGCGCGGCTTGGTGGATAAGGTCCTGGTCGGAGCGGACAGGGTCTGGAAGGACGGCAGCGTCGCGAACAAGATAGGGACACTGACCATCGCCACTGTCGCCGAGGAATACGGAGTTCCGTTCTATGTGGCGGCACCTGCGTCGACGTTCGACTTGGAAAGCACTCCGAGTTACAGTGTCGTTGAGATGAGAGATCCGAGCGAGATCTTGGATATCGGAAGGGAAAGGATCGCGCCGCCAGGGACCAAATGCCTGAATCCTGCCTTCGACATCACTCCGCCGGATCGCATTACGGCCATAGTGACGGAACACGCGGTGCTACACCCTCCCTTCAGGCAGAGCATAAGCAGGGCCCTACCTAGACAAGGCCACGCCGACCAGATAGCCTAAGACAAACATCAACAGAGTGGTAACCAGAAAGATCACGATGTACAGGTTCGAACGAATCACGGAATAGACGGCTCGGTCCAAGGTATCGACCGGAGACAGCGCCTGTAGCATGCCGGATCCCCTCGGTAAAGGAAACAACGAGCCTTGGGGAGAGGTCCTCCAGTATGGTCCATCATACTCGATAATGTACTGGTCCGCCGTAGCGATCGCCAGAGCCCAATAGATCAACTGTGCAGAGGATGCAACAACAGCGAACGCCGCAGCAATGAGGATTCTCCTGTCGGTGCTTCTCATCTCGTCCCGGCACCTCTCTCATGCGACATTTCGGGCGGTAGTTAGTTCTATATTGTGGGACGGAGCATGCGGTCGTCTAGGCCAAGGCCGCGCGGGCGAAACTTTTCTGTAATGCAAATCCCTTTAAGCGAATCCACCACCCCCAGCATCAACTTGGGAGAACGGTTGAGGACCATTGAGGGCTTTCAGGGTGCGGCTTTCGGCCTCGCAGATGGTGTAATATGCATGCTTGGCATGATAGTCGGAGTCGCGGTTGCCACCCATGATGTGAGGTTCATTCTTGTCGCTGGGATTACTGGGGGGCTGGCTGATGCGCTGGGTAACTCTTTTGGGTTCTATCTCTCAGAGCTGACCGAAAGGGGCGCCCAGATTTATGATAAGTCCCAAGGGAAGGAGGTCTCCGCCCACAGTATGAGAGAGGTGCTGGTAAGTGGAGTACTTTCTTTCGCTGCCACCGTCTTTGCGCTCGTTATCTTGCTCGTGCCTTTCCTGTTGACCGACATGTGGATGGCGTTGGCGTCATGCTTCGTAGAGGGCGTCGTTGTGCTCTTCCTGCTCGGTTTCTACGTGGGCAGACTCAGTGATGAGAACCCCATCAGAATGGGCACGAGGTATGTTGCCCTGGGCGTGATAGGGACGGTATTGTCCTTCGTGGTCGGCGATGTCTTGGAGATACTGATCCTAGGCCTCTGACGAGGATCACCGGAGTGCCTTGAACTCCCACTCTTTGCTCTCCTTCAATATCCGCCTGAGGATTTCGGTTGCCTTATCCCTCTGAAGGGCGAAGAAGACCCTCGCAACGTGTTTGCAGAACCTCTTGGCTTGCGACTGCCTAGCCCAGTCAGGACAGTCGTGAGCGATCACCCTACGATTAAGGTCGACCACGACCTGGTAATCTCTGACCTTTGAAGCGATTCGTGCCTCAGATCTCTCCAAGATCTGGACATCTTTATTCTCTATCGTCTTAGCCCGCTCTATTCTCGCCTTGTCGGTGAACTTCAATAGGTACTCTTCAGGCGAACTCCCGCTTTCGGTGCTCGATGGGAGTGGGAGTTTGTGCGTTACCACCCTAGGCTCCGAGCCCGGAGGATGATCGACAAGCCACTTCCGTACCTTCTTTAGCGCCTTCGCTTGTGGCTCGGTAAGCTCGCCAAGCATATCGAGAACCTGCAGACAATTCTCCACAGCATAGCCGTGATAGTGATTATTGAAAAACCCATAGACGTGCTCGCTACTCTTCTCGGCCTCGTTGATCTTGGGGATCCAAGGCCTCAGCTCCTCTGACGTATACCTATAGTTGTACCAGAGGCGTCTGCCGTGTCCATGCCACCTGAAGTAGGAGAGATCGGAGGTGATCTTCAAGTCTGGGGGGAGAAGGGGCTCATCAACAACGGTATATGCCACGTTGTAGTTTGAGAGCAACTGCCACGTCTCGCCCCTGAGCCAAGATAGGTGCCTGAACTCTACCGCGAATCTCAGATCTTTGGGGAGCAGCCCTAGGAAATTCTCTAGGGTGTTCGGGTCGAACTTCAGGCTGGGAGGAAGCTGGACCAAGATGCACGCAAGCTTGCCAGAAGAAGACAGCGGTTCCACCAACTGGAGGAACTTGTAGAGGTCGTCTTCGATACCCTCCCTGGCTCCCAGCGCCTTTTTGTGTGTGATGGCCTGTGGCAGCTTTGCAGCAAAGGTGAACCCAGCTGGGCTGTAGCGGTTCCAACCAATGATTGTGCCTTTTGAGGGATAGGCGTAGAACGTCGAGTCGATCTCGGCCGTGCTGAATATGGAAGAGTATTTTGTGAGTTTGCGCTCCTTTTCGTCGCCGTAGACCGGACCCACCCACTCTTCGTAACTCCATCCGGAAGTCCCTATTCTCAGATCTTTCATGTCCTGGCGGCCAATCAAACTTAACTTGTCGAATGATAAAGGGTTTCACACAACTTGCGTCAGGTGTTCGTCGGGACCGGCGGTTGGGCGTACTTCCGAGGGCCTTGGCGGGGCAACTTAGAGGTCTATTCGAGAGTCTTCAACTCCGTAGAGGTGAATTCTACTTTCTACTCATACCCTGATATCCGACAGGTAAGATCATGGAGAAAGAGGGTCCCCGAATCGTTTCAGTTCTCGGTGAGGAGCCACGGCGATCTCACACACCGATACGAACTCCAGCCGGTCGATGAATCCTTCCATGTATATTACAGAATGGTGGATATATGTGAAGTCCTCAACGCAGAGGTCCTACATCTGTTGACCCCGGCTCGGGTGGCTCTCGACTACCAGAAACTGCACGGAATGGCTGAGTTCTTCAATTCTGTTGACGTGAGCAGTCCAAGGATCGCTTGGGAGATCAGGGGGCAAAGGACGGCGGACGAATGGAAGGAGCTGACCCGCATAATGCAGGATCACAACATAGTGCAATGTGTTGACCTTTCAATTGAACGACAGAGGGTTCAGTCCGACATCCTGTACACTCGGCTCTTTGGAAAGGGAGCACACAACTTGTACCAATTTGACGACAAGGAAATCCGCGAGGTCAACGCCAAGGCCGAGGAGCAACCCAAGAGATCATATCTCATATTCCACGGGGGCAGGATGTATGAGGACGCTGCCAGACTCAAGGCGTATCGAGAGACTGGTAAGTTCCCAAGAGCGCGGGGCCCGGTCGGCACGGAATCGTTGATGAAGGTCCTCGGAGAAGACGCCACCTTTCCCGCGACGAGGGCGGAGCTGATCAGAAGCCAAGGATGGAAGGTAATAGATCTGGCCGCTGACGAGCGTACCCACGCGTCTTTTCTGTTAGGGGGGCTCCCCGATAGAACCTACCTCAGTCTTGCTGACATCCGGGGAGCCCTGGAGAAAAGGCGCGTCGGTTAAGACCTGACTACCTTCGTCTCGTAGCACTCGCGGTCCCTGTTGTGAGTGTCGGGTAAGGAGTGCGGGAGGTGGGATTCGAACCCACGAACCCCTTCGGGACGAGGGCCTGAGCCTCGCACCTTTGACCAGGCTTGGCGACTCCCGCAGTCTTCATCCCTCCGAGTGCGGGCGTTAATAAAAATTGAAACGACTGAAGACGACCACTTCTTATCTCAGCAGTTAATGTCAGTCGAACCAGCGGCATTGCAGACGGATCGATGCAATGTGCAGCGTGAAAGGCGCCGCGGGCAGGAATCTCACAGGGCTACAACCCGCTTTGAACCTGCAGCTCCCGGAAGGGAGACCAGATCTCGAGTCTGGCGCGTTGAGCCTAGTTCCGCCACCGCGGCTGTTCGTGTTGACTCGTCGGGAGGTTTTAACCTTACTCTCCAAAATGGGGCTCTGCCGAATCGCGACTCGGCCTCACTCGGTCGAACCTAAGAGCTGCACGATCATTGAATCAGACCGTAGGGCTCTGAGGACAGGATCCGAGGGGACAGCAAGCCGCAGTTTCCTCGTCCTCCCGTGCCGGCCTAGATTGACAATCTTGCCGCGTACTATGCCCAACATCTCCAGCTCGTTCAGGAGCATTGCCACTCTGCGGTATGTGAGACCAGGCACTCCCAATGCGGAACTGCGCTTGAGGTAATTCGAGTAGATTTCACCGCTCGTCGGGAAGACTTCATTTTGGGACGACAACACCACCGTCGCCAGTAGGATCTTTGAATGTAGCGGTAAGGATCTGCATATCTCGAAGACATGATCCTCCTCGATCTTGCGTGTAGCTACCTGAACGTCCTCGCTCGTCACGGAGCTTGCACCCCGCCGTTCAGCTATCTCACCGGCCACCCTGAGAAGATTGAGAGCCCTCCTAGCGTCACCGTGTTCGGATGCCGAAAGCGCCGCGACCAGATTGACCACGGACGGGGGAGCCACACCCTCGTTGAAGGCCATGTTCGCCCTTATCTGTAAGATCTCTCGTAGCTGATCCGCTGTGTAGGGCGGGAATATGATCTCTTCCTCGTCAAGCGTGCTCAGGACACGTGGATCTAGGTAGTCCTTGAAGGACAGGTCATTCGAGATCACGACAAGGGTCACCTTGGACTCAGATAGGGATTCGTTTATTCTGCTCAGCTCGTACAGAAGATCATCCCCTGCTTCTCTGACCAGCACGTCAATCTCATCTAAGATCATCAAGAGGTTGGTGGATTGGGCTCGCAGTCTTGTAACTAGGCGGCTCAGTACTTCTCCCGTGGCCAAGCCCGTGAACGGTATCTCAATACCAAGTGCCTCGGCCACCTTAGCCAGAACCCTGTAGCCTGTGCCCTCAAATCTACAATTGGTGTAAGCTTCAACGAAGGGCACCGACCTCTCTTGGGCCTTGGCTTGCATCAACTTCGCGATCAGTCTTACGCACGCAGTCTTACCTGTACCGGTCTTGCCGTACAGCAGAGCGCTCGAGGCCTTGTTGCCGCGTAGCATCGGGGCGAGCACTTCACCGAGGCGTCGCAGCTCATCTTCCCGGTGCGGCAGCTGAGAGGGGACAAAATCGTGCCTCAAAGCGTCGTGATCTTTGAAGATTGTGCCCTTCGTCAGAATGGACTCTAGATACGCATCTATCTCGCTGAGATTGCCACCTTGGCTCATGGAGACCTCGTCGTCCCGTGGCTAGTGGGTCTCTGAGATAAGACGAAACATCCGATTTTCTCGACTTATCCCACTAGCACCGTCTAGACCCCCTCCCCCCTTCACTTCCAGTTGATGGATGTCCCCGTGGGGTATGCTGTTATGTAATTGATTGACGTGCCGGATGTCTTCCTGTTCCCTAGAGTGATCTATTCTGCGTCACGCTCAGCTAGGTTGCAGCTTACACTACACTTCCATAGGGCTGCCACGCCCCGCCGGAACCGTGGCTGCGGGGTTCCAGTGGAAAAGAAGGGGTCCGGGCGGCGCCCACTTTTCTCGGGAGTCCAAGCCGTCAGGGCCGGGACGCTCGTGATTAACTGTGAAGGAGGTTGATAACCCCTCCATTTCCACTGAAAGTCACAGAAAACCGGGATTCCAGAGGTTACTGGGCAGTGGATCTAACAGATCGCTGCCCTTTTGGTGATGCAACTGGAAAAATTGTGAATTTGAGCTAACCAATCCTAACAACGGTGAACTTGCCTTTCAGTGGAAATCCGGGGGTGAAGAATTGGTTATATGAGAAGCTGGAAGAGTCCTTGGTACATGAAGAAAGGCCGCTTCACAGCTGAGCTCACGGAGGAGGATGGCTCAAAGGTCAGGGTGACCGTTGATGCCAAAGATCCAGAGGTGTCGCTTGGACGATTCCTGGCTGTCCTCACGGAGCTCGGAGCGGCGGGTGGTTCCGCCAAGGAGCTCGGGAAACTCCCCTCAGTGGGGCCAGCTGCAGTCACGGAAGCAGGCCTAGCGGTCCGAAGAATGGAGGAACTCAGCTCGGTTATGGTTCAAGGGACAGCCAAGGAAGTTGGGGCCTCCTGGGCGGGTGAGCCGAGCCCACCGGAAGATGACGCAAGATCCAAGATGAACAATGTCATGGTCTTGATGCGCTCCCTCCCGAGGAGCTGGTTCACGAGCAAAGATGTAAAAAGGTTCTATGAGGAACGGTTCGGTGTTCGCACCAATCTGACCACTATCTCGATGTATTTGGGAAGGTTGACCACACGCGGTTCGTTAGCTAGGGCTAAATCCGGCAGATCGTTCAAGTACAAGCTCGCCGAACTGGAGCACTAAGGCCCTATACGATCGAGTACACGAATACCTTTCCGTCCTGCTGCCTTGTGATCTTGCCACGCGCGGCCATGCTCTTCAGTGTTCTACTCAGGTGTTCCCTTGTCTTTCCCAGTTTCTCGGCTATCGCCCTCGGTGTTGCCGAGCCGCCTTCCCTTAGAATCTGCAGGATCTCCTCCTCAAGTTCAGGGCTGGGAGACCAGTGTGTGTCATCGCGGGATATATCTGGCGCCTCGATATCGTCTTTCTCCAATGCCTTGACCAACTCCATGAGTCCCTGCGCCAACTTTGCATCAGCCACCTCCACGCGCGTCAGGCGCCCCTCCAAAGCTTCTGCCCGTTGCTTGATCTCTTCTTCGCGCTCCTGCGATCGCTTGAGTGCCTCTTCCAACCGAGACAGCTGATCCTCCAACTCTCTGATCCTCTCCTTGTCCCAGCCAAAGATTCTAGCGAGCAAGCTGGCTTCTCCCCCCCAAGGCCTTGAGAACATCAATCTTTGTGATTATCCCTAGGACCGTGCCCTCTTCTTTGACCAAGACTCCTTTGTGTCCTCCGGCCAGCAACTCCAAGATCTCGACGAGCGGAGCCTCAGGTCTCACGGCCGGGAAGTATCCACTGATCACTTCTGTGATGGGCTTCTTGTAGAACCTCCCCGGATTATTCAGCTGTAGACCAAGAAGGGCGACCAGGCGATCTTCCTCAACACATCCAATGGACTCGTTCCCCTTCATGACGGGGAGTTGTGAGATATCATATGTGGTCATCAATCTGATGGCCTTGGCAACGGTGTCATCATGGCGTACGGAGATCACGTCAGCTGTCATTATGCTCTTGGCGCTTAGATCCGAGGAACTGGTATGTTCAAGTGCGCCGACTATCCTCCGAAGGGTTGACATCTTGGGGTCAACCGCTCCCTTCTCTATCTTCGCTATCAGGCCTTGGCTCACGCCGACCTTAGAGGCGAGCTGCCTTTGGGTCAAACCCGCCCTTTTCCTAGACTGTTTGATCTCTGCTCCAGTCGGAATCCTCCACACGCCGTCGGACTGTGATATCATGATATTAGTCTTGCTGGCTCCACGTCACAATCGCTTGGCCGTCATCCCCTTGACGGCCTTTGCTATAATGGATTCAGACTTCTCCAAAACAGCCTGCATATCCGCCATTTCCCCAAGATTTTGGGACTCTGCCAGTTCGCGCAGCAGGTTTCCTACGATCGTGATATTGTCAATATCACGTTGACTGATGACACCCTCATATACAAGCAAGGTGAGGGTGTAGATGGAGCACCCAATGTTATGACGGGCCTGAGTCAGGCTCCTGAAGAAAGCACCCTTTGTTACTCTCTTGCCTAAGAGCTTGCGGGCACCCGAGTCGGAGGTCACATGCTCCCCCTGGACATATGACAACACGGCGGACAGCTGGATCTTCGTCAGATTCGAATTCTTCGTTAGGAACGCCCTTATCGCATTTTCCCTGGCGATTCTGACTTTCTCCAAGTGCGGTATCGGCTCTGTAATCCAAAACTGTATATCTAAATGGATTCGCCCGCCTAACGTCTCCCTCGGCGTCTGCGGTTGTCTCCCCCTCCTTGGTGAAATCGGCTTGTGAATCTTAGCTGTAAGGCTGTCCGGGTCGTATCTAGGGCGAAAGAGGTCAGCTAAGCTGGAAACCTTTAAGGCGAGTGAGACCTTCCTTCGGTCGGGATGGGGCGGAAGAGAAGGAAGGAACAGAAGGTCACTCACAAGCGACTCCCATCGATATTCAACTGTCCGAACTGTGGGATGAACTCCGTTTCGGTTGAGATCGACGGCCAGACGAGGAAGGCTACGGTCAAGTGTGGTTCCTGCGGCAGGTCAAGCGAATATACGCTGAAGAATCTCCAGAAGAAGATAGATGCGTACAACATGTTCATCGACCAGTTCTTCGAAGAGGCAGGGGCCTCCGAGGAAGTAGGTCCTTCGACGGAGGCAGTTCCACCATGAGTTCACCCGACGAGGTTGTCAAGATAGGGAAGACCGAGCGGTTCATCTACGACAAGCTCCATAGGGACGGTTTCCTGTACTTCGTCTTGATCGATCCGGAGAAGCCGGGCGATCTCAAGACGCTCGCGCGCGTAGCCACAGAGGAGGGTGTCTCCGGTTTCTTCGTGGGTGGAAGTACCGCGCAAGTCACTTCAGACTACGAGTCCGCGATCTCCGAACTGAAGAGGAACGGAACTCTTCCCGTCCTGATATTCCCAAGCGGAACTTCATCGGTTGCGAAGGGCGGCGACGCCATTTGGTTCATGAGTCTCCTGAACTCAGAGGACCCTCACTACATAATCGGCGCGCAAATGCTCGGCATAAGCGGTATCAAGCGCTTAGGCCTCGAGACGATCCCGATGGGCTACATAATTGTGGGTTATGGTGGAACGGTTGGCTTCATCGGGCGCGCTAGGGCGATACCCTACGAGCGTCCCGAGATAGCTTGGGGGTACGCAGCGGCTGCGGAGGCCTTGGGTCTTCGGTTCATCTACTTGGAGGGAGGATCGGGTGCACCTAGGCACGTACCGCCGGAGTTCGTGGCCGCTGTCAGACGGGCCATACGCATACCGTTGCTCGTAGGCGGGGGGATAACCAACGGCGACACGGCGGCGAAGCTCATCCAAGCGGGCGCAGATGGCGTGGTAACCGGAAACGTGCTAGAGGGAGAATCCCAGATTCGCGAGAAAATAAGGGAGATAGTGGGCGGCTGCAGGAGGGTCGCGCACCCGCACCAGCCCAAAGTCTAATAGCACGTGCCTGCATGTCTGGTCTGCATTTGGGGCGGCCGTTAGATGTCTACCAGAGGGGTCTCCTCGACGAGACCAGCAAGCTGTACGGCCTCGCTGCCCGGGCCAGGCAAAGATCCCTAGACTCCACACCCAATGTGGATTCGAAACTCGTTTTCTCACATGGCCAAACCATCGAACACCTCATTGGGCTCGCTGGGTTGGCTGAACGTTACGAGGAATGGGCGGGACAACTGCCCTACACTCAAGTCCCGTTCAAGATCGCCGAGGATGTAGTCTATGGCCGGTTTGGGTCGTTTGGTCAGGACGAGCTTGCCCTTCTCGCCATCAAGGCTGGGGTTGCATGTATCACTCCTCCTGGTACGACAGCGGCCCCGATCGAAGGGATAGCAGGGGCCAAGGTCAAGCAGAACTATGACAGGTCGCCGTATTTGGCCATCTATTTTGCAGGTCCGATGAGATCTGCTGGAGGAACCGAACAGGCTCTCTCGATCTTGATCGGTGACTTCGTCAAGTCACTGTTGCACCTGTCCAGATACATGCCTACCAAGGAAGAGGTTGCGCGTTTCATAGAAGAATTCAGACTGTATGAGCGCAAGGTCTCTAGGTTCCAGTACAGAGTCTCGGAGGATCAAGTCCTGTTTGCACTCGAGAGGATGCCCATAGAAATCACGGGGGTTGGCACGGATCCGGTCGAAGTCGTCGCTTATAGGGATCTCCCGAGGATTGGGACGAACTACGTTCGTGGTGGTGCATTACGTGTTCTGATCGACGGCTTCATTGGCAGGAGCGGCAAGGTCATGAAGTTCGTCAAGGAACTGAACCTGTCGGGCTGGGAGTGGCTGGAGTCATTGAAGGTCACGCAGCAGGAGTCAACCTACATGGACGAGGTGTTGGTTGGGAGGCCTGCCATCTCGTCCTCTGACAGATTCGGTGGACTCAGGATCAGGTACGGGAGAGCCAGGAACACCGGACTTGCCTCGGTCGGTGTGCACCCGGCTTCAATGGTAAGCCTTGACTCGTTCCTTGCAGTGGGTTCTCAATTGCGCATCGATCGGCCTGGTAAGTCGAGCGCGATATTGCCCGTGGACTCGATTGAGCCCCCGATCGTCAGGCTGAAAGACGGCTCCGTCGTGAAGGTCAACAGCACTGCGGAGGCACAGAGCCTCGTCGGCTCGATCTCTGAGATTCTCTTCCTCGGGGATGTGTTGGTGTCCCCGGGAGATTACATTGAGACGAACCACACACTGGACAAACCCGGGTTCGTCGAGGAGTGGTGGGCGGCAGAATTGAGGAACGTGATTTCCAGCGATCCCGGGGGGATTGAGGCCTGTTCGCAGAAAGTTGAGATTCCGCCGGAGAGGCTTCGGCTCCTGATAGAAAAACCGCTGGAACTGAAACCTGATTTCAAAGAAGCCTCCAGAATATCAGGTCGCCTGAACGTTCCACTACATCCAGCACTTATTCACTTCTGGGAGAGATGCGACGGGTCTGAAATCTTTGATCTTCTGCTCTATCTGAAGAAGGAAGCCGTCTCGCAGGGAAGCAAGATAGTGCTGCCGCGGAACGACAAGATCGAAGCGTCGCTGGATCAGGCCTTGGTCACTAGAAGAACAGATGGCGACAAAATAGTATTGGATGCGGATGAGTTGCAACTCATAGTCGCCCTCTCGGCTTCCACCAGTGCTCCGCTACCGCAAGCGGGTGAGAACGGCCTGAGTTATATCAGCAGGGCAACAGGCCTGCCCCTGAAAGAGAGATCTGGTAGCTTCATCTCGGCTAGGGTCGGAAGGCCGGAAGCAGCTAAACCCAGGCGCATGAAGCCGCCGGTACAGGTTCTGTTCCCGGTCGGGAACGCCGGAGGTGCAACTCGGGACGTCATAGGAGCCGGAAGCAAGGGTTCGGTGAAGATCGAGATTGCCGACAGGAGGTGTGTGGACTGTGGCTCTCCCACGTTCTACCCGAGGTGTCCGAAGTGTGGCGGCGAGACACGTGCTCAGAATGTGTGCCCGAAGTGCGGTGTGCACATCGAGAATTCAACATGCAACAAGTGTGGTGAGAGAGCGAGGCCCTATTCAACAAGAGAGTTCAACATCAACGACGAGATAAGGCGGGCACAGCAGAAGCTCGGTCTTAGATCTTTGCCGGAGCACGTCAAGGGTGTGAAGTCACTGTTCAACAACTGGAGGATACCCGAAGCGCTGGAGAAGGGGTTACTGCGGTCGATTCACAAGTTGTCCGTCTACAAGGACGGGACCTGCAGGTTCGATGCCTCAAATGTGATGCTCACGTCATTCAAACCTTCGGAGATCGGCACCCCTGTTCCGAGGCTCATGGCCTTGGGTTACGAGAAGGATATCGATGGGCGGCCCCTTTCCTCGCCGGACCAACTCCTACCGCTCAAGATCCAAGATGTCATAGTGCCCAAGAGTTCCCTGCCCTTCCTGTTGAACCTAGCGTCCTTCTTGGACAAACTGCTGGTGATGTACGGTTGCGAGCCCTACTACAACGTAAGAGATCGGGCGGATCTGCTCGGCAAGCACATCATCTCGATCTCACCACACACCGTCGGCGGGGTGGTTGGAAGGATAGTGGGGATCACGGAGGCGGACGTGCTCTACGCGCACCCGTACTATCACCAGGCCAAGAGGAGAGATTGCGACGGAGACGCTGACTCCTTCACGCTCACTCTCGACGTATTCCTCAACCTGAACAAAGCGTACATGCCGGAACGACCCGGAGGGAAGATGGACTCACCTCTGGTTGTGTTTCCGTTCGTGAACCCCAAGGAGATTGATGACCAAGTGTACAACATGGAGGATGAACACTTCCTTCCTGCCAGCTTCTACAGGCTGGCCGAAACGAACTGCAATCCCGCCGCGTTGCAGGGGGTGCTAAACCTCGTAGGCCCCTCCGTCCCTCTAAGCATATCGTCTACTCACTCGACGGACGTCTTCGATTCCGGACCCAAGGTATCGCGCTACAGGTCAATAGACAACACGCCAGACAAGCTCATGGCGCAGATCTCGGTCCAGGAGAAACTTCCAGCGGTGGACAAGACGAAGGTTCTCCAGCACGTACTGGACACGCACCTAATGAGGGACTTCTCCGGAAACGTCAAGGCACTGTACACCACCGGATTCAGGTGCGCCAAGTGCGGGATGAAGTTCAGAAGGCCTCCAATGTCGGGGCGTTGCAGTGGGTGCGGTTCTGCAATTCAGCCCAACGTATACATTGCCAACGTCGTCAAATACTACGAGCTAATCAAATACATAGCCAAAAACTTCGAGCTTGAACCGTATTACGTGGAGTCAATAAGGGCACTGAGTGAGGAGGCAAGGCATCTGCCTAGCGTGGCTTCTAGAGCCCTGTCAGCGGATACAAGGTCCTCGTCTCTCATGAAGTTCATGGACTCTGATTCCGCGTGATCCTGCGCGCCGTTGACCGGACGCGGGTAACACGAGAGCCACAGTCTGGACACTGTGTCAAGGGCCGAGCGAATACCTTGCCGCAAACGGAACAGCGATAACGGTACCTGATCTCTTGAGTAATCCCCGGGTGGGTTAACCTCTCGTAATAGATCCCGACGCTAGACAGCAGGTTCTGCAGGGCGTAGTCATCCGTCAGGACCGTGACCTTCCTTCCCCTTCGGCTCAGGCCTACCGCTGCCGCCGCAACCTCAAGATCAGCATCTGACAGCTTCTCGGACTCCCCGATCTTCGAGGCTCGCTCGCGAACAGTCGCCAAGTCACTCTCGTTCACTTCGATCTTCTTGACCCTGCGCGCCTCCAGATAGGCCAGAGCCCTGCTCGCGGTCTGAGGAGTTCCTCGGAGTTCTTTCAAGACTCCCTCTGTCACGTAGATTTCGTGGGCCTTGGCTGGCAGTATTCCAGCGATGAAAGCCCGAGCGTCCAAAACATAGGTGGCGAGCGACTGGGTCATTCACTCATGACCCTTTGGATTCTATTCATCAGGTACTCCTTTGTGAACCTGATCATATTTACTGTCTCCTTGCCCTTTGAGACCGTCATGACCTCGTCGTCTCCCATCTGGTGTTCCACGAAGCCGTCAAGCACCAAGACTGGCATCTCCTTGCCCCCGACCTTTCTGATCGATACCTTTCTATCCTCATGAACTACGATGGGTGGCCACAGTCGCCTCGCGGAGATTGGACACACCACCATGCCGGGCAAGCTGTCGTCCAATGACGGACCTCCAGACGCCAAGCAGAACGCGGTGGAACCAAGCGGGGTTGAAACCATGACGCCGCTGGCCACGATGTCCATCTGACCTAGCCCCTCTATGTTGACTTGTACAGACAGGACGCCCTTCCATGTTCTTGTCGCGAACAAGGCCTCGTTCAGGGCGCTACCGGCCCAGCCGGTGCTTGTTCTGACGAGGAGCTTGCGAACGCGCTCAAAAGTGTAGTGCCCGGCCAAGACATCGCGGAGCCTTTCCGGCAGCTCGGACAGCCGGACCTCCGCCAGGAACGCCTTGTTGCCCATACTTACATGGAGGGTAGGTGTTGAGGGGTTTGCCAGTCCAGAGATCGCATAGAACAAGGTTCCGTCTCCGCCGGCCGCGATCATCAGGTCGCAGTCTAACTTGGGCGGGGCTGACAGAGGGTCGAACAGACGATATTCCACCGTCGCGCCCTTCAGGATCTTCTCTATGTCCGCCTTCTTGAGTTTGGCCTCAACTCCATGATCCTTGGCGACCACGCATATCCTTCTGTAATGCTGCATCCAGTGACCGGTGAGATGCCTCGCTTTTTAAACAGTGATGCGCGCTTGGCTCAACTCCTAGCAGTCGCGCATTGCCGAAGGTCCGTCACGAGGACTCCGCAGCACGGCGCTTCGCGCTCCCGAACCCCGCGCGAACTCTACTTGTAGTATTGGGTTGTCCTGTAAACAAACGGTTGTGTGAACAGATCGGCCCTGAGATCCTTGGAGATCTCTTTCCAGTCGATTACTTTCTTGGGCTTGCGCTTGTTCCATATCTCCATTCCACATATCACCAGAGTGTAAGGGGTTAAGGCGGATATTTAGCGGAGACGCACGAATTGCAATCTCCGTTCGTAATCACCGGAGAATGATAACAGATTGTGCTCACCTATTGTGAGTCTCCCTTAAGTGCGAGTCACGGCGTTGTGGTGTCAGATGAAAAATGGTCGAGGAATTCAAGATTGAACAAGGGAAGACCGCGGAGGTCGACATCGTGGAAGGGGATCTAACTTTGGGGGCACGTTCGAGAATCGGCCCAAAGTCCCAAGATAGAATTGTGGTGAAGGGAATCACAACGTTCGAGGGAGACTGTGAGGTGCTATCTGGTATGGAGACTAGAGGCGTCGAAGGAGAAGAAGGGAGGATTCGTGTCCAAGGTGACCTGGTAGTTCAAGACTCGATCAGCTTGGATGATGGAGAGTTGATAGTTGATGGACAGGTTAGCGCGAGGGGCATTGATGTGGGCAAGAGGCTCGCGATTAGTAAGGATCTGCGCTGCACGACAGTGGATGTTGGCGGAAGTCTAGAGGTTGGAGGAGATACAGAGACAGAGGACGTGAGTGTCGGTGGCTCGGTTTCCATACAGGGCCGTCTCAAGGCGAAGGAGCTAAATGTAGGAGGTTTGGTCCAGGTCAAAGGACTGGTGGATCTTGATGAACTCGATGTGGGCGGGTCCGCAAACATCGGTGGAGGCAGAATAGACAGCATATCAGTAGGAGGAACATTCGAATCTGCTGGCAAACTGAGCTTCAAGAGCTTGGATGTCGGAGGAGTGGTCAGGATTGCAGCCGGAGAAGGTCAAGGGAAGATCGACATTGGCGGGATTCTCAATGTCGACAGTGGCTTAGAGTTCGATGTGTTGGATGTCGGGGGCATCGTCGATGTCAAAGGGCCTATCAAAGGCAGGAACGCGAATGTTGGGGGAAAAATAGAGGCGGGGGGGAATGTCACAATCGAAGGGGAGCTGAGGGTCGGAGGGTACGCTAACGTAAGAGGCGAGCTGAATGCCGGGGACGTAGAGATTGGGGGATCTTTGGCAGCGAAGATCTGCTTGGCTGAGGAAGTCAAGGTGGGTGGAGAGATCAGAACGGAGAGGGGGACGAAGGCCAAGAAGCTTGAGATTGGAGGCTGGGGTAAGGTCAAGGGGCCGATCGTCGCGGAACAGGTGAAGATTAGCAGCGGTGCGCAAGTGGAGGATGTGTATGCGGATAGGCTTGAGATGGAGGCAGGTTCGTCGGCCAACAACGTCTACGCTGGGGAAGTCAGATTGGGGACTGGCTCTAGGGTCTCGGGTGAACTACTGTACACAAGAAGTCTTGAATCTGGAGAGGGCGCAAAGGTGGAATCCGAGCCGAGAAAAACAGAAAAGCTACCGGATCCTCCTATCTGAGTCAACTCCTTCGGCGACTCGTGCATGAGCAAATCAAAGAGGTCTAGGGTGGAAATATACGCGGACGTGCTCAGAGCGCTCAGAACAGTCGACAGAGGGTGTCGAATAACCAGGCTGTCCTACGGAACAAACATGCCACTAGACAGGATGAACGACCTAGCTGAGGAATTGATCTCCTTCGGGTTAATCGCAAAGAGACCAGATGATCCCAGGTTCTATGTGATCACAGCGAGAGGAATTGAATTCCTAGACGCATTCAAGAAGCTATTCCTGTTTCTTGAATAGCCAATTGAGTATAGTGCCGAGCCATACAGCAACCAAGGCCCTTGGGGTTGGGTTAATATTAGGGTCCAAAGCCGCTTAGTGGGCAATGGGTGAGTAGGACAATGAGCAAGATGACGGACCTTGGCGCGATCAAAGAGGGATCTTGGCTGATGATAGATGGCGAGCCGTGCCAGGCCGTTGAGGTAACACACTCGAAACCTGGAAAGCACGGAAGCGCTAAGGCGCGAATTGTCGGGATTGGGCTTTTCGACGGGTCAAAACACACCATATTGAACCCGGTGTCGGCAAACGTTGAGGTTCCCATGATAGAGAAGAAGACCGCGCAGGTGCTTTCAGTGACTGGCAACAACATGGTACAACTAATGGACATGCAGAGCTACGAGTCAATGGAGCTCCCGATCCCGAGTGGAGAGCTCACGTCTCAGATCAAAGCCGGCGTCACCGTGGAATACTGGTACGCGATGGGGAAGTATAAGATAATGCGAGTCAAGAGCGAGTAAATTGCCGCTGGTGGGGGCTTCCACGCTTTTCGCGTGGAGCGAGGGGTATTCTCCGAGGCTGTTCAGCGTTTTAGAGCAAAGAGGAAGCCTGCTCTGGGAGATTGTGGACGACTCAGAACTTCGCGTTACCGATGAGGTCGTATCCAAGCTCGGCGCGCTGCACAGAGACAAGGGGATCAGGTTCTCCGTCCACACTCCTTTCATGGGCAAGGACATCCTATCTGCTGACAGAACGAAAAGAGACGAGAGCATTTCTGACCTCCATCGCTCGATCGAGTTGGCTCACAAGTACGGGGCCGAGTATGCGGTTATCCACCCTGGGTACAAGAACGACGAACTCAATCAGGGAGAGATCGTGGGGGTCTGGAGTGAGCTACTCGACTTCTGCGAAGACGCAGACATTAAGGGCGTGATCGAAAACCTCACTCACAAGTGCGTGCTCTACCGTCCAGAGGACCTGTACGGTTTCAAGAAAGTCGTCAAGAAACCCAACTTCGTGCTCGACTTGGGACACGCCAACGTCGAGGGCAACTTGGATTCGTTCATCGATGCTATGAGGGAGTTCTCTTACTTCCATCTCCACGACAATGCCGGCGACAATGACAGCCATCTCAGGCTGGGCAGGGGAAACATTAACTGGGACCGCTTCTTCTCGAAGGTGATTCAACTCAAGTCTGGAGCACCCCTCGTGGTCGAGAATATGACGCTAGAGGACTTGGACGAAAGCGTACAGTTTGCGCTTAAAAGGCTCTCCTGAGCGGTCCTCGCTATGCGAGACGACCTGTCGGACGAGGTTGCCGACTACTCGACAGCAGAGATCAACGATGTGCACGATCTTGTGGAGAGGCTGTCCAGGTCCGGGGGTTTTCAGGCAAGGGAGGTAGGAAGGGGACTAGACGTCTTCGCCAAGATGGTTGAGGACAAGGACTGCACTAGGTTCCTATCCTTTACCGCCAACGTGGTGTCCACTGGCCTGAGGGGAGTTCTGGCCGAGGTGATAAGGGACAAAATGGTAGATGTTATCATCACAACCGGAGGGACAGCTGATCATGACATCGCCCGCGCAGAGGGCGGCCGCTACTACTACGACCAGTTCTTCGCGGACGACGTTGAACTCCGCAAGAAGAAGATACATCGGTTGGGTAACGTCATGATCCCGCTGAAGTCCTATGGTCCGCCGATCGAGAACTTCGTTGGCAAGATCGTCACTGAATTGGGAGGAAACTCCTTCATGTCACCGTCAGAGATCCTAGCGGTTGCCGGAAAGCACATAACGGACAGGCACTCCATACTCAGAGCTGCTCACGAGGCCAAGGTTCCGATCGTCTCGCCCGGTCTGGTTGATTCCGCCTTTGGAACCGCGCTTTGGTACTCGTATCAACGTGGCGAGTTCAAACTGGATGTCCTGAAGGATATGACCCTGATGTCAAACAAGGTGTTCGAGAAGAAGAGAACGGGAGCCATTATCCTCGGAGGAGGGATAAGCAAGCACCACACCATATGGTGGAATCAGTTCAAGGAGGGGCTGGAGTACGTGCTCGCGATAACTACGGGCACGGAGTTCGACGGATCCCTGACAGGAGCCAGAATAAGTGAGGCGATAACGTGGGGGAAGGTGAAGCCTGACGCGCTGCAAGCCACGATAATGGGTGACGTCACAGTGATTTTCCCGCTGATCTTAGCTGCTTACCGTCAGTCGCCACAGCACAAGAAGTAGATCTAGGCTATTCTTGGAGCTGTATCTCGGCGAGGGCCTTGTTTATCTGATCTTTGAAGTAGTGATCGGTTACCACGACCTCCCTTTTCTTCAATCCCTCCATCTTGAACAGCTTCTTCTTTATCATGCTGCCTATGTAGAGGGCCATAGGCGGAGGGCACATCGGCATCGTCAGGTGGTATGATACCCGCCCCTCGTCACCTTTCACAGATATCTCGTCAATCAGGCCCATGTCCACCACTGAAGTCCCGGTCTCCGGATCCATTACTTCCTTCAGCTCCCCGTACAGTTGTTGTTCTTTCTCGTTAAGGGTTTCTGGGTCCACGGTCATTGCGGACGGACAGCGCTCTAGACGCACATAAGTCTATCACGTAAGACGTTTCTACAAAGGGTGGCGCCAGCTCTGCAGGGCGTAAGTTCGGAGGCGCCCCTTCGGATCTGCAAATAGCTCTTCTTGTTTGTTCAGTACTCCTCGCACAGTCTCTGGTAGAAGTTCTTAGTGTGTCCACATGACGGGCAGGTGTCGGGCGGAGTCTTCCCACGGTGGACGTATCCGCACTTCCTGCACACCCAGACGGCTTCCTCCTCTCTCTTGAAGACCTTCCCCTTCTCCACAAGGTTGAGCAATTTCGCATAGCGCTCCTCGTGATGCTTCTCCACCGATCCTATCGCGCGTAGATTATCTGCTATGTCGTGATATTCCTCCTCGTCTGCTACTTTGGCGAAGCTCGGATACATCGTAGTCGTTTCGTAGTGTTCGCCAGCTATCGCGGCCTTCAGGTTCTCGGCCGTGTCGCCGAGGATCAGAATCGCCCCTGCGTCCACGGTCAGTTCGTCCGTCTTGCCCCTCAGTTTCTGTATGAACTTGAACAGGGTTTCTGCATGCTCTATCTCGTTACCAGCGGTAATCTCAAAGATCTCCGCTATCTGCTCGTACCCCTCCTTCCTAGCCTTGCTCGCGTAGAAAGTGTAGCGGTTCTTAGCTTGACTCTCCCCTATGAACGACTTCGTCAGGTTCTCTAGGGTCTGCATATAATATTCCAGGACCTACCATTTCATAACCCTTTGTCCGCCTCTGGGCTCGGAATTGGATTGGTGCGGGAGGTGGGATTCGAACCCACGAACCCCTTCGGGACGGGGTCCTAAGCCCCGCACCTTTGACCAGGCTTGGCGACTCCCGCGACGCGAACTTCTGAACTGTTCTCCTTTTTATCTGTGTTTATCAGCATGTGGTCCCCTGAAAGTCAAAACCCTATAACCGAAACGCCAATCCAATCTTGCAGGTCAAGATAGCGCAAATGAAGGCAAAGAGAGAAGTGTGGATAAGCCCCTCAAAACCAGGCTACGCCGTCTTCGGGGAAGCTGGGTACATCTCAGCGACAGAGCCAAGGATGATTCGACAGTGGAGCGAAGAGAACAAGAGCGACCGCGCAGACGTAAGCTTCACCGAGGTGTCGGAGGACAACGGAAGAACTTGGGGGCAGAGAAGAGTTCTCTCGGTCACTCACAGGGAAGGAGGTTTCACCTTTCTAGGCGGGCGTGAGGGAGGGATTCCTTTCGTTGATCTTGACAACAACTTGGCCGTGCTCTTCTCCTTGGAGGTGGTCCTTGAAGGAGAGGAGGTTGTCAGTGGGTTGAAAAGGAGGAGGATATTCTACTCGATTAGCAAGGACGGCGGCAGGAACTTCTCATCTCCCAGAGAAGTGGTGGAGCAAGGTGAAGGCTACGATGCCTTCCACTACATGAAAGATGTATACTACGGACTGAACTCCGCGAGCATCGGGGGGAAGTCCATCAAGATATCTCGCGACGAGATACTTCTGCCTATCTATGTGGCTCCGCTCGACGAGAACGCTAGGCTCTACAATCCATTAGGAGGATACACTTTCACTTACGGTGGCTTCTTGATCGGGAAATGGAAGGACGACTTCTCGGATCTTGTATGGAGGAGCACGCAGTTGGTGAAGATAGACCCCAGACTCTCGATTCGCGGGTTCAGCGAGAACACAGTGGCTAGGCTCAACGACGGGCGGATCTTGTCCGTCCTCCGGGGCTCCAACTCCTACAAGTGGTTCACCCTATCCCACGACGATGGCCGGACTTGGGACGAGGTCAAGCCTCTTAGGTTTGATGATGGAGGAGAGCTCTTCTCTCCTGGGAGCTACTCCCTTCTTGTCCGGCACTCGACTGGCAGACTCTACTGGATAGTCAACATCGTTCCGACGCCCCCCGAGGGCAACTCGCCACGTTACCCATTATGCATCGCTGAGATTGATGAAGACAATGTAGCCGTCAAGAGGAAGACCGTATTCGACATTGACATAAGGGGAAAGGGCGAGAGCACGGCCCTGCAACTGTCAAACTTCGGCCTGTATGAGGATAGGGAGACGCACGAGATAGTGTTGACCTATCCGCGCCTCTTCGCTCACGACGACCAAGACTGGACGGCTCCCTGCATGTTGCACCGCGTCAACGTAGAGGACTAGCCCGCCGCTCTAGAAAAGATGAGATCTTAGCCCTGCTACCAGAGCTTCCAAGAGGGTTTCTTCTTCGGCTCTGGCTGGAACGGCAACGGCTCCACGCCCGCCGGTACCGCGATTGACAAGATGCGACCGTGCCTCTGAAGGAGCTCGAACACCTCGAGCCGTTCCTTGTCCGACAGAGTTCCGCCAATGACTACGGCCGCGCCCATATTCGTCTTGAAGATACCGCATCGTACGTGGTCTGGAAGGCGGATACCGACCGAATCAACCTTCACAAAAGACAGCAACTTCGTTGCTTCCACGCCTGCCTTAGTAGACGGGAAACGGGCCATGAAACTCGTGGGGTTCGGTAGCGCTGCTATCGCGTCCATGATAGCTTCCGGTGTGCTCATATCAACAGCTAGGCGGTTTCCGTGCGGGTGGTTATAACTTCGACTCAAGACAATCATCAGAACCCCTTGCTCTTCAACGGAGAGAACACTCGTCCCGTGATACGTTAGCAGCGTTCCTATTGCTTCGGCTACACTCACATTCGGGGAAACGAGCGGCTTGGCTGTGGCGCCATTGTTCTCTCGCGCGGCCTTGTCGGTTCTCACACCCGGGCACTCCCACACGCTCGGGCACTCAGAAGGGATCTGACCGAGGATTCCTTGACTCTTAGTAGGACAACAAGAGCAGTCAGAAGCAGCAGCCATAGCCAAAGAACAGGACTTGGTCCAAGCTGAACCGCGCCGATAAATCCCTCGCTAGTCCGGGCCCCAAAGGCAACTGTGAACTAACCATAGCCGTCCAACGACTCCGGGAATTCCCTCTGAAGCACCGTGCTCTGTGTTTGTCAACTGGCTCACACGAGAAGACGATGCTTTACTCGTTGTAGTTTTCAATCTCAAACTTTCTTTCCGTAAAAGACTGTTTGTCGATTTCATTTCAGGCAAGGTCTTTTCAGTAGGGTCGCTGGTCGTGGGTTGAGATGAAGGGAAGCAAACCAAACGTAACTCTCTTGGTCGCCCTTGTCACGCTCCTAGTGTTGCCATCAGTGAGTCTCGTTTTGCTTGCTCAGGAAGCCACACCCACACTGTCAGCTAATGCTGATACTTTCAAGATCGGGGAGACCGTCTCCTTCTCCGGGGAGAACTATGCACCGGCTGGCAGCACATACAGGCTGAATATCACGCGCGGTTCGATCACATACTCGTCCTTGGATTTCGTATCGACAAGCTCAGGTGGGATCCCGGAAGGAATCTCATGGGAGGTCTCTACGGGCGTGTCTAGTGGAACTTACCTAGCGACAGTGTATAACACGACGGATCCAGCAAGCCTGATCACGTACATGCAAGAAGTGGCAAATAGGATGTTCGTCGTAAACGCGGGCACGCTTGTCTCAGACAAGTTTGAGTACTTCACCGGCGAACCAGTCCAGTTCTCTGGAAGCGGGTATACACCAGAAGGCACCAACTACACCATCGAGATAGTTTTAGACGGGGCTCTTGTAGCTGCCGTGCCTTTTACGTCGAGTGTAAACGGTTGGATTCCGGACGGAATCTTCTGGCGGATACCCTTCGACGCAGGTAATGGAACTTATGTCACCACATCCTACAACAACACTGCCCCGAGCACAGGAGCTGCCATCGCGTCCACAGAATTCTTCATCAACGCCACAGAAGCAGGCAAGATCGGAGCGGTAACTGAGGAACTGACAGAGATCACCGACATTATCAGCTCGTCAGTTGGAGCGATGAACGTCAGCCTCATTCAGAAGTTGAACGCCACGTCTAGGAAGGTCGACCAAGCTATCTTGTGGTTGGGGGAGGGCAAAACCAAGGTTGCAGCAAACATGCTGCATGCAGCCAAGAACACGCTGAAGGCGTTCATTAACCAAGTCGAAGCTCAGCGGGGCAAGCATATTGGCGAGGAAGTCGCAAATCAATTGATTGAGGAGGCAAATGCCATAATCGCCAAGATAGATGCTGCAATGCCGTTTGCCCAGAATTCCGAGGGTCAATCCAGAGCGCATCAGAGCAGCACTTCAACGGCCGCTCAGCTGGCGATTGACGGCTCAGAGCCAAAGGGTAAAGGAAAGCAGGTCAACAAGGGGAAGGGCCCTGGAAACAAACCCGGATAGGGCCATTTTTCCTTTTTTTGGGTATCGCGACATCACTGGATTCCTCATCTCCTAGGGTCATCGAATACCACACACCTCAACATCCATGCTCAGAACTTCCCGGCGATAATAAGAACAGCGCGAGACTCTGGAGCACACCCTATTTCGGCCGACTGAAGGGATGGAACTAGGACTGCGGGGCACTGTTGTCCAAGCTTTAAACTAACATGGAGGCCAGTATCCGGTAAGCAAGGGTGGCATGAATGCCCAGCCGGATTGTTGACATGAACACATACTTCGGTGCTTATCCCCGCATGAAGATTGACCTGAGCCTTGAGACCCTCGAAAGGTTGATCGAGCAAAATGGCGTCGCCAAGGTCGTGACGCTCTCCCTGAAGGGCGTCCTCTATGATCACGTCGAAGGCAACGCAGAGACGCTCAGGAAATGCAGTGAAAGCGGGAACCTAATCCCTGCGGCCACCCTCGACCCGAGGAAGTACACGGGCGACGCTACAGACGTACACACCCTAGCCAGCCAAGGTTTCAAGATGCTGAGGCTCTTTCCTGACCTTCAGGGATGGCCCTTACGGTTCGCACCGGTCAGATCCATCGCACGTGGGCTTCACAAAACGCACATGCCTCTCATGGTCAACATGTTGACCTACGGAAGCGCGACTGAGATCGTTGACCTAGTTGGCAAACACTCATTCCCCTTGATACTGTCTGGAATAGGCTACTGGGTACTAAGCGAGGCCATCGTACTCATGAAGAACACCAAGAACGTATTCGTAGAGACAAGTCACCTGGACTCCCCAGATGCTGTCGAGACCTTGGTTAGTGAAGTCGGAGCTGACAGGATCCTATTCGGGTCAAACGCGCCGATGACTTACTTCAGGGGGCCGTATCTGTCGGTAGCCAACGCGGACATCTCGGATCACGCGAAAGAGATGATATTCCATCTCAACGCCGAGAAGATGCTAGGAGGCGTCAACGATTGAAGATCATCGACGTCCACGCGCACTACGGGGAGTGGTTCTTTCCCATATACTTGAGTAAGGAGCAGCACATCATTGGTCTGATGGACAGGTACGGTATTGAGAAGGCCGTGTTCTCATCCAGTCTCGCAATCGTCTACAATATGATTGAGGGAAACGCACAACTCGACGGGTTCCTGTCCAAGTCCCCGAGGTTCTACGGATACGTGGTCCTGAACCCAAACTATGTCGATCTTTCGATGCAGCAGATTGAGAGGTATCTTGGGGCGCAGAAGTTTCTGGGCGTGAAGATCCACCCAGACTACTCAAGGAAGTCGGTCTCGTGCCACGAGAGCATCGAGCTGCTGGAGAAAGCGAGGAAACTGAAGAAGGTAGCTCTCTTGCACACTTGGGGCGACGAGCAGGTACGTGCAACATCGACTGTGGCGGACACGTTTCCGGACCTAACGGTCATAATGGGCCACATGGGTGGAAATGGAAGAGAGGGGGTCGGGTGGAAGGCTGGGATAGAGGCAGCCAAGGCTCGGCCGAACCTGTACCTCGAAGTCTGCGGCAGCACTTTGCACAAGGACAGGATAAAGGAGGCAGTGGAGGCTGTCGGAGACGACCGCATACTCTACGGCAGTGACATGACGCTCCTAAATCCATCCATAACGGTTGGGATGATAGAGGAAGCGAACATACCGCAGTCATCCAAGGAGAATATCTTTCACAGGAATGCCGAGAGAATCCTACGCCTATGACAGTCTTTTGTCGTAACTCTCCCAACTAAGTTGATGCGTCGGGAAACACTGTAACCTCACTGTCACATGGTGAACATCAACCATAAAAGGCAAGATGGTCCACCTACTTGGCGAAGATGTCCAAGCTCGCGATCGAGGGAGGCAAACCCGTAAGGAAGCGCCCGTTCCCGACAATTGGTGATAAGTCGGGAAGGACCCTGGGGAAGGAGGAGGCCAAGGCCGCCAGCGAGGTGATAATGTCAGGGCGCCTCTTCAGGTACGGCGGGAACAAGGTCGACAAGTTCGAAAAGGAGTTCGCGAGGCGGATGGGGGTCAGCCATGGCATAGCCTCCACATCCGGCACGGCAGCGATCCATGTGGCTCTTGGAGCGCTTGGCGTCAGCCCGGGCGACGAGGTAATCACAAGTCCCATCACAGATATGGGCACCATCGTCCCGATCATTTTCCAGGGAGCCGTGCCGATCTTCGCGGATGTGTCTGCGGAGTCACTCAACGTGAACCCCTATGATGTGAGGAAGAAGATCACAGATAAGACTGCGGCAATCATTCCGGTTCACCTGTTCGGCTTGCCAGCCGATATGGGTCCGATTCTCGATGCAGCTGAGGAGAGAGGAATCCCGGTGGTCGAAGACTGCTGTCAGGCGTACTTGGCCGAGTACGGAGGAAAGCTGACCGGCAGCATCGGGAAGATGGGAGCTTTCAGCCTGCAACAGTCCAAACACATGACGACCGGCGACGGTGGAATGACGATAACGAACGATGACGAACTGGCCGAGAGAGCAGCCCTTTTCGCGGACAAGGGCTGGGACAGATCAAAGGGCAGGGAGTACGTCATGCTGGGCATTAACTACAGAATGACTGAGGTCCACGCAGCGATCGGGCTTGAGCAACTCAAGAAGCTGCGGTTCGCAGTCGAGAGCAGAAGGAAGTCCGCCACTAGGTTGACCCGCCGGATAGAGGGGATCAAAGGTCTGATGCCTCCTCGTCCTCCGAAGGGCGTGAAGCACTCCTACTGGCAGTATCCACTGATCGTGGATGATGAACTCGGAATCTCTCCTAAGAGATTCTCTGAAGCCTTGGTAGCTGAGGGAGTACCCGCATCCTACTCATACATAGGAGAACCGATGTACCTGAAGGCTCCGCTGAGGGAGAAGAAGACATTTGCCAAGAACAAGCATCCATTCGACTGTCCTGCCTACGGAAGGCCGATTTCATATGCACCTGGCCTGTGTCCTACCGCTGAGGCCGTCTTGAAGAAACTCATCGTGATCCCGTGGAACGAAAAGTACACCAAGGAAGATGTGGACGACATAGCTGAGGCTATACAAAAAGTGGTGGCGCACTCACATCAGCTTTGAGAAGTGCCTAAAGCAAACCCATGGGGCGGCCATTGTAGCAAGCACTTAGCAGGTAAGCATCGAACAGGCTGCAGAGGTCGGTGGTTCGGGCGCTCCAGCACGACTAAACGCGCAGCAGGTGCAACACAACAGTCGTAACACGGCATGGTCTTCAAGTGATGTCTCAAGAAGCGAACGCTAGCGCACGCGAACTCTGACTGATACCTTGTGCAACCTCAGGCGAAGGATCGGCAGCTGTCAGGCTCCCCAGAGAGCTCAGATTCGAGGTCCGAAACTGACACCTAAGCGAGAAGGGCATAGGAGGATGCGAGGGCGAGCTCTCGAGAATCGAAGTGCTCCGGGCGGGACTTTCATCCTTTCGCGATTTTGAACCCGCGATC
>Ga0315282_10003353_pt1 | contig 28771 bp, 23 predicted proteins | sample YL17G07_20_MG_FD_203693 | JGI IMG/M metagenome (GOLD analysis project Ga0315282, IMG submission 203693) | Sediment microbial communities from Yellowstone Lake, YNP, Wyoming, USA - YL17G07_20 | ecosystem: Environmental > Aquatic > Freshwater > Lake > Sediment | place: USA: Wyoming | collected... | reverse complement strand
GTAAAAGAAATGGTCGTAGGCGCGGACAATCTCGGCCAGGTATTCGGGCGAGATCTCGGCTTCCAGCGGTGACGCCTTCCGCTCGATGCGCTGCTGCAGCACCTCGGGCGTGGCCTGCAGGTAGACGACCAGGTCTGGCGTGGGGACCTGTTGCCGGAGCAACTCATAATAAGCGTCGTACAGCCGCAATTCCTCGTCGCTCAGGTTGACGTAGGCGAAGATCTTGTCCTTCTCGAACAGGTAGTCGGCCACGAAAGTCGCCCGGCGGCCTTCCTGGCAGAGCCCGCGCAGTTGCTGAAAGCGCTGGTTCAGAAAGTACATCTGGGCCTTGAACGCGGCGCCGGCGCGTTCCATGTAAAAATCCTGCAGGAAGGGGTTGTCCTCACAGTCCAGGATGGCGCGGGCGTGCAGTCGTTCGGCCATGATGCGGGCCAGGCTGGTCTTCCCGACCCGGATGGGGCCCTCGATGGCGATATAGTGAGGCGCTTCGTAGTCCATGTCCATCAGGCGTCAGGCGTTGGGTCTCAGGTACCGGCTCCCCGCGACCTTTTTCACCTGGCCGCCGCCGCTCAAGCCCGCCAGCAGTGCGGAAACCGTCTGGCGGTCGGCGGGGTGGCGCAGGCCGGCAGCCAGTTCGCACAACGGTTGCAGCACGAAACGGCGCTCGGCCAGCCGGGGGTGCGGGATGGTGAGCGCTGCGGTGTGCATAACATGCTCGCCAAATACCAGGATGTCAATATCAATCGTGCGGGGGCCGCCCGGCACCCCGCGCCGCCGTCCGAGCCGGCGCTCGATGTGCTGCAAGCGGCGCAGCAACTGCCGCGGCATCAGCTCGGTCTCCGCCTCGACCACGGCGTTCAGGAACCGCGGCTGGGCCGTGTAATCCACCGGCTCGCTCTCGTAAACCGAGGACCCGCGGCCCACGGCGACTCCCGCAGCCCGCAACTCTTGGATCGCCCGCCTGAGATTCTCGAGCCGATCGCCCAAGTTTGAGCCTAGCCCCAGATACACCAGTTTCTTCATGGTCCAAGGTCCAAAGGTCCAAAGGTCCAAAGGTCGGACCTTGGACCGTTGGACCTTGGACCCTAAAACAGGCCCGGCTGGCCAGCGCCGGCCGGTTCCTTGCCGAAATACCGGTAAGCCAGCGGAGTCGCCATCCGCCCGCGCGGCGTGCGATTCAGAAAGCCGCACTGGATCAGGAATGGCTCGTAGATCTCCTCGATGGCCTCCACTTCCTCGCTGATGGAGGCGGCAATGGTGTTCAATCCCACCGGGCCGCCGCCGTATTTTTCAATGATGGTCAGAAGCAGCTTGCGGTCCATCTCGTCGAACCCGAGCTGATCGACCTGCAACATGTCGAGCGCCTCGCGGGCCACCGGGGCGGTGATGCGGCCGTCGGCCCGGACCTGCGCGTAGTCGCGGGCGCGCCGCAGCAGCCGGTTGGCAATCCGCGGGGTGCCGCGGCTGCGCCGCGCGATCTCGACTGTGCCCTCCTCGTCCATTTCCACCTTCAGGATGGCGCCCGAGCGCCTGGCGATGGTGGCCAGGTCTTCCGGCGTGTAGTAATCGAGGTGCAGGATGATGCCGAAGCGGGTTCGCAGGGGGCCGCTGATCAGGCCGGCGCGGGTGGTGGCCCCGATGAAGGTGAAGGGCGCCAGCGGCAGGGTATGAGTCCGCGCGCCCGGTCCCTGTCCGATCAGCACGTCCACCCTGAAATCTTCAAGCCCGGCATAGAGGATCTCTTCAATTTCCGGCTGCAGCCGGTGCACCTCGTCCACAAAGAGCACCTGGCGCTCGGTCAGTTGGGTGAGGATGCCGGTCAGGTCTCCCTTGATCTGGATGACCGGGCCGGAGGTCTGCTGAAAACGGACGCCCATCTCATTGGCGATGATGGAAGCCAGGGTGGTCTTGCCCAGCCCGGGCGGGCCGTAGATCAGCACGTGGTCCAGGGCGTCGCCGCGCGAGCGCGCCGCCTCGATGGCGATGGCGAGGTTCTCCTTGACCTTCCGCTGGCCCGTAAACTCGGCCAGCAGGCGCGGGCGCAAGCTGTACTCGAAGCTGCGCTCCTCCTCGAAGGCCTCGCTGCTGACGATCCGTTGTTCAGTCATTGACCAGGTTACAGATGGCCGGTGGCGGGCGGCAGGCGGCGGCGTTCAGAACCGCCTGCCACCCGCCGCCTGTCACCTGCCCGCTATGTTTTCACCAGCAACTGCAGGGCGCGGCGGAGCAAGGCATCAAACGAGCCGCCACGCTCCTGCTCCGCCGCGCGGCCCACGGCCCTCTCCGCCGCTGACCGCTGGTAGCCGAGGTTGAGCAGGGCTGAGAGAGCGTCTTCCTGCACGATGGAGAATCCGACCGGTGCGGCGGCCGCCCGTTCGCCTTCCACCTCCGCGAGCTTGTCGCGCAGCTCCAGCACAATGCGCTCGGCCGTCTTTCGCCCCACCCCGGGAATGTGCGTCAGCTTCACCAGGTCGTTGCTCCGGATGGCCAGAACCAGCTCGGCCGCCTCGAGTCCCGAGAGGATGGTGATCGCCAGGCGCGGCCCGATGCCGGAAACGCTTATCAGCTTCTCAAAGACGCGCTTTTCGCCGGTGGTCAGAAAGCCGTAGAGCGCCAACGCCTCCTCGCGCACGTGCGTGTAGATGTGAAGCTGCGCCTCGCCGGGCGGATCGGGGAGCTGATAGAAGGTCGACACCGGGATGTTGACGTCGTAGCCGACCCCGTTCGCCTCCAGGATCACCCGGTTGGGCCGTTTCTCCAGGATGCGCCCGCGCAAATGCCCGATCATGAAAGTTCCAAGTTCAAAGTTCCAAGTTCCAAGTTCCAAACTGCAAAACTCTGCTGTCCGCGAACCACTTTAACTTGAAACCTGAAACTTGGAACTTGAAACTTCTATTTCGCGTCGCGCCAGTTGTTCCCGGCGCCGACTTCGGCCAGCAGCGGCACGTCCAGCTTGTGGGCCTGCTCCATGCCCTGGCGGACCAGCGCGCGGGCGGCCTCGATCTCCTCCGGCGGCGCTTCGAACAGCAGTTCGTCGTGCACCTGGAGCAGCATGCGGGTGCGCAGCCGCTCCCGGCGCAAGCCGGCGGCAATGCGGATCATGGCCAGCTTGACCAGGTCGGCCGCGGTCCCCTGCAGGGGCGTGTTGATCGCCGTGCGCTCGGCGAAACCACGCTGCTGCTGGTTCCGGCTGTTGATCTCGGGGATGGGGCGCAGGCGCCCGAACAGCGTGCGCACCAGCCCCGTGCGGCGCACCTCTTCCAGGCAGCGGTCGATGTATTTGCGCACTCCGGCGTAGGTGGCGAAGTAGTCGTCGATGAACTGCTTAGCCTCCGATCTGTCAATGCCCAGTTGCTGCGCCAGCCCGAAGGGGCTCAGCCCGTAAACGATCCCGTAGTTGACGGCCTTGGCGCGGCGGCGGTGCTCGTGCGTTTGCATCAGCGGCGGCACGCCGAACACCAGCTCCGCGGTCCGGCAGTGGATGTCCTCGTTCCTGCGGAAGGCCTCCAGCAGGACCTTGTCCTGCGAGAAGTGGGCCAGCAGCCGCAGCTCGATCTGCGAATAGTCGGCCGACAGGATCTTCCAGCCCTGTTCGGGGACGAAGGCGGCGCGGATCTGCCGGCCCAGTTCCGTACGGATGGGGATGTTCTGCAGGTTCGGGTCGCGGGAGGCCAGCCGCCCCGTCGCCGTGCCCGCCTGCTCGAACGTGGTGTGGATGCGTCCCGTACGCGGGTTGACCAGCTTGGGCAGCGCGTCCAGGTAAGTGCCCTTCAGCTTGGTGAGCTGGCGGTACTCCAGCACCTTGCGCGGCACTTCGTGCTCGGCGGCCAGTTCCTCCAGCACGTTGACCGCGGTCGAGTACACTTTCCCTTTCCCACGCTGCGTCGGGGCCCGAAGCTTCAACTGCTCGAACAGGACCTTGCTCAATTGCTGCGGCGAGTTGATGTTGAATTCAGCGCCGCAGAGGCGGTGGATTTCCGCCGTCAGCTCCTCGATCTGCCGGCCGAGCTGCTCGGAAAGGCGCGCCAGTACGTCGCAATCGACGCGCACGCCCGCCTCCTCCATGTCGGCCAGCACCGGCGCGAGTGGCAGCTCGATCTCGTTGTAGGCGCGCGTCAGCCCGGCACGCTCCACCTCCGGCGCCAGCAGCCGGGCCAGTTGCCCGGCAGCGTCGGCGCGCTCGGCGCAGTCGGCACCCAGGCGCGCGTTGAAGCGGCGCAGCGCGACTTCCTCGAGCGCATGGCCGCTTTGCGTGGGATCGAGCAGGTGCGAGTACAGCATCACGTCGTGGCGAACGCCGCCGAGCTCGATGCCGAAGGAACGAAGGGCGCGCAGCGCCGCCTTGCCGTCCGCGACCGCCTTGGTTCGCTCGGACGACTCGAGCCATTCGCGCGCCGAAGGAAGCAGCCCTTGCGGGAGCACGCGGGCCACGCCCGTGGCCGGCGAAATGGCCAGCGCGGCGGCCGGCACGGCTTCCGCCTCCGCTTCCGCCCCGAATTGCAGTTCGCCTGATGTAGGGGCGCTGCTGGCTGCGCCCTTGGCCGGCCCGTTCGCCGACGGAAGGGGCGCAGCAAGCAGCGCCCCTACATGGCCGCCTGTCATTGCCAGCGCCGCGTCGCCGGGCAGGCTCCGCAGGAAATCGGCGACCTCGGCCTCGCCCCCCAGTTCCCGGTAATCCCTGCTGCCTTTGTCCGGCGCCGACGACAACTCCTCAGCCAGGCCATGGAACTCCAGCTCCGCGTAAAGCTGCTGCAAGACGGCCCGGTCGGGCGGGTGGGCGGCGATGGCCTGGAGATCGAGCGACACCGGAACGGCCGTTTCGATGGTCGCCAGCTTCTTGCTCAACAGGATCTGGTCACGGTAATTCTGAAGCGACTCGCGGTACGTTTTCCGCTCGACTTCGGCGGCGTGCTCGATGGCCGCTTCCGCGGACCCGAAGCGCTGAATCAAATCGCGGGAGCCTTTTTCGCCGATCCCCGGCGCGCCGGGGATGTTGTCGATGGCGTCCCCGCGCAGGGCCATGACGTCGGCGACGCGCTCCGGCGGCACACCCATCAGTTCCTCGACCTTGGCCACGTCGCAAACCAGGTCGTCCTTGGTCGGGACCAGCACCGAGATGCCGCCTTCGCCGCTCTGCGCGCTGCCGCGCGTGACCAGTTGCAGCATGTCCTTGTCGCTGGAGACGATGGTGACTTCCAATCCCGCCCTGGCGCCCTGCGCCGCCAGCGCCCCGATCACATCGTCAGCCTCAAAGCCCGGGTATTCGAGGATGGGGATGCGTTGCCCTTCCAGCAGGCGCCGGATGTAGGGAATTTGCGGGGCCAGCTCGGACGGCATTTCCGCCCGGTTGGCCTTGTATTCGGCGAACAGCTCATCGCGGAAGGTGGGCGCGGCAGTGTCGAACACGGCGGCCAGGTATTCCGGCCGGCGATCCGTCAGCAGCTTGCGCAGCATGCTGTTGAAGACGAACACGGCGCCGGTGGGAATGCCCGCGCGGGTGTAGAACTTCTGAGTCTGCGGTTGATGATAAGCCCGGAAGATGTAACCCATCGAGTCGATGAGAAACAGGCGGGCCGACCCCGTTCCCATGCCGTCATTTTACTAGGGAGTTGGGGCCGAGAACCAGCCCCGAAAATCCACCACGGATGAGCTGCAAGGTGTTGCGCCGTGCCTCGCACCCCTGGCCAGTCCGGGGGACCAGCTCCGGCGCTACACGATTTTGCGCGCATGGTGTTCTTGTGGTGAAATACTTCCCTTATGGACCGAATCATTCGGCCCGCCAGGAACGTACTGGGGGCGGTGCAGCTTCCCGGCGACAAATCGATTTCGCACCGTTACGCAATGCTGGGGGCTATCGCCGAAGGGCGGACCACGATCCGCGGTTTTTCCAGCGCCGCCGATTGCGAATCCACGCTGGGCTGCCTGCGCCAACTGGGTGTAGCTATCCACCGGGAGGGAAGCGAGGTGCAGATCGAGGGCGCCGGCCTGGGCGGCCTGCGCGCGCCCGAATCGGGCGCGCCCCAGCCCATGCTCGATGCGGGCAACTCCGGCTCGACCATGCGCATGCTCAGCGGCATCCTGGCCGGCCAGCCCTTCGTGACCCGCATTACGGGAGACGATTCGCTCCAGCGGCGGCCCATGGACCGCATCATGGAGCCGTTGCGGCAGATGGGAGCGGAAATCGCGGCCCGGGACGGTCGCTATGCTCCGCTGGAAATCCGTGGCGGCCGCCTGTGCGCCATCCGTTATCGCCCCCCGGTGGCCAGCGCCCAAGTCAAGACTGCGGTGCTGCTCGCCGGCCTCTTTGCCGAGGGCGAAACCGTGGTCGAGGAAGAAATCAGGACCCGCGACCACACCGAACTGGCGTTGATCGAGTTCGGCGCCGACATCCGCATGGAATCCAATGGCATCCGCGTGCGCGGTGGGCGGGTGTTGCGCGGCGGCCAGTTCCGGGTTCCCGGCGACCTCTCTTCGGCTGCCTTCTTCCTGGTGGCCGCCCTGCTGTTTCCGGGTTCCAACCTGCTGCTGCATAACGTGGGGCTGAACCCCACGCGCGCCCGGTTGCTGGACTTCCTGTCCTCGCAGGGCGCTGACGTGCGGGTCAGCAACCTGGAAAGCGCGCGGGGAGAACTGATCGGAGACCTGCACGTTACCGGCGGGCAGGTGAAGGGCGGCTCGATCGGCGCCGACTTGGTGCCCGCGCTGATCGACGAGTTGCCGGTGCTCTCCGTGCTTGGCGCGCACAGCGAACGGGGCCTCTCGATCTTCGGCGCTCAGGAACTGCGCGTCAAGGAAAGCGACCGGATTGCGGCGGTGGCCGAGAACCTGCGCCGCATGGGGGCGCGGGTGGAAGAACGCCCGGACGGCCTGGAGATCCCCGGCCGCCAGCGCCTGGCCGGCGCCACCATCGATTCCTGCGGCGACCACCGCATCGCCATGGCCTTCTCCATCGCCGCGCTGGCGGCCGAAGGCGAATCGCGCATTGAAGGCGCGGAAGCGGCCCAAGTTTCGTTCCCCGAGTTTTACGACATCCTGGACAGCATCACCGAATAGAAGTGATGTTTGTCCTGCTTTTCGCTTGACTTGGAGCGTCTCGCTAGTAAAATCACCAGGAAGGGTGGGTATTGCCGTTTTCACCCGCCCGAAGCCAGGGGCTGCCGAGGCCAAAAGTAGGAATAGCCGTCGAGTCCCGAGGAAGCGGGGCGCAGCGACCGGGGATTCGGCTTCTGGGTTGCGTGCCTGCTGTTCCCCCCCTTGTCCCCTAGGAGGGGCTTTTTTGCGCCTGGCGCCAGATGCCGGCGATACCTGGCCGTCGCGTCCGAGACTGGCCCCCTGAGGGCGGCCCGGACCAGTGAGTTGGCGAACGTGGCGCCCGGCAGCCAAGCGCGTGGGCTGCTTTTCCGGAAGGACAGACGCAGCTTCCGGCACGGAAAACTGAGGGCAACGGTTACCCGCCCGCGTGGCTGTGCCTGTTTTAGGTTTCGAAAAGTACAACATGAGTCAAGCTTTAGACCGCAGCGAAACTTCTCTCACCAGCACCCGTCCGGCCGAACTGGCTCAGCCGATCAATGTCGCTTCGTACACGGTTCAGACAGAAGCAGGCCCCTCTCTGCTCCTTCGCGACTATTGGGACATCATCATCCGGCGCCGTTGGGCGATCCTGGCCACATTTCTGGTGGTGGTGGTCTCCGTCGCCATCGGAACCTTCAAGCAACGCCCCGTCTATCGCGCGAAGGCCATTGTTCAGATCGACAGGGAAAGCCAGAACGTACTCACTTTCAAGGACTTGTTCGACATCGAAGGGGAGGACGACTTGTACCTGGAGACGGCGTACAAGAACCTGACCAGCCGGACCCTGGCTCGCCGCGTGATCGACAAGCTGCAACTGGACAAGAACCCGGAATTTGCCGATGAAAGTGGGAAGAGTCCTGTCAAGGCTGTTTCCAAGGACCTGAACGATGAGCTCTGGGCAGACCCGAGAATGCAAGAGGTGATCGACAGCTTTTTGGGTGGCCTCACCATCAGCCCGGTTCGGCGCAGCCGCTGGGTGGAGATCATGTTTGACTCCCATGATCCCGTGCTCTGCGCCCGGGTGGTCAACGCGGTGGCCGTCAACTATGTTCAGTTGAACCTGGAAGTGAAGTGGGACGCCACCTACAAGGCATCGGACATGATCTCCCAGCAATTGATCGGATTGAAGGTGAAGCTGGAGAAGTCCGAGGAGGAACTGCAACGCTACGCCAAGCAGAATTCGATTCTGCTGATCGACGAGAAGCAGAGCATCACCTCCCAGAAGCTGAAGCAACTGCAGGAGGAGTTGACGAAGGGTGAGGCCGACCTTTTCCAGAAAGAGGCCGTTTACAACCGCGTAAAGGGCGGCGATATGGCAGCAGTGCCGGGCGTGTTGGAGGACAGGCTCTACCAGGACCTGAGCGCGCGGCTGATGGACCTGCGGCGGCAGTACGCCGAGTTGAGCGCCAAGTTCACACCGGAATACCCGCGGGTAGAACAGGTGAAGACGCAGATGGACGAGGTCGAGGCGGCCATGGAGCGGCAGCAGCAGGCGGTGGCGCGCCGCGTTGCCGATGAACACAAGTCCGCACAGGACCGGGCCAGGTTGCTCCGCGAGGCAGTGGCGGCTCAGACCCACGAGTTCAACGACATCGGCGAGAAGTCGATCCAGTACAACATTTTGAAGCGTGAAGTCGATACCAACCGCCAACTCTACGAAGGGTTGCTCCAGCGGTTGAAGGAGGCCGGGGTTTCCGCAGGCATGAAGGCCAGCAACATTCGCATCGTGGACAAAGGGGAGGTGCCGCTGCAGCCGGCCAGGCCGCGCATTCTGCTGAACATGGCCCTGGCCCTGGTGGCCGGCCTGGGTCTGGGTCTGAGCATGGCCTTTCTCCAAGAGTTCCTGGACGACAGCCTGAAGACGCCCGATGATGTGCGCCGGCAGGTTGGGCTGCCCACCCTGGGCGTGATTCCCAGCATTGTTTCTAAGGGGCGGGTAGGATACGGCTACGGTTATGGCTACGGCTATGGCCATGGATACGGCCACGGCGCCGCTGAAAAGCAGAAGCAGCTCGGGGGCGATGAGGGCGGGGTACCGCAGAAGGAGGTGGCGGTGGCCCCCTCGCTCTCGCTGCACATGAACGCCGCCCAATCGGAGGCCTACCGCTCGTTGCGCACCTCGATCCTGCTGTCGACGCCTGGGAAGTCGCCGCGCGTCATCGTGCTGACCAGCGCCCAACCCACCGAGGGGAAGACCAAGACGGCGGTGAACCTCTCCATCATCCTCGCGCAACTCGGCAGCCGCGTCTTGCTCGTCGATTCCGACATGCGCAGGCCGCGCATTTCGGCGGTGCTGAAACTGCCTGCCTCGTCCACGGGGCTCTCCACCTGCCTGGTCGGGCAGTCCTCGCTGGAGGAATCCATCCTGGAGAGCCCGATACCCAACCTCTGCGTAATCCCCTGCGGCCCCATTCCGCCGAACCCCGCTGAGCTGGTTGCCTCCGGCATGATGAAGCAGCTTCTCGCCGACGCGCTGAAGAAGTTTGACTACGTAATTCTAGATTCGCCGCCCGTGCTGCACGTGACCGACGGGCGGGTTCTGGCCGCCCAGGGCGATGCTGTCATGTTGATCGTCCACGGCGGCATGACCTCGCGGACGCTTGTCAACCAGGCCAAGGACCTGCTGGGCCAGGTGAACGCCAACGTGATCGGGGTGGTGTTGAACAACGTGGATCTGTCGGCCTCCAGTTACTACGGGCGCTACCGCTACCACTACTACAGGTACCACGCGGAAGAAGAGGAGTCCGAGAAGCAGGCGGCGGGCTGAGCCGCCGAGAGCGACCGGCTGGGTCTCTGGTCTTTTGGTTTGGTTGTCCTGGCAGGTCCGGGGGGCCCCGCTCGGGCGCTGTTTGCGCCCAGGGCTTGGATTGCGCCGGAGGCCGGCCGGCGTGCTGGCTCGTGGCTTATACTTCATCGGCCACGGATGGCATGAGCAAGGCGAAGACTCTCGCGCGGATTGTGTTTCTGCTCGCCGCCCTGGTCTACCTGGCGGACGTGGCGCTGCAGGGCTCCGCCACCTGGTCACTCGACAGCCAGCAGTTCAAGGGCGTGGACCTGGCTGCCCGCCTGGATCCCGGCAATCCTGCGGTATGGGCGGTGCGCGGCGACCGCTTCCTGTTTTCCGAGCGGGGACTGCAGCCCGGCAAGGCCGTTGAAGCGTACTTGCGGGCCGCCGCGCTGAACCCGCTCGATGTCCGGAATTGGAACGGCCTGGCCGACGCCTATTTCCAATTGCATGAGCCCCGCAAGATGGAAGCGGCGTTGCGCGCGGCTGTCTTCGCCAGCCCCCATTCTCCCCCCGCCGCCTGGCGGTTGGCCAATTTCCTGCTTCTGACCGAGCGGACCGCCGAAGCTTTTCCCTATCTGCGCGTCGTGGCGCAGAGCAGCCGGCAGTTGCGCCCGGCGGTCTTCGACATCGCCTGGAAGGCGGCCGCGGATCCCGGCGTGGTTTTCAACCAGGTGGTCCCCAGAAATGCCGAATGCCTCGGCGATTATCTCCGTTTTCTGATGGCACGACAGAAACTGGGCGAGGGTGAGCCGGTTTGGGCGGCGCTTCGCGCGCCCGGTTCAGTGGAGGCGCAACAGTCGGGAAGCGAGTATGCGGGGGCGCTGGCGGCGGCCGGCCAGGGCGAAGCGGCAAGCCGCATCTGGGGTCAGGTCCTGGCCGATTCCCGCCGGGAAGCGGCCCGCCGGGCGGGCGACCTTATCAACAACGGCGGCTTCGAGCTGGATATGCCCAATGCGGGCCTGGATTGGCGTTTTCGCCAGCAGCCCGGCTATGAGATCAGTATCGATAACCTGGTCGCCCAGCAGGGCACCCGCTCACTGCGCATCACTTTCGACGGCTCGGCCAACCTGGAGTTCGGCGGAGTCTGGCAACTGGCGCCCCTCCGGCCGAACCGCCAGTATCGGTTTCGAGCCCACATGAAGTTGGAGAACGTGACCACAGACCAGGGCATCGTCGTCTGCATCAGTCCGGTCGCGGCCCCCCACGCCGAGCAGTTCATGGCCTGCACGGAAAATAGGGTCGGGACGGAGCCTTGGACGCTCCGCCAGCTTGATTTCCGCACCGGCCCCGGCACGTCGGTGGTCCTGGTGCAGGCGCGGCGCCGCCAAAGCCAGAAGCTCGACAACCTGGTCCGGGGCAAGATATGGATCGATGACGCCATGATCGAACAAGCGGGCCAGCAATGATCGGCCTGGGCCGTCTCGCGGCGGTGGCCAACCGTTCCTTGAGTCCGGTCGCAGCCGCTTCCAGGTGCACCGCGGGGCAGCCGCAACCGCCGCCCTCCCGGGGCGCCGGCCATCTCCCACGGTTTCCGGGTACTCGGCGCGGCGGGCGTGGGCGACTGCGGCTACTTTTCGCTTGACTTGGCGCGTAGCGCCGGTAACATTAGCGATTGCCCCCCTCCACATCGAACAGGAGGCCAGCGCGTATTATTTCGACCCGCGCGGAAGGATAGTGCGCCGACGGGTGTCTGCTTCGCTGTCCGGAATGGCCTTGAAGCTGCAACTTGGCGTCCCGGCCTGAAGGCCGTGGCTGCGGCTTTGTTCACCGGGCACGAGGGGTCAGGCGTTCATCAGGGTGGCGCCGAGTGATGCGGCCGGCGCGCCGATAGCACCGGGGTGCAGATTGTTGGCTGCCGGCCGCAGGCGTGGGGATCCAGTTCCAATGCGTACCAAGGTCGCGGCATACCTGTTCCTGTTGCTGGACCTGGCCATAATCGCCGGGTGCTTCTGGGTTGCTTACCATCTGCGCTATGTGGTCTTTGGCTCTTCCGCCGGGCGGGCGCCGGGGCTGCGCCTGTACGTCTGGCCGCTGCTGCTCTCCATGGGGCTGTGGCTGCTGATCAGTCTGATTCTCGGATTCGAGCAGATGATCGAGTCCTGGGACACGCCGACCATCATTGCCGGCACCATCGAGGCCATCATCGTGCTGATGGTGTCGGTTCTCACCCTCTCGTATCTGGAGAAGACTTTTTACTCGCGCTTGTTGCTGGGCTTCCTGGGGATCCTGCTGGTGGCGGTCCTGCTCTCGGCGCGGCTGCTGGAAAAACACGCGCTGGGGGAGTTGCGGCGCAGACGCATTGGCGGGACAAGACTGGTGCTGGTCGGCACCCCCCGGCAGACCGAGGAGTTGGTGCGCGAGATTCAACGCCGGCCGCAGTTAGGTTACGAAGTCGTGGGCACGATCATGCCGACAGCCGGCATCGAAGACGAGTCGTGGGGCGAGGAGGAACTGGCCGGCGACAGCGAGCGCGTGCTCGATCTTCTCAGCGCCCGCCGCGTGCATGAGCTGCTCTTTGCTTTCCCAATCGCCAACAATCCTGAAATCCTGGATTTCGTGGCCCGCTGCCAGCAGCGCGGCATCGCGGTCAACGTCTTGTCGGAGTTCCGGGACCTGTACCCGTTCGTGCAGTCGGCGCGGATCGGCCGCCTGCCGGTGATGAAAATCATATCCGCGCCGGCCGGGCAGGGGCCGAAGCGGGCCTTCGACTTGGTGTTGGCGGTTTCCCTCGGCTTGCTGTGTTTGCCCGTCCTGGTTGGAGTCGGAGCGCTGGTTGCCTTGCTGGGTTCTCGGCCCGTGATTCAACGGCGCACCAGGGTCGGCCGGTTCGGCGTCCCGTTCCGGATGTATGGCTTCGCCAAGCCGGGCTTACAGCCGGGATGCACCCGCCGGGCCGTTTCAGCCGGACAATTCCTCGACAAGTACAGCTTCCTGGAACTGCCGCAGTTGCTCAACGTCCTGAGGGGCGACATGAGCCTGGTCGGCCCGCGCCCAGAGACGCCCGAGCGTGTCGCCTATTACAGCGAGTGGAACAAAAAGCGATTGATGCTCAAGCCGGGCATTACCGGCCTGGCGCAGGTGATGGGCTTGCGGCACGTAGACAGCTCGGATGAGAAGACGCGGTACGACCTGGAGTACATTGGAAACGCTTCGGTGACCGTGGACCTGGTTCTTTTGCTACGGAGCGTCTTCACCGTGATCGGGCGGGCTTTCCCTCGCAAGGGGGAACCGGGTGAGCCGCCGCCCGGCTTGACCGTGGAGGCCCCGCTGACGACCCCGGCCGCCGCCGGCGGGCCATAACAGGTGACATGCTTATAGCGCGCTCTCCAGTCCGAATCAGCTTTGCGGGCGGCGGCACCGACCTGCCCAGCTACTACAACCGTCATGGCGGCGTCGTGCTCAGCACTTCCATCAATAAGTACGTATACACCATCCTGACCGCGCGCGAGGACCGGCTCACCCAGGTAATCTCCTCCGATTTCCGGGTGACCGAATCCTATGAGGATATTGCGCAGCGCACATTCGAGGGGGCCGAACTCGACATCCCTCTGGCCTGCCTGAAATTCATGAAATTCCGCGGCGGCGTGAACCTTTTCATGGCCTCCGAGATCCCGGCCGGAACCGGATTGGGCTCTTCCGGCGCCGTCTGCGTCAACCTGCTGAAGATTCTTGCCGCCTATCTGCACCTGCGGTGGTCGAAGCAGGATTTGGCGGAGCGGGCCTTTCAGATCGCGCGGGAAATGCTGCACAAGCCGGTGGGCAAACAGGATGAGTACGCCGCCGCCTTTGGCGGCCTGAACATATTCCGGTTCCAGGAGGAGCGTGCCGGGGCCACGCCCGTGCGGCTTCCCGCCGATGTCATCAGCACGTTTGAGGAGAGCCTGATGTTGTTCTTCACCGGCACGGCCCGCAATTCCAGCGATATCCTGACGGTGCAGGACCAGCAGAGCGCGCACGGGGTTCCCTACGTCACCGAAGCGCTTCACCAACAAAAGGCGCTGGTGGGCCCGATGGCCAAGGCGCTGGAGAAAGGGGACCTGGATGACTTCGGCGACCTGTTGCACCATGCCTGGGAGGTCAAACGACGGCTCTCGCCCGCCATCAGTAATTCGCTGATCGACGAGGTGTACGAAGCAGCCCGCAGCGCGGGTGCCCGCGGCGGAAAGATCGCTGGAGCCGGAGGCGGCGGGTTCCTGCTCCTGTATTGTCCGCCGCGCGAACAGGAGAAGGTGCGCCAGGCGCTCGGCCCCTTTGGCCTGAAGGAAATGTTCTTTGGCTTCGACTCGCACGGAAGCCGCGTGGTCTACAACGACCCGTTCTTCGATTGCGACCGCCGGGGCGGCATGCGCTGGCTTTTCCGCGAAGCCGGCGCGGCAGGTGCTGGCGGGCTGTAACCGCCGGACATGCGGCGCTTCGCGCCATCCCTGCTCATTTGTGTCCATCCCTGGTCAATTTCATGGATCCAGCGCATGGGACTCGGCGGACGGAGAATTTGTCATGAAGGCGTTCCTGCTGGCGGCCGGCGAAGGCACGCGCCTGCGGCCCTTGACCGACGACCTGCCCAAGTGCCTGGTGCCCATCAACGGGAAACCGCTGCTGGCGGTGTGGCTGGAACTGTGCCAGCGGCACGGCATTGACCAGGTCCTGGTCAACCTGCACTGGAAGCCGGAGGCCGTCCGCAGCTTCATCCGGGAATCCAGTTTTGGACCGAAGGTTCTCCTCGTCGAGGAACCGCAACTGTTGGGAAGCGCGGGCACGGTGGCCGCCAACCGCTCTTGGGTGGCGGACGAGGAATGGTTCTGGATCCTGTATGCCGACGTGTTGACCGACGCGGACCTGGGCGGCATGCTCGCGTTTCATCGCCGCCACGGCAAGCCTTTCACCATCGGTTTGGTCCCGACCGACCAGCCGCAACGTTGCGGGATCGCGGTGCCGGATAAAGACGGAGTGGTGGTGGTCTTCGAAGAAAAGCCCCAGGAGCCGAAAAGCAATCTCGCTTTCTCCGGCCTGTTCCTTTCCTCTCCGGAAATCTTCGATTTCATCCCGGCGACGGTCCCCGTGGATCTCGGCGGGGCCGTGTTGCCGCGCTTGATCGGCCGGATGCAAGCCTATCGGATTCAGGAATACCTTATGGACATCGGGACCATGCAGAACTACGAAGCCGCGCAAGAGGCCTGGCGGGCCGTCGAAGCGCGCCGGGGTGGGCAGCAGCCGCGCCGCGCTCCGGCAGGAAGCGGCAAGCAGGCCGGCTGAGGCAGCGGCAAGGAAGAGGAGATGACCGGGATTCTTCGCTTTCCGTTCAGTGCCCAAGACGCGTCCGTCCCCAGCGCCGTGTTTCTGGACCGCGACGGCACCATCAACAGGCAGGTCTGCGGCGAGTATGTGACCGGTTGGGCCGGCTTCCGCTTCATGCCGGGCGCCATCGCAGCCTTGAGTGCCCTGGCGCCCCTGCCGGACCGTATCATTGTGATCTCCAACCAGCAGAGCATCGGGAAAGGGCTGATGTCCGTCGATGAACTGAAGGACCTGACGGTGCGGTTTGTGGAAGAAGCCCGGCGGGAGGGCGCCCGGATCGATGATGTATACTACTGCCCGCACTTGCTGGAGCAGGGTTGTGCCTGCCGCAAGCCGCGTCCCGGCCTGCTGCAACGGGCCGCAGCCGATTGGGGCCTGGACCTGGGTTGCTGTTCCATGATTGGCGATTCGCTTTCCGACGTTCTGGCCGCCGAAGCGGCCGGCTGCGCGGCCATCCTGATCGGCCAGGAAAGCGCCGGCGGCCGGGACGCCGGCGCCCGGCGCTGGCCTTTGGCTCGCGACCTTGGGGAGGCCGTGCAGTTGATCCTGAAGACGCGCGCCGCCCCAGGCCGGCTGGCGGCCTCCGCTGCCGCCGCCGAATGAGGGTCGCAGACGGGACCAACACATGCCCGAAGTCTTCTCGGTGATCGACAGGGGCGCCCGCGGGGACCGGTCGCTGCGGCTTGGCGGCATGGTCCTGGCGCTGGTGACCGCCGGCGCTGTGCTGGCCTTCGGCGGCGTGCTGCCGACAGCCTACGCCTGCATGGAAGCGGGGGTGCTGTTGGCCGCCGTGCTCTGCTTCTGGAACGGTTGCTCCCCGGTCCCACGCCCGGCGCTGTTTGTCCTCGGCGTTCTCGTTCTGGCGCCCCTGCTGCAACTGGTTCCTCTGCCGCAGGCCCTGGCCGCCACGGTCTCTCCCAACCGTCTGTTCTTCACCGAACGCTTGTTCTCCTCCCTGGCCCCCCCGCCGGCTTGGGTCCGCTTGTCGCTGAACCCTCACGCCACCGAAGTGGCGCTGCTCAAACTCATCGCTTACGTTTTGGCTTTCCTGATTGCCAACCGGCTCGCCGCCCACGGACACAGCCGCATCCTGGTGCACTCCCTGCTGGTGATCGGACTTCTGGAGTCGGCCTACGGGATCATCCAGTATCTGGCCAACTGGCAGTACATCTTCACTTATCAGAAGACGGCCTATATCGAGGATGCGACGGGAACCTACATCAACCGAAACCACTTTGCCGGCCTGCTGGAGATGGTTCTGCCGTTCATGCTGGCGGCGGTGTTGTTCCGCCCGCGGCGCGGGGCCGGGACGGCAACGATGAAGCGCAGACTCCTCTCGGTCGTCTCCTCCATTGACAGCTCGAGAGTGCTGGCGCTGGCGATGCTGTTTGGGGTTCTCTGCCTGGCGCTGATTTTCTCCCGTTCCCGGATGGGCATTGTGGCCGCCATGACCGGGCTGCTGGTGGTGGGCCTGCTTCACTTTCTCCGGCACCGTAGGCGCTCGGTCCTGGGGTTGCTGCTGCTGTTGCTGTTGATTCCCGGCGCTTACGCGTTGTGGATCGGAACCGACGCGGTGATCTCGCGATTCGAGATGCTGTCCCGCTCCGGGGCCATGGAGCAGGACCGCCTTCCTGTCTGGAGAGATACCCTGCAGGGCATCCGGGATTTCAAGTGGGTGGGAACGGGCCTGGGCGCCTACGAGTCGGTTTTCGGACGCTACCAGACGAATTTGCTCGACAGCCGGTACGAGCACGCGCACAGCGACTATCTGGAATTCGCCTGCGAGTTGGGTGTTCCGGTGGCCTTGTTGTTGTTCGGCAGTCTATGGGCCCTGGCGGCCTGTGCCGCCAGGGCCGCGGTTGTGCTCAACCGCCACGAAGACCGCTTCCTGGCCGCGGGTTCGGCGGGGGCGCTGGTCGCCATCCTTCTCCATTCCGTCACGGATTTCAACCTGCAGATCCCGGCCAACGCACTCTGGTTTTCCTGTATTGCGGGGACGGCGGCCGCTGCGGCCACTGCCCTGAGGACCAATCCGAGAGTCGCGCCGCTGCCGGACCGTGGGCCGAGGCTGCGCCTGGACCGGCAGGGTATGGGGGAAGGCGCGTAGGGGGGACTGGCCGGCGCGTTTCGGACCTGGAAGGGACGCCGCAACCGCGCTCAGCGATGGCCAAGGAGAATGCGGCCGGAGGCGGGCGCTCTCAGGTCGTCGGTCATGGCCGAAATGTCATCAAACGCTCGCGCCACGGGGCTCGCGCCCCCGCCGGGACCACCCACACGGGCGGCGGGCAACCACCCTGGCGAGAATCATCAAGCGCGGCATCGACGCCTTGGCGGCGCTGGCCGGGTTGCTGCTCCTGTCTCCATCGTTCCTGCTAATCGCGGCGCTGGTGAGGTGTCCAGCATCCAGAAACTGCGGACCCTCGGCTGGGCGCCTCAAAAAACGCTGGTTGACATCCTGCAAGACTATACGACCTGGCGCCGATCGTTTGTGCTCGAAGGGGAGTTCTATCAAAAGGCCGACAAAGAGATGGGGAGGTCAGGCATTGTCCGCGCGGCCGGCAGCCAGTTGAGCCAGGTGGATGGTTGACTCATGGATTCACTGATGACTGTTCTTCGGTTCAGCCGTCAGCGAATCAATCAAAAAACCGTCAATCCGTCATCGGCCGTTGGCGAGCCTCTTAGCCCGCATTTCTCACGCGGGGACTAGCAAAAAGCCGCCTTCTCTGGCATAAACATTTCTGCGACAAAACGTTAGCGCCAGAAGAAAGGCGGCCTTTGCTATGACAGAGTGTAGCCAATCTCAATTCGAGTTTGCACCGCATTTTTCGCGCTCCGTGGTGGCCGGTTTCGACGGCGGAACGATTACGTCAGACGGCGGCGCACTTTTGCTCCGAGAAACGAACCGCCGGCTGAAGTTGTTGCCTCGTCTGGCGGGATGTTTCTGCGACAAACGCAACCCCTGGTACGTTCGACATCCGGTCGAGGAGTTGCTCGGGCAGCGAATCTACGGACTGGCGCTGGGGTACGAAGACCTAAACGATCACGACCAGCTACGGGAGGATCCGCTGCTGGGTGTTCTGGCCGGGAAGCACAGGGCGGGCGAGGAACCGCTGGCAGGCAAGAGCACACTGAACCGGCTAGAGCTCAGCACGGAGAAACCGGATCGCTACAAGAAGATCAGCTACCAGCCAGAGAAGATCGACGAGTTGTTGGTCCAGATATGTATCGAAGATCAGGCCGAGGCGCCCGAATGCGTGGTGCTGGACCTGGACGTGACCGATCTGCCGCTGCACGGGCATCAAGAAGGGCGGTTTTTTCACGGCTATTACGACAGCTATTGTTACCTGCCGCTGTACATCTTCTGGGGTGAGCACCTGTTGTGCGCGCGCTTACGGACGGCAGATCAGGATGGCGCGGCGGGCAGCCGAGCTGAAGTGGAGCGCATCGTGCGCCAACTCCGAAACAGGTGGCCCAGGGGACTCCCCTGACGGCCGCGCAAGTGACGCAACTTCAGACGCTGCAGGCCCAGCAGACCACTCTGAGCAGTCAGATTGCTACACTTGCCGGCCAGGCAGCGACTGTGTCGAACCAGCTCCGGAGCATAGCACCTCCCGCGTCGCCCACGAATCCGTGATCTTTCGTTCGGACTTCTGATCCAAGCTGGAGTTCGAAAAGAAACACGCCGACAGGGCGCCCGGGGAAGCGGGCGCCTGTCGGCGCGTTTGTTTTTGCTCGGTCTCGATCGGCCGCCGTTGCTGTTGGACCGTGGGGTCACGCACCGGGCCGGCAGCCCCTCGCTGGATTAAGGATTCCCCCTGATCTCTTTCAGCTTGCGGTACAGTGTGGTCTTCCCCATCCCAAGGATTTTCGCCGCTTGCAGTTTGCTGCCGTGTGCCTGCTCCATGGCCCGCAGAACGGCCTGCCGCTGCAACTCGCGCAGGCTGAGGCGCCTCCGCAACTCTTGAACGACCTCCTCGACCGGTGCCGGCTGGCAGTGGGCTCCGATTTGCGGCGGTAGGTCGGCGGTGCCCACGATTGGCCCGGGGGGAGGGCACTGATTTCGCTACTCTGAATTGGCCCACCCACTAAAACAAACCCGCTCTATCCTGTTTCGGGCCGAATGACCCGGGAAGGAAGGCGGCGGACAGGCGTCCGGCGCCCTGATCGCGGGGCCGGCGGCGGAGGAGTCCTGATGCTGCTGGCGAAGAGCGCGGAAGCCGCTCGGGAACTGCGCGCGCGTTTGTCTTCTGGCGCTCAATCAGGCCAGCTCTACCAGTTCGAGATTGCAGCGGAGGGCCTGCGGGTGGAGATCAACAAGTGAGGCGCGCGGCGGCTGCCTATGCGCCCTGCCGGAGTAAGGAACGGGGCCCGCCGCCAATCAGGGGATTGGTAGCGAGCCTTTTCTTTCGGGTTGCCCTGCCAAAAGTGACGTCCGAACTTTATTTCCTTTGTTGGGAATGACTTGCGCCGCGAGACGGCGGAAAAACTTGACACGCTATGCTATTGACCTGTGTATAAATTAAGCACCAAAACGTAACGGTTTGGAAATGTTTCTGCTATCATTCTCAGCGGCCGGCGATTTTCCGAAACGGGCCGATGCTGGTGAAATCCGGAAAACGGGACCCGGTTGCGCTGGAACAACGCCGACGGGCAACCGTGGCCGACTGGCGACGAGGCATGGGCGTGCGGGAAGTGGCCCGCAAGCACAACATCAGCCACGTCAGCGTGCTGCGCTGGGTCGGGCGGTATCAACGCCAGGGAGCCAAGGGGTTGCGTGCCTCGCGAGCGACGGGGCGTCCGCCGCGGTTGGCCCCTGTTTGGCTGACCCGACTCCCGGGCGTGTTGCTGAAAGGTGCCGCTCATTTCGGATACCTGACCGACCTCTGGACCACAGAACGAGTGGCCCACGTAATTCATCAACTGACCGGCGTCCGCTACCATCGGGCTCATGTGTGGCGCCTGCTCGACCGTTTGGGGTTTTCTTGGCAACGCCCCGAGCGGCGGGCGCGGGAGCGGGACGAACGCAAAACGCGGCAACGGCTGCGAACCGTTTGGCCGGCCATCAAAAAAAATGCCGGCGCGCCGGCGGATGGCTGCTGTTTCTCGACGAATCCGGGTTCTCCCTGACTCCCTATGTGGCCAAGACCTGGGCTCCTCGCGGGGCGACCCCTGTCCTCCGCCATTGCTTCAACTGGCCAAAGCTGTCCGCGATTTCCGCCGTTAGCTTGGGTGGCCGCTGTTACTTCCGCTTGCGTCGGGGCACGATTGGCTCGCGCCAACTGATCGCCTTCCTTCGCCAACTGCTGCGCCGTACCCGGCGTCCGCTGTTCGTGTTGTGGGATGGCGTGCAATTTCACCGTGCGAAAGCAGTTGAGCAATTCCTGGCCAGTCATCGGCGGCTGCACGTATTTCGATTTCCGCCCTACTGCCCCGATCTCAACCCGGACGAATACTTCTAGTCGCACCTCAAGTGCCACCAGTTGGCTAATTTGGGCCCGGCCGATGTCGCTCAGTTGGAGCATGAAATTCGCAATGCGGTGCGACGGGTGCGCCGTCGCCCCGCTTTGATACGTTCGTTTTATCGGGCCTCGGACCTGGTACGGTACTTAAGCAAAGATCAATAGATTGACATAATATGAACAGTGTAATAATTTCATGATTTTTCCGGCTCCCGCCAGTATATATCCAGTAAAATAATGGCTACGGTCATGCAAGTATGACAAAATCAAGGAAGTAGAAAAGGACGCAACCGTCCTATAAACCATTAAAACAGCCAGTTAAACAACCGAAAACAGGAGGAACCAGAAAATGAATGGGACGCAGATAGCCGCAGGTCTGCGTAGACCTGCGGCTACCCGCGTGCCATGTTCGTCCGTGGCGAATTATCCGGATCAACCAATTTCCGTGCCGTCATTGAGAAATCTAAAGTTCTGGTTTATAAGACTCATATGCATTTTGTCCCTGCCGGCTTATACTTCTCGTCTATGCCGCCAGCGCGTCTAGGCAAGCCGATGCGGTCCGACCCCGAGTGGATTCAGTGGGGTAAAGTTGACCCACTTTGGGCTGTTTGTACCGTACCCGGAAAGCAGAAATCCGGTGGCGCCCCCTGGACCGATACGGAGTTTTACTCCTCCGGGGAAGCCGCTTGGAAGGTTTGTGAGAGAGCATGGAAGTACCACGGCCTTGTCAATACCGAAAACTGTCTGGAGATTGGTTGTGGGGCAGGACGTATCACCCGGGCGCTGGCCCAGACCTTCTGCCAGGTACACGCCGTGGACGTTTCCCCGGACATGATTGAATACGCGAAGCAGAACATTCACTCTGGAAATGTTCACTGGCACCTGACCTCGGGGAGCACCCTGCCCCTGCCAGACCACTCCGTTGCCGCCGCTTTTTCCATCTTGGTTTTTCGACATTTCGACCATCCCAACGACGGCCTAGCTTACTTCCAGGAGATCTACAGGGTACTCAAGCCCGGTGGCGCGCTGATGATTGAAATCCCGCTGTACGAGTGGCCGGTGTCGTCCAAGACCTGGCGGGGACGGCTGGGGAGGCGGTTGTTCGGGACCATTCACGAGACGCGGATGGCGCTGCAGAAGGCGATTGCCGACTTCCAGAGGTGGCGCAGAAAACCGGTGATGCGGGGCATCTACTACAATGCGGAGGAATTGTACAAGGCTCTGACGGCCATGGGCTTCGTGGACATTGATGTGCGCGTCATGGGCACGTTGGGGTCTCCGTGGGTCTTCGCCACCAAGCCGCTCTGATTTCCGCCATTTCCGTCCGCCCCGCGTCTTCGCGGGGTGGCCGCCTATCCTTCGTACAAGCACACCAAGAAGCCCAAAGCAATCGGGCCTTTGCGCTTTGGCGGCAAAAAATCACCGCCGGAACACCACCAACCGGTGCAGATAGATCCAGGCGCCCTTGGAGCGGGCGTAGCGCTTCCCGGCAACCACCAGGCGCAGGGTGTGCTTGCCGGGCCGCAGATTGTCGGCGTGCCAGAGGCTTTCGTGGGGGCGGTTGCCTCCGGCGACAAAGCCGTCGGTGTCGGCGACCTTCTTGCCGTCCAGGTAGACCTCCAGGTACCCGCCGTCATCGCGGTACGCGCCGACAACCATGGCCCCGGTCCCCTCAAAGCTGATCTCGGCTTCGCTGCCGGCCGTATCGCTGGCCGCTGACACGCTTTTCTGCTCTTCCCGCTTCCATTCGCCTTTCCACTGCCAGCGCGCGTCGGTTACCAGGACCGATTCAGCGGGGCGGCCCGGGTCCCATTGCTCCAGCTTCATGGCCGAGGGCTTCTGCACCGGGATTTCAAAGCCCTCGGCGGTCACCTTTCCTCCGTTGTGGGCCACCAGGGCCGCTGCCCGCGAAAGCGTGCTGGCGACAATGCTGTCGTAGGAAAAGGTGGTGTAGTTGAATTTTTCGCCGGCGATCGGCAGCAGCGCTTCCACCCATCGGGAGGGCAGGGCCCGGTAGCCGAGCATGACCCCCAGGATGCCGCCGGCGCTGGCCGGGTTGCAGTCGGAATCCTGGCCGCCGCGGGCCGCGATCTCGATGGTCTTGTCGAAGTCCCTCTCCCCGTAGAGCAGGCCGAGAGCCACGAACGCGCCGTTGAGCCTGGCGTCGATGTTGAACGGCGTGAGCGCGCCCTCCGGGCAGGGATCGTCGCGGTCCCATTTGTCTTCCAGTCGCTTCCAGGTCGCGCGCCAGTCGCGCGGCTCTTCCTGGTGCCAGGCCAGCAGGTCGCGGATCACCGCGGCGTAGCCGCTTTGCGCCGGGATGGCTCCCAGGCCCGCTTCCACCACCTTCCGGGGGTCGGTCTCGAAGAAGGCCGCGGAATACATGGCGCCGATGAAGATGCCGCCATACACGCCGTCGCCGTAATTCATGACGTGGCCGATCCGGTCGCCGTAAAACTGGACGGCGCGCGGCAGCCCGGGGGCCATCAGGCCGATGAAGTCGGCTTCGATCTGAAAGTCGATGTCGTTGGCATGGGCGTTGTAGCGCGGGTGGCCCGATTGCGGCGGCATGATGCCGCGGCTCAGGTTGCGGCGGCCGGCCAGGTTGGCGTGCCAGAGCGCGTACTTGGAATCGCGAAATGCTTCCCCGTACTCCTGCGCCGTGGCATCCAGGCCGTAGCGATCCATCACTTCGGCCAGGGTCATCTCGACATAGAGGTCGTCCTGGTTTAGCGCCCCTTTCAGTTCGGCCGGGGTGCCGACGCGCTCGGCGTCATAGGTGGCGCCGCGGGCGCGAAACTCGGTCGGCGCGCCGTACACCACCCCGAATATCTGCCCCGCCCATCCGCCCTTGATCTTGTCGAGCAGGGCTTCCTTGGCAATGGTCCGCTTTCCCGGACCGGCGGGAGGCAACACCATAGCGGCGATGAGGCCAGGCAACAGGCAGCAGAAAAGAACGCGCTTCATGGGCGCATGGTACACCCGGAAGGTGCCGGGTGTCAGGTGTCAGGATGTGCGATGTGCGCCGGCCTGTATTCCCCGGCACCTGGCATCCGACACCCGGCGCCGGGGTCTGTGGTAAGCTCGGACCAGCATGTTTACCGACGCCGCCATTGCCGCGTTAACGGCCTCGGGGGAGGGCTCATTCACGTTCTTCCCGCCGGTGCGCGGCTTCGGGGAAAACCGCTGGAAATACCAGGAAGCGACGCGCATTGAATTCAGCGCCGTCAACCAAGCCGGCGGGGAGCAGGTGTGGTTCCCGCGGAGCGCGGTGGCCTATGTAACGGTGGAAGAAGGCGCCATCACGCTGGCTTTCCGCAAGGAAATGGAATACTCGAACGGGGCGGTGTGGCCGGTGCGCCGGCAGGTGGGCGAACCGGAGGAGCCGGAAGCGGAGCCGGAGGTCATGGGAACGGAAGCCGGAGCGGCAGTGGCCGGGGCTAAAGCGGGGCCGGCGGCGGCGCGCGCCCGCGCCCCCGCCCTATCCCGGCCGCGCCCGCGCTGGGCCCAGGAGCCGGTGTTCCTGGTGCTGGCGGTGGCCGGCAGCGCCGCGCTGGCCCTGGTTCTGGTGCTGGTGGCGGCGCACGCCTGGCTGCAACCCGGCCAGCGGACCGATTCCACGCCCATCGACGATCCAAACCTGTTTACGCTGACCCGCGAAGACAACTACTACGACGTGGTGCGCAAGCTCGGACCGCCGGAAAGCGAGCGCGCCCTGTCGCTGGCCGGCAGCACCCTCAGCCAGCGGGCCTTGATTTATCGCGGTCGCAACTACGCGGTGGTGCTGCTGGGGGTGGAAGGCCAGCGGAACTACGGGCAGGAGCAGCGCTACATCGGCGCCATCCGGCTCAGCGACGGCGCCGTTGTGGGCAGCGTGCGCATGGCTCACGACTCGACCACCGATTCGCTGCTTAAGATCTTTGCCCGCCAACTCAAGGAATAGGTCCAAGGGTCCAGGTCGCGTACAGGGCAGCTCTGGACCTTGGAGCCATATAATTGAAATCCTGGGGTCAGGATTCGCATGGGACAAGAAGGTGAACCATCTGCGTCGCCGGCCGACCCTATAGCCGACGCACTGGTGTCGGTCTGGCGGCAGGTCATGGTCGAGAACAAGACAGAAGTCGAGCTGGAAGGTCGAACCTACCGGGTCACCAAAACCGGGAGCAAGCGGCTGCGGCAGGTAGTCTTCGCGGTCCTGGGCCGTGAACTGCGCGGCATCGAGCAGAATCCTCGAACCACCTCCCGATGGGCGCAGATGGCGCGCCGCGGCGTCCAGATCATGCAGTTCATGGAGAACCGCCACTACGTCGCCAACGTGGCCGACGGCAAGGTGTTCCTGTACTGAGGCGGCTGAGAACGCGAGACTGTGCCGCGACCGTAAGAGCGGTGCTGTGGCCTGCAACCGCTCGCTTAGGCTTGCGGCACAGTTGCTGGGCGAATGGCTGCAAGGGATGACAGGGCCGAGATCATGGGATTCTGGCGGAAACTGAGCACCACGCTGGAAATGATCAAGTTCCAGCACTCGGTATTCGCGCTGCCGTTCGCGCTGACCGGGGCGGTGCTGGCGGCCCGCGGCCTGCCGCCGGTGCGGCAACTGCTGTGGATCGTGGTAGCCATGGTGGGCGCGCGCGCGGCCGCCATGACCTTCAACCGCATCGTCGATGTGCGCCTGGACGCGGCGAATCCGCGCACGGCGGCCCGCGCCCTGCCCGCCGGGCTGCTGTCGCGGCGCTTCGCTATCCTGTTCACCATCGCATCCGCCGCATTGCTGGTGCTGGCCGCCTGGCAGTTGAACCCGCTTTGTCTGCGGCTTTCGCCGCTGGCGCTGGCCATCCTGTTCCTCTATTCGTATTCCAAGCGCTTCACCTGGCTGTCCCATTTGATGCTGGGCTTCTGCCTGGGAATGGCGCCGGCGGCGGCATGGGCGGCGGTGCGTGGGCGGCTCGACTGGCAGATCCTGTTGCTGACCGCCGCCGTCACCCTGTGGACCGCGGGATTCGATATCATTTACGCGCTCCAGGACCTGGCGTTCGATCAGCGGGCCGGCCTTCGCTCGCTGCCCAGGCGCCTCGGCGTTGCCAACGCCCTCCGCGTCTCCGCGTTTTTCCATGTCCTGATGCTGATCCTGCTTTGGGCGCTGGCGCTGGTGGAGGGGTTGGGTTGGATCAGCATGGCGGGCGTGGGCGTGGTGGCGGCGCTGCTGGCTTACGAGCACCGGCTGGTGAAGCCCCACGATTTCAGCCGCATCAATGCCGCGTTTTTCACCATGAACGGCTACATCAGCGTGCTGTTCTTCGTGTTTTGGGCCCTGGACCTGGCCTTGCTGCGATAGGCGGCTGACGACTGACGGCCGAGAAGGGAACGGATGGATCTGGGTTTTATCCAGGACGAGCGATTACGGCCGGTGGCCGGAAAGGTTCTGGCCGGCGAGCGCTTGTCGTTTGACGACGGTGTCAAGCTGGAGCAGTCGAGCGACCTGCCGGCCATCGGCTATTTGGCCAACCATGTACGCCAGCAGCGGCACGGCAACCTCTGCTATTTCAACATTAACCTGCACATCAATCCGACCAACGTCTGTGTTTCGGGCTGCAAGCTGTGCGCCTTCGGCCGAAAAGAGAACGCGCCCGGCGCCTACACGATGTCGTTGGAGCAGGTTTGGGCGGCGGCGGCTGAGGGCGGCAGCGAGGCGGTCACCGAGTTTCACATTGTCGGCGGCCTGCACCCGGATTTGCCCTTGGAATGGTACCTGGACCTGATCCGCGGCCTGCGCCGACGGTTCCCGGCGGTCCACCTGAAGGCCTTCACCATGGTGGAGATTGCCTACCTGGCGCGGGGCGCGCGGCTGACCGTTCGCGACACACTGCTGAAGCTGAAGGAGGCAGGGGTGGGGTCGCTGCCGGGTGGCGGCGCCGAAATCTTCGATCCCGGCGTGCGGCGCCGGATTTGCGCCCACAAGATGAGCGGTGAAGAGTGGCTGGAGACGGCGCGGGCGGCTCACCAGGCCGGCCTCCGCTCCAATGCCACCATGCTGTACGGCCACATCGAAACGGCCCGCGACCGCATCGATCACCTGCTGCGGCTGCGCGGCCTGCAGGATGAGACCGGCGGATTCATGGCCTACGTCCCCCTGGCCTTCCATCCCGCCAATACTCAGTTCTCCCACCTTCCGCCCACCACCGGTTTTGCCGACCTGAAGAGCATCGCCATCGGCCGCCTGATGCTCGATAACTTCGCCCATGTCAAGGCGTACTGGGTGATGATGACGCCGGCGATCGCGCAGGTGGCGCTGCGGTTTGGCGCCGACGACCTCGACGGGACCGTGGTGGAAGAAAAGATCTACCACGAGGCGGGGGCCACGACTTCCCGGGAGATGAAACGGGACGAGCTGCTGCGCCTGATCCAGGACGCGGGCCGCGACCCGGTCCAGCGCGACACGCTGTACGGCCCGGTGGCGCGCCCGCAGGTCACGTTCACCGTCCAAACGTAGGGACCAGGCGCCGGGCGTCAGGCGCCAGGCTCGGCATACAGGTTTCCTGGCCCTGTGCCCAGCACCTCGGTCCTGAAACCTGACACTTGAAATCCGGCAACCGGGGCCTGCAACAGCGCCCGGTGCACCTCTTCGATGGTTTCATCCAGCGCGGAGGTGCCGGCGGTGAGGCCGACCGCGCGGCAGTCCTGGAACCAGCCGGGATCCAACTCCGCCGCGCATTCGATACGATAGGCCGGGACGCCGCGTGCGCGGGCCGACTCCGCCAGTTCCCGTGTGTTGCGCGAGTTTCTGCCGCCGACCACGACCAGCGCATCCACCAGCCGCAGCAGCCGGTCGAGCGCCTGCTGGCGCTCGCGTGTCGGCCGGCACACGGTATCGACGAAGCGGACTTCACTGCCGGGATTGCGGGCCGTGACGGCCTCCAGCACCGCCCGGACCAGCGCATCGGTGCTGGTGGTCTGGCAAAGGACGCCGATTTTCTCCTGGTGGTAGCAACGCACCTCCGCCGCCGACTCGACCACCTCGGCGCGGGGCAGATCGCCGATCAGCCCCTGCACCTCGACGTGTCCGCGGCGCCCGATGACCAGCACGTAGCAGCCCTCCGATTGCAGCCCAAGCGCGGCATCGTGCGCGCGGCGGACCAGCGGGCAGGTGGTGTCCACCAGCCGGAGGCCGGCGCCGTGCAGCCGGGCCCGCTCACTGTCGCTGATGCCGTGGGCGGTAATCAGTACGAGAGGGGTTTCCGGCAGGGCCTGGCCGCGCCGCTGCTCGTCCAGCCGGCGGAAGCCGCGCCTGGCCAGACGGCGGTTCACCGTTTCGTTATGCACCAGTTCGCCGTAGACGGTCACCGCCGTGGGATCGCTCACAGCGGCAACGGACTCCAGCGCCTGGCGCACGCCAAAGCAAAGCCCCATGGCCTCGGCACGAATGACTTCCATTGGTCCGCCACCTTTCCTGAGGTCCTTGTAGCGGTGGTCCCGCTCGGCGGGACCGCCACCCGGCCCGGCGCAAGCTTTGCGCCACAAAGTTTCAAGGGCCAAAAAAAACGGCTCAGGCCGGAGCCCAGCCGCGCGAGCCGTCGAATTGCCTGTCGTCCACGTCGGATGCGCTCCGGCGATTCAAGGCCGCGGCGCGGGCCGCGTCGCGGACCACCTCTTCCAGCACCGCCAGGTAGGACAGGAAACGAGCGCGCCCCTCCCTGGAGAGGCGGCAGAGCGTCTGTGGACGCCGGCCGTCGGAGCGCTTCCAGAGTTCCACCACGCCGGCCTCGTGGAGCACCTGCAAATGGCGGCTCAGGTTTCCGTCGGTCAAGGAGCACAACTCCTTGAGGTCGCAGAACAGCACCCCTTCGGGCCGGGTGGCCAGCGTGGTCAGAATGCCCAGCCGGGCGCGCTCGTGGAGCAATCGGTCGAGCCCTTCGTAGGCGAAGCGGCCGCCGGCTGCTGGTTTGTCGTTCGCCTTCCTTTTCCGATTCATTCCGCGGACACTCCTTTCGCTCAACTAGCCCCGCTGCCCGTTGCGCTCCAGGTTCCAGTAAAGGACCAGGGCCGCCGCCGACTGGCCGATTCCGAAGACGGATCCCATGAGCCAGGGCGACAGGGCCGCCGGCCCCGGCAAAAAGGCCAGAACCGCGGCGCCACTGAGCAGGTAGAACAGCGCCACCCAGCC
>Ga0315282_10003352_pt1 | contig 28777 bp, 27 predicted proteins | sample YL17G07_20_MG_FD_203693 | JGI IMG/M metagenome (GOLD analysis project Ga0315282, IMG submission 203693) | Sediment microbial communities from Yellowstone Lake, YNP, Wyoming, USA - YL17G07_20 | ecosystem: Environmental > Aquatic > Freshwater > Lake > Sediment | place: USA: Wyoming | collected... | reverse complement strand
AGCAGTTATAATATTCTTACAAAAGAGAATAGATCAACTTTTTCTGCTCAATCCGTCAGATTATCAATTGAATACAGGTTACGGTTAAGTATCATTTCTAACTAAAATAGGTATTACCTGTATTGAATATATCAGCAGTTGCATGGAATGACCTGTCCGATCCTATATGAGGAGTTGGGGCATAACTCATCAGCATGTAATACAATCCGCCTATTATCATAATATACGGGTCTTTTACGCCTTCAACCCCACAATCCTCCGAGGCAAGGATAAGTTTCTTCGTATCGGGATTGAATTTGTATGGCGAATCTGCTTCCATCATATCAATCTTCCATTTATTATCCTCTGGCGCAACGTAACCTATGTATAGTCTATATTTTCCTTCAAGCGTTTTAACAAGTGCCGCTCTTTCAACAGATATAGAACCAAAATTGTCTTTAGAAGCGACCCAAATTTGCTTGAAAGTGATATCATCAATGCTTTCAGCTATACCACATTCATAACCTCTGCCAAGTTCTCTAGGTTTTCTCCTGCGATAGTATAAGTAAAACTTCTCTTTGTCGTTGTCATATATAGCACTTGGCGCACCGATCCAGTAACCAGCGCCATTACTTGGCGGGTCAAATATAGTGATGCCGTCTTTTGGATCAAACAATGGTGGAATCCCAAACCATCTCTTATGTTCGATTGTCATCTAGTCCTCCAATATTTTTTCTTGTCATTCCAGCGCAGGCTGAAATCCATAAATTATAAATCTAATGATAAAATAGCATATTTCTTTGCTATAACAATTTTGTCAAAATATATTGATATTGATTAAACATTCTGGTATAGTGATAATTACAAGTTTCTGTGTTATAGTAAAACATAAGTATATAAATGTCAAGTTATCATCCGTTATCGTTATCTGAAAGATAACAAAAGGAGGTTTTATCTGATTTCTTTGTTCCACAAGATTTAACAGCACTTTTCATTTAGGAAAGGAGTAGCTAAGATGAAGGGATTAAAAGGCAAGATTTTTTGGGTAGTATTGTTATTCTTTATAACTGGATTGTTTATTAATTGTTACTTATCTCAAAGTTATATATAAATACCTGAAATAAATGAAGGTGATCTATAAACTTACATTATAATGTCCATAACAAAGTTTCTATTATTTCTTATGCAGTAAAAGGAGGGAGCATGTATAATTTATATATTATCCAGCGATGTTATATCCGTTCACTATCATTCTATTGCTTAAATGCTTTAGTAATTTTAATGCTTTTTTGCCTATCTTCTTTTACCCAAGCAACTGAAGTTAGAGGAAATATTGCTTCTAATACAACATGGACAACTACGGAAAATCCCTACATTGTTTCAGATGACATCATGGTTGAAAGTTGGGTAACATTGACAGTAAATCCGGGAGTTATAGTTAAATTCGACAGTGGTAAATGGATGCAGGTGAGTGGCACGTTGATAGCTTGTGGAACATCAAGTGAACCGATAGTATTCACATCCAACTCATCAACACCGACAGCAGGAGATTGGGGTCATATCAGGTTCACAGATAGTAGTATAGATGCAGTATTTGATACTAATGGCAACTATATAGGTGGAAGTATCCTTCAGTATTGTCAGATAACCTATGGGGGAGGAGGAAGTGTTCGAGGTGCAGTTCAGATAGAAAACTCATCACCCTTTATAGATAACTGTGATATTCATCACAATGCAAGTGCAGGTATAAGCGCCGACTATGCAACAGGCTTGCGTATCAACAGAAGCAATATCCATGATAATACTAATTCTGGGTCTGAAACAGGTTGTGGAATACGAGTTTATGGAGGAACGGTGAATATTACAGATAACACCATCATTAACAACAATTGTACATCCGGTAATGAAGCTGCTGGTGGTGTGGCAATATGTGGTGACTTTAATGTTACTGTTACAGGTAATACTATTTCGCATAATATCTGTGACCCGGGAGGAGGAGCCGGCGGTTTGTATGCCTTTGGTTCAGGTCCGTTGATGATTGTCAACAATACGATCAGTGATAATACACTAGATGCCAAGGATAATGGTGCTGGTGGATGTTTTGTTGGTGCGGCTGTTATCAGAGACAACATCATCACAGGCAATAATGGTGGTACTGGTAATGATTGTGCTGGTGGTGTAAGCATAAGCTCTGGGGTATTAGATAACAATATCATCACTGATAATATTGGTAATGGTGTTTTTTCTCTGTTTGTCGGCTCAGTAACAATTACCAACAACACAATCAGTAACAACACAAAGATGGGTATATCAACATCACCGGATAGGTTTGATAATACTAATATGGTGATTACTGGTAACACTATTAGTGATAATATGACAGGGGGTATAGAGCTATACCATGTTAATGGTGAGTTAAAGCAGAACACAATATCAGGCAATGGTGGTAGTAGAACAATCTATATCAACACCAGTAACTGGGTTGTGAATAACAACAGTATCCATGACAATTCATCTACCTATACACTTTACTATGATGGAGCAAACACAACAACACTTGATGCTACAAATAACTGGTGGGGAACCACCGATATACCGATGATACAGAGCAAGATATGGGATCATAATGATGACCTAAATAAAGGAATAGTGAACTATCAGCCGATTCTAAATGCTTCACCTTCCGGTGGCAATACTTTCACCATAACAGCATCAGCAGGAGCCAATGGAAGCATCGATCCTGCTGGTGTGGTATCGGTGAATTATGGAGCAGATCAATCATTCACGATTATACCAAATGTAAACTATGATATAGCTGATGTGTTGGTAGATGGCAAATCAGTAGGTCCAGTGGCTTCGTATACTTTTAGCAATGTAATAACCGATTATACAATATCTGCAATTTTTGTAATAGATAACACCATTCAAATACAAGCTTTATGCCAGGTGGATTTAGCAGTTACTGGGACACAGGGACGTATCAGTAAAGATAATCGCATAACAGAATGGGGTAATTACACAGAAACAGATTTGGATAATGATGGAGTTAAAGATGATAAATTGATTATATTTAACGCATCGGATGGAAGTTATACAATTGAGGTAATACCTGAACCAAATGCCACAGGTACTTATACTTTGCAAGTGTTGCATGGTGACTTGCAGGATAATCCTCCATCAATAACTATTGTTGAAAATGAGCTTATACAAGATATACCATCTGATGGATATTCACTTAGTTACACAAGTAATAATAATATTGTGACAATTTCACCGACAGTAAAACAAATCATCACAGCAAAGGATCCAGTTGCAGTAAAATATCAGATCAATGCTAACGCCACCTTCACAGACCCTGATATACTTGATGCTCATACAGCAACCTGGAACTGGGGCGATGGAAGTACTTCAATAGGCACTGTCAGCGAGACAAGTGGTTCTAGATCCGTGGACGGAAGCCATATTTATACTGTTGCAGGTGTTTATACAGTTAAACTGACAGTAACGGATAAATACGGCGGCTCAGGACAATCTGCTTTTCAGTATGTTGTTATCTATGACCCATCCTCAGGATTTGTGACTGGTGGAGGTTGGATTAATTCACCTGCTGGTGCCTATACGCCTGATCCAACACTTACAGGCAAGGCAAACTTCGGGTTCGTATCAAAATACCAGAAAGGTGCAAACGTTCCCACTGGCAATACTGAGTTTAACTTCAAGGTTGCCAATATGAACTTCCATAGCACAGTCTATGAATGGTTAGTCATCGCTGGTGCAAAGGCGAAATACAAGGGTTCTGGCACAATCAATGGCAGTGGTGATTATCAATTCATGCTGAGTGCCATTGATGGACAAATAAACGGTGGTGGAGGTATTGACAGGTTCAGAATTAAGATATGGGATAAGGCTTCTGGAGGAGTTGTGTATGATAATCAGAAAGGAGATGCTGATGATGTAGATGCGACTGATGCCATAGAAGGTGGCAGTATCGTTATACACAAGGATGATAAACCTGCGGCACCGGAATCAGTTCCATTGGATACATGTTTACTTGCTTCATACCCAAATCCAGCTAATCCAGAGGTATGGATACCCTACCGTCTGAACTCCGATAGTAATGTAGTTATTCGTATATATGATTCGGTAGGTCGTTTGGTTAGAACGTTAGACCTAGGTAGTAAGTCAGTAGGTTACTATGTATCCAGGGATAAGTCGGCATATTGGGATGGCAATAATGAATCAGGAGAGAAGATTGCAAGTGGAATATATTTCTACAATATAAAAGCAGGCAACTTCGTTGCGACAAAGAAGCTAGTAATAGCGAAATAGCATATACAATAGAAATGATGTATAACAACTTTGTTATACATCAAGATTGTTGTATAATCAAAAATAATGAATATTAATTGATTTAAGCCTTCTTTGGAATAATAAGATATGTGATCTTAGTCACTCTTTTATGGGGTCGGAATCAAAAAATTAGTGTGTCTAAATAAACATATTAGAAGGAGAAATAAATGGGTAAATCAGATCGTCCAGCCGCTTTAGGTGGCGCGCCTGTTTTTATTCAGACCGCTCAGGAACCAGAATTCCCCAAACTCGACAATTGGAAACAGATGACGGAAGAAGAGGCACAGGTCGCCTATGACATGACTCTGCGCAATGAACTATCCGGTGGAACTCCCATTGTCCGTGAGTTTGAGAAGCAGTGGCGGAAGATGATTGGCACAAAATATGCTATAACTGTTATGAATGGTACTGCGTCACTTTTTAGCGCATATTTCGGTGTGGGCGTCGGACCCGGTGATGAGGTGATCTGTCCAACGTATACGTGGATATGCACAATAGCCCCGGCTGTGGTACTTGGCGCAAGACCTGTATTCTGCGAAAGCGATCCAGAAAGCATGATGATTGATCCTCAAGATATTCGCAGAAGGATCACTAGCAAGACCGCAGCAATTGTTGTTGTGCATCTCTGGGGTAACGTTTGCGATATGGATTCCATAATGGAAATCAGCTATGAGACAGGCATACCAGTCATCGAGGATTGCTCACACGCTCACGGCGCTATGTATAAAAATCGTCCATGTGGCAGTATTGGTCACGCCGGTTGCTGGAGCCTTCAGGGAAGCAAACCAATGAGTGCCGGCGAAGCCGGGGTTATTGCAACAAGCGATACTGAAGTATTTGAGCGCGCATGTCTCATCGGTCAGGTGAACCGTATATCAGGTATGGATTTAGTCACAGAGAAATATGCCAAATATCAACCGCTAGGCACAGGAATGAAATTCAGAGCGCATCCGTTAGGAGTTGGCATCGCCCAAGTGCAACTGCGAAAATTAAAAGACTTAAACACCAGACGATCTGCATATATTGAGGAAGTCGAAGCAGGACTTGAAGATATACCGGGTGTGAAGCCTATTAAAGTCTACGATGGCGCTGTTCGTGGCGGGTTCTACGGATTCCCGATTATTCACACTCCGGACGAGAATGATGGACTTTTATCGCAAGCTTTTGTTGATGCACTCCGTAAGGAAGGTCTGCCCGCACATCTCAGCGGTTATCCGGCTTTGCACAGGCTCCCCATATTCGCTGAAGGCTTTGACGTATTTACACGGAACCGTGGTCCTCTCTGCGGAGATTATAATGGCTACAACGAAGGCGATTTCCCTGTGACAGAGAAGATGCTTGAGCATCTAGTATTTTTGCCAGTGTTAAGCGATCCTGTTCCAGATGCGGCACAGCGTGTCCTCGAAGCAATACGAAAAGTGGCAGAACATGCCAGTCAGTTGGTTACTGCCAACACATGATTAAGACCTAAATTATTGGGTAAAAAATCAGTTTTTAGAAATTCTGGATTCCAGCCTGCGCTGGAATGACAACTTATTTAGATCATCAAACATTGAAAAATGTCATTCCAGCGAAAACTGAAATCCAGTTTATAAAACCCAATAACTTCGGACAGATACCTCTACATTTTGGAAGGAAACATTGATAACAACTAAATATAAAATACTAACTGATTAGGAGAGTAATTTATGTCTGCCCAAAATATCTCTGAAAAATATATGATAGAAACGCTATGTGATCTGATAGAATTTGAACGTGCAACAGGAAAACTTGTCTCTCTACGCTCAAAGCTAATGCCTGATAACGAACTTCTTTGCGTTGAAAACGATGACCCCGCATTTATTATCCAATATCTTGACTCGGAAAAGCAATTTCGTCAGATTAGCTCCCTCCATGCAAAGCGAATTGAATTGTATTATAGGGATACTAACGATGATTCTGCTGAATTAACTTTTGAGTTCCATAATCTGGATGATCTAAGCCTAAGTGCGACTATCATAATAAAATCATCAAAGCAAGATCGCTTCAGCTATTGGACTCTATCAGTCAATAATGAAACCGATTTGCTCATCACTGATGTTCAATTCCCATTTATCATACTTCCTTATAATCTTAAAGGTACGCCCGAAACCGAAGCCCTAATACGACCATTTAATATGGGACAGCTTTATAAATCTCCACAACCCAATGAATTTGAGCAGGATACTCCTCACGCATGGCAGTTTCATCCAGAAAGCGGAGATTGCAACCACTATCCGGGTCTGACTTTTGCACAATTTCTTGCTTATTACAACGATCAGATAGGTGTTTATGTAAGCTGTCAGGATTCATCAGGTAAAATCAAGTTGATAAAGCCCGTCAATCACAAGAACGGATTGCGATTGGGTATAGCTCACGTAGGCGATTGGCAAAGGGGTAATGTTGATCTTGGTTATAACGTGGTACTCGGCAGTTTCAAAGGTGACTGGTACGATGCCGCTGACTTATACAGAGAATGGAGCCTTAACCAGAACTGGGCGAATCCGCTTCATAAACGTAAGGATGTTCCAGAGTGGCTGTTAAATTCTCCTCCGCACATTATTCTGCGTATACAGGGAATATTAGATGATGGTCCTGCTGAACCAAACGAGGAGTTTTTACCTTATCCGAAGTGCGTACCCCTTCTGGAAAAACTATCCAAGCAAATAAACGCACCTCTAGTTCCTGTTATAATGTCGTGGGAGCGTCCCGGCCCTTGGATATATCCCGATTGTTTTCCACCCGCAGGGGGTGAGGAGTCTTTATACGAATTTTCAGAACTGGTAAGGGAACGAGGGTGGCGCATCGGCACTTTCTGCAACGGTACACGCTGGGTCACGGGGCATCGGTGGAGCGGATACAACGGCGAAGCATACTTCAATGAAAAAAATGGACAGATAAGCGTTTGTAAAACCCATACTCAAGAGCTATGGAAAGAAGGATGGGATCAGGGCTGGCGACCGAGTTATGCCTGCTGTCTCGGTACAGATATGACGAAAGACATAGCTGAGAATTTTGTACGTAAAGTCGTTGGAATGGGTCTTGATTGGGTTCAATTCCTTGACCAGAACGTTGGATGCGCTACATTCCCGTGTTATTCTGTCGATCATAGTCACCCGCCTGCCCCCGGAAAATGGATGACAGAGGAAATGCACAACCTGATAGACAGGTTCTATAAGATAGCAGAATCGGAATATGAGCATACTCAAGGCAAACGACAAATCATCTTTTCCGTAGAGTGTCCTGTAAATGAATACTTTATACCACGTTTCCAGATATGCGATGTGAGAGTAATTCCACCGGGGCATTATCCATTAATGAGACCTGCCACAATCCCGTTGTATCATTACCTATATCACGAGTTGATATTGATTCAGGGTGGATTTGGCTACGGACCAGAGCCATACCATTTACCAATCAGAAATGCCTATAACCTCGTTATTGGAGAGATCCCCGGTGCAGTAATGAAGGGTGATGGTGTGCTTCTCAACTTTGATACTGGTAATTGGGCGCCGTGGGAACCGCAGGTTGGTAGTAATGGCGATGCTCTGCAGGTGCTTAAATCAGCAACAGCGTTAAGACGTGCCAAAAATGAATTCCTCGTATATGGGCGTATGCTGAAACCGTCTGACGTTCAGAATATTGATATAGTTTACTGGCAGTATGAAGGGAAAGAGCATAATATTCCAGCAGTATTTCATACAACTTGGCAGACACCTGATGGACGAGTAGGAGTCGTTCTTGGCAATTGGATGACTGAAACTCAGGAAGTGTTGGTCAATGATCCAAGACTGGGAAAGAATGTTTTGCTAACAGTATCATCAGATGAAATGGGATCTGAGAAACTATTTGCTGAAGATGGGAACTTTAAGATAGTTTTACCAAAGTTAAGTTTTGTATTACTTGAATCAATGAGGATTGAAAATGCAATTAGCTTTTAAAAATTACGCAACGTTAATTATAGCCTGTTGGTTAAACAAAGATTATTATAACAGTATCATGAGCTTTATGGCAAACGCAAAACCAGATCAGAATGAAATGGCTGATTTCTTAAAAGATATTGTAATAGGTTTTTCGCCAGAGCTAAATGAACCGTATAAGGAATTGCTTAATCTTGCTATCAGCGATATTGATTTTTCAGAACTCGCTGACGCCTTCTTAAAAGAATTCTGTAATGTGTGAAATAAATTTACCATTAGGGTAATTAGAGAAAGCCTATGTATATTTTAGTTGTTGAAGATGAAAAAAAGGTTGCCGGCTTTATTAAAAAAGGACTTCAAGAGGAATTCTACACTGTTGATGTAGCCTATGATGGTGCAAAAGCGCTGCTACTTGCGGAGTTAAATCACTATGATCTGATTATCCTTGACATTATGATCCCCATAAAAAATGGGGTAGAAGTTCTCAAGAAATTAAGAGAAGAGAAAATCTCAACCCCCGTTTTGATACTCACAGCGAAGGATTCACTGGAAGATAAAATTCAGGGTTTAGACAGCGGTGCCGATGATTATCTCACAAAACCCTTCGCCTTTGCTGAACTGTTGGCAAGAATCAGAGCGCTTTTGAGGAGAGGTAAATCAGAAAGTCAGGTCGAATTGAAAGCAGATGATTTGATTCTTAACCCGGTGACACACGAAGTTACACGTTCAGGGAAAGCAATAGAGTTGACTAACAAGGAATATGCCTTGCTTGAATATTTCCTGCACAATAAAGGTCGAGTGCTAACTCGCTCATTAATTAGTGAAAATATCTGGGGGTATCAATTCGATACGGAAACAAACGTCGTTGACGTCTATGTTAATTACCTGCGTAATAAAATTGATCAGCGCTACGAAAAAAAGTTGATTCACACAGTCAGAGGTGTGGGTTACATACTCAAAGAATGATATTATGAAGATTAATTTCAGGAGTATCCATTTTAGATTAACCTTCTGGTACATATTGGTTCTGGCAGCTATTTTGCTGGCTTTTAGTATTCTGGTATACTTTAGCCTGGCTCATAGTCTAAATCGGGATATTGATATTACAGTTCAAGCCCAGGCTGAGTGGATTGCCGGTACTACCGGTACTATTGGACCAGCGGATGGGGATAATGAAGGTGAATTTATTGACTTTAGCGAATTGGCCGATAAACTGACACAGTATTCGGCCGGAAGCAAGAAAAATCTATATATACAAATCCGACAGGGAATTGGTAATATCATCTACCATTCTGATCAACTTGATCATGAGTTAACCTCAAGCAAAGAATCTATTCAACGGGCATTGCAGAATAAGAATACGATTGAAACAATCATCGACCCTTCCATAGGCAGAATGCGTCTCGTGACTATGCCTGTAAAGGATGAGGAAATAATATATCTCGTTCAGGTTGGTGCAGATTTCAAGGGAGTTCATAGTGTGATACGCCGACTTCTTTCCATTCTCATTGGATCAGGGTTAATTGCTTTAATGGCGGCAATCTTCGGGGGAAGGTTCTTAATGCAAAAAGCTATGAAGCCTGTTGATGAGATTACAAAAACTGCACGAAAGATCGAAGCGGAGAATCTAAATCAGCGACTGGTTGTTCCCCCAACAGGGGATGAACTGAGCCAACTTGCTTCTACTCTCAACGAAATGATAGACAGATTGGAACACTCTTTTCGACAGATTCGGCAATTTACTGCTGATGCCTCCCACGAGCTTCGTACCCCTTTAACAGTGATGCGGGGACAAGTGGAGGTTACTTTGAGAAAAGAACGCCCGGTTGAAGAATATCGGCAGGTGTTAGAAAGCAATCTGGAAGAGGCTGAGTGGATGTCAAAGATTGTTGAGAATTTACTGACTCTATCCAGAGCAGATGCGGGTGAAATCAGACTGGAAGCTAAATCGGTTTCGTTAGAACAATTGCTCGAAGATGCCTACGAAGAATGTAAAATACTTGCTGAGATTAAAAATATCGAAGTATTTCTGGATAAGGTACAAAAGATTGAGGTTATTGGTGATGAACTGCGATTGCGACAACTGTTGTGGAACCTGATAGATAATGCCGTTAAATATACACTAGCAGGAGGCCAGATCCGATTGTCCCTTGAAATAGATAGTGCGTTTGCTAAACTGAAAGTAGAAGATACTGGCATTGGAATTTCTCAGGATGATTTGCCACGAATTTTTGACCGATTTTTCCGTGTGGATAAAGCACGCTCTCGTGAAATGGGTGGAAGTGGATTGGGATTGAGCATCGTCCAGTGGATCGTCAATGCCCATCATGGACGTATTGAAGTGACTAGCAAGCCTACGGAAGGAAGCTGTTTCACAGTATGGTTGCCGTTAAAAAGTAGATAATATTAGAAAATTTTAATCTCATTCTAATCTATCTTTAATCTTAATATGCTATAATTACCTCCGGAGCTTAAAACTCCACATAAAGTTCATACCGTAAAAGGAGGTGACAAATATGTCAGCTACAACCCGTTTTTTCTTTTTAGTTGGGTTAATTGTCCTTTTATCTGTCAGTATTTACGGAATAGCAAATGCCAAACAACTGGGCGATGAGGACTTGTTTGCAGCAGCGCAACTGGTTGACTCAAATATCATTGATGATGCACTGGCGTTTACAGATGCTAATGAGGCTCTAGCAGATTTTTTGGCAGGACCCTCCGTGAATTCAGCGATGTTGGTTAACGTTATGGCGGCACCGGGCGTGAGTGGTCTCGATGACGATGCGGATGAGGCGAAGGATAAAAACGCCCCCGATCTCGACAATGTTGAAGAGGAAGTTCAGGACGGTCCACAGGACGCAGATTTGGATGAGGGAGAAACCAAAGGTGTTGAAGCCGACGAACCCGGCGGACTCGAATCCAATCACGAGTTCGATGGCGAAGAAGAAGGAGAGCACTAGTACGCATGGGCGTATGTCCTCTCACAGTTCGATTCTGATTCAAGCTTACTAGGAGCTTTTCAGGAGACCTTCCCGCAGTTTTGCGGGAAGGTTCACTGCCCTTTACTACTTCAGCTATCCTGCACACCTATATGGTACACTATAGAGTTGTCAAGGAAAACAAGGGAAGCAAGATATGCAAATCTTAAAAACCACGATTATTTTAGGTATTATCTTGATAAGCTACGCAAATCTAGCTGTCGCAGATATGCCTTTCCGTATGCAAGCAGAACTTGGCATAGGGGAAAAAGCGGATAGTAATATATATAGACGCACGAATAATACTTCGGACTATATCACCGAACTCAACCCGAACCTCCGGCTGATGTTTCCCTTTTCCCGCCGAACAACTGGGAATTTCCAATATTCATTTGGCTTGGAACAATACCGAAGCAATCGATTCGTAAACACGCGCAATCATGATATTTCTCTTTCCATTGAGGACAAACTTACCAATAGATTTTCCCTAGCACTGCGAGATAATATCCGAAAGTCTAATTTGCCGGATGCATTGGATGAAGGGAGCAATTTTATTTTCAACTACTGGCAGAATGCGCCTCGTATCGAGGGGAGGTATCGGATAAGTAAAAATACGTTGGTAAACTCAAGTTACGAATATCAACGCCGCAACTATACCGATAGGCGCATTTCGAGTACATCCAATATCAAACAGAAAGATATCTGCCACAACATAGGCTCGACTCTCGTGAGACAACTGGGCCAACATACTGCTGGCGCCTTTGCCTACCAGTACCGCATCAACAGCTCAAATGATAACTATTTTGATTATACCAATCACAGGATATCTGCGCTCTTACTGCGGAATTTTCTATTCGCTTCGCCTCTTCAAGTTATGTATCAGTTTGAAAGACGTGTATACCCGCATCAAGTTAAAGGAATAATGAGGCGTGACAATCGGCACACAGTGCTTTTGAATCTAATAACGCCCTTGAAGCCATGGTTGGCATTGAGCGGTAGCTATGCATTCCAGTTGAATAGGTCTAACACTCGTGATTACAAAGTCAGTCTTGGCACAGTAAAATTGGTATTTTCATGGGGGTCCATAAAACCAGAGAAGCAGAAGCCGAAATCGCTTGACGCCGCAACCTATTACAAATTAGGCATCTATTATACGAAGAGAGGGGAGTTTGACAAGGCGGCTACTGCGTTTAACAAAAGTCTATCTCTTAATCCCAATGATGCTAAAACGTATGCGAACCTTGGCTTTGTCTACATTGCTCAGAAAGATTTTGAGCATGCGCTCACTGCATGCAAACGTGCTGTCGAACTGGATCCAGACATGGCAGAGGCTCATACTAATCTGGGGATCGCCTATTATAAAATGGGAATGCAAAAGTCCGCAGCCGAGGAATGGAAGACCGTACTAAGACTAGAACCAACCAATGAGCGGGTTCGAGCCCTGCTGCAAGAGCTAAATGCGGAAAGCCAATAATTCAAGATTGAGAGGAAAGAAATCACAAATTCTTACCTCTCAACACTGATAATATAGGCACTTATTTTTCACAATATGGTCACCGCTAAAAAGTAAGCAATACCAATTTTTCATATTTTATGGTGCATTACTGGGTAAGATAAAAGCACTGGCAGGTAAGCTGTCAGCGGCACATCATATAAAATAATGCACTACGATTTTTGGAAAATGATATAATATTAGAAAATTTTAATCTTATTCTAATCGTTCTCTAATTTTAATATGTTATAATCTTTATGTTACGTAATGTGATTCTTTATTTAACCGTATCACTTTCTAAATAGGAGATAATGAACATGACTGAAGAAAAAGACGACAAAGACGATGATGCTGAATTGAAAGACGATGACGCTGATGACGACAAAGACGATGATGCTGAATTGAAAGACGATGACGCTGATGACGACAAAGACGATGATGCTGAATTAAAAGACGATGACGATGATGACGACAAAGACGATGATGCTGAATTAAAAGACGATGACGCTGACGGCGAAGAAGCCGATGACGACAAAAAAGATGAAAAGGATTGAGAGTCATTTTGTGTAAGTTTCATTGCTAAACTTAGTAAGTATCAGTGGTAAAACCGTACTTATGGATATTGGTACGTAGGTACGGTTTTTTCTTATCAGTAATCATAATGAAGATTTCTTATGGGTTTAGGTTTACCCATTAAGGAAGCAAGTAAAAATGAAATAAGTTACAAAAATCATCAAAAGAGGAGGAACTCTAATGCGTTACATGGCTTTGGGACTCATAATTGCTCTGATAGTTGCAATCTCTGGTATTAGTGTTCTGGCGGTTGAAACAAAGGCTCCTGTGACAATCGAAAAAGTTAAGGCGACAAAAAATTCGACTAAGTCAAAAGCGGCTACTAAGGTAACTTTAGGAGAGAGCTTCAAGAAAGCTCATGATAGCTTTGTCAAGAAAGATACAAAATCTGCGACTGCTGAGATACGAAAGGAAGCAGCATTCATAAAATCATTATCAGAACGTACTGCAAATGCAAGCAGAGAACCCCTTATGACATCTGCTAAGAATTTAGAAACACTAGCTGACGGAGTAGAAAAAGGTACTGTTACATCTGCCAAAGAATTGGAAGATACATTTGCCAATGCCAGCAAGGCACTTGCCAAGCATTATTCTCTGAAGGCTGACGAATCACTAGCAAATAAAGATGAGAAGAAAGCTGGCAAGGATCTTAAAGCGGCGGCTGATTATCTTGAGGCAAGTTACAAATGGGCTGGTACTAAAGCAGATAACAGTGGTATTGTCGCAATAAAAAACGCACGTGAAACTGCTAAAAAAATGGAAAAAGGTGGGAAATTAGGCGAAGGCGAAGTAATCAAAAGCATTAATGGCATTAGTGCAGAAATTGATAAAAATGCTAACGTTACTAAAGTGGTTACCACAACAAATAGTAAAGAAATTGTGAAGCCAGCTAAAACTATACCTTTAAAGAAACCAGTAACAACAAAATAACTATACACTTAGATATAGCCTTGTAGGATGGGGTTAAGTTTTTAAAAATTGATTAGAGTATTTACAGAATAATAGCACACAACCTCTCTTCCAAACCCATCCTACATCCTAATAGCTGGTGACGAAAGTGAATAAGGAGACCAGTAGTTCAGATAGGAATTGATCTACTGGTTTTATAATATTATGAACAAAAAAGTTGTTATTATTTTTGCTTTGACTATAATTGCTATTATTGTTTTAGCATTATATTCTTTTGGGCCATTGTCTGACAAAAGAACAGAAGCAAAAATTAATCCAGATTCTTTAAAGCCTATATCTTCAGAGAAAACGGCAGTTGGTAACAAAAACATAGTTTTGAATGTTTATCATAACAAAGACCTTAAAGAGAATTATTATACTGTTAAATTTCCCCAAAACGGGCAGGTTCAGGCAGGAAAAAAAACCGGAAGCTACTCATTTAGCTACAATGAAATAAAGGGAACTGTAGAATTAATGGATGTGCCTGACAATACCACTCCTGAACTTTATATACTCAGTCAAGAAGAACCAAAGCTAAAGAAAATAATCGGGTATAAAAGAGAAGAATATAAAAAACTCGCTATTAATGGCAATGAGTCATATCAGCTAACTTATGCAAGCAAAATTAACGGAGAAGATTATAAAACAATACGCACATACATCGTTGGACAAGATATGGCAATTGTTATAACTGTTTCCGGTAAGCAAAGTATTTTCGCTGATATGCAAAATATTTCTTTATTGGTCTTTAATAGTTTCCGATGGGAGAATAAATAACATGAAAAATATCTTCTTTTTTATCTCACTAATTGTATTGGGTATCGGCATTTATCTAAAGTTTATTTATGATGTGCCGGATAATCAAGAGAGCATTAATTTCTTTGTGAGTTGGTTTCTAATAATTGTGAGTATATCAAGCATGTTAATTAACCTGTTTTGGAAAACTCCAAAGCAAAAAGGGCAGGATTAAGGATTGAAAAATCTTTAATCCTATTTTTTTATGTCAGAGATCATTTCAATAAAGAATCTGAGCAAGTCATACAATCAGACCAAAGCAGTAAATAATCTATCATTAACTATAGATCGAGGGGAATTCTTCGGTTTCCTTGGACCCAATGGCGCGGGTAAGACTACCACTATACGTATACTCACAGGTATAATTAAGCCAGATCAAGGTGAGATAACTATTAGCGGATTCACTCAGAATAGAAAAGAAGAGATCGCCCGTATTATAGGTGTGACCCCCGAAAGTCGAGGATTTTATGATTGGATGACTGCCTTTGAATACCTCCAGTTTTTTGCCAATATCTACAAGATTAAAAACAACGAACAGTCAAGGATTATTGCATCTCTGTTATCTCAGGTTGGCTTACTCAGTAACAACATTATGAAAATGAGAATAAACGCCTACTCACGAGGAATGAAGCAACGGCTTGGGCTTGCCAGATCACTTATAAATAAACCTGAAATTCTATTTCTAGATGAGCCAACATTAGGGCTTGACCCGCAAGGACAAGAAGACATCCAAAACTTACTACAAAAGCTTAACAAGGAAGGAGTAACTATCTTTTTATCTTCTCACCTTTTGCATGAGGTATCCAATCTCTGCTCTAAAATAGCGATTATTCATAAGGGGAATCTGGTAGCAGAAGGGGCGATAGATGAATTACGGCAAAAAACTGGTCTAAAGGAAACTTACTACGTTAGGATTCAGGGAAGTATTACAGCCGTCCAGAAATCTGACATTCTATCTCACATAGATAAAATAAAGGATAACGGGGTCACTTCGGATTTTGTTTTTCAGGATAGCCTTGAAAATGCCAACAGGTTATTGAATACACTAAGAGAGAAAAATATACAGATTTTGGAGTTTCGCTCTGAAAGTGAGACTCTAACTGATATTTTCCTCAATTTAACACTAGAATCGTAAATATGTATAAACACATCTGGCTGAAAGAAATTAAGGCAGGATTATATACGTGGAAAAGCACGCTGTGGCTTTTAATTGCGTCTTTACTTTTTAGCTTCACGAGTTATCTTTTACTCACCGATAAAGAGTTAAGCCTGCTTGACCAGACTGAGCTATTATGGTTACTTAGCAAAATTATTATCGGGGTAGCCTTTTTAATTGTGACCATTGATGCTTCTTCGATAATTACCACTGAGTTTGAAAAGGAAACAGCAGAAAGCTTATTTCTTGCACCTTTACGGTTAAGAGATTTCATTTTAGGCAAGCTATTGGCTTCCCTTACCCTATGGTTTTTAATCTTTATCGTAGCGACTCCGTATATATTAGTAACTTCCGCTGGCACTAACTTAGCACCAGCGTTTTTGGGTTACGTAGCACTTTTAGGAAGTCTGGGGATTGTTGCTATGGTTATGATAATTTTCGGCATCTCTTTTCTTTACCGTTCAGCTAAGAATACTCTTACCACATCATTAGTTATACTGCTGGCATTTTCCGTACCCGCTCTATTTTCAACAAACTTAAAAAACAATACCTTCGCTCAGACCTTTGGAAAGATAAACCCTATAAATAATATCTTTGAGTCTTTGGATAACGTACTGGTGGACTATCAGCTTTCTTTATTAAATAATTGGCAATTCATCTATCCTTTGCTTTTATTTTGTATTTTGGGGTTAATTCTTATGGTCATTGCGGCAAAAGGATTCCAGAATAAAGGGATAATCAGTAATGATTAATATTAGGACTAAACTATATATCCTATTCACCATAGGTTTTCTATCAATTGGTATTTCTTATGCACAATCAGAAAGCAATAAGCAATCTCTAGTCATAGACATTCTATCCTCAAAGACTCTAAACGGAACAGCGGGTGATTATGTAACGGTAACGGGACAGATAAAAAACGTATCTCAAAGATCTATCGCTGATATTACCACATATCTATCTTTGGTAGATGCAGAAAATAAGCTTCCGGTTGATCTGGAAGACTGGAGTGCTGAGAAGGGATTGTATATAGGTACTATTGAATCTGGTCAGACTTTGCCGTTAAGTTGGAAGATTCATTTTGTAAAAGCAGGCGACTACTCTCTGGCAGTTGTCGCAATTATTGCTAAAAGTGAAATACCAGAAGTAAGTAGAATTACTCATTTTAAGGTTAGCTCTAAACGTAGTCTGAACCCCGGACAAGTCCTGCCCATAGCTCTTGGTACGCCTCTAGTGCTTGTTTTTGTTCTGTTAATGCTAAACTATAGGCGTCGCACTGATTGAGTAATACAATTTCCTTTTTTTATTGCATCACTAAATCACAGAATTCTTTTGGTAATCAGTGACAAGTATAATAAAACTTAGCACTGATTACCTTGATTTTGTCACATTCGCTTCGCCCTCTTTGTAGCCCAAGTTTCTAACTTGGCATTATAACGATAAACCGTTTTTTCAACCAATATAGAATCTTGGGCTACATTAAATGTTACAAAGTCAAGTTATTAAACATTGGCTTTGAGCCATTCACAGCATTTGCGATAACCAATGTCGGAGCCTTCGCTTCCTTCGTATTCGGAACACCATACTCCGTCGTAGCCCGCTTTTTTCAGGCATTGTACTGCATAAGTTAGATGAATCTCGCCTTCGCCAAGCGCTGCGCCACGATATTCACCAAGACTACCTTTTCCATCCTTCATGTGTGTATGGAAAGTATAGGGGGCAACGATCTCATAGAAATGGTCAATCTTCTCAAGGCTATGACCGCGCCAACGATAGTTCATCGTATCCATGTTGGCGCCGACGCGTTTTGAACCGACTTTTTCAAACAATTCGATCTGCAAGTCACCGTCGTTAGTAGCGTACCCGTGATTATCAACAGCGAGTTTAACGTCGTTCTTTTCAGCGGCGTCAAGGCATCGGACAAGACATCCTGCCATTGCTTCAACCCATCTGTTTTCTGGAACTGAATCCTTCGGACCTCCGCCCTCGGTACGTATCACATTTGCACCAAGCAACTTTGTTAATCCACATATTCTATCCATTCTAGCAACCTGAGCCTTTACCGCATCTGGATCAAGCACGATAAAGTCGTTACCTGCCGCAAGCGCCGAAACTTTAAGACCATAAGACTCGACTTCTTTCCTGACTTCTTCTGCTTTTTTCTCAGGATTGGCAACGTTATTATCCCATACGTCCCCAATTTGAAGTTCAACGTAGCCATAGCCTGTTGAACTGGCATATTTCAGATAATCAGCGAAAGAGAATCCCGGAAAGTTGTAGTGAATAACACCAATCTTTTTCATTTTTTTTATTCTCCTTGTTGTGTCTAGTGTATTTCTATTATTTCTTATCCGCAGTGACTCCATTCCAATTGTCTGTACGAAATGGTGAAGCGGGTAAGCCAGCACCGTTATAAAGATTACATTCGGGGTTATCTGCCCATGCGTAACGGACAGCCTGTGGTTGCGACACCTTGTCGCTCCATACAACGACAGTCTCACCATCTATCTTTGCATCAGCCCATACGAACTTGTGATCTTCACCGGCAATGGCAAAACCTTTCAATGGCTCGTTGTCCTTTGTGATTAAGCCACCTCCAATGTGTATAAATCTCAGTCGTATCTGATTACCAGCAGTCTCCATTGACTGATAGATTGGTCCAGAGTATTCTGTATTCCTGCCATAAAAAGCAAGCGCATTAAGGGCAAGGCGATGGCCGACATCCTGCTTATTCTTTGGGTGTATATTATTCGCTTCACCCAGATCAATCGCAATCGCCATACCAGTATTAGAGAGTGAAAGTGTCATTTGTTGCGCCTCACGGAGTTCAGCCCATGCGCTATCAGAAGGTTCAGGCTTTGTTTCCATGAAGTTGGCAAGCTGAACGAACAGGAATGGGAAATTTACCTGTTCCCAGGATTTTCTCCAATCCTTTATCATTGCGGGGAAAAGCTTTCGATACTGGTACGCTCTATCAGCATTTGATTCGCCCTGATACCAGATGGCTCCTTTGATTGCGTAGGGGATCAATGGGGAAATCATAGCATTATATAGGCTAGATGGCATCCATGGGTTATTCTTTGGATCCACCGGTGGATTTGGTTTCTTTGGTTCAGGTTTTCCATCTTCTTTAGCCTTTTGCTCGTCCTTATCCCACTGATCAAGCTGTTCCTGGTACTTTTGCAATGCTTGTGGATAGTCTGCAACATTCTTATCCCATCTCTCAAGTATTGGTTTAAAATCGGGATCAGATTCAAGCGTCTCCTTGTCTGTCCACGATTCTGCTGGTGTTCCACCCCATGAAGTATTGATTAAACCTATCGGAACGTCTAATGCTTTATATAGGTCACTGCCGAAGAAATAGCCTACCGCAGAAAAGCCCGGAACAGTCTCCGGTGAACACTCACTCCATTTTCCTTCAGTATCTTTTAAGGGCTTGTCTGATACTACGCGCTTAACGGTGAAAAATCGGATCATTGGATATTTAGCTTCGGCGATCTCTTTATCAGCATTTAGGGAATTGCGAACGTCCCACTGCATGTTAGATTGCCCTGAACAGATCCACACTTCTCCGACAAGGACGTTTTTCAATACGATCTTGTTTTTTCCCGTTATGATCAATTCATAAGGTCCACCTGCTTTTAAGGCTCTGATCTTAACACTCCATTTGCCTTCACTATCGGCAGTTACGGACACCTTCTGCTTGTCAAGTGCGACAGTTATCCTTTCGTTTGGATCGGCAGTTCCCCAGATAGGAACGCTTATATGCCTCTGGAGAACCATGTTATCGCTTATCACCGCCGGCAGTTTTACGTCAGCGCTGGCATAAAGCGTACCTAGCACCATAATGGTAATCATCATGATGTGGAAAAGAAGCCCTGCCTTTAGACGCCACGAAAGTTTGCATTTCATGTCTATCCCCCTAAGTTGTGGATCAGAAATCATCAAACAGATCAAGCTGAATACCTGACCATATAGTCTGATCTTCTAAACCAGTATCCATTATAACCGGACCACCAAGCTTTATTGCAGCATGCTTGATTGTATTAATGCAATAGGGCATCTCCTCATTGATCTGCTTGCTAGAGAATCGCAACACAGACCAGCCTTTACTCGTGAGGAAGTTATCACGCTCATTGTCGCTTATGATTCTATCGGGCTGACTATGCCACGAATCGCCATCACATTCTGTATCAATACTACCTTCTTTACAAAAAACTGCGAAATCCAGAATATAGTGGTTTTTCCCTTCAGCGACATAATATTGTCGTTCTGCATCAATACTTTTCTTTTTAAATTCATCCCAGAGCTTATCTTCTAAAGGGCTTTCGTGGTAAAGGTCGTTGATCTCTTTTGCGGATCTAAACTTTTTGATAGTGGTAGGAATAAAAGAAATTCTGCGCCCTCTTTTACTAATAATCGGATTAGGGAGTTGCTTTAACTCACTTATTTCGAGTTTATAGTATTCTTCATTTGCTCTGGGGTGATCATCTTCTTTTGGCAGGAGTTCGGAACGTTTCACTAGCTTAATACCTTTTATTTCTGACCAGTAAGGAATTGACCATTTCTGATCTTTGAATGGCTTAGTCAGGTAGAATGCAAGATATCGCATTTCATTTAGTTTTTTTGGTGCATTTTTAACTGGTATGCGATACCAGTGTTCGGTCTTTGCGAGATGCAAGTCCCGACCATTATTCATTATGGCTATCAGGATCAAGTCATCAGATTTCATTTTGAAAATATGATTATTCTGGTTTAAGTGTGAAAAAGTAGAACAGGATTGGCATTGCCCATCCTATTAAATTATTTTCTAACCATTAGATTTCTGTTCTTGATCAGCTTTGGCAGATTCCTGCTTTAGCTTATCGTTTGCCGCTATGGAAATTTCTACACGACGGTTTTGCTTTTTACCGTCTTCGGTATCGTTTGAAGCGATTGGCTTGGTTTCACCGTACCATTTAACCGTCATTCTGCCACTGGCAACTTTTTGCTGTTCCAAATAGTTAGAGACGGACTTAGCCCGTTTCTCTGAAAGCTTCATATTGTAATCGTCTTTTCCCGTTGCGTCAGTATGCCCCTCAACAAGTATATTAGTATCCGGGTATTTCTGCATGATATCCGCAAGCTTATTCAGATTTGATATTGTATCAGGCTTGAGTTCAGCTTTATCCACGTCGAAGAGGAACCCAGAGTCGAAAGTAATATTGACTTTGGCTTCTTCTCCCTCACCAACTCTTTCGACCTTAGCTTGTGGAACCTCCTTTTTCATTTCTTCAGCCTGCTTATCCATATATCTGCCAATGAGTCCACCAGCGACTCCGCCAACAGCCGCACCAGCGACAGCACCTGCAGCAGTGTTACCAGTCGCTTTACCGATAGCCGCGCCTGCGGCAGTTCCGGTTCCTGCGCCGATCAGAGCGCCTTTTTGTGCCTTAGTCATTCCGCATCCAATGCCCATGAAAGCCAAACCCACAGCAAGTAGAACAACAACCAATTTTCTCATTTTTCCCTCCATTATTTCTAATGGCACTGTAAAATATATAAACACTGAAGCACGGAGAACACAGAGAATACAATATTTCTTTTTTTCTCTTAACTCTCCGTGTCTCTGTGTCTCCGTGTTTATTTTCATTTTATTTTTGACAATGCCTTTCTAATGACGTCACCATAGAATGTATAAACAGTAAAGAATAAAGATGTAAGAATGAAACGAAATACCTCATCCTTCATCCCTCATGATGCTGTTCCTATTTGCCTATACTTTTGATACCTCCTTTCAAGAAGAACATTTGCATCTAAAGATGTCAGTTCATCTAAATTTTTCTTCAAAGCCCTTCCGATCCTGCTTATAGTTAGTTTTGGATCTCTGTGCGCACCTCCAAGAGGTTCTTTAATCACTTCATCAATGATCCTCAATTCCTTAAGATCATCTGCCGTCAATTTAAGTGCAGAAGCCGCTTCTGGTACACGGTCACTGCCCCATCGGAGTATCTCACTGCAAGTTTCTGGCTTGCATACCATGTATATGGCATTTTCCAGCATCAGAATCTTGTCGCTGACACCGACACCCAAAGCGCCACCACTTCCGCCTTCGCCAATTACAATAGAAATTATCGGCACTTTTAGAACTGACATAATGCCGATATTTTCACCAATAGCAACGTGTTGTCCACGAAGTTCAGAGCTAACGCCGGGGTCTGCACCCGGTGTATCTACGAATGATACTATCGGTTTATTGAATTTCTCCGCAAGCCTCATCAGACGCAAAGCCTTTCTGTATCCTTCGGGGTGCATGTAGCCGAAGTTTTTTGCTATCCTCTCTTTTGTATCTCTTCCTTTTTCCTGACCCAGAAACACGACTTTGTATCCTCTGAAACTAGCCAAACCGCCAATTATAGCAGGATCATCACCGAATATGCGATCGCCGAATAATTCAACTCTGTCCTCCATAAGCATATTAATGTAATCAGAAGATCGAGGGCGCTGCGAATTGTTAGAAAGAAGGACTTTCTGCCAGGGTGTAAGTTTCGAGTATAAAAGCTTCTTCTCTTTCAGGAATTGCTTTTCTATGGCTCTTATTTCAGTGGATAGATCAGTATTGAATGAAGAAGCCAATTCCTTCAGTTCAGCGAGTTTGCTCTCAAATTCTAAAACCCTCTTTTCAAATTCCAGTTCTTTATCATTCATTATTATCACCAATTTTTTATCACGAATTACACGATAGGGCGAATTTCACGAATTTGAAGAAAAGTCCGAATGGCACTGACTTTGGATAAAACATTATGGAAACTCTCTGTTCCGTAGGAACTCATGATAATAGCCCAGCGATTTATCGTTGGGTATTGAAAGAAACAGCAAGCAAAAGTTCCGTAGGAACGACTGAAATCTGAATTGTTGTTTTCAATTGTTTTCATTCGTGTAATTCGTGATTTCATTCTTAATTTTTTCACATTCAAGCCAGAAGAACCAAGATTTGCCAGAATCACGAGAAAAAATCCAGCAGTTTAAAAAGGGTAGTTTTCAAATTTTTCCTTTGTACTATCATGTCAATCGTTCCCCTTTCAACCATGAATTCTGCTGTCTGAAATCCTACCGGGAGATTTTGTTTAACGCTTGCTCTACCTCGCTCCCCTGTAAATCCTACTCTAGTACCGGGTTCTGCGATGATTATGTGCCCCAGTGTAGCAAAACTTGCCATAACGCCCGCAAATGATTGGTAAGATAAAACGTCAACGTAAAGCAGTCTAGCTTGACGTAGTTTCATACATACGGCACTCGTCTTTACCATTTGCATGAGTGAAATCAAACCTTCCTGCATCCTTGCGCCGCCGCCTGAACTTGAGACTATTATCATCGGTAGCCGCTTCTCCAAGGCATGTTCAGCGCACCTTGCGACCTTCTCTCCGAATACAGATGCCATGCTTCCCATCCTGAACCTGTAATCCGTAATTCCAATCGTAGTAGGAAGACCATTTATGAGTCCTTCACCGGTTATAACAGCCTCTTTTAATCCAGTCAGCTTTTTATCCTTGATCAATTTATCTTCATATTCAGGGAAATTCAGAGGATTGGATGATTCCATCTCGGAGTCGTATTCAACAAATGTCCCTTCGTCTATGAGAAGTCTGATACGTTCGTCCGCGCCCATTGGGTAATGGTAGTTACAATTTGGGCAGACCCTTTGTGTATATGCAAGTTCCTCGATATTCATTTCTATACCACAACCCGGGCAAACGCTCTTTTTAGTTTCATTCATCATATAGACATCCTGTTTTTGTTTCATTTTTCATTGATTTTGCCAATCAAAATATATAGCTTCATTCATAGCATTTCCGCTATTCACTAATCGAAAACTCTCAACAAGCATGAATATTATAACAATAAAGTAATCTGCGTTCAAGCACAATAATTTTCCTAGCGACGTTCCTATTGACAATATCTCTACTGAGTGCTATCATAAATCGTATAAAATGCTTGTTTCTATATAAATTTTGCATTCTAATCTCAAGAGGAAAAAGTATTTGAAACTGCTGGTATCTATATTATTGACTTTTTTGTGTACGTTTGCGATTGGGGTTGAAAATTCATCTTCTAAAGTAAAATCATCACAATCTACGGATGCTGTTCGTATAGAGGGCTATCATCTGGATATAGTAAAGAGTGAATTTACTCTATATATCAAGAAAGGTGATACGCTAGTAAAGAAATACCCAATAGCTATCGGTAAGAATCCCGGCGACAAGCAAAAATCAGGCGACTGCCGAACACCAGAAGGCAACTTCTATATTAACAGGATACAAAACTCAAAAAATTGGGTTCATGACTTCAAGGATGGTAAAGGCCCAATCAAAGGCGCCTATGGACCATGGTTTTTGGGACTTTACACGGGTGCTAAAAAAACTAAGTCTGGAAAATCATGGAAAGGAATTGGTATACACGGAACTCATGATCCTTCTTCCATCGGTAAGATGGTTAGCGAAGGATGTATAAGAATGCGTAATGAAGATATTATGGAATTGAAAGAATACGTTAAAATCGGTACGTCCGTTTCAATACAAAACTAGGGAAAGGAAATAATATTATGTCCGCAGGATATAGATTCGGATTCTCACAGGGAACAATACCTATACAAAACCCTAAACCACTACCCCAATCATTCGCCATTCAGGAACCACTGATGATCAATGCACCGATGCCTCTGCCTGATTCGTTTACTGTGCCATCAACGACTGTTCTTGACTTTACTTTTGAAGAAGGCAACATGATCGGATGGATACCTGTTGACGAATCACTGGCTTCGCTTAATGACGTAGGTCCATCAATATGGCGGATTGTAGATGGTCCTATCTCTGGAAAAGCATTATTGCAAAACAGCATCATCTGGGGTGATAAGGCTAACGCTACACCGCTTGGAACTTCCCTGATCTATGATCTTCAAGAGTGGACTGATTTTAATATGGAATTTGATATGCTTACAAGCAGTATTTATTATAACGGCTTTGGCATTGTTTGGGGATGGAAAAACAGAATGTTCCATTATAGATTTTTAACGGTAATTGATCCAAGGAATCCAACTGGTGCGCCGCCAGAGCAAAAGGCGCCACTCTCAATGATACAAAAACGTATAAGCGACGCGCCACCATATTATCAAACTATTGCTTTCAAAAAAGAATCTTCTTATATACATGATGCAATTGTACGCTATAAGCTCGAAATAAAGGGAAACGCCTTTAACGTTTACTGGAATAATGTACTCATAATGCAGGGAAGCGATCCATGGTATCAGGGGGGCAAAGTTGGCTTTACGCTTTATGGTCAAAACGGTGTATATTTCGATAACATAAAGATCGAGACGGTGTTTCCTGATATCACCAATCAGATGGACAGGTTTGTCTTACCACCAAAGTAGTGGTCAACCAGATTAATTTATTGACTTATAAAATATAGTTGTAGGTTGGGTCGAAGCATGAGACCCAACTTTGATAATATTATGTTGGGCTTCGTTCCTCAACCCAACCTACTTTTGAGATTCATAAGTTAAATAATTAATTTGGTTGACCAGTAATACCAACAAAAAATAACTTTGGTTTTTTACAATTTTAGCATGGAAGGGAGGTAATTTTAGTGTCATCAGGAAGTAGATTTGGATTCTCACAGGGAACAGTACCTATACAAACTCCCAAACCACTACCACAACCATTGGTCATACCAGAGCCAATAATGATTAATGCTCCAACAGACCCATTTATCGTACCATCAGCGACTACTCTGGACTTTACGTTTGAAGATAGCAATATGATCGGGTGGACGCCAATTGATGAACCGCCTATGCTACTCGGTGGTGAAGGACCATCAAGATGGGGAGTTGACAATGGACCTATTTCAGGCAAAGCTTTAGTGCAAACAAGTAACATCTGGGGTGATAAAGCTGATATTATAGCGCTGGGAACTTTCCTGATCTACGATCTTCAGGAATTTACAGACTTTATTATGGAATTTGATATGTACGCTATGGATAACGACGGCGTAGGAATTGTCTGGGGGTGGAAGAATAGAACGTTCCATTACAGGTTCTTTACAATGATTGACCCCGCCAACCCATCAGGCGCACCTCCAGATCAAAGGGCTCCGTTTACGATGATTCAGAGAAGAATAGGGGATATTTCCCCATATTATCAGACTCTAGCGATGAAGAAGGAAGCGTCATATATAGACTTGCAACTTGCACATTATAAGCTCGAAGTAAGTGGACAAACCTCCAAGGTCTATTGGAATAACGTCCTTACAATGCAGGCAAGCGATCCATTATATCAGGGAGGGAAAGTTGGTTTCACGCTTTACGCTCATAGTGGAGTATATTTTGATAACGTAAGGATCGAAACAGTGCTTCCGCCAATCACGAACCAAATGGACAGATTTATGACACCTGCAAGGTAAAATATAAGATGAAAATAAACACAATGACACTAAATGCACAAAGATCACAAAAGGAATTAGTAAAGAGTGAACCATTCCAAAAGGAAGATAGATAGTATGGATGAACTCAAAATTCAGGAAGGAGAAACAGAAGTTACAAAGAAAGCTATCCAGCTTTTAGTCTCAAAGGGCATAAGCTTTGAGAAATTGGAGCATGCGGTTGTGACTACCAGTAGTGAAGCGGCTGGCGCGCGTGGAAGCAAGCTATCTCAAGGGGCAAAAGCCATAATTGTCAAAGCAAACGACCAGTTTTATCATCTCATAATCTCAGCGGCTGTACCATTGGATAACAATAAACTTCGCAAAGTGCTTGGGACACGTCGGGTCAGATTCGCCATAACAGATGAGCTTTTCGAGCTTACAGGATGTTCACCCGGTGCCGTTCCACCATTTGGAAACCTTTTTGGCTTGCCTGTATTCATGGATAACGCTTTAATGGAAGAGGATACCGTTTACTTCAATTGCGGTAGTCATACCGTATCGCTCAGGATGAAACGATCCGATCTGGTTACGGTAACCGATGCCCAGATCGCAGATTTCCATAAATCAGAAGAAAGTTAAGCTATTACTTGACCAAATTATGTTTAATGATAATAGAAGGCTTTTTAAATCCCCTCTTCCCCCTTTTTCAAAGGGGGAATTATTCTCCCCTTTAGCTAAAGGGGAGTCAGAGGGCATACGCGTTAAGCTAAGGAAAAAAGGTGTAATTTTTAACGTGGAATAACGTTTTGTTTAGCCCCATAGAGGGGCGTCATATTTATAGAAAAAACGATCACCAAAATACAAAGCTCCAGCGGAGCGAAATATGATGAATAGATATGTCGCTCCTGACGAAGCCAAGAATTTTTTGTTTATGCGTTTTCTATAAATAGATCACCCCTTCGGGGTTAAAAAAATCCTTAGTTTAACGCCTATGCCCCCTAACCCCATTTGGTAAGGGGGAATAAGTCAAGTCGTCATTTTAATCCGTATTGATCCGTTTTATCCGTGTGCTATTTCCTAGTTCGTGTAATTCGTCCATTTGTGAAATTCGTGATAAAAAGTTTGTATCTGTTGAAGGAGAATGCTGTGCAATGCCCGAAATGTAAACATGAGAATAGAGAAGGCGCAAAGTTTTGCAGGAAATGTGGCAACACTTTAGAGCGAATATGCCCCAAGTGCCAGCATCACAATGAACCTGATTCCATGTTCTGCGATAACTGTGGTATCAGATTTGATAATGCTGATCAGGTGGCGATCCCCAAGTTAGAGGACATGCACGCACAATTGCAGAGCATGATACCTGACGAACTGGCACAGAAGTATATGACTGCGGAACAACAGACTACTGGTGAGAACCGTCCCATCACTGCATTATTCGCTGACATATCAGGATTCACTCCTCTTTCTGCTACCAAGTCATCTGAAGCTATGTTCCAGCTTGTGCAGGATTGCTTCAAGCAATTGGTTGGCATCGTTGCAAGATATGAGGGCAGTATTAGCGGATTCAGAGGTGATGGTCTATTGGCTTTGTTCGGAGCGCCAATACTCCATGAGAATGATGCTGAACGTGCCATTCTCGCAGGTATAGAAATGCGTGATATGATGCACAGCAGAGGTTTAGAAGTCTCAATCGGTATCAACACTGCTATGATGACAGTTGGTGAAATACAGACACAACTGCATAAGGAATATACAGCTTACAGCATAGACGTCAATCTTGCGGCAAGGCTTCAGCAATCTGCTAATCCGGGACAGATACTCGTCGGCGCTGGCACTCACAGGCTTACCAGAAGGGCATTTGACTTTGAGATAATATCTGATCTTAGCTTAAAAGGTTTCTCGCAGACAGTTACAGCATACTCAGTCCAGCATGTGAAGGCGCATCCTGAAAAACTTAGAGGCATAGAAGGTCTAAGAGCAAGGATGATCGGCAGAGAGCATGAGTTCACAGAGATTAAGGAATCTGTTGACCAGTGGCTATCAGGACATGGGCAGATAGTATCCGTCATAGGCGAAGCAGGTATAGGCAAGTCAAGGCTTGTATCTGAAATGAAATCATATCTTGAGCAAATGTCTAAAAATCCCCCTTTATCCCCCTTTCAGAAGGGGG
>Ga0315282_10003350_pt1 | contig 28784 bp, 27 predicted proteins | sample YL17G07_20_MG_FD_203693 | JGI IMG/M metagenome (GOLD analysis project Ga0315282, IMG submission 203693) | Sediment microbial communities from Yellowstone Lake, YNP, Wyoming, USA - YL17G07_20 | ecosystem: Environmental > Aquatic > Freshwater > Lake > Sediment | place: USA: Wyoming | collected... | reverse complement strand
TGTACTCTGTCAAGACATCTGAGACTGTTGATAGACCTCTATCGGAGTCTTGTACCCAAGGCTCTGGTGGATCCTAATAACGTTGTAGAAGCGAACGGCATCTTCCAGGCTCCTGTACCTCATCAGCTCCTCATCGTAGGTATGGAACCATCGCTCTATCTTGCCAAGAGTTGTAGGCTTCCCTATCGATGAGGTGATGTGCTCTATCCCCGTCTCCTTCAGAGCTTTAGTGAACGACGATTCCTCCCCTCTTGCGGCCACGAACTGAGTCCCATTGTCCGTGAGGATTTGTTGGGGAGTCCCATATCTCCTGACAGCCTCTTTCAATGTCATTAGGGCGTTCTCTGTCGTCGCCTCATCATACAGTCCAGCAGCGACTATCATCCTGCTGTGGTCATCCAGATACGCTATCAACCACCTGTTGAGCCATGGCACGTATTTCCAGTCAGTCTGCCACAGCTCGTTCGGCTTTTCTCGCTCCCATCTGATGTACCTCAGCTTCCTTCTGGGCCTGCTCAATGGTCGATTCAACCCGTACTTGCAGATGATCCTGTAGACCGTGCGCTGCCCTATAACCGTGCCCTGCCTGGCCAGCCATCCCTTGATCTTGTCAGGTCCCCACCAGAATAGCAATCGCAAGACGATGATCTCGATCACGATGAACAGGCTCGTCTTATTCCTGGTCCTCTTGGGCTTCCTCGATAGGTCCTCCAGCGTCCTTCCTTCCTCAGCCCAGGTAATCCACCTGTGACAGGTTGACCTCGGCACCTGGGCATGACTCGCTATCTCATCCAGACTCCATTTCTGAGAATGCTTTCTGACAACCCACTCTCGAAGCTTGACGATGTCCCTCTCCAATCCATTTTCCTTCTGGACTCCTTCGAGTTGCCATCAGTCAGTCTCATATGTCATAGCATAGGACAATGCGCAACGTTCAGAATAAGACTTATATCGGACTCAGCCTTTCCCATTAGGTTGGAAAAACCAGTAAGAGCAATTAGTGCCGAGGCTCGACGGCGTAGTCCTCCCGGACGATATGGGCGTTTGCCCTCGGATGAATGGGAAGGCCTCCAGCAGCGGCAACAAAAATGACGACCTGAGTTGCTTCAGGTCAGATGTAGGTCTGCAACTCCACTGCTAATTCATGCTTAACGACCCAAACTCCTACACCGGTTGATCCTGCCGGACCTCACTGCTATCGGGATAAGACTTAGGCAGGGGAGCCGAGCGACCTCAAGCCATCGAGAGGTAGCGGCATACGGCTCAGTAACACGTAGATAACCTGCCCAAGGAACGAGTACACCCCCGGGAAACTGGGGCTAATGTTCGATATGCGAGGTGCCCTGGAACTGGGCCCTCACAGAAAAGTGAAGGGGACGATGCTTCTCTTCATGTCCTTGGATGGGACTACGTTCGATCAGGTTGTTGGTGGGGTAAAGGCCCACCAAGCCTATAACCGATACGGGCCCTGAGAGGGGTAGCCCGGAGATGGGAACTGAGACAAGGTCCTAGGCCCTACGGGGCGCACCCGCTACGAAAATTCCCCAATGCGCGAAAGCGTGAGGGAGTTATCCCGAGTGTCGCCTGCTGAAGGTGACTTTTAGCTAGTTCTAAATGCTGGCAGAATAAGGGGAGGGTAAGCCGGGTGTCAGCCGCCGCGGTAATACCCGCTCCCCGAGTGGTGAGGATGATTATTGGGCTTAAAGCGTCCGTAGCCGGCTTTACAAGTTTCCCGTTAAATCCAACGGCCTAACCGTTGGGCCGCGGGAAATACTATAGAGCTCGGAGGCGGGAGAGGCCATCGGTAGTCCTGGGGTAGGGGCAAAATCTTCTGATCCCAGGAGGACCACCAGTGGCGAAGGCGGGTGGCCAGAACGCGCTCGACGGTGAGGGACGAAAGCTGGGGGAGCGAACCGGATTAGATTTGGATCGAAGCTAGAACTTCATCCACTGAAGACCCGGGTAGTCCCAGCTGTAAACGATGCAGGCTATGTGTCGGGGCGGCCACGAGCTGCCCCGGTGCCGCAGGGAAACCATTAAGCCTGCCGCCTGGGGAGTACGGCCGCAAGGCTGAATTCTGGAGCTTCTTAGATTTTCTAGGAAACTAAAGACAGCTGACTTAAAGGAATTGGCGGGGGAGCACCACAAGGCGTGAATCCTGCGGTTCAATTGGAGTCAACGCCGGGAATCTTACCAAGGGAGACAGCGGAATGAAGGCCAGGTTAAAGGCCTTGCCGGACTAGCTGAGAGGAGGTGCATGGCCGTCATCTCAGCTGGGGTAAAACCCGCTAGACGGTAAGCCAGTTCGTGCCGTGAGGTGTCCTGTCAAGTCAGGTAACGAACGAGACCCCCACCCCCAGTTGCTACCATGTCCTGCTAGGACTATGGGCACTCTGAGGGGACTGCTGTCGACAAGACAGAGGAAGGAGGGGGCAACGGCAGGTCAGTATGCCCCGAAACCCTTGGGCCACACGCGGGATATAATGGTAGGTACAATGGGCTCCGACCCCGAAAGGGGAAGGCAATCCTGAAAGCCTACCTCGGTTGGGATTGAGGGTTGTAACTCACCCTCATGAACGTGGAATGCCTAGTAATCGCGTGTCATCATCGCGCGGTGAATACGTCCCTGCTCCTTGCACACACCGCCCGTCGCTCCATCCGAGTGGGGCCTAGGCGAGGCGCAGCCATCTGGTTGCGACAAACCCGGGTTCCGCGAGGGGGGAGAAGGCGTAAATGGTTTCCCGTATAGGGAGCCAACGCATCAAGGTGGCCGTAGGGGAACCTGCGGCCGGATCACCTCCTTCGACAAAAATAAGTTGGGCCGGTAAGCGTGAAGCAGATATGGTGTTGCAGACCTGCATCTGATTTGATGCGATTTTTATTTCTCATATAAATTTCCTAGAAAGGATTTTAGTTAAACGTATATGTAAGAATTAGGCATGTCTTATGATCAAGAGAGCGGAGGAAATTGGATTCGATGAAGGATTCTATCGAATATGTATTGGAGAAACTGAAAACTCATGATCTAGTGATGATCGGAGAGCGACACTGGACACATGAAGAACCTATGTTCCTTCAAGAGATCCTAAGGCATTGCTATGATCGGAGTCCAATTAATTATTTGTACCTCGAATTTGGGCGTTTTGTCGATCAAAGCAAGTTAGAGTTATTCCTTTCCTCTGCGAGCTATGATCCAAGGCCAGTTATAGAAATCCTACGAGATAGCTACGAGCTTGGCTGGGGATATCAGGAGTATCTCGATATATTCAGGCTCGTCTACGAGATGAATCAAAGTTCCCCTCCTTCTCAAAGAGTTGAGATTATCTTGACGGCTGGTCCTCCCGATGAAATCGATTTGTGGGCCTCATTACAAGAATTCCTACATACTCCTATTCGAATGCAAGAGGACAAGAAGAATAGGCTGGTTGGGTGGTTGGATGACGCTCTTAGGGATAGAGATAGGTTCATGGCGAGCATAATCGAAGCAACGCTTCTGCAATATCAAGGCTTGAAAGGTATCTTTTATGGCGGCTATGCGCACATTCGAAAGAACATGCATAAGAAGGACTACGGCCGCGTGCACCTCAAGTTGGGAGGACTTTTAGATCAGGCTTATCCTGGGCGTGTTTTCTCCATAACGCTACATCAGATGCCCAGGGACTGGGCGGACCCAAGGTCCAATGATATCGTCGAGACGTTGCTTGAAAGGTCTGGGAGACCCATAGGCTTCGATCTGTCAGACCACCAAGTAGGCGACCTCAGAACGTTTTACTCCGGTATCATAGAGAGCGAGAAGTTGCGTCAAATGTTTGACGGATACATCATCTTGAACAGGAACAGAGACTATAATAGATGTGCTTTTGTCCCAGGCTTTTATGACGATGAGTTCGCCAAGATCGTATGGGAAAGGTTGCGTAAACACGGCTATTTGGAACGCCTTCCTCACGAATTTGAGGAATATGTACACCGTATGCCGACTGGCGAAGAACTTATGGCCTTGATCGAGAAAGGACTTACCTGAGAAGAAGAGCTAAATTTCCTACCTGTGCTTAAGTATATGTATTATCTTAAAAAAAGTAGATTATCCTTATTTTGAAATATATCTTATGATTTTGTTTAACAACGCCCTATTCTTCTCGATCAATCTTCTAATTTCAAGAACGTTGAGCGACGCTATTCCCTTTGGGTTAAGGGCGAGCTTTATCACTTCTGCTGCGTCATCTCTATAGGGGAACTTAGAGGCATATTTCGACAAGTTCTCCAATAGGGTCGTTTTCCTCCAATCCTGACAACCTGATGCCACCATAAGGATGATAAGGGCGGACCTGATGTATGCCAGAAAAGTTGGAACCTTAAGATAGAGGATCTCCTCCCTTAATTCCTTATCCGTAATACTCGTGAGGTAGCCATCCCATGCTGTACGTATCTTCCTCAGCGCCTCTGGAACGGCTTCTTCGATTGGCGGAGGTCGAAGTCTGCTCCTTATGTCTTGGCCGAACAACAGGACGGCATTCTGGATGAAGTCATGAGTCCAAAGCTCTCTAAAGTATGGAATGCCCTCCTTTCCAGCAGAAGGATCTGGAAGATCATCGGTCGTAAACATCCAGAGGTCGAAAAATAGGTCCTTCTTAGCTTGGATCTCGTGGGGCTGCCATCTGTGAGCTAAGTTGTTATTGTCGCAAAAATCTAAGCAGTAATTCTTCAATATCTCTGTAACCTCTTCCTTCTCAAGTATGGCTAAAACATCAGCATCGCTGATTCCTGGAATGTAGTCGCATCTTGCCAAGCTATTGTACAACATGATAGAATGTATTTCTAGTTTAATATCGGCAGGTAGGTTAAGGATCCATCTATTTACTAGCTTCGATGCTTCTTCTTTATTATAAATCAAGATCCATCCATGCCTTAAAGTCGATACCCGCACATAGAGAGGGATCCCATGGGCAGGGGAAACATCCTATTTCCTCAGCATCGCAAACGGACTCAGGCCTCTGTATCCTCTACTCCTTTCGCCAGCTTCTTGATCCTATTCCAGGCTTCCGCCAACGCTTTGGCCCGTCTCTCGATCTCGTGTAGTTTCTCCTGCTGTTTTAGACCTTTAGTCTTGAATTCGGTCATCAATACCGGCTTGTCCTTCATCACCCGAATGTCCACCTTGAACTCCCTACCGACTTTCTTGGCAATATCAATAAGGAGCTTGGGGCTTATGCTGGTCTTCCTGCCGTACTTCATGGCCTCTTGGGGCGTGATTGGCCTGGATATCTTCATCCCGTGTTCGTCAACCTCATCGTGTGCGTATAACATGTTGAACTGCTCCTCATAACCACCGGCTGTGAGTCCGCCCATCACCTTGATCGAATTGTACTCAAGCTCATTCCTCGCATTGATCGTCTCGAAGTTGTCGGAGAAGATCGCTATACTATCTTTCCTCTCCTCGACCAACCAAACGCCCCTGTTCTCAGGCAGGGATTCTAAACGGACCCACCCCACTAGGGCCCATCGGACTCCAGGTTTCTTAAACATAACTTCGCTATACCAGCTTTTCGTTATTTTATTCAGCTTAGAGTCTACAGCATCTAAGAATTTAATCTGGCTCTGCCTCCTCTTTGTTGTCTTCACATAGATGTCCCTACCTTCAGTACTAGCCCATTCACGCCAACATCCCCAAGTCTCATACATAGCTCTAGCATGCCTCTTTATCTCCTGCAACTTCTCACCTTCACTCATGCCCTTAGCATTGAAACTCGTCTCAAGGTATGGATAGTGACCTAAAGAGAATTTCAGTGCTATACTAATGCCATACTTAGCATTAGCTTCTTTGGCTGCCCTTTCAGCAGCTTCCAACTCGACGATTAGGCCTGGCACCTCCTTCCTGTAACTATTCCAGTTCTTCCTATCCTGCAAAGCATTTACATCTCGAAAATGAAAGCCATATTGCTCTGAAGCCACATCACCAACATCGTAGAAGAAATTCGAGTGTACATATATTACATCATCTTTAACTTCATATACCAATTGAGCACCGCGATTCATTGAAACGCCCTTAGCCAACTTAACTTTGTCTTCATCTAAATACACTCCCCAAATGCGCCCTTTCAAGCGCTGTTTCTCTACAATTCCATAAGGCTTCCCTGTTATGGCCTCAAGAAGATCCTTGACTCTATGAACGAATTTTCCAGATGATTCTGGCGTGACCTCAGCCAAAGTTATTCACCTTCATATCGGTTCAGCCCCACTTTTTCATAGTTATAATCGAAGTGGCCATTATATTTATTAAAATATGTTGCGAAAGCTACTCCAAATCTATATTCACTATGCTCTTTTAATCGGCCATACATCTGTTTTATTGCTCTTCCGAACTGGAAATTGAAGTTTTTATTATACGTTGTGAGCTTGGCTTCAATGATGCCCAGTTTACCATCTATTATAATCTCTCGGTCAGGCCCTATATATTCATCTTTCCAAAAGACTATTGCCTTGAGCTTCTCCTCGGCGAACTTCGCCGCAATTCTTTCGCCAATCTCACCCAGCTTTGCTGTGTCTTTAGCTTTAAGCGCATCGTTGGCTTCATCTATCATCTCCTTCGGCGCCATACCAGCGTCTAGGTCGATCTCGTCCGGTGGCTCCCGGAAGAGAAGTGTAATTATTCGGTTACCGCCACTGTCATAATATTCCACAGAAATGGCATCGCGCCTGGCGTTGTAGCTCATTTCCTCGATGGGGCGAGGTCGATTCCCATAATCCACCACTAGGCGCGATTTATTCATCCCATTATCATAGAGCCTAAATTTCCAAGTTTTCCTAGAGATGTCGTTGACCTGAAAATCTATGTAGGCAGATCCTCCCTGCCCACCCGCATTGTTTATATAATCATATTTCAGATCTTCAATCCGCATCTGAAATTCTTTACCACCAAGATTTATCATTACGTGGCCGTCATTGTTTAACCTTACTATCTCCGAAGCCTTGTCTCTCAACTGCTCGATGAACTTCGACAATGGCAGTGGCTTTATCTTCAAAATTATTTCCTGACCCGGTTCAAATTTGTCCATTATCTTTGTAGGTATATTGACTTCAGGGTTATCCACTGAACGGAGAACTTTGTAGAAGTTGTACACATCTCCAGTAATTGGATTAGTCAACTCTACTTGAGCAACCCCATTTTGTTCGATCATCTTTTCGACGAAACTATTCGGGAGCTCGACTCGCAAGTTTTGTCCTTTTATCGCCTTCCCTTTGAATAGAGCCTCAACTTCCTCTTTGACCTGGGTTGCTGCCTTAACATGAGGGCACGGCTCCCCATACGTATCGACGGGCTGGCCTAGCCCGAATCTGTTCTCCATCTGTGCCCGCCGTGTACCAGCCCCCATCTACCCGAACCTCCCCATGGTCTGCAGTAGGTTGTGGAGGGCAAGGGACCTGATGTCGTCCTTTAGCTGAGGTGCCATCCTCCCCCTGCAGGCAGCGCAGCGGCATTCCTCAGACCCGATGCTATTGTCGGTAACGAGGAACGAAGCGTTTCCCTTGTAGTATAAACCATTCTTCGCGCCGATAAACCACGAGAGCCCGGAGTATGCGAACTCGCTCCTTTTTCTCAAGGGATAGGAGAGGCCGTAGAGCAGCAACTGCGCATCCTCCTTGCCCTTGCGAAGTGCGGTAGTGACGGCCGAGATCACGCCGTCCAAGAGGCCCAGCTCGGCGAGTTCCCTCGAAGGCAGGGCGAAGGAGCCACAACCCAGCTCGATAGCTCTCTCGGTCGACCAGGCTATCTGCTTCCATATGACCCCCTTGATGAGCCCCACTGCAGGTATGTCAAGCTCCGAGAAGGCTCTCGAGAATACGGCCTGCTTCAGCGTCTGCTCCCACGAAAGGCAGAGCGGATCGTCTATGTAGGTGTAGGAATCGGGCGTCATCGTTGCGTCAGGTCTGATGTCGTTGATCATCCCGATGTAGTCGTTGGGCGTTAGCTCATCGAGGAGCTCGTCCTCCATCACCGTCGAAAGCAGGATCTTGCCATCGAAGCCCAAGAAATCGTGAAGCCCGCGAGAGGACACTTTTTGCATCAAAGCCTTGTCCTTAACAAGCTCTGCCAATCTGACGATGATCCAAGGGAAAGGAAGATCGTTCCAGAACCATGAACTTTCATCGGTCAAACGAACAACTGGGACATACCTTGGGAGTTCGACCTTGGTCCATACTTTGAGTTTTGGCATGGCCCTAGTTATGAGATCCTTTGGTGTTACATCGGGGGAAGTACAATATCGGCGTAACCTGCACATTTCCTTAGGTTGTGTGATGCCGGTATAGGATATCCCGCGTTTGCACTTGGCTATCAGGCAGGCGCGAGTGATGCAGCCGGGGCAGTGGGTGCGGAAGAGCCCGCAATTAAGGCAGTCCTTTCCACAGTCTCCCCGCGCCTTCAAACCAATAACGATAACATCGCCAACGTATATAATCACCACTATATTATCTGTTAGGACATCGCTTTGTTTTTATTAGATATGAAAGATGAGGGAGAAGCAAGTGCTGAGGCTCAGTGGATTGTGACGCCATCCCGACGAAGTATCGCTTGAACTAAAGTTGGAAGAATTTTACCATGGTCTAGATAATGAAGCCCCTCTTAATTTGGCGATCAACAAATGCATAGATGCTCTTTGATATCTGCTATATACATCAATAGGAAATGACTTCTATCTCCTTAATATGGGTAAAGTGTCCAACATTTCTGGTGACAATTTTATCGCAGTCGTGACCTAACATCGTCCCTGCGATCAGGGCGTCGCGCATATCGATTGCTTTGCCTTCTGCAAGGAGGTGCGTGAAGATCTTCGCCGATGCTTTGGCTTCATTTTCGCCCAGGGTCAAGATCCGCAGATCAGTAACAAGGTTTGCAACATCTCTTGCCTTGATGGTTTTCTCGGACCTGTATGCGCCTATATAGAGTTCAAAGATGTTCACGGAAGTTATACATGCTTCGTAACCCTGTTCATTTAATTCCTTGGCTTTGGCGACTGCAGCGGATTGTCCCCTTAGAAGGTGGATTAGAAAGGTAGTGTCTAGGGTGATTCGATCTGCCATTTATCCCACGCCACCCGAAGCGCCTCGAATAACTCCCTCTCCTCTTTGTCGGTCATGTCCTTCCACTTCCCGGCGTGCCTAGTCAAGTCACCTCGCCCAGTAGTCAACCTCATGATGACATCTGTGAATGAATCGCCTTGCCTCTTTAGCTTCTTGAGTCGGCCATACGCGTCCTCACCTATCGTGATGACCTTACCCATAATTAATGCATTGTAAATGCATTTATTTATATATTGCTATTTTATAAATACCACTCAAACTCACGCAGGGATGGCCTAATAAAAGTCATAGTTCTTGAAGTATTCCCAGATCATAAATCCCATGAAAGGAGATTCCACTATTATAGCTAGAGCTAACGAGCCCTTTTAGATGACTTAAACAGCCTCTTCAGTTTTGGATTGTCAGCCGCGATCCACACGATGGTCCTTCCGTTGAATATTATCTTGTTTGAGGCTTCTAGATAGTCGAGTATCCTGCTGAATGTCTGGTATTGCACTTTTTTGGGAAGGGATCTCCAGAGCTCTGTCTTGGTCGGGTAGTCTTTTGAATACTTTATAGCCCTCTCTACCATCAATATGGTATCCAATTGTGGTTCATGAAGTATTTTGCCCATTCTTTGCCAATTAATGCCATATCTGAGCTATTATATAAACTTATACAATTCTTTCCCAAAGTAGGGGTAAAAGAGGCCATTGTCTCCCTTGAAGCCATAAGATAATGAACTATGATTGAAGCTGTTTTCGTCTCGATTTAGTACAGCATAATCTTACCATCGTACAAGTTCTAAGGCATCGCTGCGTTTATAGGAACCTGCGGCCGGATTACCTTCTTCGACAAAAATAAGTTGGCCTGAAGGAATTATTTCGAGAAAGTGAAATGTGTTTTCTGTCAAGCATCTGTAACTTTTAATAGACCTCTATAAGATTCGAATTATGTAAGGCATTAGATGGTCGGAATCTAGCCCTATAGCTTTTTGATCAGTAGATATCTCTCTACTCTCCCCGCATGCTTATATTCAAACTCATGTTGGTGAATCTCTACGAATCCATTACCCTTCCAGAACTTCCTAGCTTCTATCTCGTTGGGACTTTTACTTGTCACGATATACCCCATTTTTCGTGTGGATGCCTCATCCTCGACATACCTTAAGACCATGCCTGCCACCTCTTCCCTGTAGTAATCCGGGTGGACAAAAAGCGAGATCCAAAAACAATGGGCAGGATTGCTCCCGTCTATGGCCTCTTGCGTCTGTCTACGAATATCGATGGCTTGCGCCATGATTTTCCTGCATGCTAGTATTTCATCGAATATCTCCTTTAGATCTGCGGTGACATACTCCTCCGTATCGAGTCTCTTCTGAGTAAAGATAAGTTGGATAGGTTCGAACGGAAAGCCCCAGGTGCCTGTCACACCATACTTTATCTCGATATAGGCTGTTCGTTGATGTGTCTCTATTAGACTGCTCTCGGCCTCCCAATATTTATCGAAGAATTGCCTTTCCTTTTCCGACATTGACAGTCGCAATTCCGCTGGCAGTTCATCTTCCCTTACGATTTCTATGGATTCCGCCTTCATGTGGGCCAGGCTGATCAGATCAACACAGCAGCAGGCGATAACTTCCCCAGCATGCTCCGCCACAAAGGCCAATCTACCCTTGCCAGACCATCCTCGATGTCGTAGGATTTTTGCCCTGAGTCCTTCCGCATCTGTAAAGATCTGCATAGCAATATGGTAGTCAGGTTCATCGTCTTGAAAGGCAGTTCTCCAGAGTTTGATAAGCCCCTGTAGATCGGCGTAGGTAGCTCCTCTCAAGACGACATTCTCCCTTTTAATCTGCCTCTTAGGGGACCTATCGAAAAGCCCTCTGCTCTCACTTTTTATGGCCTCCAAAAGCTGAGAGGCCTTCCTACCTTCATCGGTCAAGTTGTAGGTGGAATCTCCCTTTGCGACTAACCTCAATGAGATGAGTCGATTGAGGTGATAACCGAGTTTTCCCGATTCACAGTAGGGATTAAGAGAACAAGCATGAAGCAGGTCGGAATATTTGGCAGTGTAATTCCTCTGGAGAAAGAGGATGACCTGCGCACAAAGGCGATTGGCTAAAACCTGTAGAATAACCGATTCGTTGTCGGCCATATCTTTGTCCAATAAAGCATTACGGTTCGATTATTTTAGTTTCTTGACAAATAATTATACTAAAACCGTCTTGCAGGTTAATAGCCGATAAAAGCCCCAAATTGAGCTGGAATTTCCTAGAACAATCAACTTGGTGTGCTTAGTGCGTATGATGGTGTTGGATTTTTTACTCCGCGAAACTGAAAACGAAAGGAATCCAAAATCTACCTTCTGATTCTGTAATTTTATTAGCATTTCTAGCTGTTGCTAATATCACGACTTTAAACGAAGATAGTCCGTCCATCAAAGATTGCAGTAGGGTCGCAATGTCGCTTGGCCTAACCTCATGGACTTGTGCGATCTCATCAAGATCTTCTATCAGGATTATGCTTGGCGCTTTTTGACGTGCTTCATCGAAAACGCTTCTGATGCCGGCCTCCATGATACCGACCTGAGCGCTCCCAGCCTCTGGCCTTTGATAGATGAAGCAGTTTACGCTTAAGTCAGAAGAGATGGCCCTCACGATCTCCCTCATCGCTGCCTTAAGCTGTCCATCCCCAAATCTAAATGTCGGGGAGAAACTCAAAAGGAAGGATGGAGGCTTTATGTCAAAGATCAAGAAGAGCTCGGGATGCTTCAGGGCGATCTCTATACGTTCCCTCAATTTAGGTAAATTGCGAATTAATGATGCTATCAGCACTTGCGCTTGTTCCTTACGACCCTTGAATAACATCGGAGCAACTACGCTAACAGGTTCTTCCTCGATCGTAAAGCTCGTGTCATCATTAACTATCACGCCTTCAGTTTCGGGCTTATGTTCGACCACAATGAGCTTAACGATCCTGCCCATTATCCTGACCGGAATCGAATCGCCTTTCGCGATTATTCTTCCAGAAAGGATGTTCTTCACGTACTCCTCACCACCAACTATCCTGAGCTTTTCGTAAGGCGCTAACTTTACCTCTTGAGCATACTTGGCGGAGATCTTCCTCACCCTGACCTTATCGTCGATGCTCACTACTGCGTTCTCTCTAATGTACTTGTCGATCCTGATTAAGCCCTTACCAGCATCTCTGGGATGGGCTTCCAAGCAGAGAGCGAACGTATGCCTCTTACCTAAAATCTCTATGGCATCACCTGTGGATATCTTGAGTTTCTCGGTTACCTCGGGATCGATCCTAGCTATACCGCGTCCGGCATCTGCGCTTATCGCTTCGGCAACCGTCAAAATTACGTATGGGTTTTGCCCAGGGGAATTGATCTGCTTAGGACCAGACTGTGAAGGAGGCCCAGCACCCCGATTTTCCTCATCCCCCTCTCTGGACAAGTTCTATTCAATGATATATCACTCCGTATGCTTTTAAACATATCCCGAAATGTATCTTATTATTTCATTCATGGCCGTAAAACATGCTCGACAATATTATCTCTTGACCGGGAGTCTAACTGGTTTACTTATCCTAGAATTTTTTATGGAATTCTTATTTCATTGAGTTACCCCCACACTTCTCTCCTCTCTATCACTTTCACTCACCCCTCCCCTTCCTTTCTTCTTAGCCTAGCACATCTTACATGACATCCCACATCAAACATCACACACATCGCACACACATTCAAAATAGGATAAGAAAAAAATGAGACCACCTACGAAAACAGGACGATGAGGTACAATAGGGACAGATAGCCTCAAAACAATTAAGCTTATATTCGGACGATAAAAAAAATAAACCATGGTCGATATTAAGGAGCTCTTCGAATACAACTGGCATTGCAGGCGCATGTTCCTCGAGAGCTTTGGGAAGCTTCCTTGGAATGAAGTCGTCGTGGACAGGGGAGCGAGCTTCGGCTCCATGAGGAACATATTCCTCCACAGCATGGCCGCGGAGCACGACTGGCTTAGGCACCTTGCGAGGGGCAAGATGGGGGAGTGGTCGGACTTCGACCCTGATAGGGATTTCAAGGACATAGCGGCGATCAGAAAGTATGTGGAGAAAGTCAAGGCCGATGATCGGGCGTACCTCCGTAAGCTCGGACCTGCGGACCTGAGCAAACCATTCCCGCTTCGCGCTCGAGAAGGGACTGATGGCGTCCTTAAGGTGGAGGACATCCTCATGCACGTCGTGGAGGAGGAGATCCATCACAGGGGGGAGCTGCTCTGCCTGATGTGGCAGATCGATGTCGAGCCACCCTACAACGACTACATCGACTACATAATAGAGAAAAAGAAAAAATAGGGCGCATTGGAGGTAACCAAAATGGCAATAGGCAACGGCAGGCCAGCAACTTCCTCCCCCAAGCCGGACCGGAGGATCCTTGAAGGCGTGCCCAAGATAGGATATGGCTCCAGTAGCTTCATGAAATGTACCACCTTTGGCGCGGCGCTGGAATCAGTGATGAATTTCCTGGGTGTGCAAGTAAACTACGAATACATCATGTTCACCTCAGGGGCAGCTTTTCACCAGACATGGAAGGACGGATGGTTTCCCGGGAACTCAAGTATTCTGACCATGTGCGAAGACCCGTTTGAACCCATTCACAGGGGTATGAACGCAGTAGGCCACGAGCACATCATCCGAATGTGTAGTGGTGTCGATAATTTCGGAGTTAAAGCCAGCGCTCGGAAGTCGGCCTACGTCACCGGTGCGCCAGCTGATGAGGCGACCGCAACGACGGAGATTGTCTCGAGCATCGACAAGGGGATTCCCGTGTTGGCGATCGGTGTCATTGATGTGCCCGAGTGGTGCATCATCGCGGGTTACGACAATCGGGGGGATACGCTCTTCGGATGGAGCTACTTCCAGGACAACCCCCAGGTCAAGAAGGACCCCAACGGATACTTCATGAAAAGCGGCTGGTTCAAAGACACTCAAGGCTATGTCCTCGTCGGTGGCAAGAAAGTTGTCCCCCCCATGCGTCAGCTTTGCATTGACACCCTGAGGTTCGCCGTGAGAATTGCACGCACACCTGTGGTTAATGGCGACCACAGCGGTCTACAGGCATATGTGGCGTGGGCTAACCAACTCGCGAATGACAGCTTCGAAGGATTGGACATGCCGGCCATATGGGAGAGGTTCACCGCATACCTAGACGGGCTCATAATGCCTGACGAGCGCAAGATGGCATCGAGATTTCTTAGGCGGGTAGCCAAGGAGGAGCCCGACATCGCCGTTGACTTGGAGAAGGCCGCGGACCTCTGGCAGCAGGAAGCGGACCACAGCGGACTTTGGCAGCAGCACGTGAAGCAAAACAGCGAGGGTGCGCAGAAATTTGCGGACATTAGAGTCCGTAGGATACTGGCCGATCAACTGCTCAGGTGCAGGGAGTTAGGGGAACAGGCCACCAAGGTCATTGAGTCCCTATTAGCGAGAATCGAGTGACCTATATTTTCTCTAATTTCTTTTCTCCCAGCATGGATACAATGCCAAGTTATAGGTTGATTTAAACGGTGGGCTTACGAAAGATACCCGAAAAGAGAAGAGATTGAATTCTCTTGTGAACCACATTTACCGATAAGCCAATTTTGTTGGCAAGTTCTCGATAAGAGACCCTAGAGTCTCCTAATAGTAGTAGCGAAAGGACAACACCAATTTTGTCCACGAGCATACACTAACCATACTAAGTATGAATAAACATAAATGTAATTTTCTTTTAGAGCTGGCAAAATCTAGCTAGCTTTAAATATTGACTCGGGAGTTTTGGAGACTATGACTGGACCTATTGACATAGTGCTTTGCTTCCACAATGCATTCCGTCGTGATATATTCCAGATCGATGATGCAGCCTATGAAATAGCACGCAGTAGTGGAGATCTCACTCACGTTTTGGATCGACTTTACATTATGGGAGAAATTCTGGACTACCACGCGAAGGGTGAGGAAGAGGCAGTGTTTCCCGCTGTCGACAACGTAGCGCCGCTTGTAGCGAAGGCTTACTTGATCGATCATCGTGAGCTTGACACCATGGTTAATGGACTAAAAGCGATGCGGACAGCACCAGATGCTCTAACAGCAGCTAGGGCGACAGCTGCCCTAGCCGCACATCTAAGGATCCATCTGTACAAGGAAGACACTCATCTGTACCCGATTATTCGAGAGCGAACGACAGAAGATAACCAGGCCTCCATCGTTGGGCGTATGGCAAAGAAAGTGCCACCTGACAAAACTCCCACCCTTGTTCGATGGCTTTTCCCCTTACTAGGCCATGATGACCGTGCGGTGGTCACGAGGGGTTGGATGACTTTGATGCCTCCGCAAGTTTTTACTGGGCTCAAACCTCTCATTCGAGAGACTGTTGCAGAGGACTGGCCAGAGCTAACTCGGCGAATCCCGGAACTAGAATAATCAATTGCGATTCGTAATACTTTTCACATTTTGAAAAGACCATTAGTCCGAGGGCGTTTACCTCCTTTATGAAGAGGGGGGGTAGATATCCTGTTAAAGAGAGTTGAATAATATCATCTCATTCAACATCTGTCCTATAAGTATCTCACTAGACTCTTAATACTTTATTAAGAAGTGACTCACCAAGTAAGGGTTAGGTCCTTGTAAATTTATTATCTCTTTTGCGTGTTTCTTTATAATCTGCCAGTTATTATTCCTTTCTTTCTCAGGAATAAATCCATGAAACTCTAACAAGACCCAAGGGTGGTATTTTTGAAGGACTTTAGAAGCACCTTCAATTACTAAACCTTCTGCACCTTCGACATCAATCTTAATTCCCGTTGGTACGAGATTATTTTCTTCGCAATATCGGTCGATTGTGGTAACTTCGACAAAGGCTCTTTCTTTAAGCTCCCCAGCACGTCCATAATCCAAGATTGAAGATCGACTATTTCCAAGTTTATGAGAGGTAAGCCGTATTTTTCCAATAAAATTCGTTAAAGCACATCTCTCAATGTAAACATTCGAAAGGCCATTCAGGCGAACATTTTCCAAAAGATGAATCAAAGCCTTAGAGTCAGGTTCAAACGAGTATACTAAACCTTTTTTACCGACCAAAATCGAGAATAATAGTGTATATGCGCCAATCCAAGCCCCGACATCCAAGACAACATCATCAGGTCTTATTGTTGCCACAACATATTTAATACACTCGAACTCAAATCTACACTGCTCCAACGATCTCCAAGAAGGATGGAAGCAAACTCTCACTCTATTGTTTACAATGGGGAGCTTTACAATAGTATACGACCATATACCAAGATTGTATAGAAATAATTTTAAGAAATACTTTAAATCCCTCTGGTCTATCAATATCCAAAGCAGATTTCTCATAACACCAACGACATTTGGCATCTGTCAGCTCTCTCACTAAGGTCTGTATCTTAGGATGTCTTTGACATTTATAACATTATAGAGCTTCTCTCTGCAAGGACCTATCAAGGCGAGGAGCCTTATGTACGCCTTAGCTAATGATAGACGACACTTAATTCTACCACAAGAGACTTCAGGCATTATATCAATTAAAACTCCTTCTATATCGAATCTTGTGTTCGTAATCCTCGAATCCATACTTCTCGTACAGTCTTCTGGCTGGTACATTGTCTTCTCCCGTTACGACATATACTGCTTCAGCGCCCTTTGACTTGGCATAGTCCAAAGCTTTTAGAACTAGCTGCGTACCTATACCTCTTCTCCATAATTTATGATAGACATGCAACTCAACTATTTCGCACCAAGACTTTACCTCTCTGTCCCACCACGGATAAGTACTGTATGATGTGATGACAAAGAACCCAACGACCTGTCCATCCATCTCAGCCACAATAAAACCTTCCTCAGATTTCAATTGCGGGCAATCCTCAAAGAATTCTTGGTAAATCCTTCTTATTCCCTCTACATCGTCCTCATCAAATCGTCTAAAGGTTAATTTCGGCAAGTCCTTTGAACCGTTTAGCATAGAACACAACAATGCCTCATGTCTATATCTGCTTACTCTATTTGCTTTAATTTAGCGCCTACTGGACAGGTTCACTGACTTAGTGAGAGCTTCGAAAAGCAAGGATTCAAGCCATCGCCTTGGTTTTCTCTTACTATAGATATAATCTCTTTGGCGCTTGACTACTCCCACGCGAGGTCATATATTCAAAAGTTAGAAAAATACTATTCCTTGCTCTTTGTCGCACATCATGAATTTGAGTCATTTTAGTAAGAAATATATCTTAGCTCGAGGTAGTCCACCTAAAGGGTTTGGTAATTATGGACGTTTTCGAAGCCATCAAGACCAGAAAGTCTATTCGTGCATATAGTCCAATGCCGGTTCCGAATGAACTTTTACTTAAGATCGCAGAAGCCGCCCAGCTTGCGCCTTCAGCCGGCAACATTCAGCCTTGGCACTTTATTTTCGTAACAGACCAAGATAAGCGCAAAATACTCTCCAAAAGCATATATGCAGGATTTCTTGCTGGATCTCCCGTTGTCGTCGTAGGCTGCGGTAACCAGAAAGTCTCGCCAAGATGGTATGTGGTTGATACTACGATAGCGTTGGAACACATTGTGTTGGCAGCAGCAAGCGAAGGCTTGGGCACTTGTTGGGTTGGAAGCTTCGAAGAAGACAAGGTGAAACAGTTGCTAAAAATTCCCGAAGACTATAGGGTTGTTGCGCTCTTGGCGATGGGATATCCACAGGAAAAATTCGATCTGACAGGGAAGGTTGCGCATTTGATTTTTAAGAGAAAGAGAATAGATCAGATTGTAAGTTATGACGAATTCGGAAAGCAGCTTGTGGCATAATCAACCTTTTGACTGTAAATCAACATATCTTTAACTTATCTGGAATATTCTTCTAATCACCCTGCGCCAGATAGTAGCCCTTGAAGCTTTTCTTCCTCAGTAATGGTAGAAGTATGATGGCTGCAGCAATCACGCCCACAACCAGCAGCGCAGTCCAGTAGATTATGGGGAACATGACCTGTTTCGTGGCAATTCCCACTGATGCCCATACTACGACCAAGCTATAGGCGAAATCCCTTCTTCTGATGAGCATGAGCAGTGTTATTACGAGTGCAATTAGGACTACCGTGGCGGTCCAGACAGCTTGAATGTTGAGCGATATTCCTGGTAAGAGGATGTTAAGAACAGAGGCGATGTTCGCTATCGTAGCGAGTGATATCCATCCAAGGTAAACACTCACAGGCAAATGAACGGCTAGCTTCTCCCCAGTGGGCACACTCTTCACACCGACTTCCAGCCTAGTGTATGTCAGAAGGAGGATTAGGAGAAGTGCGATGATGAGGAAAGGTGTGAAGATGAAGAGAGACGGATTACCATATGAGTATTGGAAGACAATCAGCCATGCTATGTTGAACACAGCACCCAGCAAGTATAATGAACCGATATCACCGAGATAGTCCTTACCCCTCTGACTCGCTCGTACCTGATAGACCATGAACGTTCCAATCAGAACATAGATCACGCCCCATATCGCAAAAACATATCCTGGAGGAGTGAACAGGTTGGGATAGGCGTATGAAACTGTCGCCGTGTATACGCCATTCAGAGGTAGTATGTTCACAAGAGCATTGAATATGATAGTCCCAATGACTGCAATCACATTTATGATCTGCAGACCAACATTACTTTCTCCATGACTCATGACCTTTGACGGCCTATAATTGTATAAAAACATTTATTGATACAAAATGCAAGCGTGCAATTAAAAAACCAGCTACGCTGACAAATCCAACACTGCCCTTTTTCTATAGTCTGTTAGCCCACTAGGACATTCTATGGGATAAAGATGGCCCTTTTAGTGATGCTCACTCTAATAGGATCCGCTGTATTTAGATGCCATGTCTAATACAACTGATCTCTTGCTCCTCAGGAGATACCCACCAACCGCTATGGCTATTATTGACAAAACGATGAAGCCTATGTCCTCCATTGGCGTATAGAACAAATGGTCCAAATAGTCCCAATAAAAGGTACCTACTCCAAGCAACCCTTCAATTCCGCCGATTAGAAATAGTAACTTTACATCCAAAGTTTTTATGCTCAATATTCATTCACCTCTAATAATACTATTAGCTCGTTACAGACTTAATCTCTCTTTATCTTAACATAACTTAAAGCAACGAGTTTATTTACGCCTATAAGAACAAGCAGTTATGCCCTTTTATTTCATTTGACACCTTCTATAGGCTTCTATTGGCGTTCTGTATCATGGGCTTCCCTAAAGCTAGTTATTCTCACAGGCAACGCAATAATAGCCTATTAGATCGTCCCATGGACCGCTATCGTCATCGGAAAAGGAAACTTTCGATATCGATCGCATGAAGAGTCCCAGTTCTGCTTTTGAAGTTACCTTTTCCATCCATTAGAGCTCGTCAAAAACTCATCTATCTCTCTATTCGCTTTGATATCCCGGCCTTCGCTGATGGCTGAAGAGCCTGTTGCTGCTCGCTAACAGTCACAATGCCTTATATACGAGCTTCATTCCAAATCGAACTAGAGGAGTAAGATATGAAGACATCAGTGGGCGTAATCTTGTTGATCATCGGATTGGTAGCTGGCGGCTTAGGAAGCTATGCGGCTAGCTCAGGGCAGATCGGCTCCCTCAACACTCAGGTATCGGGCCTGCAGACTCAAATCACGACGTTGCAAGGGGACGTGAATACGCTCCAAACATCACTCTCCGGCTCCGAAGCTCAAGTGGCGGCATTGAATCAGCAATTGATGGGATTGAAAGTGCCCCTGGTCACGATTCTCTCGTGTCCCTCAACGGTCTCTGTTGGCGAACACTTCACCGTAACGTGGAACGTTACTGGCGGAATACCAGGCGTGATCTCTCACAGCGCCATACACCTGGGCATGAGCGAGACCGACATCGTCAGCTTAGTGATCTCTGGTGACACTCCACAGACCTTCTCAGCAGTCGTCGCCTCGCCCAACCAGACTGGAACGTTCTCCATCCGCGCACACGCCATAGTAGATGGTGTCTCCTTTTTCAGCGATCTGAAGACCATATCGGTAGAGCAACCATCGAACTCATTCAAATTGGAGATCAGTACCGGAAGGGTTCTCATAAACAGGGCAGAGACCTTTAATCAGCTCATAACGCTGACCGTGACCGTAACCTCGGTGGGCGGCTTCAATTCCCCGGTAACCTTGACATTAGTCGGCGTGCCATCGGTGGCCTTTATCGCCACCATAAATCCGACCACCGTTACACCTCCAGCAAATGGACAGGTTAGCGCCACTCTCAGCTTACAAGTTGTCTCGGGCATCGCATACGGCTTTGGCTCTCATCCGCCATTCGGAGCCTATGCGCTGAGTGTAATGGCAACCTCTGGTTCAATAAGCCAATCGGATGCGATAGAAGTAATCGTGACAAACCCGCTAAGCACTTTTACTGTGGCAATCATCGGCTTTACCTATAAACCATCCACCATCACTGTTCCAGTGGGTTCTACCGTCCTATGGACAAACACTGATCCAGTAACACACAGCATTACAAGCTCGACTGACCTTTGGGACTCAGGGGATTTACCGACAGACCAGAGCTTCGTCTATACATTCAATTCCACAGGAACCTACAACTATCACGACAAATACTATCCGTCTATGACTGGGACTGTCACCGTCACTCCGTGATCGACTACCTTTTCCCTTTTTCCTTTTTTCAGTTAGATTTAATGTTGCACGACTTGATCTTGTAGTTCGAGTTTTTCACATCAAAGGGCATATATCGTAAGAGGAAACCGCGAAGTAAACGGAGGCTAGATGTTGAGTGGAATAGATCGGCACGTAACACTCACATCCGTTATAGATGCCTACCTTAATCGATACACACTGCTATCTCAGTTTAAACGTGTGGACTTCGATTTCGATTGCCTTCTTATCATACGCTATCCACTTCATTGTATGGGATAGGTCTCTACTTCATCTTTCAACACCACGAGTTCGACGCCTGCCTCCTTGAGGAACTTCCTGGACAACTCACCGGCGTGATACCTCCTTTCGCACACAACCCTCTTTATGCCGGCATTTATGATCATCTTCGCGCAAGTGAAGCAGGGCTCAAACTTTGTGTAGATGGTAGCACCCTCTATCGAGATGCCGTGAAGGGCCGCTTGGACTATGGCGTTCTGTTCGGCGTGAACAGTCCTTATGCAGTGCTTGGATATCTTCCCGTTCTCCTCAACGACCTCGTGCATCATGTGACCGACCTCATCGCAGTGCTGCAGATTCCTGGGCGCCCCTACATAGCCCGTCGTCAAGATCCTCCTATCCCTCACTATGACGGCCCCGTTTCTCCCCCTGTCGCAAGTCGCCCTTGTGGCCACAACCCGTACTATCTCTAGGAAATATTCGTCCCAAGAAGGCCTCTTGTTCTCCAAGTTCTAAGAGCCACCATCATAGCCCCCGAAGAATAAGGCAATAAAGCTACCTCAATCTCCTCTAACACAATGGTTGCTTCTTCCAAGTTATTATTGACTTTTAGAATGGGACGTAGAACCTTATAATTCCGAGAGATGCTCCCAAGATAGTTATGGCCATGCAGCCAGCTACTGCTCCACCTGCCAACGGCAGCCCATAGTTCTCGTAGGCCTTGCTTCCACCTATCCTGAGGGTCAGGGTCTTTAGAACCCAGGCGATGAGAAATGGGAGCCAGAGACCTGAGATAGTCGAGTTGAAGCTCGTCGCATTCAGGAAGCCGATTGGCTCGAATGGGAACCATATGTATCTGGCGCGCAGTATGGACAACACTCCAACTATGACTATGCCCGCGAGCATATACGGAATCCAGGGCTCCGCCGACGGCAATGTAATCCAACTTGAAGCGCTCGTGCCCCACGGTGCACCACATGTGTAATTACTGCCGCAGATCCCCGTTCTAGACAATCCATAGATGGAGCCAAACAGCACCTCGGAGGAGTAAACGGTTATGGGGCTTATCAGTGCTATGAGCAGCAGTATCTTGAAAACATTCCTATTCGAAAGTTTGACTATGTCCGACATCCTGTAGGAGTCGAATGCACCATAAGTGGGTGACCACAGCCTCCCCGATCCGAGATCGAATTCCCGCTGTGAAAAATAGGTCGACACCACGAATTCCTTCGTCATGGGATCAGGTGCTGCGGGCCACAGCAACCTGTAGAACGCCTCACCATGATTCCAGCCCCTCATGTATCCGCCTGAAAGGCCATAGAGCCGGCTATCGGCAAAGAGGAAGACGAAGAACGTTATCGGCATTATCAGCGCAGCAGCGATGCCCAAGCCCATCACCATGAAGAATGCAGTAGTGCCAAAAAATCCCAAGATCACCAACAGCCAGATCAAGCTATACGGCATCGCTTCATTTCTCTCTATGTTCTCTTTGGTCTCCTTCGGCAATTGGCCAAACGCTGCCTTAAGGGTCTCGATCAAGTAACTCCTGCTCAACCAGATCGTGAAAATTGTCAAACCGATCATGCCCCCAACTTCCGACACGGCCATGAACCTATAGGGAGCCTCACTTAGGACCCTGGACGCATCCCAGGGACCACCGGCGAAACCGGTATAGTAACCCATCATATAGGCCACTTGCGCGAGAATTAGAAAGACGATATACCAGAACCATGAATTGAACAGGACGCTCAATGGAATGAAGTAGAAGAAGGGAACTACACCGGGCCACATGTTAACGGTCCCAAGGCCTATGATGCCAGACCAAATTGTACCGGGCGTCACAGCCCATATCAGCGCACAGCCGGATCCACATCCTCCCCGTAGTGCGAATATGTCCGGAAACCACGGGAAGAGCTGGATGCACAGGTAAAGGAATTGCACGATCGAGCCGATGATCAGGCCGATCAGGAAAAATGATGTTCGACCCTTAGTCGGTTTTTCCGAGGTTGAGACATGGACCCTTTTCAACACCTCGTAAGCAACCATTGTAGTCGGGAATGGAACCCTCTCGACGTCGATCCACCTGCGCCTGAACAGGGCGACCATGCCAAGCAACATGAGGGATGGCATCAGATAGAGAACCCAGTAGGAAGCGAGGACAGGTATCCATTCACCCAGTGGGATTGGGCCGCCCGTCCACAGCAATTCAGCGGCTGCTTTCGAGGGCATCATAAACGAGGGGATATATGCCTGAGTGATTTCATTTCCCACCATTTGAGTCCCGACGAAAGCATTGAACTCATTTCCAGCATCGACTCCCACTATGGCCCAGGTTGCCGATATCGCAGCCACATAGAAATATCCGAGTAATCTGGGGTTCATCCTTTTCTGGAAGTACCCGACCTTTCCAAAGATCCATGAAAGGAACAGGATCAGGAACGGTCCCACCACAAACGGAACTACAGGTTGGATCTCACCGATGCTAGTCCAATACTTTAAGCCTGCTTTTCCGATCATGACCACATAGGTCCCGAAAATAGGAATCAGAATGATAATCGCTAGGACAGCGACCCATGGAACTCGCTCTTTAAATTCCGCCGTACTTGTTTCCAAGTCCTTCAAGAAAGCAACGCATGTGGAATCGTTTTTAACATTTTCCTTCAATTTACCCTATTCGGCTGCGGTATCTGCAACTCCATTTACCCTTGGCCCTAGTTTCCAATGATCGTCACAGCCCATATCAGTGCACCTGAAAATCTGTCTCCATACATTTTTACAATCGATCGCTAGTGCTATTCTAGATTGGCACTACCCTATACTTATGTAAATGATGTGGGCAAGTATGAATCAGAACCACGAGTCGTGAAATACGCCACTGCATAAGAAAACTTATATGTTTTCAGCCTTCCGATCAATCATGGGGAGCACACAAGACGAAGAATTGCTCAGGGGTCTGCCCGCAGATCTCAGGGCATCCTTGATGAAGCTTAGGAGTTACGAGAGCACCATACTGAGTAAATTGAACGGAGATCCTAACATGGCGGATCTCTTCCTCAAGGATCCGGGAGGGGCACTGGTCAAAATGGGGATTCCCATCAGCAATTACCTGAGAAAGTGCGCGAATACGCAAGGGCGGATTGTCATACCGCCGGTCAAAAGGATCTGCCTTCCAAATGGACAGACCATAACACCCAAAATCAAAGTAAGGTACGTACCCCACAGGGAGAGCACGTGAGATGCCGGGCGATGAAACGAAGAATTACGACTTCGTCATAGAAGTGAATGAGCAGGGATGCGACAAAATAATAGGGGCGTTCTTCAACAAGAGCTTTGATCGGGCAGCGCAACCCCAAAGAAGACTACGAAAAAGTACGCCGGATAAGTCACCAGTAAGGCGGGAGTAAGACCTTGAAAGCTCGCCAGCATTCCTGGCTGGATAATGATCCCAAGCAAGAGCAGCGCTGGAATACCCAGCAGGATGAACAGATACCACTGCCAGCCGGCGCGCCGTTGTTTAAGGCGGTCCCGCAAGCTAATCAGGCCTGCTTTCCCTCCGGTGATGAAGGTCATGATGATAGCGGCCAAGGTCGGTCCCGCGAACGAGCTTGCGACGGATGAGATCGTGTAATTCCATTGCAGATACCCCGAACCGAGAGGATGCCGGGAATCAAAGCGATCCAGGAGAACATGTACGCCATGAGAAAGAAGAAGAACAAGGGATGCTTTCGCATCATTTGTTTCAGGCCTGTGGAAGCTCCTGTTGGTTGAACCGATACCTTTGAAGTTTCCATAAAAACAATCCTCTCCGTACTTTCACTCACTTTGCTCTTTTAGCAAATAAATTTTTCATACCACTGTCAATGCGCGCACGGCAACTGTTACTTCTGGATCCAAGTAAATGCCCCAAGAAAAGGCTTCAGTCCATCCAATTAGCTCCCCCATGCGCAGTGTTTAAAGGAAGATTTATATGGGACTTCAGCCAATTTAATGAGTGGAAGGTACTTCGAAGTAGCTAGTGTTTATGCCCAATGGCTCTCCCGCGAATAGGGTTAGGGCCCTGTGCATGAGCAAATGACACGTACCTTAGTTATGCAGCTCCGGACCGAAGGATTCGGGGTGAAGGGCATAAGCGGATCCGGCGAGAAAGCGCATGCTGGATTCTCGATGAACGCCGAGCATAGGTAGAAGCGCCAACTGAGTGATTACTGGGTGGAGTACGTCCGACATGATACGCCACCTAGAGGATGGCTTGGCTCAGGTGCCGAAGAAGGGCGTGGCAAGCTGCGATAAGCCTCGGGTAGGAGCATGCATCCTGCGATCCGAGGATACCCGAATAGGATACCCTCTGACAGCGTGCCTCGTGCACGTTGCTAGAACACCCGCAAGGGTGAGGGGACCCGCCGGAAGGAAACATCCGAGTAGGCGGAGGAGGAGAAATCAACCGAGATTCCCTGAGTTATCGGCGAGAGAAAAGGGAACAGCCCAAACTGAACCGCGTGCTGAAAGGTACGTGGGATGTGGTGTTGTGGACCAGACCTCCTCTCTGCCGGCGAAGCTGAAGTGGCCTGGAAAGGCCCACGATAAAGGGTGATAGTCCTGTAAGCGTAAGCCGACGTGAGTTGGGTTTGAGTTCCTGAGTACTGCGCCTCGGATATGGCGCAGGAAGCCGGGAGTTATTCACTTCCAAGGCTAAATACTTCCTGAGACCAATAGTGCACCAGTACGGTGACGGAAAGCTGAAAAGAACCCCGAGAGGGGTGTGAAAAGAGCCTGAAACTAGGTGGTTACAGACGTTCACGGCTTTAAAGGGTTTGATGACCCCTAAAAGTGACCAGTGGAGACGCTGGAAACGATGGGGGCCTACCAGAGTCGTGAGATTCGTCTTGAAACACGAGCCGGGGAGTTTACGGTCGTGGCAAGCATAAGAGGGAGCATCCTCGTAAGCAAAGGGAAGCCGACAGCCCGCAGCCGCCACAACGCGCGCTCGAACGAAAACCTAGCCCTCGCAAGGGGGCAACGGTCTAAGACGAGCCCTCGCGAGCGACGGCAAGGGGCGAGGTAGCGATTGCCTGGAGTCACGACCGCCAGACTAGAAACCGAACGATCTAATCCTGGGCAGGATGAAGCTGCGCGAAAGCGCAGTGGAGGTCCGAAGGGGTCTTAACGTGCAATTTAGTCCTCTGACCTGGGATTAGGGGACAAAAACCAACCTAGTTCGGTGATAGCTAGTTCCTTCCGAAGTTGATCTTAGTCAAGCCTGCCTGGAGGTAGTCGACAGGGTAGAGCACCGATAGAAGGATAAGGCCTCGAAAGAGTCCATCTTTCCTTCGAACTCCGAATCTATCGACACCGTAGAAGGGCGGAGACGGGTCGTAGGGGGTAAGCTCCTATACCGAGAGGGGAACATCCCGGACTGGGGTTAAGGTCCCTAAATGCTGGCTAAGTATTAAACAAAATGGCGTCTAGATTCTCAGACAGCGGGAGGGTAGGCTTAGAAGCAGCCATCCCTTAAAGAGTGCGTAACAGCTCACCCGCCGAGAGTCTAGGCCCAGAAAATGGACGGGGTTTAAGCCAGCTGCCGATACCCCAGACCACAACCTTAGGTTGTGTGTGGTAGGAAGGCGTCCGAGTCGGGTCGAAGCTGGGCCGAGAGGTCCAGTGGACTGACTTGGATTGCAAATCCCGGTGGTAGTAACAGCTAAGACAGGTGAGAATCCTGTCCGCCTGAAGGACAAGGGTTCCCCGGCAACGCGTCGTCAGCCGGGGGTTAGTCGATCCTAAGACTTTCTTTAACATGGAAAGCCGAAAAAGGGAAGCCGGTTTACATTCCGGCACCAGAGGGGTACACGTGGTAACACAAGCTCCACAGCCGACGCTTCGGGGCAGGTTGAGCGGGGCTGTCGCCCCGTCTAACTGTTCAAACCTGGGGAGTACCGTAATGGTGAGAACCAGGCGAATGCAGGAATGGCATGCCGTTTAGGCGTGTTCTTCTGGGCCCTGGAGCCACGGAAAAGGCTGTGAAGATGGATCCCCTTTGCTCGTACCAAGATCCGACACTGGTGTTCCTGCGTGAGAAGCGCAAGGCGTCTCGGGGTACTCCAAGGCGAGGGAACTTGGCAATCTAGCCCCGTAACTTAGGGAGAAGGGGTGCCTGAAACTGGACTTCGGTTTGGCTTCAGGTCGCAGTGACTAGGGGGTCGCGACTGTTTACTAAAAACACAGGGAGCCGCTAGCCCGAAAGGGTGTGCACGGCTCTTGAATCCTGGCCAGCAGCGGTATCTCAAACTTGGGTTCAACCGAGCTAAGGACCGCTTAACGCCCGAGGTAACTCTGACCTTGTTAAGGTAGCCAAATGCCTTGTCGGGTAAGTAGATAATTTATCCTAGAAAGTCTAGGGGAAATTCTCTTACAATCCGACGTGCATGAATGGAGCAACGACGGCCCCGCTGTCCCCGCCTGGAACCCGGTGAACCCACATAACGTGGCTGCACAGTCCACGAACTTCCAACGGGACAAGAAGTCCACGTGGAGCTTTACTGCAGGCTGTAGCTGGGATGTGGTTGAAGATGCAGAGCGTAAGCGGGAGCCGCTATACTCAGCCCTTCCGGGGGTTGGGAAGGCAAACATGGAACACCGCTCATCATTAACCTATTCTCTTACCGGATGAAAGTCCGGGACAACTATTGTTGGGCAGTTCGGCTGGGGCGGCCCCCTCTTGAAAAGATATCGAGAGGGCCCTAAGGTCGGCTCAGACGGAACAGAAATCCGTCGTAGAGTGCAAGGGCAAAAGCCGGCCTGATTTGATCTTCCACAGTACAAGATCAAGGCGCGAAAGCGTGGCCTAGCGATCCTCCATGTCCTTATGGATAGGGGCTGGAGGTGACAGAAAAGTTACCCCGTGAGTAATTGGCTCGTCCCGGGTGATAGTTCACATTGACCCCGGGGTTTGGTACCTCAATGATTGGGGTAGGTGCGCAGAAATGCGTACCGAGCATCGGCTTATAACGGCGAAACCCTAGTTGGAGGGCAACGCCGTGGGAAGTCTGATGGAATATTTCAACGCTTCATGTAAAGAAAGAATTCCGTCATGACCCCGTAACGACTGAGCGCGTCAATAGGCGCGCGATGAGATGGTTCACGAGAATCATCATACGCCGACCCTTCCTCTGCGTTGAGAGAAGGTGGAGACATAGTCTAACCCCATCAGAAATGGTGGATATGGTTGCGTCGTCGGCTCTTCCCATCCTGGCGGTGCATAAGCCGCCAAGGGTAGGGCTGCTCGCCCGTCAAACGGGAGAGCGAAGAGCTAAACGAGTGTCGACTCGTCTTGTTCTCGCATCCCCCTGATAAGGGGAACGTGAGCTGGGTTTAGACCGTCGCGAGACAGGTCGGACTTTATCTGTTGGAAGTGTTGGTCGCTTGAGGGGAAGGTGTCTACAGTACGAGAGGAACTAGGCGCCGCGGCCTCTAGTTTACCGGTTGTCCGACAGGGCACCGCCGGGCAGCCACGCCGTCCTTGATAAGACCTGAAAGCATCTAAGGTCGAAGCAAGTCCCGAAAATAAGCGGCCGATCCGAGAATATAATAGAAAACGCGGCAGTCGCTCACTCCAACGCAAGAAGGAGGGGGCGTACTCAACGCGATGGTAGGCACGGTAACGAGTCTGCCTTTCTCGGACGAGGGTTGGGATAGAACATCCCGTTGATAGGTTGGGGGTGTACGCACCAAGACTTCGGTCGAGGTGCTCAGCCCGCCAATACTAAT